>OBKV01000026.1_pt1 | contig 164694 bp, 207 predicted proteins | sample 1517301 | NCBI WGS metagenome assembly OBKV01 (sample SAMN04571685, study PRJEB22368) | human gut metagenome | biome: human gut; material: stool | host: Homo sapiens | place: Luxembourg | collected 2012-06-29 | reverse complement strand
AAATAATGCTCTATATAATCATTATATAATTTTTATAATTTGTGGATTTCTAGGAGTTTTAGCTTATTTTGAAGTACAGAAATTAACGGAACTTGTAAAAAAGATTATAGATAAATTAAAAAGAAAGTAATGAAAGTAATTATTTATATAATCATACCTCTTATTATAATTGTACTTGGAGGTATATGTATTCTTTTTGCCAAAATTGAAACTATTAAAAAATTACTTAAAATACCTGATACGAAAAGTTCTAATACCGAACAAATAAAGTTTATGAGTAAATTGAATACCAATTTACAATCTACTGTTGACAATCTAGTAGATAAAGTAAAACTTCTTTCTGCTAAAGTTCAATTATTAGAAGAAAATAAAAAAGTTCCTATAACGAACAATTATAAAGCGTTGATGATTAGAACTTTAGATGGAATTAAACAAATAAATGAAACAATTTTAAATGAAGTTTCAGAAAAAGGATATTTTATAATTAATAGTTCTCCAGATGAAATATTATATAATTCTGAAAGAGCTAAAGACTGTAATTTACAAATTGAAATAACTCCAGAAGATAATCACTACGTTGTTTTATTTAAAAAGAAAAAATATGATAGTAAGTAATAAAGAAAATTCAAAGAAATTTGCAAATGAAATTGTAGACTTTTGTAGAAGAAATACTTCTGAACCAGAAAAAGCGCTATTTAAAATATTTGAATTGCTTCCAGATACAAAAGGAGATTTTAAATCCCAAGTTATATATTATAGCTTGCTTAAATATAATGAGTGTACGAGGTAATTATTGAAGAATTTTTAATTGCTATATTAATACTTATAGTACTTCTTTTTCTTTTTGCCACTTTTGTTTTAAAAGATAAAGAAAAAGAGATAGATAATATGATAAAAGTATATAAACGTGAATTAGAACAACTTAAAAAGATATATAAAGTAAAAATTAAAGAATAATATGATATTCATAGTTATATTTATAATTATTTTAATTATACTTATTGTAATATGTCTTTTAATGAATCTTAGAAATATTCAAGATTTAAATCGAAATTTTATTGAGGCTTATACTCAAATTAATCGAGATTTTGAATTTCTTAGAAACGAATTAGATAAAAAACAAGATAAAAATGAAACAAATAGATAGATATATTGGGAATCTTTTTAATAATTTTACAATAACTTGTAAAAGTAACGGTCTTGATTTAACCAATTTGTTAGAAAATGAAAAATTTTATAAATCGTTTAAACAAATTATTCAAAGTCAAATGAGTTCACTTTTAATTAAATGTTTAAACAATGACAATATTTAAATCTAATGGTGATGTAATTACTTGTACTGTAGAGGAATACAAGCAAATATATAAACCAACAATTGAAACCGTTAATATTCCAAATGTTCGGTTCCCAAATCAATCGTCAGTTCCTAACGATTGGACTATAACTGTTTCTACTACTTTAGAAGATGAATAGAAAACAATTATGGGAATCATTGTCTATGAAACAAAAATCTGAATTATTATATTTGTTTCATAGATATCCAATTGAATTTCGGAAATTATTTACTTCAATGCAACTTAATTTTGAAAATCATTTTCAAAAGATTTCTCCAGAATATTATATTTATTATATTAAATATTTAAAAGATTTTGAATAATGAAAAAGACTATAATGTTAAATGCAAAATTAGAAATTGATTCTAAATATGAAATTACTGATGAAGTAATTACAGATATTTTAAAAGGAATTGATTGTTGGTCAGATGTGCATAATATTGATAATAAATTATATAAATCAACTTTAATTAATCCTTATCAATATATTCCAAAAACAAAAAGAAATGATTAAATATGTAGAAACTTTTATTGGACTTAGAGAAGTTCCAGATGAAATCACTTTATGTATAAATATTTCTGGATGTCCTAATCATTGCGAAGGTTGCCATTCATCTTATTTAGCTGAAGATATTGGTACTGAATTAACTTTTGAAGAATTAGAAAAATTAATAAAACAAAATTCTGGTATTTCTACAATTTGTTTTATGGGTGGAGATAATGATCCAGATTATATTTGGACTTTAGGACTTTTGTTAGAAACTCATTATCCAAATCTTAAATCTGCTTGGTATTCTGGAAAGCAAAATATGCCCGATTTAAGCCCTGAAAATTTCTTTAGAGGGATTCCCTTCAACTTTATAAAATTAGGGCCTTATATATCCGAAAAAGGGCCTTTAGATAGTAAAACTACTAATCAACAAATGTGGCAAATAGATAAAAATACTGGAAAAGCAACTAATATAACTTATAAATTTTGGAAATAATGCAAGAAGAACTTATAATTAATATTAAAAAGACAAATGAATTAGCAACAATTCCTAAATATGCTCATAGTACTGATGCTGGAATGGATTTAGTAGCAGTTTCAATGAACGACACTGATGAATATATAGAATATGATACTGGAATTGCTCTAGAAATTCCAAAAGGATATGTTGGCTTAGTTTTTCCTAGAAGTAGTGTATCTAAATTGGATTTGATACAAGCAAATTCTGTTGGAGTTATTGATTCTAGTTATAGAAATTCTATAAAAGTTAGATTTAAAAAATTAAAGGACGACGGAGTATGTAGATATGTTCCTGGAGAGAGAATTGCACAATTAATTATTTTACCATATCCAATGATAGGATTTAATGAAGTAGAAAAACTTTCTGATTCTGATAGAGGTTTAGGCGGTTTTGGAAGTACAGGAAAATAATGAGATTTTTTAACAACGAAATATTTTTTTATAACGGATTATATCTTATTCATAGTCAAGGCTTTTGTAAAGCTTGTTATTTTAAACGTAATGAGGCTTGCATTCTTCCTAGACATGGATATTCTGGTAGTGTTTATTTTGGATGTCACTCTGATTATAATTTTAAATTATGGAAAGAATAATATCTGAAATATTTTATTTTAAATCTAAAAAGATTAAAGTAATTAAGCAAGATACTTTTAGTTGCAAGAATTGCATTTTTAATAAAAGTTATCATTGTGAAAATCAAAAACTAAGTTGTTTGCCTGAAGAAAGAAGAGATAATAAAAGTGTTATTTATGAAAACATTAATTTGTAGAGATTCTAAAGGTAAAATTAGAATTGCAAATTTAAAATTAACTCACCACCCTAAAATGGATGGAGAATATTATACTATTACTGGGGAAACTGGATTATATAAAGGAAAATTAGTTCCAAGACCAGGAATTTATATAGGCGCTGGTAGAGTAAAAAGAACTATAAAAGAACAAGCAGAATTAGAATTTAATGCAATTATAAAAAAATATAAAGATAAGGGTTATAAAGATATAGAAGATCTTGGTTATAAACAACTTAGTGATTTTGATCCCGATAAAGTACTTCCTAAAGAAAAGAAAGACCAAAATGGAGTTTTAAAACCAATGTTGGCAAAACTTATTGAAAGTGTTCCGAAGAGTACACTGTCTAAAGTAAAAGAATGGTATGTCTCAAGAAAAATTGATGGTTTGAGAGCAGAACTATTTATAAATCAAGGAGTTCTACATTTTGGAAGTAGAGGTGGGGGTATGTATGATTATCCTACTAAACATATTAGAAATAATCCTAAATTGATTGAATATTTTAAGCAACATCCTGATTTAGTGCTTGATGGAGAATTATATTTAATTCAAAATAATAAACGTCTAACTCTACAACAAATTAGTGGTTGTGGAAGATTAGAGGATGGTCCAGTACCATATCTTTTGCATTATTATATTTATGATATAGTTGATACTGGCAAGACTTTTGAAGAAAGATATAAAGTAATTCAAAAGTTTAAAGAAGATTTAAATTTGGGATTTGATCCAAATCGTAATTTCAAAGATGATGAGATTATGATACAAATACTTCCACAAGAAAAAATCCCAAATAACGAAAAATTAATGTGGAAGTTGCATGATAAATATGTTTCTGAAGGATGGGAAGGAGCCGTGCTGAGAGATCCTACAAAGAAATATGAACCTGGTGCTAGGCAGATGATTAAACTCAAAAGACGTAAGTCACAGGAATTCAATACGATAGGATATAAACTTGGACTTCGTGGAGTTGAAGATTTAGTTTTTAAAATGAAAACTGATGATAATAAAGAGTTTCTAGCTAAACCAGTAGGAAGTAAAGAAGATAAAGAAGCACTTTTTGCTGATATAAATAATATAATTGGCAAAAAAGCAACGTGTACTTATTTTTATTTGTCTGATGATGGAATTCCACTCCAACCCGTGTGGGAAGCTGTTAGATTGGACAAAGATATTTAAAATTGGAATAATATGAAGGAAATTGATTCAAAAATGCTTAATGAAGTCAGAAATAATCCAATTGCTCAAGTGCTATTTGGAGCAATGGGAATTACCGATAAAGAACTTGATAAACTTGATGAAGAGCTTAAAAAGAAGGAAAGTTCTGAAGTAGAAGAACAATCAGAATGTGAAAATTCAAGTTGTGATAATCTGAAGAAAAATAATAATGAACATAATTCAACTCTAACTAAAGAAGAAGTACTTGCCATTCTTAAAGAATGGGAATCTGTTGAAAAAGAAGTATATAGACTTGATAAAGAGTTTGGAATTAATATTTGGGATTCCGATGATGAATCTATTTATAATAAATATAATAAAATCATTAGAATGTTTCTTGATTCCCAGTTTGGAGTAGAAGCTGCTGATATTCTTGAAGATTGGGTATTTGGTTATGATAAAGATAACCGTCCTAATTTTGATGATGTGTGGTATAATATAATTAATGCCTAATATGGATTATACAAAAATTAAAGAATTGATTTTCAAATTGTTGAAAGAGAAGTATCCAAGTAGTTTTGAATCATTTAGAGCTACTTTTGGAAATGTTAAAATTTCGTGGTCTAAAGATGCTACTTATACTGTAAATCAAAAGCCTTTTGATTCAAATGATCCTGAACACGGGCCAGCAATTATGATTTGTATTCCAGAAAAACAGCGTAGTGTTTTTGGTAGTTGTCCGTATTTGCAGATACCACTTACTAACAAGGAATTTCTTGAACTTCAACTTATTCTAGAAGAAGTATACCCTAATTGGGTTCAATTAAGAAATGATGATCTAGAAAATACTCTCCGTAATCTAGTTTCTCCATCTGATTTTGATCAAGCACAAGAGCAAATTTTGGATGCTTAAAGATTTTGTGAAATATATTCAGGAGGATGAAGATATTCTATATGGATATTTTCTTCCTCCTGATTTGTTTGGATTAACTTCTGGAGTTGATAAATATGTTTTAATTACAAAATACGCATATAAACTTCCAGATAAATATAAAGATATTCCAATTATTCATTTTCCTATTCAATTGTATTTCAAATATATAACAAATAATGATTTAACTGCTTGGATATTAAGTTGTTTAGATAAAAAGTATATTATAAAAGAGCATGTCAAATTGTTAGTTGATTTTGATACTTTAAAAATCAGAAAAAATATAGATGATACGTATAAATTATTGAGTGATTTGCTTTATAGAGATTTTGATGTTTGTAATATAGCAGAAATAAAAGCGATTTATTCAAAAATTTATAAATATTTAGTCTATGCTAATCAAGTGATTGATAATCATAAAATTATTAATTATCACGTAGTTGGCCCTGGTTTGGAAAAGATTAATCAAATAAAAACTGGTTATATAAATGATTGTTATTCAGAAGTAATTAAACCTGAAATGAATATGTTAATTGCTAAAACTGAATTACTTAGAAAAAAGAAAATTTTAAAAAAGTTGAAAAATGAAATGTAAAAAAATTTTGGATTTTGGAGCTACTTGGTGCTCTGGATGTAGAGTTTTAGCAGAAAATCTTAAAAAATATGATAATCGAGTTCCTTTGCAACATATTGACTGTGATACTGATGACGATATACCAACCAAATATGGAGTCAGAAATCTACCTACTTTGGTTTTTCTTGATGGTGAAGATCAAGTCATTAAAAGGCACGTCGGAGTAATAACTCTTATACAATTATATGATATTTTAGATGAAATCGAAAGCAAGTAAAATACTTGATCAAATTCTGATAGAAATGTATAAATATTCAGTCCCATCTTTGGATTTAACTCCTTATTTTAACAAGGAGAAAAATATAAAATGTGTGGATTATAGATATCATTGGCTACCAGAAGAAATTCAATTTAGTATAGAAAGAAGAATTTGTAGAGAAAATAAACTTAAAAGCTATGATTGTGAACGAATTCATTCTAGTTTAATTCTTGGTGCTTCTCCAAATACTTCTTATAGAAATTGGTTTATGAATATGATTCGAGAGCAATATAATAATACTGAATTTTATAAAGAACACAAAGAAGAAATTGATTATACTTTAAAATGGGGACCTTATAGTGGAAAGTTTATCTAATTTTAATGTTAAAACGTTGGAAATAGGAGGATTAGGAGCTGCATTACAAGCTCTTAGACTTCCTTTTAGTAAAGAATGTAGAAGTAATGTAGATTTTAAATTAATTACTGAAAATGAAATTGATTTAATTCAATATAGAACTGCTATAACTTTACAACCAAAAGATTTGGAACTTATGCAAATTCTTCTTAAAAGAGGAGATGAACACGCAAAAGTTCTTCGTGGAATAATTGTTTGATGTGAAATTAATGCTCCACGATTTTGATGGCAAGAAGCAGATACATATCATATTGGTACAGACAGACTTAGTTCTGAATCTACAATGCACGTTGATTGTAAAGGACTTTCAAATGAAGAACTAGTTAAAGCAAAAGAAGAGCTCAAAGAAGGTACAATGCAAAAAAGAGTTCAACTTTTTAGTTATCAAACTCTTAGAAGAATTTATAAACAAAGGAAAGATCATAGACTTCCTCATTGGCATAAATTCTGTGATTGGATTAAAACTCTACCTTATAGTAAAGAATTAATTATAAATGGCTTGGATTAAATTATATGAAACTTATAATAAAGTTAAAAAAGTTTTTATAAAACCTAAATTATATTTTAAATTTGGATTGTGGAGAAACGATCATTGTTTGCCTGTATGGAGACGTGGCCCAATAATTAATTTATTTCCTAAAAAGTTTATTTATAAAAACTCTTATCAAGTTAGATCTGGTTGTAATATAATAACTTATAGGAAAGGAGATAAAATGAAAAATGGAAAAATTGCTGAATGTGATTATGGAGACATATCTCATCATAAACTTCCCGGAAATTTAAATGCTTGGGATAGAGTATGGAATCGTGATTTTAGGAAAAAACTTAAAAAATGGCATTTAAATTGGATTAAACCGTATTATCAACTTCCAATTTGGTTATCTTTTTATATTTTTAATCATGATTTTGGCTGGAAAACAAAATGGACTTCATATGATTTTCGTTATGAATATTCTCCTCAATTTACAATAGTTATTTTTGGTTTGTCTTTTTCATGGTGGCTTAAATGTCCCGGAAATGACGCTGCAAACGATAATTTTTATTGGGAAGGTATTCTCTATTATCTTTATGGAGAAAAGCCGTTAGATCTCAAATATGCGATTAATGGAGTAGGAAAATGGACTACTGTAAACCCCGATCAAAAGTATTCATATTGGGGATTAAATAAATGTTTCATTAAACCTGAATATTGGAATGAATATGATAAAAGTTTAATGGAACTTGAAGCACAAATAAATAAAAAGAAAAAAGATGAAACTTAGTAAAGATTTTACTGAACGATTAAAACAAGTTCTTATTTCTCAGGGTGTTAATGAAATTATTTTTGGACTAGATGTTTTTGATGATATGGAAGAAGATGAATATTTAGTTTTTAAAACAATTTTTAATAGATATACCGATGAATTTAGAACAAGCAACTAAACGATTATTGATTAAATCTCCTTTTTATGGATTGTTTTTACTTTCCTTAAAAAGGAGATTTGCTATACCTAGTGATGATTGCAAAACTGCGTATGTTCATATTAATGGAATTAATTATGAATTAATTGTTAATGAAGAGTTTTGGAATTCTCTAGATAATGATGATTGTAGGCTTAATTTACTACAACATGAATTACTTCACATTTGCCTGAAACATTTAGAATTTTCTGATAGATTTCCTGATTCTAATAGAGCAAATATAGCTGAAGATTTAGAAGTTTCTAATTATACTGGATTTATTTCACCCGGAGGTTGGTATATTTGGGAACATAAAGAAATGCCTCCTAGAGCTGGATCAAAAGTATATTATGATTTGTTACCTAAATCATCTGGTGATCAATCCGGCCAAGAAGGTGGGCAAAACGCTAACCAAAATAATCAATCTACTAGTAGTGGAAAATCTAGTGAAAATACAATTGATGATCATTCTAAATGGGGAAATTATAATCAATTATCTGACAATGAAAAGAAATTGATTGAAAATCAATTAAATCACATCTTAAAACAAACTGCAGAGCAAGTACAAAAAATGCAGGGAACAATTCCTGGAGAACTTTCTGAAATAATTAATGAATTGTTTAAACAAAAACCAGCAATATTTAATTGGAAAGCTTATTTTAGAAGAATGCTAGGAACAATTATAGATGTTGATATAAAGAAGACTAGAAAAAAAGAATCAAATAGATTTCCAGATGCTTCAGGACTGAAGCATAAAAGGAAATCAAATATATTTCTAGTAATTGATACTTCTGGAAGTGTTTCAGATAAAGAATTATGCGATTTTTTCAGTGAAATAAATCATATTTATAAAGCAGGAGCAAAAGTAACAATTTGTGAATGTGATACTAAAGTAAATAAAATTTATGATTATACTGGAAAATGGGATGGAAAAATAAATGGCCGTGGAGGCACAATACTTAGCCCGGCAATAGAATATTTTAATGATCACCGAAGAGACTATCAGACAATAGTCTTATTTACTGATGGTTGGATAGAATCAGATCCTATAAAAGTGCTAGGACAAGCAATGTGGATTATAACCTCAGAAGGAGATCATACAAGACAATTTCAAGGAAAAACTTTATATATACCAAAAGAAAATGCAGAACGAAATTAATTTACAAGAATTTAAAAGGATACTTAATTATTTAATTGATAATAATAGAAAATTAGTAGATGAAGGAAAATATCCAATTACCGTTGGATGTGAAGGCTTACCAGGTTGCGGAAAAACCTCAATAATTGAACAAATAGCCAAGGAAAGAGGAATGACTTATGTAAAAGTTTCTCTTAGTCAAGTTGAGGAAATTGGAGATATTTCTGGATTTCCTATTAAAGAGTATAAAGTTAATGAGTTAGATGAAAATGGCAATATTATTTGTACTAAATGGGTTCCTCAAGACACAATGTCTACTTATTTTCAAAAACCTTGTGAAACTTATGAAATAACTACTGAGTCTAGAATGGCATATGCACCGCCTGCATGGCTCCCTAGAGAAGAAAATCCAAATGGAATTCTAGTTACACTTGACGATTGGAATAGAACTAATTCTGTTATAATGAATTGCGTTATGGAAATTATTTGTACTGGAAAATATATGACTTGGGAACTTCCAAAATATACTACTCTAGTACTTTCAAGTAATCCTGATTCAGGTGAATTCAATGTACAATCTCAGGATAGTGCAATTTTGACTAGATATGTTAATTTTCCAGTAAAATTTGATGTAAAGGTTTGGTCTGATTATGCAGAACGAGCTGGTATAGATGATCGTGTGATTAATTTTGCTCTTTCTTATAGTTCTGAAATTTTTGAATCAAAAGATGGAGTAAATGTTGTAAATGCACGATCTTATACAATGTTTGGAAATGCCATTTCAGGTATTTCTGATTGGTCTAAACCTGAAAATTTATGTCTTATTTTGGATATTTCTAAAGGTTGTTTTCCTTTTGATAAAGATAATATAATTGGAGGATTATTCACTACGTTTATAGCTAATAAGTTAGATAAACTTATTTCTCCAAAAGATATGTTATTAAAGAGTTGGGAAACTGTAGCTCCTCAAATTAAATCTTGTGTTTACGATGGAGATATGTATAGACCAGAAATTGCTAGTGTGCTAGCTACTAGACTGTTGAATTATTCAATGGTTTATTTTGAAACTAAGGGTTGTAAAAGTGCGGTAGTTCAAGATAGACTACTGGACATAATTAATTCTAAGGATAAACTTTTTACTGAAGATTTAATCTTCAATGTAATTAAAAATTTAGCAACTAAATATGCTGCTAAAATGAATAAAGTATTAATGATACCGTCAATTAGAATGAAACTTTTGTAATATGTTATATTGGTACGAAAATAATGCATATGTAGGACTTTGTACTAGCGATTGGGAATTAATTAAAAATCATTCTAGAACTGGAGATTTTTATGATATTTTTAAAACGTGGAATAGAACAGACAGAATTGTATTTCCAACTGATATTTCAGATCCTAAAGCTTTAATGGATCAGTATTCTAAGTCTCTTGCTGTTGGAGTTACAGGAAAAAAGATTTATTTTCATCCTAAATCTAAGTTTCCTAGATTTAAATTAATGGGAACTGATTATAAAAGAACAATTAAACCAGATAAATGTGATTGTATTGTAGTTCCAGAAGTTCCAGAGAGATGGATTTCTATGTATCCAAAAATGAGAATTTATAAGGATAAATGTAGTAATAATTTATTTGGTATTTCAAAAGGAATTTATGATTCTCGTTTTGTCGATGAGAAGCATTTTTTAGAATGTATAAAACTTTGGAATAAAGTTGATTTAGAATTTGTTCAAACGGCTCATATTGCAGAAGTAAATATGGAAAATTCTTTTGCAATAGATATTTTACTTGGAAAATATACAAAACCTATAATTACTGATACAATGTTAGATTTAGAAATTTCTAAAAGTTTACCCATTATAAGTGAGTCAGATATAGACTCAATTGATTCAATGTTGAGTTCTACTGATCAATCTGTAGTAGAAATGGGATTAAAACTTTTAACTGGATTTAATGTTTTTGAAACTCCTACAATTATTAAAACTCTGCTTTATAAACATTGGAATGTTGTTAATTCAAATAAGGCCTTAAATTCTGTAGCAGTTAGAAAAATGTTAAATTCAGTTGATGCAGATAGGAAATATATTGGTTCATTTCCTAATTGGGCATATGCCTTAGCAGAACCTGGTGATAAATTTTCAGATTATGAAATTGCTCAGGTAGGAAGATTATTGAAACCTTTGTTTAAGGAGTATGTTGAAAAGAATTCTTTTAGGCTAAGAGAACCAAATGCTCCTTTTATCCCTAATATAAAAATTATAGTTGAGTAGAAATATTATTGCTATTGCTGGATTAAAAAATTCCGGTAAAACTGAAGTTGCAAATATGCTGGATTATTTATTGAATAGTCCAGCATGTTTTCGTAATTATTGATGTTATAAACATTTACCAAAATTATTTAAACGTTGGCATAAGGTAGCTTTTGCTGATACTTTAAAACAAATGTTGGCATCTTTATTGAATATAGATATTTGTAAGTTTGAAGATAGAGAATTTAAGGAAAATACTGATATTGAACTTTCAACTTTAAGATTCTTTAAAAATCCAGTAAGACTAGGAGATAGGAATTTTGTTAAACTTCTTCAAACTGAAGATACTTTAAAAGATTATTCTCTAACTGTTAGACAATTAATGCAGTATTTTGGTACTGAAATATGTCAAAAATATTTTGGTAAAAATGTTTGAATAAATACTGTTTTAAATAATCCTAAGAATCTAATTATTAGTGATTTAAGATTTAAAGCTGAAGCAGAAGCAGTTAAGAATAAGAATGGAAAATTAATTTATATTTATAGACCTGGAATACAACCAGGAAATCACGCTTCTGAAAAGGAAGTTATTGATTTATTAAACGATAAAGAATTTGATTTTATTATTAAAAATGATTCTAGTTTAAAAGTTTTGTTTTATAAAATTAAAGCATTGTTAAGATATGTATAAATCTAGAATTTATTTTAAAGTATTAGATCCATATACAACCATTGTTTATATTTATTTAATAGATGCTTCTAAAATTGTTTATTCTTTTGAACTTTGTTGTAACATTTGTTGTAAAAAAATATGGATTAATAATTTTCAAAAACGTTGGATGGATTGTGTTGATATACAACTTCCATGGTTTTGAATTTATAAAAAAGATTTAAGATTAGACGTTGGCGGTGTAAATACAAGATTTCGAATTACTTTAGATAAATATAAACCTGATCAGGTTTATCATTATTATGATGAATCAGTTTCTAGTAATGAAGAATTGGAGGCACTTTTAAAATTTATTTAATGATAATTTATAGAATATATATAGTTCCTAATGTAGATCTTTCCGGCTCTAGTATTGGAGTTATTTATGACCCTAATAATCTTTTTAAAGTAGTTGCTTATAGAAAAGGCCCAGATTTTGAATATGATCCTGAAAAGAATATAACTACTTTAAAATTAGATGATGATCTTATTGAAATTTTTTCAGACCATGAAACTATAAATCAGATAAAAAAATCTAAACAAATTAAATTGTTAGACAGATACACAGATCCGGTTAGTAGAATTGTAGATAAAATTTTCACAATTAATTTTGATACAACTAAAGAGAAGTTTTTAAAATATTTTAATTTAAAAGAATAATATGACACAGATTATAGGTATGACTTGTTTATTAATAATATTATTAATAGTCATAGGTGGAGAAATGTATAATCAAAATAAAAATAAAAATAAAGAATAATGAAAATTTTAGCATTTTTATTTATAGCACTTATTTTTATAGCTCGAATCTTTTTATGATTTGTTTGACCTACAATCATTTGTTATAATCAGGCAAATAAAAAGAATCTTTTTGGGCACTATAATTGGATTAGTGTTTTCATAGGTTTATTTTTTAGTTGAATAGGAGCAATTGTTTTAATGATTCTTCATGATTAAAAAAGAAGAAATAGAACAAAAATTAAAAGAAAAGATTAATACAAGAATTTCATATAATAGTGATTTAAAAGAAGTTAGTGTTGATATTAGATGTGGTAGAAAATTAATCGCTAGTTGTGAATTTTTGTTAAAAGAACTTGATATTTAATGAGTTACAAAGATTATATAATTAGTAGTTTGAGAAGTTTATATACAAAATATGAAATTGCTGATAATGCAGTTTCTAAAAGACTACTAATGCACAAGATAAAATGTTATTTAAGTGATTTAAATAGAATAAAGTATGAAGAAAATAGTAATTTTGTTTATAGTAGCAGCAATGATGTGTAGCTGCGGAAATAGGAATAAAACCGAAAATATTGATAATCAAATTGATACTACGGAAGTAGTTGATAGTGTAGAATCTAACGATAACTTGTAATGATCGGGAATTTAAAATCTAAACCTGAAAGGGACAAGATTTATACAATCAAAGCATTATTTTGGCCTGCTACAAATTATTTATTAACTGAAGATTTACAAAGAATTAAAATTTGTAATGGAATTTATTATTATGGACATAAATATTTTAGATATTTTTGCATAAAACCATCTATTAATTTTCCAGATCAATGAGCAATTTTATTCGCTTTTACTGATGAACAAAATAAACAGGAACATCCTGAGTATGAAGAAATTGTGAGAAAATTAGGTCGTAGAATATAAAATTAAGCCGGGTAAGGAGTTATTTCCTTCCCGGCTTTTTTTAAACCCAGAAACTATAAATTATACTGGTCTAAATCAAAATAATGAGAAAATTCTCTAGTCATACCAAAATTTTCTACTAAAGAATGCATAAGATTCTCATTTCCAGTTAATACTGCACAAATATCATTATATCAATTAGATATCTGAGAAATAACTGGAGGGTCTAATGAGTTTATTTGTCCAAAAAGATTCCATATAGGACCGTCTTGGAAAGATCCTGCTAAAACTCCATATGATCAACGCCTTCACCAATTATCATTTTTAATTGGTTGATATTTAGTATTTTTCTTATTTCCTATAGCTCAATTAAGTACAAACATTAACAAAGCAGTAATAAAGTTATCTAACAAAAATAACGTAAGTAATTGTCTATGAACTGGAGTAGCTCATCATGATCTAAAATCTTCAGGATTTTCCTTGAAATGAATTAATGCTTTTGCTCCATTAACTAAATTGGTAACCATACCTGGTTGAGACAAACCTACTTTTTCCATATATATAATAGCTTTTCCGCTTTCTTTTTCTTCATCAGTAACTTCATCAGATGGTTTTAATATAAATGAACCATCATCTTGCATTACTTTGTATATTTGCTTTCCTTCTGGATTATCATAATATCTATAATGCACTATATTTGTAGCATGTTCTCCTTGTATATTTTGTTCTAAACGAGATGACATAAATGTTCTATACTGAAGTAAATAATGACCTAAAAATTGTTTTTTTAAAGCCATTTCATTTTCACTATTATAGTGACCATATAGTTTATCAGAATAATTTCGGATTCCTTGCAATTCAGCATCCGTATAAGCATCCCATAATGCAGGAATATCAGTATCTCCAACTTGAATATGCTCCATCATAGCGGGATTATTTCCGTTTTCTGCATACAATTCTCTTCTCGTATTTAAATCATCTACAATTTCATTATATAATACTACGGTTTTTAAATATCTTTCATAATCTTCTTTTGAAAGATTTCTTCCTCCAGTTTTTAATATATTAAATCGTTTATCTTTATCAAAATGATATCTATAAACTCCGTCCTCATCTATATAATAAGCTTCATCAACTCCATCAGCAATCATTTTTGCTAATAAAATTGCATTTCTATAATAAAGATCTGGAAGTGAAGAAGTTATATAAGGAGATCTTCCTGAAAGATTTCAAAAATTCCATCTACCAGTTTTCATTGCATCTGCAAGTCCAGAAATATCCATATTTGCCATACCAAAATATGAATTTTGTTGGTATAACATGCCATCTAAGTCTAATTTATCCTCAGAGCCAATTACTTTTTCTAAAGCTTTTTTGTACATTTCAGAAGTAATTGAAGGATATTCATGAGAAATTGATCTAGTAACTCCAATCATAAGAGAAGTAAACATTTCTCGAACCATTGCACGAGAATTAAATCAAAGTTGAACCCCAGAAGCAAAACCAGTAATCTGGTCTATTAATCCCATTCATTTACGTAGAGATTTTTCAATGACACTTTTATTTTCATAACGAGTTTTAATATAATCGTTTATTCATTTTTCAGTCATACTCAACTTTTTTTCATCTCCATTAAATCCTCCTTGAAATTGATTCATAAATGCAATTCCGTTTTTAATTGCAGCAAAAATTGGATCATACTGAATTTGTCAGTATTTACGTTTTTGTTGTTGTAAATTATGGAGAAAAACATAATCTAGATTAAATGAATAATAACCTTTTTCATGATTAGATAAGGCGTCTTCTCTAGTTTGTTCATCCCCATCTAATACTATATAATCAGGATGGGAAAATTCATCATCTATAGGGGCTTTAAATAAACTTCATACTTCTTTTATATCTTCTCAAGCTTTTTTAATAAGTCCCTGAGAATAAAGTCTTTCTAAAGGACCCCCTTTAACTAATGGAATATTTTCAGAGTATTCAATTCCTTCTTTTGTTTTTCTTCTTTGAAACATTTCCATTAATTTATACATAGAAGATTCTTCACCATACTTATTTGCAAATTCTGTTAATGAATAAAGTTTATATTTTTCTTTATTTTTTATAAAATAATCACTAAAGAATTTATTTTCATGCATTGTTCCAATATTTTGCCCCATTTCTTCATAGCATTTAAGAAGAATAGTCCTCCATTCTCTAGCAGATTTTATATAATCTCTACGTAAGGAATTCATATAAGAAGCCATTGTATCATTTACAGTTCTTGCAATTACGGAATCTGCCATAGCAGGTGCTGTAATACTTGCCCCTCCTCAAGTCATATCTTTTTCTCAGGTCAAATATTTTCCTTTTAATGCTAATCATGCTTGAAGTATATAATGTTTTGCAACTGAATCTTCATTAGCAGAAATATCGGTAGGATCAGTAATCTCTCCATTAGAATTAGTACAATGATTAGAATAACTTCTAAGTAAAGCCATAATTTGTTTTTCCGTAACTTCTTCTATTGTATTTGATTCGTCAGAATCTAAACTATTCAAAACATTTAAACGATTTTGATTAGGAGAATCAGTTAAAATATCTATTGCTATATCTAATAATGCTCTAGCATCTGGTTGAAAAATATATTTAGTTTCTCCACCCTCTGTATAAGAACTAGCAATTCCTTTTATTGATTTCCTATGACGTATTGGAGATTTATCAGAATCTCTAATTACTTTACCTTCAGAATCAAACTCAGGAACTCCTTTATTATAAAAACCTCTCATTATGGTAGTTCAACTTCTTTGAAGCATTGTATTTCCAGCATACGTTTCTTCTCCTTGATTTATATTTCAAGCTCTAACTGACCTAATTGTTGCTTGTCTAAAAAAGTCAGTATTCGAAGTTATATATGCCATAGCTTTCATTAGAAGCATATTACCATATTCTGCAATTAAAACATTTTTGTTATCAATTCCTTCATCGTCATAGAAAAATGCTCCAGCAACAGAAGTGGCATGTCTAGAAGTTGTTATTGATTTTGCAAAATCATATCTAGTATGAAGATGCCTATTAGATAACATAACTATATCATACTCAGGTCTTCCGGCTTTTGTATTAGAAAATATAATAATTCCATTTGCTAAAAGTTGTTCATTTGAAATAATTTTTCAACCATTTTTAACATAAGGAATTAATTGAACTCTAGCTCAATTTCTTTGTTTATCTCCTCCTAGTTTTTCTATATATTCATCTAAAATTTCAATGGAACCACTTTCTAAAACATCTACTAATTCTTTTCCTTGATTTAGTAGATTTACTTTATTTGCTTCATTGTATAATGCTGCATACGTTCTACATGCTTCTTCTATTTTATCTTCTTGTATATATAAATAGCCATTAACAACATCTCCAAATTCTCTAAGTTCATCAGAATCAATGAATCTATTTAATCTAAGTTTTTTTCTAAAACCTAAATCATAGTCAGAAGTTCCTGGTTTAATATTTATTAATCGATCTTTTATATCCTGAACTGAACTTTCTCTAGAGCTTTCTGAAGAAGCAACGCTTCCATAACTAAGTAATTCTGGAGGAAATATTTCTCGTATTAATTTTGAAACATTTTCATCTAGATTAGATACAGAAATATTTGCTCTAGTTGGAATTCATTGATTAATTTTAGAAATAGTCATTCCTTTTATATGACGATTTCAAAGTAAAGTTAGAGATGGATATGAATTTCTGCTAGCAGAAGGTTGTCATATATTTACAGTTTCCAAATCCTTAATTTTATCACCATCTTCATTAGTTTTTAAAATCATTTGAATTGGAACAATATGAATATTTGTATCATCTATTTTTATTCCTCATTGTTTGAGCATTTGAGCATAAACAGCTAATTGAGTGGCATATCCATGTCTTTGAGTGGAAGACATTCTATCATAAGGAGTTTCAGACGTTTTAAAATCATAAAGATGAATATTTCCATCTTTATCTTTTACTAGTAAATCAGCAAATCCATATATCGTTTCAATTCCCTTTGTTCCAGCTGGATCTATAAAATCTTTAAATTTTTTGGAAACTTGTTTTGCTATAATTGGATATTCTACTTCAAATTCACAGTCTTCTCCATGGATTTCTTTTATTTTGTTTACAAATGCTCTAGCTTGTTCATATATTGATTCTTGAAGTTCTGTAGAAAGTGAAGTAGAAGTAGGCATAGATTTGTCTAGAATTGCCGCTTCTAAACACGCGTGAATAAATTCTCCTTGTTCGGCTTTTCAATTAAGTATTTCTTTATAATGATTAAGACTTGCTTCTATATCTATTATATCTGGATTATTTTTAAGCTTTGTATAGATATAATTTTTATCAAAGAATTTACCTTTTAAGCATTTATCTTCTCCATTATAGTTAAATTTTGTAGAAATTACTGTTGAAACTCCAACTCCACCATTAAGTTTTTTATGGTTTTTAGTGATCTCTTCTATAATACTTCCACCGTCTCCTTCAAAAGATTCAGTAATACTAGAATTATCAGTAACAAATTTACCTCTAGTAGAATCTTCCATTTCTTGTAAACTTGGATCAGTAATTCTAAATCTGATCAAAGGAGCAGATTTCTCTCCGGTATTATCCGGAGAGAAATATTGTTTCCAAAGATCAGACATGTTTTGATCTATAAATACTAGAAGATCAGAATAACTATCAAATTCTTCTACTATTCCATTATATTCTATTTTTATATTACATTTACTCATAACTAGCAGTTTCCACTAATTGTTAATTTGTTATTGTTTATCATTGCTCGAATAAGATTTCTCATATTTGCATTTTCTACAACCGTAGTTTTAAAATCTTTACTAGCGTCATTCATCATAGTTCCAAAACCTTTAATTATTTGTCCTAAATTGGCAAATGAAAGTGTTGGTAAGTCTTTAACCTCCATTTTTAATCCTAAAAGCATATTTACGATTGCGGCAATTCCATTATTAAAATCTGCATCTGTTTGAGATTTAGACTCTTCACTTTCAAATATTCCATTAGTAATTAGTTGATCTGTTATGTATGTTGCTAAAACTAATTCATCAGTTGAAGTTCCTGCAAAGCTTTTAAAGAAATCAGAGTTAGGATCCTTACCATTAAATGTTCTTTTATAGTAATGATCGTAAAATTGGTTATCTTTAAGCGATTTAAGAAGATTGTTTCACATATCTTTATAAACATATTTACCAGTTTCTTTATCTTTATAATTATTTGCCACAATCGACATTAATGGAACTAAAACTCTAGCAGGAGTTAATTCATCAATTGTATTCATATTTATATAAAATATTCCATCGTGGGCAAAAAGACTTCAGTTTTGCGCAGAATTTTTTTCTTCATCAGTTAAAGGTACTGATTTTCAATCATCTATACCGTCAAGTATTTTTATATAACCTAATTTTACATATTTTTGTAGCGCTTCTGTTAAAAACGTTTTTGTTCTAATTCTAGATGCCGATCCTGATTTTTCAGAGAAAAAGTGTGTAGAAGTGTTTGCAGATCCAAACATAGAAGGTTTTTGATTATAAACTACTCCACTAGTAAATGGTAAATTAAATCTAAAATCTCCTCCAATTAAATAAATAGACGTTTTATCAACACTAAATCCTATTAATCTGTTATCTATTTTAGATGTTATAGGTTTAATTACATTTTCTTCACTTTGTGCATTAATTTGAATTCTAGAACTAAGATTTGATGCAAGTCTTCATATTGAATCCTTTACTAAATTTTCCATAAAATTAGATTCGAATATATCTCGTTGTTTACTAGTTTTTAACGTATCTAAATTATTTAAGAAAGTTCAGTGTTTATTCATAATGGTATCATTATTCATTATATCCTTCACCATATGATCTCCAAATAATGCATTAAAACTATTGCTTGTAGGAACTCCTTTATTTTGTATTAAGTTATATAAATATAACATATCTTTTAATTTCATTGTATTTCCATAGAATTCAATTTCTTCATCAGCTATTAAATCATAAGCTAATTTTACAGTATTAAACTGGGATTTAAGTTTTGTTGAATTGGAAATATTAGTCATATCTATTCCTATAGTCAAATAAGGAGTACCTTGTTTTTGAATTGGATCAAATTTTTCTTCAGTATGTAAATTACGAATAAAAGCATTATCTTTAAATCTTGCTTTTAATTGATGTAAAATGGTAGTATCCATTCATCTTTTGAATGTAGCTGAGCCTGAAGCAGTTCCTATATCTATAGTTCCATCAGAACTACTAGTTACTGGTGTATCATACGTTCAATCATTATCGTTTGCTGCAAATTGATTTGCAGTAGTTGGATAATAAGCAACTCCTTTTGAAAATTTAAATACTCTTTGATTTTCAGGAAGAGATTTTAAGAATCCAAATACTAATGCATCGGAAACAACAGAATTGATTATTTTATATTGATCATTATTAACTTTATGATATAAATAAGCATTATCTTTTCCATAAATTTTAATTAAAACGTTATTAATTAACTTCCAAGTAAGATCAGTATTATATTGAATTTTACTATTTTCTATTGCAAATTTATATATTTTAAACATATTTCAGAAGTTGTCAGATTCTTTCATCATTCTAAGAACATTACTTTCATGTTTTAATTCATCGAATAATTCAATCGTCGTTTTTTGAGTAACTTCATTAGTTAAAAACTCTTCTAAACTAAATTTATCAGGAAAACCTTCTCTTCGTTTTTCCTCAGGAACTTTTCTCAATTCATTGTTGAAATATATTTCTATAGCTTTAGTAAAGTTATATAAATCTTCAGAAGAACTAACTAAACCCTGATTACATTTATTCATTTTTCCTAAAATTTTATTTTCATCAGAAACAGGAATAACGTTTTCTTTAATTTTCGTTAAAACTGAAATATTTTGATTTCCGTTGTGTCTAATTCTATTAGCCATTTTATTTTTAAATTTTACGTCATCTAAATATGCTCTGATAGTATTTACATCTTCTAGAGTAAAATCTCTAAATGTAAGATTCTTAATGATTCTAGTCTTTTTAGGAGTAATCATATCCGGATCATCTATATCGAATTCCGGCTCTGGCTCTTGTCCAAAATCAGGTTCTAAATCATCAAATCCAAAATCAAATTCAGATCCTTCATCTATTTGCATTAAAGAATCGTAATAATCGTCGGTTTGGTCATCATCATTTCCTTGAAATTTACGTTTTTTTGCATTTAGTATTTTTTCTCTTGCTTCTACTTTATTATAAAAATCTTCTAGTGCTTTCAATGCTTCTTTATAATTTTCTCCTATTAAAAGCATATTAGCAAACTCTAGACGTTTTTCTATTGTGCTTTTTTGCTCCATCGGATCTTTAGAATCCTTATTTCCTTGATAACTACTATTTGGATCTTGAAGATTTTTTAAATATTTTTCATAATAATCTTTAGCAGGTTTATTAAATCTAAATACTTGTGCTCCAGAATCAGTAGTTTTATATAGAAATTCTTCGCAATTTAATAACTCTATAAATCTTTGTTGATATTTACCAGAAAGTAGAGTACTATTTCCAGTTATAAAATCTATTACTCTTCCTAACGTTTTGGTATTATCAGATTGAGCGTATAGGTTATTCTTCATTAAAGTATCAGCCAAGGTAAATCATGGAGAAGAGAATACATCAAGAATTTCTTTTATAGAATATCCAGTTCCAAGCATAGAACAAAAAAGATCTATAGTAGATTGAGAGGCATTAATTTTACTTAGGATTAATTCCTTAGCATTATCAGTCGCCGCACTTAATAGGGCAGAAAGTGCCATTAACACATCTTCTTTTGCATTTACTTCACTTAAATCATCTAATAATCCTTTAAAATTAAAAGTCCCATCAGGATTATTATATAATAAATCAAATTTGGTTGGAACATTTCTAACAAATAGTTTATTTTCATTTAAAGAAGTAAGTGCTTCATATAATGGTCTAAGATTAATATTTGCTAATATTCCCAATCTTTCTATTCCATTTAAATCTATAACTTTAAAACAGTATTTATCTAGTATTTTTAGAGCAGTTTCTAAATCTCTACTTCTAATTGAGTCTGCAGCTCTTAATACTGCTGCATTAACTACATTTGTTTTTTGTAAATAACTTTTAATAGAAGTAGCAATAATTCCAATTTCATCTTTACCTAGCATAAATTGCTCCTGCATAATTCCTTTAGAACTACCATTTCAAATAGAAACATATTTCTCTCGACCTCCAAGAGTAGAATTTTTTGCATATTTCTTAATTTCACCGAAACTAATTGGGTCAGAAGCACTTATAAAGTTTAATGGATCTCTAAATATTTCATATGCATTTATTACATTTCTATTCATTAGAGCAGCAGCAACTTTACTACTATTATCCATTTTAGTAGAATTATGTTTTTTGAGAAAATCTCCTAATAAATTAGTCAGATCATCCATGACATCTGGTTCATAATTGTTGTCATTAACTACAATTATATTTTTACTTGCGTCAGGATGTTGTTCAGAGTCATTGAGAATTTTCTTTATGCTCTTAAACATCTCATCATTATTTATCATATAATCAGGAGAATCCATTAACGCAGAGGCATTTACATAATGGATTCCATTATAAAAATACCTACCGTTATTATTTGCTAAACCATTTCTAACTTCTAATGATAATTGATCTGGAAGATTTTCTTCAGAAACTTCATATGAAATATTTTTATTTGGAATGCTTAGCGTTGTACATTTATCTCCAAAATCTTCATATAAATCAGAAAGAATATCTAAATATCCATTATTTAGACCCAATCTCATCATATACGTTTTATCAATATCATAATCAGCTCCTTCAAATCAATGCATAGCACCAGGAATAAATACTTGATTACCTCCATTTCCAACAAAAGTAACAACCTTTAAAGACATACCAGACTGCATAGCTTGTGATGGAATACGAGTACCAAAATAAAGTAAAGTTTTTTCAAAATTTTTAGCTAAAAGTTCAGATCTTCTATTTAAGTAATTTTCTGATTGTTCTCTTTGCCAATTCTGTAAGCCATTTAGATTTTTTACTGCATCTTTTTCTTTTATATAATTTTTGTTAATTCCCAAAGGAATTCCATATTCTCCATTTCTATTTTTCTTTAATTTATTTTTGGCATAACCAAACAACATTTTAACATTATCTCTAGTAAAATTAAAAGTTGTTTCTTTAGAATTAAATTGTGAAGAACCCTCAAATAATTTTAAATCGTTAATATCTTGAAGAATAATTATTTTGTATGGTTTTCCTTTTTGAGATCTTGCTATTTTACCAATTTTAATTTTTTTAGCATCTCAATCTTTATTGGAACATATTGTATTTCCATTATAAAGAACATTAATAGATTGTCTATCAACTCCTTCTTCGTCCTCATAAAATAAAGATTCTCCGTTTTCGTCAACTGGATTTCAAATTTCATTTGGTTTTACAACTTTAACAACTACTCGATTCCCCAATTTATCTAAAAGAACTGCGTCATATTGATCAGGATTTAAATCGTCAGAAATATCCGATAATAATGGTAATCTTTTTCTAAAGAAATTTGCTCCTTCTCTAAGAATTTGACCTAAATCATCTCCTTCTTTAATCATAAATTCTTTTGCATATGCAGCAGAAACGGCTATTTCTCCTGGAATAACTTCTTTAAAAGTAATACTTTGAATTTCTGGAAAATCTTTATTAGTAGGAGATGTATTACTAAAAAAGTTGAAAGATTCTTGAAGACCTAAAATTTCATCTTGAGAAGTTAAGGTTCCCTTCTGCTTTAATTGGTAATAGATTTCTTGCTGATAAGCTCTAAGAATCTTTATTATTTGCCCTTGAATATTTTTATCTTTAACTACTGGATAAAAACTATCTGAACTAATAAGTAATGCAGCATGTCTAGAAAAATTATATTTATTACCAAAACTATATATTTTATTTAGAACTTTGTCTACTAAATTTACTTTTTTATCATAAAACTGAATTTTAGATGGATCTTTTGAGTTCAATTCTCTAAAATAATACATTGCTCGAACAACATCTAAATCTCATTCAGTTTTTATTCCTAAATCTTTAGAACCAATTTCATTTTCAGTCTTTACTTCAATTTGTAGTTGTGGTTGTTTTAAATCTTCTGGAGCTAAAATTATTCTATATATATCTACATTACTGAAATCCTCAAGATTAACTCATATGTCTCTTTGGTATGCACTTTCTAATGTTATCTTTCTAAAGAATTTATCTCCTTTTCTTTTAACAATAATGGATTGACCTATTTGAAGATCTCTAGGATCTCAAACTTTCTTTAGAAACTGTCCTTCACAAAAATCTGTAATCATTTCAGGATTAGTTGTATGCGAAAGTTCATATAATTGAGAAATTGCAGAATTATATGTTTCTATATAAGCAGGATTATCAGAAAGAGGTTTAAATATCTCTTTCATTGCATTTTCAAATAATCCGTGTGGAAGATTTCCATACTTATCTTTAAATTCTAAATAGTCGTGTTTTCCTTCTCCTGGAACTCTACCTAGAAAATATGAAAGTTTATTGAATAATTCATATGTTTTCTCAGTTTTATATGGTTTAAATGCATGCCTAACTACAGTCTCATCATTATAATCTAAATATGGCTCATCAAAGAAAGCTGCAAGTCTATATCTTTCAGCATCGGTCATTTTATTCTTTACTCATTTAACAGCAGATTCATAATTAAATATTCCATTGTTAAATTTATAGTATTGAATAATTCCTCTAGAAGGAGTATTTACAGCTTGTAAACCTGGGTATTGACGGATTAATGCTTCATTGGTTAAATATGCGTTTACTGTAGCTTGAAATTTATTTTTAATATCAGATAATGAAAATGGAACTGCTTGTCTTAAAATTTTACCATTTGGTCCTTTAATTTCTTTATTAGCATATAGAATAATTGCATCTGAAGCTCCAATTCCACCAGTTTTAGAAACTTTTAAAGCTCTAATTAACATTCTTTCAATTACATTCTTTCTTTCATCCGAAGAAAGAGAGGTTCCATCAAAAAGATTTGTAGCCGTAGTCTCTATAATTTTACCAATATCTGAATATATTTTTTTAGCTTCTTCTTCAGAGTAACCATTTTGAACCAAAGAAGCCATAATCTGAGACATTTCTCGCACATGTCCATCTACATTATGCTCAGAATCCATCATTAATCCTCCGTATTTGGTACTAATCATCATTGTAGAAAAATCTTCATCATCATAGTATCTCTGAGCGTTATTAATATTTACAGCGCCTCTTTTAATTGCAGAAGTATTAATTAAGTAAGAAATAACTTTTTCTTTAATATCATAATTAACATATTTACTTGCTCTAGTTAAGAAATCTACAACCATTTCATTTTGAAGATTTTCTACATAATCTAGAACTCCATTTTGTTTTTTCTGTATTCATGCACCACCAAATACCTGATCGAGGTCATATACTGTTAACCCATTCTGTCCAAAAGTTTTACTACTAGTACTTCCATCTTCAGTTTCATAATTAACTGTTATTGTGGGAGTTCCGTAAAAATTATTTACTTTTATATTTACTATTTTCTTTGGTTTTCCAAATATATCGTTAACTCAAATTTCTCCATTTTCTTTTAGAATTTCATTTAATGTTTCTTCAGTATTAAATCAACTAGAAGTGAAGAAAGGAACAACTGAAATATTATTCATTTTTTTATGTAACCTTTCCATAGAAATTGCAGAATTTTGAGAATTTCTACGAATTGCGTTAGTAATTGTATATGTTGCTCATTTACAAAGTATTCCATTGCCATATTCACCTACATCGTGATGAATAGTTTTAGCCATTGTAGTTCCCGCTGCTGCTGGACCTAAAGAGTTTCTAGCTCATATAGCATAGATAGGATTGCATCACGCACCGCCATCATGAGGTTTTTCATTGTATACTTCTCCAATTGAATTAGTTGCATAAGCAAAATCCAAATCATCAATTACTGCAGCTCTAAATTGCTCAGGAACTCCATTGTCTAGACCTTGCATATATAAATGCACTGTAGATCCGGCAGGCACTGTTCTCTTGTAATGAGCTAATAATCTACCTGAAATTCTAGATTCTCCTTCTCCTGCACTTTTATTTGGATTATTTTCATTTAATCCAAAAAAAACTTCTTCATAAGATTGTGAACAAATGCCATCGGCGTATAATCAAGAATTTAAGATTGGATTTAATTCTATAGAATATTCCGGATTTACCTCTCCATCAATTAAAAGATTATCTTCATCTACGTCGTTAGTGACATCTACTTTTTTACCATTAATTTCTTGATAAACTTTATAGAGTTTAATTTTTCTATTTTCTTTTCAATCTTCAGAAATCTGAGGAATATTTACAGCATTATCATAAAGATTAACATTATTATTAACTAAATCTTGAATTAAAACTCTTTTTTGTTTTTCTAAATAGTATTCAGTAGATTCTTGAGAATTAAATACATTTGTAAGTTTTTCTATAAAAGCAGTATTAAGTCCTCCAGATGAAAAATCTATTTCATCTACTAAATCAACACCAGCACGTTTAAAGTCTTCTCTAAGAAGTTCTTTATTTTTACATTTATCCTTTATAAAACTATTTAATTCTTCAATTTCGTTAACATCTATATTTCCATCTAAATTACTAAATGGTTTAAAACTAACTCCATAAACTTTACTATATTTTGAAGCAATGTTGTTCAAAATTCCTAAATATTTATTTTTTTGCCAGTTATAAATATAAGTAGAAAGTGCTTTTTCTGCATCTGAATTTTTATCTTTAGCTAAAGCTTTAAGACTTTTAAGAAGAGTAGAATTTTTACTAAATGTAAAAGGAATAACAAATTGTTGAGATTTGTCTGCAAACACTGTAAACTGAATCATAACAGTATTTCCATCAAGAAGTCTATGAGCCCTATAACCATCTACTTTCTTTTTAGGATCGAATAAGAGAGATTGACCATAATCTATAAATGCACTGGTAATTATATATTCTCCTGCAGTCATTTGAGAAGCACTCTTTTTTCCTAAACTTGTTGCTATACCATTTCTAATTAGAGGTTCTTTTGCTTTTATATCGCCATTTAAAATAGGATTTGTTGAAGCCATGAATTCATATATGGACCCGTTAACTCCTTTTGATTTATTTGCTTTATATAACAATGAGTTATATTGATATATTGCGGAAATAAGAGCATACACAGGAACTTTATCTCCTTTTATATCTCTAACTACATTTTTGTTATCATATCCTGCACATCAGTATTGGAATTTTGCTAAATCGTCATAATTCTTGAAATAATTTTTAAGATTAATAGAATCCCCCATAAATGGAAAATTAATTGATCCTCTATAATCATCACTTTCAGTAGGAATTGTACTCATTATTCCTAATAAGGTTATTCCAATTGGATCAGAAAATATATTTAATAAAGTTTTTCCACTAGTTAAAGTTTCATTTATAAAAGAATCTACAACATCTTGATCTTCTGCTGTTTCTGGTAATCCTAAATTATAGCCAAATAAGTCATAAATTAAATTTTTAAAATTAGAATCCGAATTTGAGTCAATGTTGTAACCGTCAGCTACGTTAAATTTTCATATATTTTTAGCTTCTTTACCACTACCTATTTGAATCTTATTTATAATAAATTTATAATCTTTAGATGGTTCAGAATCAGAATTATAAGTAAACGATAAAGTATAAACTCCAGGATTAACGGTAGTATCAACTTTAACATTAGTAAATTTAGAATCTGCTTTTCCAACAATTTCATTTCTAAGTTCTTGGTTCTGTCTTAAAGTTTTAATTCTACTAACAATTATATTAGTTAAACGAGAGCTTTCTGATCTAATTGCTTTGTCTTCAATTAGATTTAAATTAATTGTATTTTCAGAAGAATCATAATCATAACCTAAATAAGCATGTTTAGCAGTTTTTAAAATTTGAGTAAAAAATAAGTTTTGAATTTTCTTTGGAATAGAAGAAGATTCATTAAATATAAATTTCTGAAGTGATCTAAGTACTTCAGAATTAATCATTTCATTATAAACACTTCCAATGATTGTTCCTTTTTCTAAATAATTTCCTAAAGCAGTATTTAACGCTTTTAAATTTCCATTGGTAATTTGTTCATAAACACCTGCGTCTAATGATTCTTTAACCCAATTCATAAAAGTTGTAACTGACCTTTGAAAGGCATTCCATCCAACTTTCATTGTTGAACTAATTACACCATTTTTATTTACTAAAGGTAAATAATTCATAAATTCTTTAGTAAAATTAGAAGTAATTTCGTCCATATCCATTGCGGTTTCATCTTGATTCCAGGACTTTCTTATATTATCATTTCCAAATTTTGGAATATACATATTCTTTTTATGCTTATAAGAAGGAACTGAAGTATCTCTTTCTACAAAATCTAGAGATTTTATCATATCATCAAAATAAACTAACTTGTAAAAAGCTTTTCGCGCTTCTTTAACATTTTGTGAAGATTCATTTTGAATTTTAGATTCTGCGGCATTTAGCACATCTTGAATAGACTTTGTTAGATTTTCATCAGTAACAGAATTAAGTTCAACATCTAATCCTAGAGTTGAAATTAATTCTTCACATAACTTTAATTTATAGTTAGTTATTCTTTCTGAAATTTCATTAGGATTTGCTACTTGAATTTTTCCTTCGTAGTCGTATATACAATTCTTGAATAATCAATCTCTAAATTCTTCATTTATTTTGCCTAAAATATAGGTTGAAGTAATAAATCTAGAAATGATAACTTTCTGAGAATTAAGTGTTTCTGCATTATAATTTGATTGATTATACTGATTTAAAGAAGGGTCCCCAGAATTTTCTGGGGCACCCTCTTTATTTTCAGTAACTGTATGATTTTTAATAAATTCTTCATTTATTTCTTTTCATTTTCCGTCCTGGAAAAGTTCAGATTTTAGAGTGTTTAATTCAGCCTCTGAAATTCCCGAGAATGTAATTTCAAACATATCGTCATCCATTATATCCTGGTCAACATAGGCATTATATTCTTCTATAGAATCTTGATTAAGATTTCTAAAATCAATTTTACAAAAATCGGCCATTAGCAAATTTGTTTTAATGCTTTAAGAAGTTGTTTTCATCCTTCCATTTTAGCTACTCCAGAGATTCCAATGAGATCCACTGTCTTTTTATTTCCCCGTAGTACATCCCTGAAAATATTTTTAAAGTCAGAAAACATTTCTTGAGCTTGTTTAATTGTTTGTACATTTTCATTTGTAAATGAGAAAACTCTGTTTAAGTTTATATCATAAACATCTCAGTTACCATCTTTTTCTAATATTATTCTTGTATCTAAATCTTCAACTATATTTCCTAAATCTTTTATTCTACTTTCATTCCAAATTTCCTTTCCGCCATCTTCGGAATATTGTCTATATTTAATTGCTATATTTCCGGCTTCAGATTTTAATTTTTCATTAAATTTGGCTAAAAATTCTTCTTTTGAATTAGCAACTATTGATTCGGCTGTACCAGTATCGGCTGGAGCTAATTTTTCTCACATTTCTAGATCTTCTCTAACTTTATAAGTTTGTATAGTTTCTGGTTTTGTAGTTGGAAGCAATTCCAGACTTCTAATTGGATTATAAATCCTAAGTATATCAGTACTATAAGGAGTATCAGAATTTTGAACAATGTCTTTCTTTCAGAAACTATCTTGACTATTACCGTTTTGAGAAACATAATTTGCACCAGTAGATCTAGTTTCCAAATATATTCCTGATCTAAATAAACCTTTCTTATTATTCATTGAATCAAATAATGTTTCACAAGCTGGGAATAAACTTGAAATCTTTCCAAGATTTGGATTAGAAAGTAAAGTTACAAAAAAATCTGAAATATTCATAGTAGAAATACCACTTCTTGAAGTTCCATCTTTTTCTGTAAAATATCAATCAACACAAGGTTGAATCGAGAGATGTCCTTCTTTTAGGAAATCTAATACAGTTTGTCCAGATTCTCCAACATTTGACATAATTTGTACAATGATATTATTAAAAATATCTGGAGTAATTACTGCAGATTCCCAAGTAGGTTGATTTTTATCTTGTTTAGCTTTTCCATCCTTTACTTCTTTTAACGTTCATACTGCATTACGTCCTGCTCTAGAAACCGTTAGAATAAATTCTGCTCTTGGCTCTCCTTTCATTTCAGTATTATCATAAATTTTGAATGAAAATCCACCATGATTGCGGTTTTTTCTAGAAGCATTTTGTGCAAATAATTGAAATGCCATTAAAAATTGTTGGAAATTAGTTGATCCCGACTCTAATGCTGCTATTGTCATTAAAGTTTCAATCTTTTCCGTATTTTTTCTATTTAAAAGGAGTCCAGAAGTATTAAATTTTCGAGTATTATTTCATGCAATTTCTTTTCTTCTTACATTCAAAGAATTTTCAGGAATTACTTGCATTTCTGCAGAACTTCCTAAAATTTTTTCCAGCTTTTTAATTGCTTCTGATTGAGAAGTAACATCAGGAAAAGCTACATTAGCCATTGCCCCATAATTAGGATCTCCAGTTTGAGCATATTTAGCTAGAATAGAATAAGTATATAGCTGCTCTAATGAAACAACTCTTTGTACTCCCATCAAATCACCATACATATCATTATAAGCATATGGGAAATTTCCATTTTTTCCTGAATGCATTTGAGCTTGATAAATATTAGTAGGATTACTCATATCCAAATATGAAATATTCGTATATGCCTGCATAACTTTACCATTATTTCTTTTCATTCAAGTAACAAAATTTTGAAGCATGATATTTTCCGGATGTTTCTCAGCCTCATCTATAAGTGCAGCAAATCAAGTATTTATTTTTGCATCACCAACAACTACTGCAGGATCAGCATAATTAAACATTCCTTCTTTAAACAAGTCCTCAACATTAGTTCTTTTACGACCAGCAGTAGAAATTGCAGTTCTATAAAATTCTACGTTAAATTTACCATTATTTTTATAGTAACCATCAGCTCATGAAGCATTTCGAATTTCTCCTATATAAATCTCAACATCTCCTACAACTAAATATAATTCTTTATCAAATTGTACAGATGTATCTTTTACTCGGAATACTTTTTCTTCCTTAAATACTTCGTCCAAAATTGTATCAACTGTTCTGGAATCAAAAACATAACCTAATTGTTTACGTATATAAGCTTCTCTTTGTAAGTCTATCTCTGAAACGTGGGTAGCGATTTTTGAAGTTTTATGAGCGTCCAATTTAACCAAATCAGCTATGATTTTTATTGCTTTTCTTTTATTTTCATTAGAAACTCCTTTTAAGAAAAGATCATTAAGTTCTTTATTTCCAAAATTATTTTCTAATAATTTCTTTACATAAAAATTATCATTGATATTATTTGATTTAGATTTTGCTCTATTTAATTTTTTCTTTGCTTTTTCTAGAGTTTCCTGTGCATTTTCATCTCCAGTATAGGAACCTTGTTTTAAAAGATTCTCCGCATCACTAAATGTTTCTAAAGAATTAGTAATTATAAAATCTTCAAAAGCATCTTCAGCATTTTGTCCAGTTAAGAGATTCTGGGTTAAAAGAGTTGGATCAGTAATTTTTTCTATACTATCTAAACCTTTAACATCGAACTTATTAACTAAATAATTACCTAATGTTTGAATTAATGAAGATTTAAGTAATTCTACATCTATTGTTAAATTTCCGGTAGCATCTTGTTTAACTGGTTTAAATACTGTTGTTCCATCAAAATTAGTATGCTTAACAAATAAAATATTGTTGCCAGGATTAATTTGTAAAACAACATATTGTGCTCCGTTAAATTCAGCAATTGGTTTATTATTAAATTTAATTATAGAAGTTTCAACTGAATTACTAAGTACATTAGCAACTATTTCACTATCAATATTTTTTACATAAATATCAGGATTTTCTAGGAATGAATTTCTAAATTCGCTGATAAAACGTCTTCTAGCTTCTGGAGAAACTTCTTCAGAAGATTCTTCTGGAGTAGTAGCTTCTGTTGGAGTTTCTGTAGATACTGGAGCGAAATTAAATAAAATTTGTTTCATTCAATTGTTATAATTAGTAAACTGCCCCTTATTTGCAGAAATTTTTAAATCTCCTTCAGTATCTTCTGCAAAAGTAATTCCTAAGTCTTCAAAATTTTTCATACTTATAATTAAACTTCCTTGTTGTGCTCTAGAAATAATTGTATAAAGCTCTTGAAGATTTATATATTTATCATTATTAAAAGAAAAATCTGCAAATACATATGTTCATTCGTTTCCCTGAGCTTCTCTAACTGGTATAATTTGAATTTTATCACTAGCTAAAGTATCATAATCATTTGAATCAGTTATAATTGCAATAGTTTCTTCATCTTTTAAATTACTTTCAACTTCTCTAATTTTAGATTTAAAAGCATCTTTATCAGATGTTAATTTAGTTCCAATTAATGCTCTATTTACATCTTTATATTTTAATGTGATTGGATTATCTATAAAATAAGGAATTGCATTAGTAATATTTCCAGTTTCTTGGAGTATGTTTATTGCATTATCTAGATTTTTACCAAATAAAATTAAGTTATTTCTTTGGGCTTGATTTGCCGGGCGTATAGATTCTGTTAAAATAGGGGTAGAACACATCTTTAAATCTGTAAATAAAGAAATTATTCCTTCAACTCTTTTGAATTCTCCTGTTTGTTTTAAATCTCCTAAAGCAAATATTTTAATATTATTAATTTTAGCGTATTGCGCTAACGCCTGTCATTTTTTAGTATCAAGCTTTGTTGCTTCATCAATTATTAAAATACCGTTTTTTAATTTACTATCGTAAGTTGGGGAGGATTTAACCGTACCAGTATATATAAGATTTGTTTTTTCTACTTTAAAATTAGTATCTCAATCAGGGGCAATTTCATCAATTAGATTTTGAATAATGAAACCTTTTTCTTCTGCTGTATTATTAATTGAATTAATTAATTTCTTTAATTGAGCTTCACCATTTGTAGAATAGAAAATATTTTTATCCTTATTTAATTGAGCTATTATATTTGCAATTACAGTTGTTTTTCCAGTTCCTGCAGAACCGAATATTCCCATTACATTTTCTATAAATGTGCCAGTTCCAGAGTCAAAATGTTTACTATATTCTGTAAATAAATTATCAGAATCTTTAGCATAGGCATCTCCTAGTTTTATAGCAAATAATTGAGCTGGAAATGGAATTTTAAGATCAGAAATCTCAGAACTAACTGTTTTTAATTTAGAATAAAAATTATCAGAATCAACAATTATTAAAGACAAAATATAGGCACCTATTGTATATTCAGAAAGATTTACTTTTCCGTCTGCAATTGTTCCGGTATAAAGTTTTTTATCGTTAATTAATTCTAAAAGAGTGTTTATTTTTTCTTCATTGTTCTTAGATTTAAAATCATCACTATTATAAATAGCTTCATTAAATAGATGTTCAAACTTCTTTATTGTTTCAAAGAATTTAGCAAATTCAGAATCATTCATATTAGTACTAAGATTATCTATGTTAGTACCACCAGCATTGTTTCATAATTCTGGAATATCAACATTAAAGATTTTACCTAATCCTAGTACCCCATGTATTAATTTATAATAAGTTTCTTTCGCTATTTCTTTTTGTACTTTAATTTGCCTTTCAGTTGAAAGTCCTGTTATTTCTCCTAAAAAATTGAGTTTATTCTCTAAAGTGGTTAATTCTCTAGTTAAAATCTCAGGTATTGTATCTCCAATATAAGTATAAAAATCTGCATCTGGAGCATATATATTAAACATTGCAAATAATCCCATTCTTCCAAAATCGGATCTTCCAGAATCCACTAAAGCTTTTAGTATTCTATGAGTTATTCTTATATTTTCTATAAGATTTTTAGCATCAGCATTTTCCATTACATAATCTTGAAGCTTCATTTGAGAGTTAGGTTCAGTTCCTTTTAGCATTAATTTAATTCAATTGCTAAGTTTAATTGTTTCTCCTAATCTATCAAAATTCATTAATTCATAGAATTTTGCTAAGGCCTCACCATTTGGTACAAAAGTGTTTAAAATTTCTTGTATTTTTTCTCCATATATTGTAGTAGTTGCATTTTCTTTTGGTTTTAAAGCAAAATCTATTTCTGCATCAGAAACATTAAAAGTAAATAAACATTGTTGAATAATCTCACTCAAAATTTGCCAAGTATCATTTTTAGTACTAACATCATTTTCAAAATCAGTGTCAACAATTATTTTAATTAAATCATCAATTGTATAATCATAACCTTCTCCTATTTGATTTAATGCTTTTTCTATAAACATTTTATTTTGTCCAGTAAGCTCTTCAAGTTGAGAAAGAATATCAGATTTAATTCTAGCCTTTAAAGCATTTTTAACGTCGTTTATTTGTTGATAAACATATTCTAAATTAGGATCTGCAACGTTATTTTCTTTGCAATAAGTAGCATAAGATTGTAATGCATTAATAAAATCATTCATTTGATCATCTACACTAACATTGGGTGTAAGGATGTTCTCAATCACAATATTTATAGCCATTGTAATTCTTTTTCCTTCTTCATTTTCTGTTTGTCTAGATGCATAATTTAATCTATCTAAATCATTAATTTCTTTTTGAAGTTCAGACTCTTGTAGTCTAAGATCGGATTCTTCAGGAGACATTGTAGCTATATTTATATCTTCATTGTTCATAAAGACGTCAATAAGACTATTTCCTATAAATATTTGTTTGCCATTAAAGTCTCCAACAAAATTTAAATTGCCGGCTTCTACTTGTTGCCTAACTGTATCATCTAAGAAATCTGTTATGATAATTGATTCAGAAAGAGTAATATTTTTTGGAGTAACACTTGCTGCATTAGGAGTTATTTTTGTTGCAAAGAATATATGTTGTTGATTTAAAAATCCCGCAGGAGTTTCTTCAGGATTAGGAGCTGTAATAAAATTAGGAATATTTAAAGTTTCCCATCTACCTAAAATTCCATCTTTATATTCTAATTCTCCAGTTCAAATTTGGAGTAGTTCTTCTTCAGTAAGATCTAATAAAGTTGAATATCCATATTTAGAAGCAAATCTAGATTTAAATTGTGTAAATGTTTCTTCTACTGTAGACCTATCTTCATTAATATGTGTTTCAGTATCTTCAAAACTATCTAAATCAGAATACGGAATCACCTTAATTTTAGGATCTAGATTATGAATTTTATTTGCTAATTCAGCCAATAATTCAGGTGTGAGATTTTCAGAATTAACTCCTATAACTCTAAGTCCATTTTCGAATTCTTTTCCTTCAAAACCAAAACCAATAAAAGGACAATTTAATTCTTTTCTAAATAAACTATTCGATTCTGCAGTTTTATTTGTAGTTCCAAAAGTAAGAAGTTCAATTAATTCAGAGAAATTATTTATTTTAATCCATTTTCTTCTTTTAATATTTCCTAAACGATTAAATTTAAATGTTGGATATTCTGTTTCTTCTCCTTTTAAAGTTCCTACATAAGTATCTATAAATCCATCTGCTTTTCATAGAACATATTTTTTTGTAATTTCTGCTTCAATTTGTTCTCTGGTAAAATTATTCGGATTTAGTTTATCTATTTGTACTAATTTAGGATCTCTTTGTAATTGTGGTTTTATGAAATTTATAATCAAATCTCGCTTTGCTGTATTCATAAGATTATCTTTGGATAATCTCATTAAACCTATATAGAAATCTTCATTAAGTTTAGTATCACCCTTTGGATCAAGGCCAAATATTTTTTTAAAGAAATCAATTACTTTATACAATCAACTCTGATCTTCTTTTGAAAGCTCATCCTGATTAATTTGAAGTGCTGCAAGTTCTGCTAAATATTCTTCAGTTAAAACTCTAATCGTTGCTCTATCAAATGCTTCTTTTGCGTCAGCTTTATTTACATCTGTGGCTCCTTCACCAGGAGATGCAAGACCATTTCTCTGAAGCATTTCAAGCATATCTCTAGTGGCATTATTCTTTGGGTCACGCGGTTCTTCTGAAAGTCAATTATCTCAAACTGCATTAAAATTTTCTTCTGTATAATTGTATAACTTTCGTAATTCTTTTATTTTATTTTTAACTGTATCATCAGCAAGTTGATACAAAACTTCCATTAATTGTTCTACATTTGAACCAAATTCATCTCCAGTACCTAAAGTTCATCTAATATTTTCATGGTCTTTCTGGTATTCAGAAAGTTTTTTTCTAAAAATATCTTTCATTGGCCCATCTAACAATTGTCTCAATCCATAATGACCAATAACTTCATGAAAAATAGTTTCTTTAGTTTTTTTTGGATCTTTTCCTTTAGCAAAAACAAAAGTATTTGTTCCTGGATCATAAAATCCTTCAGCTCCGTTTAATCTTGGATCATTGGAGTCTACCCAAGTAATTGATCCTAAACCAATTCCTAGATTTTGAAAGATATCCGCATATTTCTTTTCATCTTCGTCTCATGAATCAATAATTATTGTATCTGGAGTAAAATTACGAATTTGTTGTTGAAGATTTGCTAATCTTTCTCTTAATGCAGTTAACTTTTTTTGTAGTTCTTCTTTATTTACATTTGTTCCAAAAAATAAATTAGCAGTTTTAACTGCTTCAGTTTCCATATAACCCTTTATTTCAGGATTAAATGTGTTTGCAAGATTAATAAATACATCATAAGACGCTTTAACTTTCTCAAGATTTTTGAGTTTTTTATAATCATCAAATTTTTTATTTAATTGATCTTTTTCTTCAGAAGTAACATCCGGATCATGTAAATCTAATCCATATCTAGACATAGCATAATCATATACAGATCTTTCGGCCAATGGCGTAATTTCTCCCTCATTTTCAGTAAATACTGTATTTACTGGATCATATGCCATATAAATAGCTCTCTGAATATAATCAGTATTTTTTTCTCCATTCATGATTGCATCTCTTTGTTTTTCAATATCCTTGATTTTTTCTTCGAGACGCTTTTTTTCAGGATCATCATTTCAACCTGAATTATCATGTGGATGAGTCAATTTATAGTCTTGAGCTTTACAATCTAAATTATAATTTAAACCAATTAATTTGGTTCCTAGCATTAAATAATCATGGTAGAAATCTTGAAAAAATCCACATTTGTCCATAGCTCTAATTACAGCATCAGCATAATTATAATGCTCATACATATCTTGAATTGTAACTCGTTCAGAATCACCAGCTTTTTCTCTACGTTTATTTTCTTTATTCATAGCTTTTTCAAGCTGACTATAGGTAAACGGGCTTTCTCTTTTTAATACTTCTACTGCTTCTTTATTTTCTGCATCAGAATTTCTAAGTATTTTAGATAGCTCAACATCGGTCTTCATAAAATCATATGCACGCATAGTGTTTCCTATATAATCTACATAGGCTCTAAGCGCATTAGCTATAGTTGCGTTTTGACTTTCTGATTCATTATCAGTATGTTCAAAATTTCAAGTAGTATTTCCATCCATAGTAGTATATGGAGTGCCTTTAAAAGAAAGATTCTTACTTCCAAAAATTCCTTTTCTTTCAAGTTTATCTATATGGTCCATAAGATTTTGTCTGCCACCTTCTTTTAAAATATATGCAATTCTTTCTCCATTATTAATTCCTCTACTAGTAATATCTCGCATATTTGGAGATCATATTTTCTCCCATTTATCAAGTCCAGCAAATAACGAACCTCCTACAAAACCTCCAATTCCTGCAGTTAAATATCTAGAAATAAAATCTTCAAAAGAAAATCCAAAATCTAAATCTTCAGATTTTTCCTCTTTAACTTTAAATCCCAAGGCTTCAGCACCATTTAAAAGAGCCTTTCCAGTATCTTGCATGGCTTCTTCCATCATTTCTTCTATAGATTCATTAGAGGCCCTATTAAGCATTATATTAAACCAACTAGTACCATTACTAGATTTTCCCAAAATACCATTTTTAACAGCTTCTACTGCTTTTCCTTCTACTTCTGCAGCAGTTAATCTAGTAGCAGCGGTTTCTGCAGCATTAATAGCTGTTCTTTCGGCAGTTTCTGCAGTAGCTAATGCTTCTCCAGTTTCTCCTTTAGCAAATCCTTGTTTAACTTTTTTAAGTCATTTTCCTCCATTACGTTTAGTTGCTTCAAAAGCTCTTTGAAATCAACCTCTAGCTTCAACCGGGGTTATATTGGCAGGAACTCCTTTTAGTGCTGCTTCAAGTTCTTTTCCTACCCCTTTGACAGTATTTACAGTAACAAATTCTTCATTAAGAAGAGAATTTTCACCAAACAGTACGTCTTTATAGTAATCTGAAGACATAAGGGCGTAGAATCCAGCCATTACTGCCAGAGTATAAATACCAGCTCAAGTATCATTTGCTCCTGCTTCTTTAGCAATTTCATAAGAGTCCATACCAGAAGTAGCAGCCATATAAGTAGTTGAAAATGCTTTTCCTAGTTTTGATCCACCCTGAAATTGTTTTCCTCTAGAAGAAAGTAAATAACCTAATTGACCAACAAATTTTTGTTGATATAATTGATTACCAATATCAGCTATTTGATTACCAATTTGTTCGAAACTCATAAACTTTTCTCTAGCAGTGTCAGATTGAGTAGTGTCAAATCTTTTAAATCAATTTGCTGCTCTATTTATTTTTCCTCCAAGTTCAGATTCTTCACCACTACCAAAAAAGTTATTTAAAACTTTTGCCAAAGTAGGCATAACTTCAGCTGTATGATAAACTGCACCTACTATTCCTCATATTTTATTTACTCCAGGTATAAGTAATGGAGCCATTTCTAGTGCAGTTCTAACTATAGTTCCGCCAACAGATTTATCTATACTATCAGCATCAAATACATCTAATTTGTTTACTCATGTACCGTCAACAGTTATAGTATCAGAAAATCTAAGAAGTTCTTTTCCAATTGCAGATCTATCTCCTAATTTTTCATAGTAAAATTCACCATTTTTATTAAGCTTATATTCTCCTTTTCTATGTCTAATTTTATTCCCATCAGCGTCAGTATGGTAACCATCTTCATCTCACGATGCTAATGCTAAAGTAGGTTGTCAAATACCTTTTAAAGAACCACCTAGTAAAGCATGGTCATTAGGAGTTCATCCTAAACTATTTCCATTTTCATCTTCAACTTCTTGTGACTGAGCAATTTCTCGTACTGATCAATTTGGATTACTAACTGATCATAATCCAGAAAGTCCAGCTCCTCTATGATATGGGTCATCTGATAAACTAATTGTAGCGGAAGTACTTCTAATTTTTGCACCTGGATCCAATCAGTAATCTGGATCCTGTTCCATATTATTAAGAAGCTCCTTTTCGTAATCAGTAGTTGCCATTCTATTATAAGTATATAAAGCACTATCATATGCTTTATTAAAAGCCTTTTCGTCAAATTTTCCAGTATCTTTATTTTTAAAAACTTCTTGAACATCTTTTAGGCTTTTATAGTATTCTCTAGATTGTAATGCTGTATTAGAAGAATTTATATCATTAGAAACTAAATCTAGAGCATTAACATCCTCGTTTAAAAGGTTTATTGCAAACCAATCATTTTCCTTTACTGCCATATTTATTGATTAAAATTTGTTTTTAATGGTCCATTTGCAGTTTGATTAGCAACTGCTGCTTGTTTTAATTGAATTTGTTCCGCAGGATTTGAGAGATCTCCCTTTGCAATATAAGGATCCATACCAGAAACTCTAAATCCAGCATATTGATCTTCTATAGGAATAAATACATTTCCTTTGTAGAAAGAATTTTTACCTGCCGTAGGCACATTAAGTGCTCTTGTGTTTTTATTAGGATTAAGAGTATTAAATCTTGTAAGTGTATTATAAATATCAACTATCATTTTTCCTTGTTCTTTATTAACTTTATCAAGCATTAATTTCTCTTCGTCGGTGAAATCAAATATATCATCGCTTGCAATTGCTCCAAAAGTTAAGAAAGATATTGTAGGAACATTTGTAATTTCTCAAATTCCATCTACGTTCTTTTTAACATCGTATCCATTTAAATTGGATTTTATATAATCTTGAACTTCAGCATCAGTTCTACCTTTTGCTGCTTTATTTAATAATTCAACTTTTTGCGCTAATTCAAAATTAGGAATTACATTTCCATTATCATCAGTAGTAGCAGGTAATTTAACTATATTAAGATGATCGGCACCATTTCAGTACAATGCTTGTGCTTCTTCTGCAGTTATATGACGATTACCAAAAGTAATTGATCCGGTATTTCCTGCCTGTAATTCCCAAGCATTTGCAAGAAGAGATGAAACTGTTTGTTTATCAAGGGTTTTCCTATCATAATCAATCATAGCGCCTATATCATACCCCGTAGTTTCAATTGATCCCGATTTAGAAACTTGGGAAGTTTTTCCTATAATATTTACTTTTCTAGGAGTTCCATAGTAACCAGATGTAATTAATGCTAATGGATTCATTTGAGTTAATGCATCTCCTTTATCTGCAGAACTTCCTCCTTTCTTTCCAGTTCCATTTGGATCATAATTAGTTGCAGATGAATCAAAATTAACATCAACTTCATTTCTTGCATGAAATGAAATAATATCTGTTAAAAATGCTTTAACTGCATCCCCATTATTCGGATTATCTCCTTCTACTGCTAATTTTGCTCTAACTGCATTTTGAGCAGAATCTCCCAATGAATTTCATAAATAATCTAGAGCATCTTCTACATTACTTTTATCTACTTTAGTTTTTTGAGTTAATTTGTAGTAACCACTTGGTCCACCAGAAGTTAGCGCTTCTATACCATCTTTAACTGCTTCTAGCCGATAATTTCTACCAGATGCATCTCTAATTTTATCAGTACCTTGTGAAAATTTATATTCACTAACTTCTGTAGCTTCAAATTTTGTAACTATATCAACTAATTGTTTAGTAATGGATTTCATACCAACAGCTGCTTTCATATCTTCAAGCATACCATTTTTATCAAATCCAAAATATCTAGATCTAAAGTCACCAAGAGTATTATAACTAATTGGTACATAACCACTTTCAGTTAATTTTTCTCTTTCTTTAACATATTCAGAAATACTAACTTTAGAAAGATTTTTTCCATTAGAAAGTCAGATTTTACCATTAGTATCGGTTGCTACATCATTTCACGCATCTTCTTCTTTTAATTTATCAGATGCATCATCATATAACTCTTTATTCCATTTAGCTTCTTTAACTAATTTAGTAATATTAATTCAATCTTTAATATTATATTCAGTATCTTTTCCTCCAAATAACGACATATCAGTTAGATGCGAGGATTTATCTAAATATCTAGCTGCATAATTCAGTACTTGTTCAACATCAGCAGGAAGTCCATCCTCTTTTAGTTGATCCATTATTTCTTTCAGCATTGTACCAGTAATTTTTTCTGGTTTTTCAGATGCAGAAGAGCTACTAGCACTCGCCTGAGTACTAGTAGCCTGTCCGCCAGTAGGTGTTGGTGTGTAAATAATCGCACCTGCCTGATATTTTCGTATTTTCATTATTTTAACATTTTAAGTAAAAGTTTCTGACAGTCCTTATTTAACTGTGCTATTGCTTTTCTAATTTCTTTATGTGAATCTATTGCTATTTGTTCTTTATAATCTCTATATCCTCTATAATTTGATTTAGAAACTTTTCCTCCGGATTTATACAAAGAATTATTTCCAAATATTTTATCTGCATAAGATTGAACGTTATTACCATATAATCCTAAGTTTGCTGCATCTATTTGATCTGAAATGTTTGATTTTCTAGCAATTGCAATTGCAGTATCATATGCAGGTTTATATTCTGCTCCTGCTGTTAATAATCATGTATCAAAATCAACTCCTGTAGGATTTTTTGTTATATATTCTCTATATTTTTGTTTTGCATCTATATATCCAGTATTATTAAGCAATTGAGTAGTCATTTTTGCAGAAGCTAAATTTTCTTTCATTGCGTTTGCAGCTAAACGTTGTTTATTAAGATTTGCTAATCTAGATTTAACAAAATTGTCAATGGATTGTCAGTTAGAAATTTGAGTAGCAGCATTATTTTTAGCCTTTGCATTTTGATTAGCATAAATTGTTTGTCGATTTTGATTTTGAGCAGTGATTTGATTTTCTCTATTTTTATAGAAAATCTCATCCATTTTAGCGTTATGCTGTGCTAATTGCTGAGAAAAGAGATTATTAATTTTATTTTGAAATTCCGTAGCCTTTTCCTGATTTGCTTTTCTAACAAAGTTATTAAGCATAGCGTCAGAAGTATAATTAGCTGGTTGTCTGTTATATATATTTTTAATTAATTGCCTACCTTCATTTAATACTCCATTATCATTAAATCTTGGAACATTATATTGGGGCGCAATTACCATTGGTGGATTTTCTAACCCTTTATTAAGAGTGTCTCTAAGCTTATTATTTGCTTTAATTGCCCCAACCATACTTCCAAACTCGCCAATTGTAGGTAATGCATTTACAGCAGATTGTGCTAATTTAGTTTTCCAACCCTGAGGTAAAAATTTTCAACCAGATTGTGCTTTTCTAATTTTTCCACCAACTTTATAAGTAAATCTTCCAGTAGTTACTCCTAAATTATCATCTTCATTTTCAATAACTCCAGGAGCTTTATCAGCTGGATAATTATGAATTTTAAGCCATGCATTATTTCCAGGTTGCATAACTAAAATTCCAGGAGAAGGATCTACTAATTTTTTAAACCCTGCAGATCAATTGATTCCAGTTTTAGTTCCTCCAGAAGTTCCAGAAGTTGGTGTTGCAGGAGTTGGTGTTGATGTAGATGATGAAGTTGTAGCAGGTTTTGTATCAAATAAACTGCTTCTATCAATCCCTCTATATGTTCCTACATTGTTTCACCAATCTCTAATTGGATTTATAACTCCTTTATTTCCTCTAGTTGGTCTTGCTTCTTCTGCTCTTTCTGCTTTTAGAACAAATTGATCTCCTTTTTTAAACCAGGTTTTTGGTTTTAATAGTTTTCATTCACCAAATCTGTTCTCAAAAAAATCATCAACTTTAAATGCATCTTTAATTTTATCAACTGAGTCAAGAGAACTATCTCCGGATTTATTTTTAATTATTTCAACAAATGCTTTTTGTTGTTCTTCTGAAGATTTCTTTTTAGAAATATTTTCTATATCAGTTTTATCAAGAGTAATGTCAGGCCTGCCTGCTAACCCTTCCTTAACTCTAGGATTTCATAAATCTCTATAATTGTATTTTAGAGCATTTTTTTCATCAATTTCTGGAGTACCAATTGGTTTTCCTCTCTTTTCCCAGAGTTTATGTGCAACTGTTTCTCTGGCTTTAGCCATTTTAGCTGCAGCAGTAGGTTGAACATTAATTTCATCAATTTCAGCTTTAGAAAGAGTTATTTCCGGTCCCTCACCAGCATTTCTAGTATTTAGTGTAATTTCACCAGAACTACTGGTAGAAACTGGTTTTGTGCTTCCTGAAAGATCATATTTTTCAATTAACGAATTTACATTTTTTCCTTTAGTTCTCGGATCGGCAGACAATGCAGTTCTTGCAAATCCTCTAAATTTGTCTTGTTTTTTAACTGGATCAGTAATTGAATCTAGCTCTCGAAGTTGTTCTTTTGTTAAGGTAATATCAGGTAAATCTTCTCCAGTTTTAGGTTTAATTGTTAAACTTTCAACTGCGGTTTTAGAGTTAATATCAATATTTTTAAAAGCTCCTTTCTTGGTAGACTTTCCTAGACCTCCTAATTTAGCAATATTTGTTGCTCCAACAAGTCCACTAGCTAATGCTCTTCATTCTTGTACTGAAAGATTCCCTTCTTTAGCAAGCTTATCAACAAGTGGAATTGCTGTAGTTGCACCAAGGAGAGAAAGTCCCTGAATAACTCATTTATATTTCTTTGCAATTTTAGAAGCTACTTTAGCAGCCTGAACTCCAGATCCTAATCCAGGAAGCATTGAAACTATATCCATTCCGGCATTAAGTCCTGCCGTACCTAAATCACTTCACTGAAATCCATCTCTAGAAATATCTGCATATAATCCTGCGCTAGTTCCAAGTAGTCCAGAAATTCCTCCTGCAATAGGCATAGAACCTAATCCAACTGAAACTATATCTGCGAATAAACCTCCTAGATCAGCTCAATCAGCATCTGTAAATTTACCTTCTCCATCCTTTATGTTTGCTCCTATTTTTGCTGCTTGTCTTGAATCTCTAATTTTAACATTTGTAGATTTAGTACTTGCAGTAGACCCAGAAGCTTTTGCAAATCCACCGCCAGGAGCAAATTTCCTAATTACTCCTCCTTGTTTTTGAGAAGTAACTTGTTGATTTTGAGTTTCATCTTTTGGAGCCGCCTGATCAATTGCTTCTTTTGCAACTTTATAATTTAAGCTTCCGTTTTCTTTTCTAGCTTCGCTCATTCTGTCTGCCTCTTGACAAACTTGATCTGCTTGCTCTGGTGTCATTCCTAATTCTTTACATACATTTTTAATTGCAGAATCTCTTCCACCTAAAAGTCTTCCATCAGCAATCCTTTTTAAAATATTTCTAAATCTCTTTTGAAGATTAACGTCTGCAATAAGTGCTTGAATTCCAGGTATTCCATTAGCGTTTGGTTGATAAAGGAATTTTGCTAAAGTTGCAGGAACTACATATGCTGCTTCTAATTCTGGATCTGTATATAATACGTGACTATAAGGATCTTGAGGATTAGGAGATCGCATTGGATTATAATAAAGAGCATATTCATTATTTTCTCCAAAGAAAATACCAGTATGATTATTTATTCTGGCATCGTTTGATTTGTATAATGCTCTCTGATGAAATTTGTTATTTGAATCATAAGGAACTTCATTACCAGCGGAATCTATAATTTTTTTAATTCCTCTTTGTTCAAGATCTGCAGCAGTTAAATCGTCAGCTATAACATCTCCATATTCATCAGTAATTGCAAATCTTTGTCCAGCATCAGTTCACATTCCTCTATAATCTCTTTCTGCGTCTGGATCATAATAAGAAACTAATTGTTGGTTTGAACTAATTCCGGAATATCTTCCAGTTTCATTTCTGAAACGTCTATCCATTCTATAACCGCCTGTTCCATTATTTGCATTAGGATTCCAAGTAAATCCAGAGTACATTGAATCATCTGCAGTATTTCATTCATACGGATTTCCTCAGAAAGTATTTATAATCTTCTGAGCTTCACCATATTGATTTGCTTTATTTTTATCAATAAAACCAGAAGTTGAATATATTTTAGCCAATGCTGAATTATGATCAGTTCCAGAAGAAGTTTTATATAATTTTCCATTATACAGAGTATAACCGTTTAGCCAGTCATAATTTGCTATATCTGCATTTTTAGATTTTAAATACTTTATTCAATCATCATTAAATTCATTACCAGAAGAATCAAATAAATAATCACCTAAAATTGATTTTCCAATATCATTAAGTGTTAATAAATTATCCTCTCCCAAATCAAATCAATCCTTTCCTTTATCGTATAAACTTTCATATCCAGCGTCGGTTCATTTTTGTTTAGTTATTTTAGCAGCATCTGCAGCTAATTCTTCAGGAGTTTTTGAAGTCTTCTTTGTGCTGATTCCAAATAATTCAAGTCAAGAAAGCTCTTCAGGAGTAAGTTGTTGTCCAGATGTTACTTTTCCAATTATATTTTGATATTGTTGTTTTCAACCTTCTATATTGGAATCATAAATACTTTTAATTGCATCTAATTTGCCATCTGTAGTTCAAATATCTGCTAATTTAAATTGATTTCTTTCGTCATCAGTTTGTAATCCTAAGTATTTATTAATTCTATTAAGAATCTGCATAAGATTCTGATTCTGAATTGAATTGGTATTATATTTTAGGTTACCGTTTTCATCTTTAATTATTTGTCCTTTATCATCTTTTAAATATTCAAAAAATTTATCATCTCCTCAGTCAATGTTAATTAGATTAGGATCAACAGTAGTTCCAGTAGTTGCATTTCCTCTAAGATAATTTCCTAATCCTCTCATTTTATATATATCTTCTGCTGTTTGTTGTACGTCTGTATTAAAAGCAGAATCAAAAAATCTTCCTAATCAAGAACGTTCCTTTTGTATACGTTTGTCTTTTCTATCATTTAAATGGCTCCAATCAATAAAATGACTTTGACCAGTTGGATCTATATAAGACAATTCATTACCAGGGGTATCATAATTAATTGAATATCCGTTTTGAGAAGCTTCAAAAATTAAATCTTTTATTTGATTTAGAGCTTTACTTCCACCATTAGGATCTGCTACTTTAGCAAAATATTGAGCTATTTTTTGTCTATTTTCTTCATTATTTTCAAACTTCTCTCCGTCTAAGATTATATAAGAAGTTGGTTTTTGTATAGATTGTTCAGTAGTTGGCACTGTTTTTTGTTTTAAAATAATCTCTTCTAAACCAGGAACAACTGGAGTTATTTGCTCAACTACTTGAGTCTTATTGTCTTTCTTTATTGGAGTAATTCCTCCTTCTTGATATTTTCTCACTTGTGACATAATTATATATTTATATTAAACAAAAATAGGGAAGACCGTGTTTTCCACACCAATCTCCCCTTTATATCTAAATTAAGTGTGAGAAATTATTAGCATTTTCCACCTTTATTCATTTTGGCCTTTTTCTTCATTCTGCCACAGAGTTTGCCACCCTTCTTAAATATTGGTTCACCTTCCTGAGGTTCACCTACTGGCGCTTGCCCACCTTGAAGCATTTCCATTATAATTTGGGCTAACATTGCTGCTGCCTCAGGCCCAACACTTTGAATCACTTGAGCAGCCATTTGACTAAGTTGTTGTATCATTGCATCTTGATCAGCACTTACCTGACCAGCTTCTTGCTCCATAGGAGCCTGTGCATTAGGGTCTTGAGGCATCATACCTCCTTCCTGAAATTTAGAAATTTCCCGATTGTATTTCTGTATTCTCATAATTTAAAAATGTTTTTATATCATTAATTATTTTATCTGTATCATAATCATAGTATGGAACAATATATAATTTGTATCCATTATTTCGTATTTTTTCTTCTTTTATTTTATCTCTTTCTTGATTTTTAAGAAAACTTATTTCTCCTCCAAACCTTTTTACTGGTTTATAATGTTGTTCTCCGTTGTATTCAATTGCAAGTTTAATTCTTTCATTACAAATATCTATAGATTGAATTCCAAGTCATTTTGCTCTATATTCTCAGATCCAAGTTTCGTTTGGAAACGTTTCTCTTAGTAAATTAAATATCTGCTCTTGTCTTTTTCAAACTTTGCACATCGGACAACCTTTTCCGGACAAATGCCCATGAGGTGTTTGAAAGAAACTTCCGTGTTTTGGACAAACAATTTCTACTTTAATTTTGTTATTTTTATATAAAACTTTGTCGTAGTTATATTTATGAAAATGAACTTTATTTGCAGATTCTATAAATTTCTCTTTTGTTAATTTTTTGGAACGAGCTCTAATTTCTTGTGCACACTTGTTACATCCAGTTCCTAAAATATGTTGTGCCGGGCGGGTATAAAAAATCCCATGCTTTGGACAAATTATCTTTGTCTTTGTTGAAAAGTTAACAAAATCTTCTTTTATATATTCATATTTATTGTCAAAAACTTTATTTGCCCGTTTTACAAATTCCTCAAAACTTTTACTTTCATTTCTTCCTGCTAAAATTCTACCACAAAAAGTGCACCCGGATTCAGATTTTATATGTCCTTCTGGAGATTGTCAAAATTCTCCATGTTCGGGACAAATCATTCGCATTTTTTTGTGTGTATTTTTATACGTAGAAAAATCATATTCATATTTTCATCCATGTGCTTCTCTAAATCTTCGAAGCACTTGTTCTTTAGTTAGTTTCTTCATATTCATTCGTTTATTTTTGTAAAGCAAAAATAAATAAAAAAATCCATATATGCAAATATTTAGATTTATTTGCAGAAAATATCCCTTTTTTGTATATTTGTATTGTAGAAATAATCACTATAATTATAAAAGAGTCGGAATGAATCTACGGATTACTCGATTAAAACATATTACATAGATTATATGCCCAGCAGTTATCTTGCTGGGCTTTTTGTTTTATATCTTATTGATTATTAGGCTTATTCACAAATTCTGGTTTACGGGAATCTTGTGCTTTCATTTCTTTAAAAACATATTTTCCTAGAGATTTATAAGCATTATCAGTTTTTTCTATAAACGCTTTTTTAGCTTTTTTAATCATTGTTCTAGTAGAGATTCTAGAAAAAATTCTTTCACCTCCCTCTAGGGTCATTTGTGGTTTCCCATCAGAGCCTATAACGTACAGTTTATCAACTTCTAATTCTGGATGAGCATCTTTATCAAAATCATCATCAAATTCCAATTCATCTCCTTTTTCTATTCCAGAATTTTGATTAACTTCTAAAACGTATTTAACATTATCTTCAGAAATAAAATCTTCAGATTCTGGTTTCCCCTTTTTTACAGAAATTACTTTATTATCATCTCCTATAAAAATTATATCTAATGGGATGAATGTAGACTTCATCCAAAAGTCAACGTGCTGTGGTTCATCATAAACAAATAAACCACCTTCATCGGAGTTCATTTCTCGAACGTTCATTAAACCGTGTTCTTTCTGCTTCTCAGTAGAAAACACAATTACATCATATTCTTTACCTCCAATTTCTATATCAATTTCTTTTAGATTTTTTTCAAATTGCCCACCTTCAGCGTATTTTCTAATTCGCTGTAAATAGTCAGTTAATAATTCTCCAAATATTTCTAATCCTTTTGAATTATTAATACTTTGTAATGCAACTCGTATTGTTTCCTCTCCATATTCTTTGATAAGAGATTCTAAAATACTTGGATGATCTTGTAACTGAGTTATAATTTTTTGTGGTACTTGTTGGTTTTGATCTAAAATTCCATTTTTAACTATATTTCTAAAATCATCTTGATCTGCACCATCCCTAGCAACATCTGCTTGAGCTATAGCTGCAGTAGAAGTTGCATTTCCATAAGAATTTCCTTGTAAGTAAGCAGTTATATCTTGTATAAGTGCAAACAATATTTGGTCATCTGCTTTTTGTGCTTTATTTTCCATTATAACAACTCCTCCGTTTTATCATCAGTATTTTTAATTATCTCTTTAACTAGAAGTTTTCCAGCTTCAATTGCAGCTTCATCAGAACCATCTTTCATAAGTTCTTCTAACTTTTCAGTAACCGATTTTGAAAATATAATTTCACCACATTCTACCTCTGCAACTTGTTCTAAATCACCATCTTCTGTAGGAGTAACTACAGGTATCCCCTTTTTAGTTACATCTTCAAAATCATCATGAACTTCATCTAAATGATTTAGTCTACTATGTCTTGCTCCCTCTGGAATAATATTAATTGCGCCACCATTTGCAAATATTTGTAGTTCTTTTTGTTCTACATTTTTTCGCATCATTAAAATTAATTTAGCTTGTTCAATGGACATTAATTTCATTCCTTGTTTTCCTACTGCATTGTACATATAATTAGTACCAGCATATCTATTAAGATTTTGCTGCATTATATCATTTCCATAGTCCGATTGTTTTCTCAGAGTATTAGTAGTAGCAATATCTTGCATTTTCTGATTGGTCTCATTAGCTTCATTTATAAATTTATTAGCTTTTCTACGACCAAATAAAAAGCGTTTTCCAGAAAGTTTTTGTGCCGATTCCAAGTCACCATAAGAATCTCCATATGCCCCTTGTATATCTTTGACTTCATCAGAAATTACATCTGCATTTTGAGTTTTACTTGCAAATGCTCCTCAAATCATACTATTACCAGGGATGTAATTCATGAGATTATTAAATCCCCTAGCAGTACCAGAAATTCCCGCATCTTTTCCAGCCTCTTTATCTATATTGTCTAAATTTAATCCAGTTTGAGCACCAATTGCATCTACTAATTTGGAACCAACTCCAATCGCCATAGCAATTGGATTTCCTGATTGTATAGCTGCATCAGAAATGCCTCCTCTAACTTGATTTTGAAGTTGTGCTTGACTATCACTTGGATCTGTTTTAGCTTGAGTAAAAACGTCTATAGCACTACCTGCAGATTGAGCAACTCCTTGTCAACCGATTCCATTTTTATTGTTTGTTTGACCTCCAGATGAATATTGATCATTTTGTTGTTTAACAAACTTTTTTTTGTTTTTATCAAACGATTTAGATCCTCCGATAATGGTATTTTTATTATAATTATAAAACGAATTATTAGTCAAATTATTAGAAGCAGTATAATTTACTGGACCAATTGTTGATCCAAAATATTGTCTTGCCATATTATGAACTTGTTAATCTATATATTGTATTAAGAGCAGTAATTATTGCTAATTGATCTCCTCTGTATTTTATTCGAATCTTTAACCATTTATCTTTAAGAGGAACTGTTTTTCATTTAGGATTAGTTTTCTCAACTGACTGACTATTAATGTTTTCATCAAATACAATTGGATCAAATACTAAATATCAAGCATCTTCTTTATAATGAATATTTCCTAATCTTCTACCAAAAGTTTCCATATTTTTGGTTTGCTGTTCCATTACAAGTTCATATTGATCAAGTATTGGATCATATTGTATTTTAGTATTTTTCAAATATGGAGTTTCTATTGGTGTATATGGATTTGCTATAGTTCCTCTAAGATTTTCTTTATTAAATCCATCATCAGTATTTTTATAAATATTAATTGGATTATTTTCAGAATCATGATATAATCTGGCTTTGTTAAATAAATAACTATCACCAATTAAAGAGAATTGTATAGACTCTGGTTGTACATTATTTGAAACCAAAATAAGATTATCAAATATTTTATGTAAACCAGTATCCTGAGTTACAACAAATTCAAATTCAAATGGTTCCTGTTTATCATATCATTTAGTCGGTTTCAATTGGTTAGTAGGATTATTATCAGTATAATCTATTTCATCAAATATTCCAGTACGTCCATGTAAATAGAGTTTTGCATCTCCTTCTTTAGATTGATCTAAACTGAAACTATAGAATTGATTATTAATATTTTCCGAATATACTGGCATTCAGGAATATTTAGTAATCCACATACCTTGTCTTTCATTATAACAAATATTTCAAGTAAAATTATCTTTTATAAAAGTAAACATAACATCACCTTTATAAGCGTTATAATGAGTTTTTATATTTCTAGTAAGAATATTTGTATATTTGTCAGACTCAGTAACTAGCAAGTTATCATTTAAAAATCTTTGGACAACCATATCAGAAATTGTTTCAAATCCTTTAGAATCAGTATATCTTCAAATTTTCTTTGCAGAAGAATCAACTCCATATATTCCTAATGGTGTACGAATAATTGAATCTGCTCAAATACTACCAAAATCCTGAGAAATAATAGAAAGTTGATCAGGAAGAACTCCATATCCATAAATATGAATTGTTTGTTCAGTAGTTGTTTGCATTAACGCCTTTTCATTAACTGGAATTATTGCACAACCATGTTCAAATACACAGAAAAGGTTATTACCCCATGGAAGAAGTTTTGTTATTTCTCCATATTGATTATCAATATCTCTATAAGATGCGCCCTGAAAAACTCTATAACCATTTGAAAAACTATCTTTTACAGCAATGTTGCTGAACATCACTCTATTAGAATAATCAGTTTTTTGATAAGGTAATTTTTGATTTAATAAATTAGTTTTTCTACCAACAGTAGCATTATAACCACTATTAAGCAATCAAGATTCCTCTATTTTTTGTCCACATTCAGCAGAAATTCCAGCTAATGGGAAAAAAGATCTAGGATTACCAAGAAGTGCCATTTCATCAGTGTGTTGTCTATTTTCTGAACGAATTCCTAGATTATAATTAGACATACATTTAAAAGTTACTCACATTCCTAATGAAACTGCATTTACGTCAGCACGATTGATTTTTGCCCAATTTTCTTTTTTAGTCCTATAAAAATTATCATAAGTATTTTCTGCTCAAGTAGCAAACTGCAAAACATCATTAACTATAGGGACTTCTGGATCTATAAAATTTCTATTAATTCTAAAACTAACAGTGTTTGTAAAACAATCACCTCTATAAATATCATGAATATCTCCATTCTTTATTATGTATCTATCAGATACCGCATAAAACGGAGAATTGTCAATACTTCTTGCAGAAAACCATTGCTGTTTGGATAATTCATGATTATTTCCCGTTGGATAATAATTATCAGTATATATATTATATATTGTATTATCAGATAAAAATGGCTTATCATCTTCTCCCACATCGTCTATTCCTAAAATAGGACAATATTTTCCTCGCAAAGCTCATTTAAATTGAGTTCCATATAATTTATCTCTATATTCATCCCCTTCTCCGAAGATAGCTACTTTTGAAACATCGGTAGGATCTCCAGCTTGTGTACAAAATACAACAGATTTTTCTTTTTCTACTGGATTAGGAAATGATTTTGATACGGTTTCTGAATTTACAAATATAACTTTATTTGTTTTCATAGACGTATCCGTAGAAGTTGATAAAATTTTATCATATTGAAATGCCCTAGTATAATACACCGTTTTTCCAAAGATTGCGTTTCCGTGAGCATACGAAACTCCTTCAGAATCTTGTCCTTTAGAACTTTTAAACAAGGCTAGTTTATTTTGCATTATATTTAATTGGGCGTTATAATCTTTTTTGTTGTCTTCTGTAAAATAATTTAAATAAGTATCAACTAATGTATTTGTAGGATCTTTTTCTTTTAGTATTTGTAATCCAGAAACAATTGAATTTCATTTAGAATCATTAATTTCTCCTACTCCAGTATATTCTCAATTATCCTTTCATTTACATTGCCAAAAAGAACAGTGATAATATGGGCCTCAAACGCTTATTTTATTAATTGGAGAATCATAACTAGTACTTAAATCAGAATTCATTTTATTAACAAATTCGGTTAAGTTTCTAGTTGTAGATTCCATTGCTTGGATTGAATTACGAACATCAGTTCTACTAGGATCGTTCTCATCGTCCAGGCTCAAATCTTCGATTTCATCTGTATATATAGGAATAAAATCTAATGTAGTCTGTGCTATTAAATTTCTTTCTTCTCCGTTAAATCTAGATTGTAATTCTGGAATAATACATGCGTCTAACGATAGTATAGCAGAGCATTGTTTATGACTAGTATTCGTTCGAATAATATGGTCTCCTAACGCTGTATATTTTTTATCACCTTTTTCTGCTTGTAAAGGAGATTTTCCATCAGTTACCAAATATAAGTGTCAATTTGCCTCTTTATCTTTATTATTAAAGGGATCTTTAAATAATTGACTATCCTGAAAGTTGGCTAAGAAACTTTCAGTAAAATACACATCGTCCGGATTTGCTAATTTCAAAGGTATTAATCCGTCTGATGTTTTATCATTTTGTAGAAATAAGTCTCCATTAAAAATTCTAGGGCCGCGCAATGTTTGTTTTGGCCTATCATTTCAATGTGAATCATACAACATTGGAGTATGACTAGTTTTATCTATAGAAATAGACATTCCTTGACATAATATAGTTGGAACTCTTTTTTGCCTAACATAAAAATATCCTTTAATTCTTTCAGGTAATTTATTAAGGGTTGGAAATTCAAAAGTATAATATCATGGATACACATTTTGAGAATCATAATTTTGAATCTTATTATTTCCTTGTAATGGATTTTTAAATACTCCGTTTCTATTATAATAACTATTTTCTTTTAATATATAATTATCATTTGAAGAATTTTTCCATGTTTTTTCATCAATTAAAAACCCAGACTCGTTAGAATCCTCTACATTAGAAAATTCTTTTCCTAAAAGATTAAAAGCAGGAGTAATTGTGTCATCATCTCTAATAAAAACAATTCCGAATCTATAATATTCTTCTGGTCAATATCCTAAATAATTGTATATATTCTTTGGGTTATAATATTCTGATCCTGATGTAACAGTATTATAACTTGCATTTACCCAGCCAATTCCATTTGTATCTTGCTTAAGAGTTACCTTGATTTTATACGCTATTTCTTGTAATTCTTTATAAATTAAATTGTCACTTTTAATATTTCCAATAAATAGCATATTTTGTTGTTGTGCTTGGGTTTTAACTGCATCTACAGGAATATACTCTATATTCAACTCTTCTTCAGAAATCTGCGTAACAGTTTCAGTACCATCTATTTGAATTGTAAAACATTTTTCTTTGTTTATATCAATCAACTCTTTTTCGTTAATTTCAAATGGTTTTGTTAGTTCAAATGTTTCATATTGTCTAACTCCGTTTAAATCAGAAAATTCTCTAGAATATAAAATATAAAAATTAGAAAAACTTGTATCTATATTATCAATTCTAAGTTGAATAGCTTTATCAGTAGTTTCATTCAATAATGTTCCGTGTATTGAATTAATTGATGTAGAATTTCCTTTAAATATGGAAACTTGCCCAGATTCTGCAACTATATCGGATTTATTATAATCGCTATCCGCCATTTTCAAATAAAAAGTATAATTTCCACCTTTTAATTGGCCTGTAGATGGAACATCTAGTAATTCAAATCTTGGTATTTTTTCAACTACTTTTTTAAGTCTTATTTGATTTTTAAATTTCTCTTCTAGGTATAAATTAGTTGCTTCTTTTTGGTTTCTTTTAACTAATCTAACTTTCCTATTTTCATATATAGAGAACCCAGAATTAATCAATCTAGGTTCGTTTTTATCATCATTTAAAATAAGATTTACACTTCCATCGTAAGAAGGTTGTATTTCAATATTAACTGGATGATCTAAATCAAAATTAAGTAATCCAGTAGTAAAATTTTGTCTAATCCCATTAACGGAATAATTCCATAATGGTTTATAATTATTTTCTAATTCTAGATTTTCAGCATATGCTTGATTACCAATATTATAATTTAATTCATCTAAATTTGGATATTTTGGAGATGGGTAAGTACCTAATTCACATAATTTTCCATCTTTTGAACATGAGGCTATGTAAATAATATCTCCATACGATTTCATACCTACTGGTACAAAGTTTTGTTGTAATGAGCAATTTTTTAATGAATAATTTCCAAAATCATTTTGGAGATTAAATTCATTTCCATCATAGGTAATTATAGTACCATTAAGACAATCACTTAAGGAGTTGTTCGGCTGTGAAATCGGGTTTAAATCCATGTTTAGGCCTTTGCTGAATTCATTTATTGCTGCTTTTTTCTCGCTCATGTCCTAAATATTCATAATCATTTGTAACAAATTCATCTTTATACATAAAAAACCCACAATCTACTGGGTATCTAAGTTTAAAGAAGTGATCTTTATAACTATGTCTCAATCAACATTCTTCTGCAGATTTAAATAATCAAATATGTTTGAATTTTAATTTACACTTTTTCTTTAATTTTTCTTGATCTAATTCTGCAAATTGATTTTTACCCAATGCAAAATAATAATATCCATCAAATTCTTTATCACTACGATTTCATTTAACTCTAGCTTTTCTAGCTGCTAAGTTGTCTTTATATGCTAATTTATCTTTAACTCCGACTTTTTGTGTTCTGGTTGCCATTTCATTACTACCAATATTTACTCCACATCCAATCGTAATTAACTTTCTATAAAAATTAAATCCCATTTTAAGAATTTTTAGAATATCTTTTTTTGACATTTCTGGGTATTTTTTATGAAGTTGATCTACATAATCATCTATTCTTTTAATAATATTTGCCATCGTTTGCGTTTTTAATCATACGATCTAATAACACATTCTTTTTTGTTTCAAAAATAGGAATATTCTTTTCACCATTTTTGTCCCAAGTAGTAAGAAATAATCTTGGCCCTCTAAAATTGGTTTTAAGAAAATCTATTCCTGGAAAATATCCATGAGTATAAGCAGTTTTAAAATGATCTCCTTCTATTCATCCAATTCCTATAAGAGCTCTAACTTTACTAGGAAATTCAAAAATTATGTTATTATCAATCACGTCATTAATAATTAATTCAAAACAATCATTAAATATTTTTCAACATAATGCTTGTTTTGATTTAGAAGTCTTTCTCTTTTCTGGAAATTGAATTTTTGACAAATCAAATCCTTCAAAAAATTCAGAACCTCTAAAATTAGATCTATGAAGTGACCGGGGTATACGTTTTTGAATACGCTTTTCTATTTCAGCTTGTTTTTGCATCTAATATTTTATCTAAATCATTATCACTAAATTCATCAGTAATTCTAGCACGATTACATAATCTAAGTCATTTATTGTATAGATCTTGTGCTAAATTAATTGTAGCTCCATCTTTTCTACGTATTCCATCTTTATATAAATACGCATAAGCTATATAAGCAGCAATTGCTTGAGCTTCTTTTTCACTAATAAGAGGAAGTCCCGAATCTTCATCAACTAAAATTCCTTTATAAACAACTGTAATGTTTTTATAAGGTTTTGCAAAATATAATGTGTTATTTTCCTCTATATATTTTGCTAATTTTCCCTCAGTTCATGTAGGATCTTTAAAATGCTTTTGAGCATCAATATATCTTTCTATAATAATGGAATCTCTATCTAATTCTTCGTAATAATTACTATTTGCAGCATCTGGTATCGGGAGGTGAACTGACTTTATAATATCTACGTTACAAGGTAATTCAAGTTTTCCTTCATCATCTGTATTTGCTACAAATCTATATAACCTAGTGTGTCTACAATTGATTAAATCCCAGGCATATAAAGCAACTTCTTCAAAATCATCAGATTCTATTCCATATAATGTATTTGCAAGAGTGTAAGCTCTTCGTAGATCTATAAGTTTCATAATTACCTAGGTATTTGTTTGTTAGGTACCGGAATTTCAATTGCTTGTCTATAATAATAAAATTTAGATTTAGTTATCTTTTCTTTTATCATATCAGAAATTGACCCTAAATCTCTATAATTAACATCATCTGAATTGCAGCATTCAAATCATTCCAATTGTCTTGGGTCTTTAAATATTCCAATAATTGAAATTTTTTTAACAAACGGCATATTGTAAATTCAGCAATCATACATTTTATTCTCATTTGGTGTCTTTTCAATATAAATATATGGATCAGTAGCACCAAATCTTTTATATTTATGGTAGTTAGCAGTTTTAGAAGAAAAATAAACATTCTTTTTTAAATTATTTCCTCTATCTGCAGAACCAATAAAATCTATAGCATCAAGTCCCATAGAATCAACTAGTTGAGGAATCTCGAAGTGTAAAACAGATTTACCAGAAGGAGCATTACAACATTTAGCAGGATCTTTACAATCAACTTCAATACAATTAATTGCAAGCATTAAATCGTGCTTTTTAAGTATTTCTTTTGTATACATTTCTCTGATAATCGATTGTCTAACTTCGATGATCTCATCTTCAATCTGATCTATGGAAATATTTGGATTTGAATTCATTCCAGCTAAACCAGATTTTAAATCTGATAATATAGCTGAAGCCATAACACTAATTTCCATAATAAAAACAAAAAAGGCGGACGGGCTTTAGCCCACCCGCCATATATTTGACCTAAAATTAGGCAATTACTTTAATTTCAATTGTACCATCTGAATAACCTTCAAGAGAAGCCTTAACAACGATTACATCATCTACATTAGCGTCTTCAGAAAGAGTAAGTACGCCATCAGTAGAAACCGTAGCAGGACCAGAAACTACTGCCCAAGTGAACTGAGCATTCTCTTTAACAGGAGATTCATCTGCAGTGAGTTGAACCGAACCCTGAGCCTTAGAAATAGAAGCAGCATTAATAATAACAATCTTCTTATCATCACCAGCTGGTGCATCAGGACCTACAATATCAATACCTGCATCCTTAATAACTTTCTCAAAATCATCAACGAGAGAGTTCTCAACAAAGAGTACATGCTTAGTAACAGCAGAAACCTCTTGACCTACACCAGACATACCGCCAAAACCAATACGATTAGCGCAGTAGGTAAAAGTATATTCAGTATAAAGTGCTCCAGCAATAGGATATTCATCTTCATTAAGGGCTGCATAACGTACATTTGGATATGAAGGGAAACGATAGTTCTCAATCAGCCACTGACCAGTGCAGAATGGTTCAAGACCATCAACAATCGTAATCTTATCTTCTACATTTCTAGAAAAATACTCTCCAAGACAAGAATCACACATTGTAGGATCATAACGTTCAAAACGATATTCACCAAAGTGACCATAAACATCAGGAATAGTGAGAATTACCTTAGAACCCTCAGCCTTAACATAAACAAACTTGTTGTTAGCAGGAATTACAAGATTCAAATCATTAGCAATTACCTTAGCAAGTTTAGTTCCGTCAGCAGCAAGATCAGGAGAAACCTCAAAACCAATCATTACCGGCTTAAAGAAACCCATATAGTTAGGATGTGCATATTCACCATAAAAACGATTAGGCATCTTAATAGCAAAAGTAAAGTTATAAAGACCAGCCTCATAAACACCTTCTGCGTCCTTAGCAATCAAACCATCACATTCAATTGTCATTACAGATTTCTTACCACGTACTCCTGGGGTCTTATACATCTTCTGACCAAGTACATTACGAGTCTTATATTCTCCGAATCTCTGAATAGAGAAACCTTTCTCATCCTTCCTGAGTTCCATATCTTTACGGAACATCATATGATTAGTAGAAACTTCATTACCAGAAGGAATTACAATTGCACGTGCCTTCTCAGTACCATCCTCAGCAACGAGGGAATTGAGAATCATCTCATGAGTGTATTTAAACATTGACATAATAAATAAATTTTTAATTAATTAATTATTTACCGGAAGATTCTGGATTCACAGAACCTACAGTTTTATTCATAGCATAGTTAGTAGATAAACGAGGATCACTGGAATTTTCTAAAATCAGCTTAACTATCTCATTTATAATCTCATAACAAACGTAGTCTGGAAATTCTAATTCTTCCGTTGTATCTATTGTATTTTGTATATCATCCCAAGTTAAATTGATTTGTTTAGGTTTTCTTATATAATCTACATAAACAATATCTGGTTCATATAATTTAGTATCTCCACATCTTATTTCCATCTTATTTGGAGTATGAGTATTTATATTATTTATATAAAAATATGGATTTTTATAACTTGGTTTGAAATAATGATTTTTAATTATATCTGGGTATTGATCTGCAGTTAATCGTCTACATAATGACGAGTATTCATCTGCAACATCTTTGCCACATCTATTCTTTTTAGTACCAACTTTCTTAAAATGAACTATACAGTTCAAAAGATGCATATAATCATCTGGTAGAGTTACTCTAAATATCTTATTTTCAATTGGTACTGGAAATTTGTTTATTTCGTCTTTTGAGATTTCTAGAGCAACAGAGTTTTGAAGAGTTCTTAAATCATCACTACTCTGCTGATCAGTATCAAATCTATTATAAACTTGGTTTATATATTGCTGAACGCCCTTGTTCGCAAAATAAACATAATCTTCTAGCAAAAGAGTTGGTGCTTCTACTTTGTTGCACTCAATTAAAATTGCATCATAAAGTTCACGTTCAGTCATATTTTTCTAATTATTACTTAGATTTCTTTGGAGACTTTGGTTTAGTAGGTTCCTGGAAATCTGGAGTTATATATTCTGGAACATCATACGTAGGAGCAACAGTTGTAGTTTCCTCAGATTCAACTACTGGTTCTTCAACAGTAGGAGTAATCTTCATTGAAACAGGAATATATTCTGGATAAACTTCATATTTAATCATATCTACAACCTTCTGATTAGCAGGTAATTTGAAGAAGAAAAGAACAGCTTCTTCAGAACCACCAAGAATCGTTTCTCCATACATAAAAAGTCCATCTTTCTTTTTAATTACATTCTTATCTCTGGCATCAATGAACAGCAGTCTCAAAGCAGTATCACCATTTGTATAGAGATCAATAATCTGCTTTGGATTCTTTTCTGCAGTTTCATACAAGAAAGCTTCTACATCAGGAGATGGAGCATTTCTGAGATTCTTACCAAGAAGTTTACATTTAGTAAGTCTTCCATCGGCAGAATCATTCATAATGAAAGTCCAAGCACGAGTAATTTCTTTCTTTTTATTAACAGTTTTTTCAGACTCCTGACCTGGAACATCAATCCAAAGTTCAGCAATACCATAGCGTGTTTTATTGCCATCTATCAGGAGGTTTCCCTCAGAATCACGAGCGTCCCTACTAGGAACAATTAAATCAGAATCTTTAATTGCAAGCCACTTATTTCTTTCAAGTGGATTATCAAGATTAAAAGTAGTACCGTCAGTTACTACTATATCAGCATCTTCACGAATAAAATACTGACTTTCAGGATTATTTCTTTCAGCTTCAGAAAGAATCATTTCAGATGAACCATCAGGCATAATTCTTACTGGTTTAACAAATGGAAAATTAGTTCCATTAGGTTGTTTGCAAGGCATAAAGTGATATTCTTTAACTTTAGCCCAAGTTCTAAGGGTAATTGTATTATTCATATTATTTCTTATTATTTCATATTTTCTTTTTAAAAATGGAACTCCCCATATTTCAGAGGAGTTCCCTGTATCTAAATTTTAACTAAAATCTAATAAGAGAAAAGAGGATTCTTAACCTCTTCACTCATAAGGATTACTGAACGATATGGGTTGAAAACTCCCACACCTGAATAACCCCAGTTAATTATGCGAGAACCAGCTACTCTGCTAGAAACTTCACCAGAAGCAAGGCCGGATTTTCCACCTACGCCGACAATCCAGTTGTGGATGAATTCTCCACCCTTGAATGTGAACATGGCACAAATTTATGTTATCATTATATCACTATAATGTTCAGACTATATCATAAACTCATATTCTGTTACCGTTTATGAGTTTCCTCCCATTTCCATCTATTAGATGTACTCTACTCAGTTAAAATATAAAATGTTTCTTTTTACATTTTCTTTTCGATAGTCGTTGAGCTTTTACTTTAAAAAGTACTTAGCTGCTGATCATCCTAAAATAGGGTTTTCCAGCAATTAGAGAGGTTTATTTAACGTTAATCACTTAACGTGGCCACTACCAATTAATGGCCGGTTTTCCGCTAGCAGCGTCTGCTGTAAGATCGATCAAAAGCATATATTTTCTTGTAGGATATTCAATATCCATAGAACGATCAATCTTAAAGGTAATGGTATTACCTGCGTAAGTATAAGACTGATAAGTAGCACCAAGGTCTACATAACCATTAGATGCCTTAGAGAAAAGGAACGTGCCTTCAGTCTTCCAGTCACGAATCCAACTTGAGCAAGTTTCTTGGATTTCATTTCAAGCTGAAGTATTGCACAGCATAACAAAATGATTTCCAGTAGGTTTTTCGCTCTTGCTCACCATAATTTGAAGAGCTTTATTGAGATATCTGGCATTAAGTCTCGTAAATAGCATCTTTGTTGCAAAACGCTCTACTTGACTTATAATTCCGTCAGAGCTTACAATTGGTCTGCCAGTCTCAGAATCATATATAGTCGGCTTATCCGACTTATCGAGATTGCTCTTTCCCCATACAAGGGCATTATTTCTTGCTGCCATGAAGGAATCAAGACAGTCCTTCTCAGCAGTATTCATTACATATACAGGATCATCCTGCTGACCTTTTCCAATCTGGATGAAAACATCCTCCATTGGCAAATACTTAGCTGACACATCAACATCAGCACGGTGTGTTGCGATCTCAATTCGCTACTATATTACTATAGTAATTAGACTATATCTTTAACTTATTACTTTAAAAATGAATCCTTTCGTTTGTTTTTGTATATTTTTAACACACTTCTTAACTCCCGGTCCATATTCTAAAAATGCAGATTGAATTGTTGGTCAAATTTTTAGTAACTTTCCATCTAAGGAGTATTGTCCAACTTTCTTTTCTCTATTTCTAACTTCTAATTCTTTTGCAATTGTTGGCTCTTTAAAAATTTGGTATTTTTTATATAATCCTCCAGTTCTAATTGCACTATAAATTCTGGAGGTTTTCGCATCTCCAAAATAATTAGCACATTCTCTAGGAGAATTAAAACTTTTATAAAAAGTGCCATCTAAATTATATAAGTAAACTTGTTCTATTTTATTATAATTATTTGGGTTAGTTTTAAAATCTTTATCATAACTATAGTAAAAACCTTTACTTTTACTTTTTCCGGCAATTGCATTCAAAATTAATCTAACTTCACTTCCTGCATCTTTTGCAGCTTCTTTAACAGTTTTAAACTGAGAGATTAACTTTCCATATTTATCAAATTTATATAAGAATTCATGGTTAACTTCTATATGAAATTCTTTTGGATCAATTTTATCGGTATAAATTTCGGTTCATAAATAACCACAAGAAGTTTTTTTGTGTTTTACTGCATTTCTAATAGAAGTACGATCAACATTAAAATAATTTGATGCATCTGTTGCAGATTTTCAACTTTTTATAAAATTACCGTCAAAATCATATTGAAAGATTTCAATTGAAGTGTCTGGAGTAGAACCTCCACCAAGTGTAGCATTATAAGTGTCTTTTCTTTTTACAAAATTTTCATCAACTATCAATGCTTCAATTGCATATGCCTCTTCTGGTGTATCACAAATATGCAGAGTATATCGTTTAAAACTTTTTGGACCATATTTATTAACTGCATATTGAAATGGAGTTTTACTTTTTTTATAAGTGCTTGGTACAGAGGCAACCACTCCATTTCCTAAATATAAATCGTTCTTTTTTGGGTCTTCTGTTCCATGAACGCCTATATAAATTTTATTATTTACTTTATTTACTGTTAAATATACTATTCATTTTTTATTCATAAGTTATCCTTTTTTTCGCTATTCGCTACGTATTTCTACTAGTCGTTGAACCTTTTCTTAGTGTTACAGCTACGCTGCTTACAATCTCTATTCTTTGGTTGCTGATTACCTCGTGAGGCTTCCAGCATTAAAAGGAATTTTTTACATACTATCACTAGCATGGGACACAAATCTAAATTTTTCGTGTCCTATGTTTTTCAACATTACTCTGAAACTTGACATAACCCTCTTCGTGTAACTCAGGTTGATAATTCGTCACAAACCTAGTAGTATCACCTATCTGGCATCCTGACAAATCAACTACTGAACCATAATCATCGTCAAGAATCTTAGCTATTACCAACCACTCGTTATCACGAACTCTCTGTGGACGGTTCATAACAATAAACAACTGACGAGTTTTATCAACGATAAAAGTATCATTCTTCTGATAATAGTTCTCTGGGAACCTAAAGATAACGTCCGTCTTATTAGCACCATCGCCCTCAGGTACGGCACTAAATGGAACTCTCTTAATTCTCTCTACCTTAATGTCCCATTCAACTACGAAAGAATCAATGCTCTGAAAAGCATTCTTCTTTCCTTTTTCAAGAGAATATGTATTTAAAAGGGCCTCAGTCAAGTGTGAGGCTGTATACTGATCGTAAAGAACTGAAACAATGCCTAATCTCTGTGGCTTCGCGCCAAGGAATTTCATAAAATCCTCATAAGTGCGTGTGTCCAAACAAGTTAGCATTTTGGCTCTTTATCCAAAACTTCATATATTTTACCATCATATATGCTCAGACTATATCATCACTATTTTTAGTGTCCTGCGCTCGTGGAGGTAGATCAGATTCCCTCTAGTCGTTGAACTTTCCCATGTAGGGCTTAGCTGCTGATTATCCGTGGTAGTTTGGAGGATTTCCAGCAATTCACAGGATTTTATATGGCCAACACACGTTATTCAGCCATATTAGGCCTAGTTGTACTAAAACCTGAAATTCTACTCATAAAACGTATTATTTTTTATTTTTATATTAATTATTACCACAAATCGCTCATTTTTTTAGCGGAGCCTCCCGTAGCAGGAGACTGTGGCATTACTACCGAATTATCTTTTTTACTTTTCAGTTTTTCGATTTCTTTCTGAAGTTTAGCATTTTCCTTTCTTGCTTCTTTCAGAGTATCTTTCCAATATCTGGTAGTATCTGAAATTGCATTTTGTCCTTGTAGACGAAGCCATGCAAGTTGAATTAATGTTTCTGGATCTTCAAGATCTCTAATCAACTGACTCTTTCCTTGACTATCTTGGTCAAGTAAATAACTTAAAATCTGTTGTTTATCTGTATCTTCAACTATTAATGAATCACTTTCTGGATCATCAGAATCCAAAAGTACTTCATTAAAGTTCCTTGCAGCATTGAGGAGATTGTCCTGCATAGCCTGAGTATCTGCTATTTGTTGTGCTTCCTGCTGCTTTCTTAAATTATCTTCATCTTCCTTGTAACTATTGCGGAGTGTAGTTACTTCTTTTGTATATAAATCTTCATTGTCTTTTGCTGTTTCAAGTTTACTAAGCAATTCCTCATCGGTAAAATCTGGATATTTGCTCTTTAGATCAGCTAAATACAATTCGTCATCTGAATAGTCATCAATTTGATAAACTCTTTTCGGAGCTTCTTCTGGATGTTGATTTAAATAGTTTTGAATACTCTGTTGTGAAATTACATTACTAAACTGTTTAAGACTCATTCCATTTTGTCTAAGCCAAGTAAGATCTGCTTTTTCCTGATCAGAAAGTCCTGGATCGGTAAGATTCCTAAGAACTTCTATTTGATCCTCTTTTGAAAGTGATCTAAAATCAACATCTTCCAATTCATCATTATCATTTTGAAACTTCATTTTAGTTGGATCTTCAATTCCATACTCTTTCAAAAAAGTTGTCAAAACGTCTTCATCTTCTGCACTAGTAGGATCTGAATTAGGCTCACTATTAGATTCATTAGGTTCGTCTTTTCCGTAGCCATGTAATCCATCATCATCTAGTGGATTAGTGTAAGTATCATCTCTAGTAGTGTCACTCATTGATACTTGGTCTGGTGCTAATGTTTTTTCACCATCAGCACTCAATAAATCGTCATAATTTAATTCATCATTCATATTAGTTCTATTTTTGGTTATATACCGCAAATATAATAAAAAATATTTGATTTACAAATATTTCTAAAATTTATAATCTATTTTCGGTATTTTTTCTTTAGTTTCTGCTTTTGTACGCTTTGGAACTCCGGATAAACAATAATCAAGAAAGTTTAAAACATTTCCTACATTATTCGAAAAAAGTCCAGTTAGTGGGTTATAATATTCTAATAACATTTTCTTAGGTCTTGATTCTGAGTCCATTGACATTATACTTTCAACCTTCTCTTGAATTATATTCAATTCTTTTGATTTTAAGGAAGGAAATATAGATTCATTTAATTTATATCCATCTGAAATTTTTGTTACATATCCCTCTTTTTCTGCGAGTTTAATATAAATATAAAATACAGATTTGCTAATACCCATCTTTCTATATAATTTGGCATTTTCCATCTTTATAAGATTTGTGTTTTTATATTTGTTTTGTGCTAATAGGCACATGAACCCTAGGAGCTTTGGGTTTCCTCCAAAAAGTTTATTTGTAACAGTTAAATAATCAAGAGATTGATCAACTATTTGATATTCAACATATTTCTTTCCATTAGATTTAAACCCGGATTTTTTTACCAGCAATCCATCCTTTTCAAATTTAGAAGTATATTTTGTTATCGTATCTAAATCTGAAACTCCAGACAAATTTGAGATCATCGCCCTAGTTAGCTTACAAATATTATTTTTATCTGCATGTGCTGCAAGGGTTACGTAGACTGCATATTCTTTCAAACTATACTTCATAAATTTTTTAATTTTAAAATATTTTTTCATACCACTCATTTTTTTAGAGCCGAAGGCCTATAATTATGTTATCTTTATGTATTCTATATTAAACACGGTTAAAAAGACTCTCCGGCATGATTAAAAATACGCACCAGATTTTTAGGAATTATTCTGCAGAAAAAAATGGGAAACTCACGTCTCCCAAATTTTTCTCTAAAAAAATGGTGTTTATATCTAAGAGAAAAGTAGCTATTTTTTCTCTATCTATTTCTTTGTATGTGCAAATATACAAATAATTTTTTAATCTACAAAATGCACACCTCATTTTTAGTATTATCTACAAAATAATTATCAAAAAAATTGCAATCTCCGCTATTGAAATTCCTTGTCAAATTAATTTTTTATTTCTCATCTTTTTTGTTTCTAATTTCTGATCCTCATATTTGGCTTCTAACGCATCTTTAGTCTCATCTATGAGTAAATCCTTATCTTTAATTATATCGTCCTTTAGAGAGCTTATATTTAGCAAAGAAAGGCATTTTGCTTGGTATAAAGAGATCAATTCTTCATTTGCCCTATTAAGAGAATCTAATTTTTCTCTTTCAAAAAAGATTTGGTTTATTTTATCTATATCTTTTTTATTTAGCAAAGCCATCGTATCTTGGATTTCAGAAACTATTTCTATATGTTTAACTCCCTCAATTACTTGTCCATACATAGGAACTATCAATAAGAACAATAATAAAAATAAAATTAATTGTTTCATTTTAAATTGTTTTTTAGTTGAGTTATACTACCACTTGTAGAAGTAGATACATTATATGAAATTTTAATAATTTCGTTTTTAATTTTTTTTAGAGAATCAATTCTGGAGTTCAATATAATTATATTGTCCTCCAGAGTATTGATTTCCTTAGATTTAAAATTTATAGCTTGATTGAGAGAGTCAATCTTTTGAGTATTAGAATATTTTAATTCTATATAATCTCTTTTTAAATTATAATATTTTATTTCAGAATAAGTTATATAACTAATTAATAATAAAATAGTTATAATTAAAAATGAATATTTTTTCATTTTTTAAGAATTATTAAGGTGGTTGACTTAAGTAGTCGATTGTCGTCCTGTCCTCCGTTAGCGTCGCGGTGTATTTCACCTCGTAGCTCGAATGTGATGTGTACAGGAAATAATACGCCATGTCCTTGGGGTCGGTCTCACATTTTCCGTCTTTTCCGCTACGCCTCCGAGGCCACGGCGATCATCCAATACCAGTACTTCGTCACGGTCGAGGAGAGCGTTAGCGTCCTTGCGTCACCGTTCGCCAGCACGTACAGGCGCGCGGCGGTCGTAACTCCCGCGATGTTCAGGCTAACCAAATGTGATGGTGCGCGTCTGCAACGGATTGGTATCCTGCGGTGGCGCGCCTTTGTACAGTTTGAGCGTGACTGTTACAGATGACTGGTCTTCGGTTCCTTCATGCATGAATTTGAGCAGGCCTTCTCTTGTCCCGTGTATGGCCCCGTGGCCAACCGCGCTTTGTCCGGAATCGGTGTTTTTTATGCTGTAATGACTACTGTAACTCGTCCCGGCCACGACCATTGTCACAGTTCAGCCGACAGACGCCGAGTCGATAACTGTTATCGGAACTTCCGACGGGCCCAAACTGCAGTTATATATCTCAGGAAGGTCCCACGATAGGTCTTAGACTGATTCTAAAGCATCCTGTGTACAATTGCAAGTAGCTATTACAGTTCCAGTAAAAGCTTTAAGAACGAGATCAAAGGTTCTCTCTGAAGAAGTGTTAACATCAGGCCCCAGAGACAAGCTCTTATTTCCGATACCACTTATTGGTAGCTGGTCGCCACTTACTAAAGTGTTTCCAACGTAAGAAGGCCCCTCGATAGTCCAACCCACATTATCTGGATCAGAGATATTCAAATCCAAGCCTGCTGGAGATAGATCACTCTGACCAATGCTGTCAAAGCGGAATGTAGTAGGAACATCCCAAGAAGGAAGGATCTTTGATTCCTGAGTTACGGTACAAGTAGCATAGACAGTACTCCCATCAGTGCTTACCAATTGTACAGTACCAGTTCTTGAAGAGCCGATTAAATTTTCTCTACAGTAGATCTTGTTATTATTCCGGTTTATCATCCAAGTTTCACTTACTTTAATACTATAACCCACATTGTCTGGATCTGACACCGTGAAGTTGATGCCTGTGGAATCTTTAGTATAAGTCTCAGTATCTCCCAAGCTCCAAGAAGGATTTCGTTTTGCTCTACCACTTTGCTCAAGAACAACAATGCTTGCAAGTTCGTCCGTTGTAGTATTATATAATTCTAATGTTCCTGATCGTTTATCTATTGACGTATTTTTTTGAACGGACATATTTACAGTAAGACTTCCAGATCCTACAGATGGATTTGTTATTACCCACTCTGGGGAATCTATTCTTCATCCTTTTGAAGCATTGTCAGTTACTCGAAATGATATAGTATTTGGGGTAGAACCTACATACATAGTATCATTTAAATTTCATGATACTTGACCACTCGTAGTAGATCCTACTGATATAATTAAAACCAGATCTTCAAATGCATTGGTAGCGTTAAATAATATTTCCCCAGTACCTTTTCCATAATAATCTTGGATTAATGCATCTTGATGTTCACTAATCAATTGAGTAATTCCTGCTATTGTGCATAAATTTGTTCCTATGGCACCTTCGTATCATCCTCTATATTCTGTTTCAAAATATGAATCCATACTAGATTTCATAACTCCCATAGCAATTGAATATATATCATCTCCGGAATCAACTGGATCTTTTGTGTCCGTGTCTTCTACCATATAAACAAATCGAACATAAAATTTTCTTCCAGGATAAATTGTAAAATATCTATTTGTATATGTACCTAATCATTCTCCTTGATTTGCATCAGTTGGGTCTATTCATGTGTTTTTATCATATGATATTTGAACATCCGTTATTGAGGTTCATTCAGTCGTACCATTCGGACCACTCCCATAATTATTAATTCAAAGCTTTCTTGGTTTTTCTCATATTATATGGTTTCTAGAATCTTTAACTCTAGCAACTTCTCCTTCTGCGATTACTCATTTTATATAAGAATTCATAAAATTATGCTATATAAATAGTTTTTGTAATTTCCGTTCCGTTTTCCATAGTAAACGTTCAAGTCTCTGTAGAAAACATACTTTTGATAGTTGGCTCTGTTGGAATATCCGTTGTTTTGGCATACGTACTTTCCGCATCTGTTATCTTTAAATATGTAGTGTTAGCATCTGAGATTTTTAAATAATCAGATAAATCACTGGTAGTTATAAAATTATCTGTACTAGGAATTGTAAAACTAGTTAACTCTGATCCGTATCATACATTGTTTTTTGTTGAAAGACGTATTTCATATAAAGCACCGCTTATTGTAGCTGTAAAATAAAAGGCATTGTAACTGTTAAAATCATCTGTAAATACATATGTATAAAACGTATTTCCTCATTTTATTTTAATCGTTTTATTTTGAGAAAGAGCTGTCTTAAAATCTGATATAGGAATATAATCCTTAATACTAGACTCGTATGTAGCATTACTACAATCGAATAATACAATATCTTCTCCGCCACCTTCAATTGTTATATTTCCACTACCAATAATTGATTCATTATTAATTGTTTTTAACTCTTGGTGTGAAGTTAAAAAATTAGAATCATTTTCTAATTGGCTTACTTTGCTAGGTATTGAAGGCTTTCCAGTAACTCCGCTCCATGGAACTGAAGTTGCTGCACCTGCAGTATATTCTCTAAATTTATTTGCAAAAGTTGTAGCAGAACCATTTACACAGAAATACATTTTGTTATCATTTCCAGTAACTTGAACAGTATCACCTTCTTGACAATCTGCATTCATTGCATCATTTTCAGAAGAAACTATAAATAATCTCTCCAGTGCGCCTTTTGGTAATCTTTCTAAGGCTATTGTGCCAGAAGTAATTGCTGAAGCATCAAAAGAAGTTGGAGCAGTTTCAGAAGAAATTGTAATTGTTCCAGAATTATTTGAAACGGTTGTTCCGCCAGAACCAACTATGTTGAGATTAGTTGAATTAACCGTAGAATTATTAACTTTTATTTTATTAAGCTTGTTAGCTAACGAATTTTCTAGTTCAGAAGAAGTAGCATAATCAGACAAATTAATCGTAATTTCGCTACCATCTATTTTTTCAATTGTTAATATATCATTAGAATATGTAGCATCCTGAATATCAGATCCATAAACATCGGAGGTTGATGTTCCAGTAATTAGCTCTATTCTTTTTGTAGTTGTATTAAACCATAAACTTCCTATCGTAGTTGGTTTTGTTCCTGTTTTATAAAATTTTAAATTCATATTTTAAAAATTTAAAAGGCAGGAGAAAATTCCTCCTCTCCTGCTTAGTTTTTATTATTCAAACGATGCCCAAGCAAGGGTAGTTGAAACATGATTATCTACATAATTCTTAACATCAGAAGCCTCAGCAAGTCCCTTTGCGCTAGCAGATGCAGAACTAACAGCCTGTACATTAGTACTTACAGTAATTGTCTGAGAGTTACCTGCCTTTGCTCCAGCAGAAGCAGTTATATAATCATCTCCTGAAGCAGAAACTGACTGAAGAGCATTATCGGCTTTAGTTCCCTGAGCAGCAGTAGCGTATTTCGTTCCAGCAGCAGTAATCTTTTCATCTACTAAACTAGGAGTAGCCTTTTCATTAGCAAGAGCGATTGCACCATAAACAGTTTTTTCAGTAGATTTATCAGTAGATTTGCCAAGCACAGCAGCTGCTGCACCCTCAGCATCATATGCAGATGACTCAGTAAATGCAGCACTTCCAAGACCTACAATTGAAGCAGAAAGCGCTTTACCAGTCATTTTGAGATTAACATCTCCGTTCTTAGTACCAGCAGTGGCGAGAGTAATATCTCCAGATTGTCCACCGAATGAAAGTACACCACTAGCAGCTGCAGCAGAAATTTTACCATAAATATCTTCTACAGTAGTATCAAGATTTGCGGTTTTGTGTGCTCCAGTACCACCTACTGCAATCATTGAGCCATCAAGAACAATTGGACTTTCAGAAAGCTTCTTACCATTTACGGTGTATGCATCAATATTCTCTTTGAGCTCATTAGCGTGTGTTTTAGCAGCCAGTTCAGCAGCATTTGCAAGTTCTGTTGCTTTCTCTACAGTGGCAATTGTAGTAGTATTTACAGAAAAAGTACCATCATTCGCAAGAGAAAGACCCGTGCCAGCCTTATAGGTATCAACAAGAGTAGAAAGGTCTACATCAATAGGCTCTTTGCCAGCGGAAGTATTAAATGTAATCGTAACATGTTTAGTTTTAGTATCAAATGCTACAGACTGAATCATTCCATCTTTGATGAAAGCAGAAGCATCAATCTCAGATATTACAACACCATCTTTACCAAGGAGTTTAATTGCCTTTTTACCATTAAGAGCTTCCGTAGTAGCATCGCCATAATCAAGTCCTATAGTAGCAGAAACAAGCTTATTGGTTAGAGAAAGTACTTTATCGTTAGCAGCAACTCCAGTTACAGTAGCAGCAGGAATCGTTACATTAGCAGAAAGTCCATCTGTATCCTTAGTAAACTTAACATTTCCCTTATTGCTAGTAGCAAGAGAAAGAGTTACAGCATGATCTACAGCCTCTGCTTTTACAGTTGTATCACCAGTTACAGAAGCAACCTTAGAATCTGCAGTAGTCTGAGCTGCTTCAGCAGCAGACTGAGCGGTAGCAGCGTTTGCAACTCCCGTAGTTGCTGTAGATTGAGCATTTTTAACTGCCGTATCAAGTGCTTCAAAAGCTTTCATTGTTTGAGAGGCAGAAGCAACATCTTTAAAATCAAGAGTTACATTTTCACCAGAAGCTTTTGTGATTGTGAGAAGACCATTTACAAAAGTTGCATCAATTACATTCCTACCACCATCATAAACTTCCCAATCAGTAGCATTTTTAACTTTAAGAAGTTTGTTAGTTGAATCAAACCAAATTGCTCCCAATTCTGCAGCAGCCGGGGCAGTAGCTGACCTAAAAAATTTCAAATTTGCCATATTTTAAAATATTTTAAAAATTAAATTTGAGAGGGAATTATTTCCCTCTCTTTATTTTTATTCTAACCAAACTAAATCAAGACCACTTTCAGTAGCACGAATATTACTATCAGGGTTTACTTTTACACTAACGATAGGTCGAGTCGTACCACCTTCACCAGTAGTATCTACTTCGATTCCATAACCTTTCTTAATTGCAGTAACTCCACCAGCTACAGCAGCTTTAATACTATCTGCATTAGCTTTAATTCTAGAATCCATTCCAGAAAGAACGGCCTGAACAGTAGAATCTGCTGCATAATTAGGAGCGTCGGTGGTTCCACCAATAGCAGCAGAAATCTTTACTTCATTTGCTTTTAAGTCAAGATTTTCTTTAACTTTAGGAGTAAGAGTTGCTACATCAACAGAAACCCCAACCGTTCCATCAGTAAGACTAAGAGAAACTCCATTAGAAGCAGTTGTATTAACATCTTTTACTTTAAGATTTGCCGTAAGATTTTCTACTTTTGTAGAAATTGTATCTACAGATTCTTTTGTTGCAAGTGCAGAAACATCAGCAGTTACTTTGAGTACTCCTGCCTCTGAAAGTTCAAGTGCAACTCCATTAGAAGCGGTGCTATCTACAGATTTTACTTCATAACCTGTAAGATTCGTCTTAATATCAGCAACATCCTTAACGAGGCCTGATTCTGCGTTTCCTACAATATTTTCAAGAGTTCCGATTTTACCCTCATTTACATCAGCTTTTGAAGCAGCTGCGTCTGCAGTAGCTTTGACAGCGTTAACTGATTCAGTAGTAGCAAGAGTACTAGTAATATCAGTAATATCACTCTTCTTAGCAAACTCATCAGTAACTAATTTAGCCTCTAAATCAGTGATTTTTAATGAGATAACATTTTTATCAGAAACAGCTACATAATCACTTCCAGTATATACATCTACAAGAGCTTTAGCCGGAATAAACAATTTCTCATTAGAATTCTTAATAGTAAGAACAATATAGAGATCTCCGGTAACAAGACTTGGGTCTGCGGTAAGTTCTTCTTCAGTAGCTACTCTAACAACACCGCTTTCTACTACAAGATCTTTAAGAGAATCAAATTTTGCTTTTACGTCAGCAAGAGAATCAAGTCCTTCGTGATTTCCTGCAAGAATTGCATCAACCCTACTAGTAAGTGTTGCAAGATCAGCGGAAACATCTCCACCTACCGCTTTAAGTGTATCATTAGATTCAACAGTATAAAGAGTAGTAACTCCATTTTCAACAACTGCAATAAGTTGTCCTGCATATCTAGTACCACTAAGACCCCTAGAATCAGCTCCACCTGCAGCATATAAATCAGCGTCTGCTTTAGAAGCGAATACAGAAGAAGGATCGAGTGGGAATTCTCCAGTTCTTTGATAACCTTTAGGAAGGTCGAACTTTTTAAGAGCTTTAAGTATTTCTTCAGTTAAAATTTTTGCCATATTTCAATCCTCCTATAATTAAGCAAGTGTAACTTCATAAGTATTAGCATCAAGAGCAGTACTTGAATTAAATACATAAACTTTATAAGGTGCTGCTGCATAACCATTTACTCCCTCTACATCTACCGTTGAAGCAACAAAAGTATCAGCAACTTCTCCTCTAGAGAGGCCTACATTAATTACGGACTTCAAGGATCTAGCAGCAGGAACTGCAATTACAACTTGTTTTGTTCCAGCAGGAATTGTAATATTAAATTTCTTATTTGGTTCAGCCTTTGCGTTTCCGTTAGTAAGAGCTCTAACTGCAGCTGAATCATAAGAATCAAGTCCAGTAGTTTTTGTTCCGTAGAAGAAACTTCTGAAACCAGTAATTGAACCAGAAGTTGCAGATTTTGTACCTGCAGCAATCTTTTTACTAGCATCTGCTGGATTTCCAAGATTCGTAACAGGATCAGCGCCTGCTTCATGTGCAGCAACTGCAGTTACTTTATAATTCATATCTTCAGTTACAGTAATTTCTGGGAACGAACCAGTTGCTGTGGTAATAGGGTTTTCTACCCCAGTAGCAGAAACAGACCAAGAAGTTGCAGTAATTCCAGTAGCTGGGCCATAAGAATAACTACCAGCATTTAATTTAGCAGAATAAGAAGGTGTTATTTTTGTTCCAACTTCATAAGCCTTTGCAGATGCAAAAGTAAGAGAAACAGATGGTTGTGTTACCGTAGGTTGCATTTCCTTTTGTAACATCTGCTTAAGAATATCTTTAAGCTTGGTAGTTGCATCAAATGTTTTATTTGTGGCAAGAGCTCCAACTGCTTGAGTTACTTTAATTTCAGAACCAATCTCTTCATCAAGAGCTGAAATTTCATCAGAAGCAGAAATTGCAATTCCTTTACCAGCAGTATAAACTTTGCCTTCAGGAAGCGGAATATAAGTTGGATCTCCAGTAGAATAAGTTACCTTTATTTTACCAGCGTTTTCACCCTCGTTTTCAAGAGTAACATTAGTTACTGAATTGGAGAGATTTGCTTCACCATAGCACTTTTTGTCAACGTAGATTCTACCTACGTTTCCATCTTCAACAAAATAAATTGCACCAGCTATAATTCCAATCTCGGAACCTTCGGTTGCATTAAGAAGCTCATTATATTTAGATTGAGCAATTTTAAAAAATGAAACTTTGTTGTTTGTTTTTGTAAATTTCGCCATCGTTAAATAGATTTTTGAATTACATTAATTTTTGAAGTTGTGCCTGCAGAAGTTAAATTCAGAGTATAACTTCTTTCGGCACCCGTTGTATTTTCATTAACACATAAAATAACTAAAGTTGAACCAGATCCAGTAATTGTAGAATCTGCAGTTACAGTCTCGCATGGAGTAAATATTGAATCAAGTCCTTCCTGAAGATTAAATGCAGTATCAGCTCCTCCTGGAGTAGCATATAACCAAGAACAGTTATTTGTCAACTCTCAACCCTTATTATTAGGATCATTTATATAAAAATACTTTTCACAACTAGCATCTTTACCAAAAGTAATCGTAGTATTATCAGGTTTTGCTGGTTGATCAGGATCAATATTGCCTCCTCCGTAAATTGGAATATAAACATCAGAAATAGTCCTAATCTTAGGTCCAAATTTAACATTATTTTTTGTATCTATATAATCTATTTCATTATAATCAAGAGTTAAATTATAACATAATTTACCCTCATGAGTTTTAACTCCTTGATAATTAAGATTAATACCACTTAATGCAATATTCATTAATTGATTAATCTGAATCAAGTTATTTCACTCTCTATAATCTTCTGAATCATATTTCCACTGAATATGAGTTCCACAGTAGTTTTCATCAGGAAAAAGAGCGGGATCGGTATCAACTCTAAGTATAATATTTCCAGCAGGAGCTGCTTGAGTAGCAATTCCCGAAGTTCCATTTTTACCGTCTCTACCGTTTTTTCCATCTCTACCATCTCTTCCCGCTTCTCCTTTTAAGGAAGCCAACCATGCAGATTCGGATCCTCTAAACCCATGCTGAACAGCAATTTCATAAGCAGATTTACCATCCTTGCCATCTTTGCCGTCCTTACCTTTTAAATTACCAAATACAATTGGCTCTGCATTTGTAACTTTTACAGGTTCAAATATGAGTTCTCCATTTCTAAGAGTAGGAGAGTAAACTACATTTGAAGTTAAATCAGGAGAAGAAGTTCAATTAAGAGATCCTTCTTGTTTGACAAGAAGTCTGCTTCCTTCCCATTTAAATTCAAGACCTAGACCTGCGTCTCCCTGAGGTCCTTTAATATTTACAGTTTTTGGAGCAGATCCATTATTTAATTTTCAAGTAAGAGTTCCAGTTTCAGAAACAGAAGGAATATAAGTATTTCCAGAATCTCCTCTAGGACCCTCTATACCTCTCACTACCTGCATCCAATAATTACCTACAACAGATCCATCTGCAGTATCCATTTTAGGATCAATGTCTCCTGCTTGAACACTATTTATACAAACATACATTGCTCCAGCATAAGTAACAAAATCTTGAATTAGAGCATTATTATTATATGCAGTAAGATTATCTCAAGCAGAAAAGTTAAATGACTTTCCTTTATTTACGTCATTTACATATGGTGTACTAGTTCTTCTAAGCATATCGTTTTAAATATTTAAAAATTTCTTCATCAGTAGCATACTCAGAATCAACGAACATACTTAAATATACTAGTTCCAGCATATAATTAATATTTTTTCGATTAAAAGAGTATCCTAACTGAAGATCTTGTAACTCTTCCTTATATTTTTCAATTAATTTAGTATTAATACTATTCATTTCAACAAATATCTTTATAAGTTACAACATCATTTTCTTCTTTAGCATCTGCACTTTTTATTCTACCATCAGAAGTTCTTGTAACTACAGTACTAGAAATTGGATTTTCAGAGTATAAAACAAACTTTGCATTTCCAGCTTCATCAGTGCCATATAAAATTTTAGCTTTATCAGTAATCAAAACAAATTTATCACCACAAGTGCAGTTTCCTCCATCTCCGGATGGTTTAGAATCTTTTATTTTAACTCAACGTTCTCCATTGTGCTCAAAGGTTCCAATATATGAACCAGATTCGTTGAGTCTTTCCCAAATATAATTTTTTGGAGGTTCTGTGTTATCTCTCCAAACTTGTTTTTTAGGTTTAAACATTCAAATTTAATTATTCGGTTCCACAATTACAACTCTTCGAAGAATTATTTAGATCTTTACATAAAGATCCACAAGAAGAAAGTGCTTCTAGAATTTCTTCGGCATCATCATATTTTTCCTCAGAAATCAAATGTTTTAAAACTGCTAAAGAAATAAAAAGGAAATTTCTCTGATCACGAATATTTTTAAGTTTATCACAATCGTCTAATCCACAAGTTTTTAAACCTGCTTTTAAAACCGATCTTTGTATTTCAAACACACAGTGTTCTAATTTACATAATGAAAAAACTACTTCTTCACAATAATCCAAAATTCCCACACCAGTTAGTGTCAGATAATCAATAAGTTCTGACGGATCTTTTATTTCCTGATCTTTATACATTATCTTTCCATTGTCATAATAAATCTTGTTCGTATATTCATCACCCATATATTCTTTCTTTTGTAAAGCAATTTTATAATAAACATATAAACCATCTTTTGGTAAAGAATATTTATAAGTGTTGAATTCTTTTTCGGTGATTATCAAATTTTTAGAAGAATCTATATCTTTTCCAGTTACAAATTCTAAAAAAACAACTTCACCTTCATAATCAGTACAAGGTTCTAGAATTAAATTTACCTCATCTCTAAGTTCTTCAGTAGAAAGAGTTTCAGAGTTATAAGGATCGAGTAATTCTTTTAGTTTATTTCCTATACGTACATATTCTAAAGAATCTTCAGTGCCTTGTACTAGTAGTTCGCAGTTATGCGTAATTCCAATTTTAACTTCCATTATACATCCCGAACCTTATCGTTATATGGATTTCTATCCAATATTTGTAATCGCTCAACTTCTAATTGTCTCTTTTTCAGATCAATAAGATCTTCATTATAATTAGCTTTGTCCTGTCTAGTTTGATCCTCAATATCAACTCGTTTAGCATCAAGTTTAAGTTTTTCTGCATTATTTGTTTCAAGTTTATTTTGAAGATTTTTATTTTCCTGACTAAGCTGCTGTATTTGTTGTTGAGCATCTTTCATTTGCTGTTCATATTGCTGTAATTGTTGTTGCATTTGACTAAGTTGATCATTTTCTGCTTTTTTCTTTTTGAGAGCATAATCAACTTTATCTCTCAAATCAGTAAGATTTTTAGCAGTAGCAACATCAATTGCAGTATCGGCATCAACTAATTGAGCTTTAATTAGTTCAACATTTAATGCTTTAATTTCCTCTTTTAATTGAGAAACTTCTGAACTATCTTGAATATGAATATCAAAATCAGTCATTGTATAATACTCAGGTAGAGCATTGAAAACTTTTATAAGTTTATCTCCTAGTATAAGTGTTCCTTTCAAACCTTTTTTATAAGCCACTTTAGCACAGTTTAAAAGATCATAATTAACTTCTTTATACATCAGATCCATTGCAGAGAAATATTGCTTTGTAAGAAGTGTAGATTGTCTAACTCCAACTTTTACATTGGAAACTGCATCTCTTTGTTGAATATTTCCTAACGCTTGAGTAAGAACACCAGTAATTGAGGAAACTTGTTCTTCTATACTTTGAATTGCAACTTGAATGGCCTGAATTGCAGGAGCTTTAATTGTATCATCAAAACCATTAAAAGTAGTATTCAATGCCTGAGTTCCTTCTTGGGAACTGTCAAACAATGCTACTCCATTCTTTTTATAAGCAATTCATTTTTGTAATATTTCTGGAGTGTTATCTCCTAAAAAAGTAGGGAGATGTGCAACATCAATTCAGTCGCCAATAGTTCCAGAGGTTGCAATTAAATTATCTCGGTAGTAAAGTAAGAGATCGTATCTCGATTTGTTCGTGAAAGGTCGTTAATCTTTCACCGCTTTCGCTGCTATATATTTCTATATAGTCCAGACTATATCATATATAATTATAAATTTTTAATAACTATTTCCAACAAATCCCCAGTGAAAGTTTCTGTAGAAATTTTGTTTGGTCATTTTTTTGGCAAATATAAATTGTTCTTTATCAGTCTTTTTAACTCGGTTTCCTTATCTCTACATTCTTCAAAACTCTCAAAAGAAATTGTTTTTATCTCTTCTATTTTATATCCAAATTGAGCGTATTGAGAATATCTTTGTAGTTTTCCATTTCTTTTTCTATAAGTTATTCCGAGTTTATAAAAAGATTCTTCTTCAGAACTAAGTTTAACTATATATAAAACATTACTTTTGTTCATATGAGAATTACACTCAATACATCCGACTCCAGAGAAAATATAATCATTATCTACGAAAACGTGCCCGTGAATGGGGCAAATTAATTCACACTTTCCTTTATGCCGATCCGTAGAATGAATTATAAATTCATATTTATCTCCATATAAATATTTGAGTTGTTTATACATATAATCTTTTCGATTAACTGCGACTCGAACAGTTGGTTCGTGCCCAGCTAGTAATGAATCAGGGTTAACTGAAACTAAACCGAATTTTGTTTCAAACAACATCTTTTGTTTTGCAGCTTTATATTCAGAAGCAGGTCGAACTAATTTTGCAATTTCAGGGTGTTTCTCAGTTAACATGCTCATAAAATATTCAGTTTGATTTAAAGCTGCCTTTATTGTCGGTTTATAATGCAATAATAAACTTGCTTTTGAAATTGACAATACTCCATATTTATCTTTTGCCAAAATAGGAAATGCTAAGCCTTTAAATTTTCCTATAATTTGAATTTCACCATTATATATTTTGGTTACTTCTTTAATATATTCAGTTTCGTTAATTTTCATAACTACTTATATTTTAATAATTTATAATTATATCTCCGCGCTTCGTTTCACTTGAAACTACATAAATAGTCGTTGATCCTTCACATTTGTGCTTGGATGCTGATTGTCTTCAACTTAATGGTCAGATTTTCCAGCAATTCACGGAGTTTACCCAGGACTAGATTTTGGTTAATCCTGCAAATCTGCAGTACTCAACATAATAGAGAATGGTTGTCCATTTTTATCAGAGAAAAACATGCCATTTACACTAAGAGTACATTCTTTTGGATTACTTGCAGATCTAGGTACATCTTTATTTTCACCTCTTGTTATATATACTTCTCCTCCTATTTTAATTCCTTCGTGCCGAGTTAGTTTATCATCTTCATATTCAATTCATTCACACTCATATACAGGAATTGTTTGAATAATATTATTAACAAATCTATCTCCTTCCTTCCAAGGTAGTTTTGGAATTACTTCCAACCCACCTAATAAGCCTTCTTTTGGACCATACTTAAGTGGGCCCGCAGTTCCATCTAAATTAGCAGGACTTCTAACATACATTACATTTCCAGAACTTTCATCGTAAGCAAAATAATTTTCAATTGTTTTCTTTGCTTCAGATCCCAGTTCATCTCCGTATTCAGCTAAGATTTGCTCTTTACTAAGCCATCTTCTAACAACAGATCTAGGAGATTTATTTAAATAAAATTCATTTCGATTTCTCTCTATAAAAGTATCAATCGGATTAAGAATTTCTAGTTTTACATCGTGCTTGTTATTTGTAGGTCTAACTCTATAATAAGCCATACCTCCAATAAGAAGATCTGTAAAAAGCTCTCTCATTTTGTTTTTTAGATCAAGATTTCTAGAGAGTTTAAAATAATTTAAAATATTTTGTGCAGCAATCTCATAATCAGATACATAATTTCTAGTTATATCTTCTTTGAGTTTTTGTAGCTCCTTTTCTATATATGGATCGTCCATGGGTTCTTGTTTATCCATTAATATTCCAATTATAGCATTTTTTAAAAATTTAGTTAAATAATTATAGAGTTCTTGATCAATTTTAAGCTTTTTATCTCTAGTAATATTTGAAATAGTTTTCTCATCTTTACAAGTAATTTGTAAATCTGGATCTAATTCCAAATATTCACCAACAAGTACGTCAATATGCTTTTTAACTAATGGAGTAAATCCAATAGCAGTAGGAGTTCCAATACCATAATTATTTTCTAAATATTTAAACTGGTCTGCATCTCTTTCTCCATGGTAATAGTTATAAGCCTTTTTTAACTGGGTCTTTTCATAAACAAGTTCAGAAATACATTTGTTAATTTTTTTTATTTCTGCATCTTTGTTCATTTTAAATCATTCTTATTTTGTGTTGTTTTTTATCAATGAGATCTTCCTCAGTATCGTAAGAAATAGAAACTTTTCAAAAAGATTCTTTTTCTATCTTTCTAGTTTTCATCTCTTTTCTCACAAACTCTTTAAATTCCTCATCATTTTTACACTCTTTAATAAGTGAAAAAGCAGGATTTACCGTTAAATTAAGAAACATAGCTAAGCAATATATATTATCTTCTTTTGTAACTCTAAGTTTACCAATATATTTACCTCCTATAGTTTCATTAATAACTTTTAATATTTCACATTCTAATTGAGTCATCTTGTTTCTCACGTATTTTTCTTTGGAATAACTCCATATTCAATATATCCTTTGTCATTTCTATAATACCCAACATCTTGTCAAGTTTTATTTCTATTATTAATTGTAGTAGGAGTAACTCCAGTTAATTCCTCGTCTGCAATTTCAGATTGTCCTAGAGCTGCAACTATATCAAACTTTCTTTTATCTTCATAAGAATAGTTAAGTAATTGTTCTAACATTTCATCAAAATCAATTTCAGAAACGTATTCATTAATATACATTCCAATAAGTTCAAGTCCGTGTTTAATAACAGCCTCAGTAGCAGGCAATCCAATTAATCGTTTTGCAGATTTTATTCTATTTTTAACCGTAGTGGCATATTCAGGTCTAGCCATAAATACATCAGCACAGTTTTTATTTTGAAAATATCTTTGTATTCCAATTTTTGTATACTCCAACATTGCTTTAGCATTATATCACGTTAATAGCTTTCTAGCCATTTCATAAGCTTCTCGTATATCGTTAGGCCTATCTTTATACATTGCTACATATTTTGGAGGTTCCATTCCAAACATTCGTTTCTTTATAACAATACAAAAATCGGAAACATCATAATCAGTAGCAGATTCGTTAGCTCCAACATCAATGGAGTCAATTCCAGCTACATATAAATTTTTATAAGGTTGTCCATCTTTATCCAACAATGGAGGTTCTACAACCAATAATTTACTAGATTTAGATGGAATTGCCTTTATTTTTCCTTCATTATTTCCATCCCAAATTAGAGCAGTTTGTTCAGGTTTAGTATAATTTTTAAAAACTCTAATTTGAGTTATTTGATCCGAAAGTAATTCAGCATTAAACAGATTATCACCTTGCTTTAAAAGTGCTTCATTAGGAGTAAAACAATATTCAGCACAAAAAGTAAGAAGATCTTGTCCTTCCATTAATGCTCTTTTTGCTTCATAATATTTTTTAAATTCAATACTATTTGTAACTCCACGGTGATCAACATATTTTGGATCTAGAGCAAATTCATACGCAGGTATAAAAAATCCAGTAAACGCAACTTTACCATCTAGAGTATACGAATTTTTATATGGTAAAACATTGTACGCCAGAGGATTATTAAAAATTCTAGCAAGTCCTGCAACTTGTCCGGAATCATCACCTCCCGTACCCAATGCTATTTTAATTCCAATTTTTTTACCACCAAGTTCTACCAACGCAGTTCCCTGTACTCAGGATTTTATTAAATTTGGTGCTGATCCAGCCTCTTCATATACAAGGCGTTCCACACGATCGCCTCTAACTTTACGAGGATTATTCGCAATTCTACCTTCTATTTCACTAAATCTTCCCCGTTCTACGTTATCCTTATCAAGCAAGGACGCTCTTTTTTGGCGTATATTATCAACCTTTTGACGGGACCTTTTCATTCCTCCATTTGTATTAGAATTTAATCAGTTTAATTGGTATCAAGCTTTATCAAGCAGTGGATCTAGCTGATCATCAGCAGCCGCAGTTAATAGAGTTCTAAATTTTCTAGTAGTAATAAATGGCCTAACTGCCAGATCTGCAAGTATTTCAGACATTCCCATTCCTCTACTTTTCAATAAACAAACATCTTTTCCAATATATTCACATATTTCTATATAATGAAAAAATTCATATTGTTTAGCAACAAACGAGGGGAAAGATTCATTTCTACCAGTTGTATCTTTAACTGCATCTTGAGCAACGGTTTGCATTCTATAAAAATTAAGAAAGAAATATTGATCTCCAGTTATTCTATATTTACCTACAGTATAACCTTCAGTACATCTTCTAAGTTGCTCAGTTCAAAAGTCATTATAAGGTTTAGTTTTTGGTGGATATTCCGTATATTTCCCAGTATCAGTATAAATTTTTCCAGTAGCTTGAAATGGAGTTGGATCAAAATCTAAACCTTGAGTCATATTAATTGGTCTATAACCGGTTATTTCATATGACAATTCCGGATCAAAATATTTTATTTCTTCACTAATAGGAACATCTCAGTCACCATCTCGTTTATGATGAACCATCTTTCTATTAGTTTCATAATATTCAGATTCTTCTTCATCTTCATTAACATTCTTTGAAGCCATTCTTTCTAAATCTTCTTCAAAAAGTTTTCGCTTCAAATCTTCTTCATATTTTTCCGAAAAGTCCGGTAATTTAGTTCTCTTTTCCAGAGGATTTTCCATTTTTTCCTCTTTCTTTTTCTTTTTAGGAACGTAGTCCGGAACTTCATTTATAATTTCTACTTTCCTAGCCATAATTATTCATCTTGGAATCCAGGCTCATTATCACCACGAAGTTTAGTAGTTGCTACTAGATTTTCTTTATATGCGATTTCTAGCGCTTGTAACTCAGTTCTCATTTTAGAAATAGAACCAATATCTGCCATTACGTCTTTTGGTTTATATAAAGGCCTCCCATCAGCATCTACATCATTAATGAAGTCTATACTATCTAGAAAGATTTTTGTCTTTCTAAGCGTTTTATTTGCGGTTTTAATGAGTTCTAGAATTGGATCCGTATTTTGTATTTCATCATATTTGTGATATGCAGCACGAAAGTCATCATTTTTTAAATCGTCTTCAGTTAAACCACTGTCTTCAAGTGCTGCTTCGTGTTTATCTTGTTCTGCATATTTAAAATAAGGAGATTTAAAATCAAGAGTTAAATAAATATAAGTCAATTCTTTATATGCTTTTAACCTCTTTTCTCCAGTTTTATCTTCTTTGCAAATATTTCGTTTTTTATCTCATAACTTTGCAAATTCCTTTACAAGCAAGATTTCATAATCATTTATTCGGAGAGTATTTGTTACATTATCAAATACAAAAATATTCATTACCAAATATAATCAGGGTTTTTTACAAGTGGGAATCCAAATGGAATTCCTGCTACTTTCATACGAGCTATAATTTGATTTAATGCAGCTACAGAATCTGCATCATGTAAACGAGAGTCTACGTTAGATTGAGTACCAAATCCATGCCTAATTGACTTAATTCCATTTTTATCTGCATCTAAAATAAGATGGTCTCCATCATATTCTCCCATTCCAACATTTCAATCACTATTTGGATCTTTAGCTTGATTAACTGGAAGAAGATTTCTTTCAGTAGCAGTAATTATTTGAACATTCTTTTTATTTGGGCCCCAATATTCCTGCTGAACGTATTTGTGGTTTTTATATGGATTATCTGCCTCCCTAGAAACTTCAGGTTTTTTGTTTGTTTTCTTTTTACTTTCAGTTTCTGGAACTGCAGTTCCTTCTTTTGCTTTTCTAATCTTCTTTCTTTTTTCTACTAATTGATCAATTTTTCCACCTTTTTTAAAAGCACTAGTTGTCTGTTGAAACTCTTGTGCCATTTGTTGTAACCGAGCCTGACCTTCTTCAGATTGTTGCATTGTTTTAATTTCTTTTATAATTTGCTCAGGAGTATCTCCATTAAAATAAGTTTGAGACAGCCAGCTAATAAATTGTTCTAAACGTGCATTATCTTCCATAACTAAATATGAATTAAATCTTTAGATGAAAAGACTTCCTCGTGCATTGCTTGATTTTTATCAAATCATCTACATTTAATACCTAAAAACATAGATTCTTTTACTCCTGTGTCTTTATTCATCAAAGAACGTGTAACTTTTTCTACAACCATCATTTTTGGTTTGTTATCTATATCCTGCTTAACCATACAAAGTTCTCCAGGCAGGAAAAATGTTTTCTCTAAATATTCATCTACCATAACATTAACTATTTACTATTCTACATAAAGTATTTTGTTCAGAAATTATATAATATCCCTCCTTTCTAAAAGGAATCGGATTTGCTATATGCTTAATGAGAAATATATCTTCACCTACTTTTACATTTTCACATTTAGGACCAACAGCAAGAACTTTTGCACAAGCAATATATTCTTCATTATTTTCAATTTCCCCAGTATCAGTAGATTTATATTTCTTCGTACTTTCAATTCCAATGATTAATCCAGATTGAGTTTTTTCAATCTTTCTATACGGATTATCTTCATAAAATTTAATTAAAACCCCAGTATTACAAGGGATTATATTTACTTCATTTTCATTAATATTTTCAGTATTCTTTTTAATAATATTTTTTGCTATATTTTCCATAATTCATTACCATTTATTTTCTCAACAATATTCATCTTTTACAGATGTTTTGCTTTCTATTAAACAAAAACATTTGCCACAATATCTAGTTTTTCCTTTTCCTTTTTCGAATTCGCATTTATCACAAATTTCAATTCTACGTTTTGCAAATTCTGGTTTTTTGTTAAAAATATTTCTATAAGTTCCTATAAAAATATTTTTTATTTTATGAAATATATTCATACTACCATTTTTTAGCTATACAGTGAGAACGTAAGTTATTGATTTTAAGATGAATATAGCATCCGCAGCCTTTAATTCATCCTTCCTTTTTAAAATATGAAACCTCTTTTCCATCCGGAGACATATATTTAGCTGGATTACAAATTGGGCCTTTTTCAGGATCATTTTTATATAAAAGACATTCTTTACAAATTGCTAATCTTTTTTTAGCAAAATCACTTAAATCATTTTCATTAATCATAACTCATTAAATTTTAATTGGTTTATCTTTATCTAATTCTTTTTGTATCTTTTGATGTTTTATATAATGATTTATCATTCTTTCTACATCAGATTTTAGGTAGGGAACATCTATAAAACTTTCATTGCCAGAATGATCTATCCAATGCAAGGCAAGTCTTTTTACTTTTATATTTGGATTATGTTGCTGAATCATCCAAGCATATACACTCATTTGGAGTGCGTAAAGTTGCCCATTGACATCATCTATATTATTTAGAGGAAATTTCATTTTTGTAGAAGACTTTGTAAATTTGTTATAATAAGATTTCATTTCAATCTTCTTACAAGTTTTATGATCTATAATTGTTAATTCGTTATTATTTAAACACATAAGATCTATTTGCCCGCAACATAAAAAATCTCCCTTCCTATATGAAATTAAATATTCTGGATAAATTCCATCTTTTAAGTCTAATTCATAATTTCCTTCAAATACCGGGAGGTTTCCACCTAAATCATATTTTTGAATTTCTTTTTTATTTCCTTTGTAAAAAGATTCCTCTATCTTTGCATGGATTTTTGTTCCTAATTCACAACTAGCTTCACGTTCTCTATCATAACCATCTAAAATCTCTTGTTTTTTCTTTTCAAAAACTTTCGGATCTATATTAAATTTTGAAACATATTCTTGTTTAAATTTTTTTGTAGAAAGAAGAGTTGTTTTTAGAATTTTAAAAGTTTCTTCGTCAAGAAGTGATTCCATTGCTTTATAAGATGCTCAAAATGAGGCATCGAAAGGATTTGAATATGAATGAATTAGAGTAGTAACTGAAACTCCTTTAACTCCGTCTTTTTTATCTATATATTCGTGTGTATCATCAAAATAAGCAATCTCTTTAGATTCTTTATCTATTGTACGTCCTTTGTACGTATTGTGTTTTACATTATCATTTAACTTTGGCATATTATTCTACATATTTTCATTTATAACCTCCAGCAGTTTTTCTGGTGTTTTTACAACATCTTATAATTGCAGTATGTTTTATTCCAAGAGATTTCTCTACTTCAGAAATCATATTTCACGTTATCATAAAATTATATCTCTTCTATTTTTTTCAGTATATATCCTTTTTCTTTTGCGATATCTTCTATTTCTTTGTTATCCAAAAAGTTAACTTTATCTTTTTTGCATTGCTGAAATATTTCATCTCCCAGACCTTTTTCAGGTTCTCTTAATGGGCATAATGAGTTTCTACATAATGCCATCGAGCATTGCATTAGATCGGATTTTAATTTATTAATTTCATCATGGGCCTGTACATTTAATTCGAACAGCTCTTTATTTCTTGTCTCTTGGCTTAAAATAGTAGATTGCATTGCTCCCATGGAGTCATTATATGACTGAAATTGAGTTTGGCTTGTTTGAACTTCAGCGGCTTTATTATCAATTTCTGGTTTTTTCCAAGCAGCTCTAGGATTTATAAAATATGTTAAAACACCTCCGCTTAAAGCAGAGGCAATTATTGAAATTATTGTTATTCAATCCATTATAAATATATAATTAAAATTAAATTATTCATTTAACTTATTTGCATTATTCTATGAATGCAAATATATAAAAACATTTGATTTTTTGCAAATTATTGTATATTTTTGTAAAACAAAAATATTAGAAATATGAGTAAAGAAAATAAAGAAAATAAAGAAAAACAAACATATTCCGGAAATTCAATTGCAAGTAAATGATTATCCGGAACTTGATTAGGAAACTTATTAGGTTATCCATCAAATACTTACATAGATGGATATGGAACTACTCGAAATTATGCAAATCTAAAAGAATCTGCTCAAGGTCAGCAACTTAGTAGAATGAAAGATACTGCTAAAAATTATGGAAAAGTTGCTTTAACTGGAATGTCTTTTGGAAATCCATTAGTAGCAAGATCAACTATAGGAGCAGTATTACCTACTGGTGCACAATCATATTTTATAACCGAAGGCTTACGAGATGCGTATAATAGATTTATGAAAAAAGATAAAACTGCAGAAGATGCAGTTTGAACTGGACTAGATTTAGCTGGAGCAATTCCTGCAGTTGGAGGATTATATAATGGTTTAAAAAAGTTTAATGGTTTTAAATTTCCAACAAAAGCCACGGTTGTTACAGAAAATCTTCCAGCAAAAGAGGTTTCTTTCACTCCAAATCCAAAATCAACTAATGGGAGAACTAGTTATACTTTAATGGAAAGACCACGCCGACTTTCTGAAGCAGAGTTAGCAGGAATTCCAAAAGGAGAAAGAAACTTACAAACTAAACCAACTACTTGAAGGCAGGGAGAAGATGCTGTGAAAATGTTTTCGGATTATGGAGAGGTTTCTATTCCAGAAAAGTCTGAATTATATCCAGAACTTTTGAAATATGTTCCAGAAGCTAGAGAACGATACGGTTTAGTTGGAAATACTTCAATTACTGATGAACAAATTGCAAAAGGTTTATATAAACGTGCAATGCAGTTGTCCGGAGAGGGAAATGGAGCAGTAAATTCTTTAGGTGAGCCTATTTTATTATTTAGAGGGGATACGCGTAGATACCATGTTTTACAAGACCGCATATCTCCAGAAGATTTGGTGAATATACGGGGAACTATGGATAATTCTCTAGGAAACTTATTTTTAGGAGAATTTCCTTCAAACTATCAAGGAGCCGATAGATATCTAGGAACCCATAGGTTTTTTAATGGAGACTGAACTTTTGAGAAATCCGGTACAGGAAATATTGGAATTAGAAAATCTTATTTAGAGGAAGCTGCAAAAGATCCAAATTTTAAAGACGGAGGATATACACTATATTCAGGAGTATTTGGTAGACATCGATATCCTATTATTGTTCGAAAACTTCCAGGATATGCAATGGAATCTGGGATTAATGATCTTAATGCAGCAGTTGTTAGAACTGAGAAAGTTAGAGACTCTACTCCAGAAATTAGTGTTTTAAATGATGAGTTTTTAGTAAGAGGTATGTATGGATCATCACCTCATATGAGAACAAAATATATAGAAGATGTTGATGGATTTCCTATGTACCAGCATCCTGATGGAACTACAACTCCAGCTTTAGCTGGAGAAGAAAATCGTGTAGGAATGGCCGAACATTATAGATATGTTTTAGATGACGCATACAAAAATAAGCAGGGATTATTAAGATCAAATAAGAATAGTCCACTTAGAGACGAGCATGGACAATATACCTATTATGCGATACCTAATTTTAACAACCATAATGTTAAATATTTATTAGGATATGATTTAACATATCCTTTAGAAAACTCCTGAGCTTTATATCGAAAACAAGGTGGAAATCTCCCAATAATAGCCAAATCTGGAATTCACATAAAAAAGAAAAATAGAGGTAAATTTACTGCTTCTGCAAAACGTGCAGGAATGGGAGTTCAAGAATATGCTAGAAAAGTGTTGAACGATCCTAATGCCACTCCGTTACAGAGGCGTAGAGCAAATTTTGCTAGGAATGCTAAGAAGTTTAAACACAATTAGTTATGCAGCTTCAATTAAAATACAGCAAAATAATCCCTCTAAACGGATTTTATGCAAGTACAATTTTTAATAAATTATACAGAAGAGAAAAATATAAAAATAAACCAATCTCTAAAATTACGTATAATCATGAATCAATTCATTTACAACAAGAATTAGATTTTATTTTTGGTTGTGAAAAATTATATATTTTAGGTGGTTGTATTTTTTATATTTTATATTTTATAGAGTGGTTAATAAAAGCAATAATTTCGTTATTTACGGGATTTAAGATAAAAGCTTACTATTCAATAAGTTTTGAGCAAGAAGCTTATAAAAATCAAAAAGATTTAAATTATTTAAAAACAAGAAAAAGATTTAGTTGAATTAAAAATATATTTAAAGTAATATGGCAGACATCTTAACAAGAAGAGAGGCTAGACAACAAGCCAAACAAAATAGAGGATATAATAGAGGACAGTTTCAAACTGCAATGGGAAACGCAAAAGACGCACTTAGAAGAAATTCAGATTTGAGAGGAAGAGAACTTAGACAAACAGCTAGAAGAATGGTTGCTGGAACAGGAGAGTATGCACAATCTAGTCTTCCCCCAACATTTGAAGAATGGATTAATTCGCCAGTTTTAGCAGGTAGACCTTCATCTGGAGGCGCAGAAGCTGCTAGAGCTGCAGTTCAAAGAGGAATTAGTAAAGCAAATAGAATTGACGCTGTTACTACAATCGTCAATCCAGATACAAATTTTAGTGGATTAGCTGGTGGATCTCAGCAGGAAACTCCTACGGCTGATTTAACTGGAGCAGGAAGTTTTGATAATGCTTTCGCATTAGCTCGTAAAAATGGAATGAAAGTATTTACTTGGAACGGTAAAAAGTATGGAACTAAAATGGATCCTAACTGGAGAGAAAGATGAGGAAGAGTTAAATCAAAAAGCTCAGATGGATCTAGTGATTCTAAGAGTAACTCTAGTGTACCTGATGGCTCAGTTTCCGATTTAGGATTTACTGGAAAAGTTAATAATTGAAACATTTCTGATATTTTACCTGAAGACTTTTATAATGATCTACAATCATCATTGCAAGCAGGAATTGATGAAGAACTGGCAGCGCAGGAAAATGCTGCTATTCAGGATAGAATAGAATCATTTAAATCTGATTTAGGGCCAACAATGAAGGCTCCTGCATATATGGGGTATATAACTCATCCAAATGGTGATTTCAAACCAGGATGATATGCACTTGAGGACACAACTCCAAGTCAATATAATTGGTATAGAAGATGGCTTAATAATAAATATGGAGATTATTTCGTGAGCAACGATGGATCTACGACCTGGTTTAATCCTTTCCCAGACGATTTGCAAAAAAAATATAAAAGAGATTCATGGTTAGATTCTTTTACATCTCAGCGTCCACAATATGATAAATAATGAATAAAATAATTTCATACGTACAAAACTCTAAAACAAATTTTGTAGAAATTGCAGAATTTGTTTTAGAGAAAATTTTTAATTATTCTGGAATAACTTTAAATATAATTGAAAATAGAAAACTTACAGACAAAGTTTCAAATGGAGATTTAGAAATTATTTGTTTTCTAGAAAAAGCCCCTTTTCCAAATAATTATATTTTATGAATTAAACCAGGATGCCTTACAGGATTAGTTTTATGCCATGAATTATGGCATTTAAAACAATATCAGGAAGGAAGATTAATAATTAGTCAAGATCATAAAAAAGTAACGTGAGAAGGCAAAGAATACGATAATACTAAAGAGTATAATACAAGGCCATGAGAAACGGAAGCTTTTTCTAAACAAGGAAAGTTATGAAAAGAATATAAAGATTCTAAAAAAGATAAAAATAAAAAATGTAAATTAAAATTTTGATAATAAAAATTAATATAACAATAAAAGCCGAGACTAATGTCCCGGCTTTTTCTTTAATAAAAATACTAATAATCAAACAATTAAGATTATTCCTAAAACAATAACTACAAAGTTAATCTTTATACCAATTAATGGATCTAAAATCTTTTTAATATCAATTCAAACTGATGCTATACTATCATAAATAATAAAGTATTTATGTATAAGACAAAAGTTTAATTGGATTGATGCAGCATATAAAATTATAGATGTAGAAACAGAAGTTCCGGTTATATTATTAATTGGACTTTCTTTTGAACAGTTATTTCAATATACTGCATTGAAACTAAGTAGAAATATTCCCATAATAATTGGAAATAATTTCAATACTTTTAAAAATATATTTTTATACATAATTAAGTTTTAAAGTTCTACAATATACGAAATAAAAGTTACAAATCAAAACATTAAAGCATATCTTCCCAAATAATTGGAATTCCAGATCCTATGCAATCAGCGTAAAATCTAGTAAATACTATTCCTTCATAACCGTCAGGATCATCAATAACGTCTTTTATATATCTAGCTAAATGCGGTTCATCAATTACAGAAGAACCTAAAAAATCGGCTTTACACATATTTGCAACATATACACAATCATAACCTGCGCTATTTTCTAGAGTTAAGTTATTTCTTTTAAGTATATCTTCTATACTTTCTTTTGTATATGGTTGTATTTTTGTTAATTTTCCTGAGACTTCCTTTTTCATTCTAGAACATGCTCATTCACACATTCTTTTACTAAAATGCCACCCATAAATAGAAAGGTACTCTTCCATACCTGATGGAAAAGTACCTCATGAATCTAATCTAGCCATATTAATATCTCCTTCTTCTGCTGGAATATGATTCTGCCTCTTCCATAGCGGCTTTATATCCGTCTTCGTATCCACATTCGTAGTCGTCATCTTCCGATCTGCTACGTTTTCTAGATTTATAATCTGAATCATACTTGCTATTTTCTCTAATTTCCCACATTCTCATAGTTTTCTTTCGTTTTAATTTGGTTAAGTAATTCACTAATATTTTTAGACAAATCTGAAACTTGTAGTTTAAGTGCATTAATTTCAGCTTGTTGTGCTTGTTTTTCTGCAAATTCAGGATTTAAATCTGAAAGCATTTTATCACAATTTTCTACAACTTTTTTATGGTAATCAATACTATTTAAAATATCTTTACTTTTCTGTTTTAAACTAGCAATTTCAGAATTCATCGCATTTCTATTATCTGCTATAACAACCCCACTAGTTCCAAAATCAGCAATATCTAAGTTTGCAGGTATTTTCTGAAATGGAACATCTTGCCCATTAATTTTAACTACCAAATCCAAAATAGTTTCTTGGGGTTGTCCAAAATTTGTTGGATATTTTGGAATGGGATTTGAAACACTAACAACTGATCCTACTTCTAATGAAGGTACATCTTTCTTTAAAATATATATCTGATTATTTGGTCTAAGGGATTGAAACATAATACTATGCGTTTAAAAGTCTAAGTAATCCAGTATCGGTATCCCAAAATCCTATATAAATACCATCTCCAGGGAAAGTAGCAGTTGTAAGCGCAGTTCCTTGCGAATTATGAACTGCAACTGTAGAATCAGCTACTCCAGTAGTTGTGAAATTAATAGGAACTGCTGTAGTAGGAGCGGCTGGGGTACCAGAAATCTTTATATATAAACCACCTTGAAATGGTAATCCTACATAAGGATGTGCGGCGAAACTAAATGTTTCAGCGGTGGTTGTTAGGGTAACCCCGGTAGATTCTATCGTAGGTCACCCTTTTTGATTAACCGCTTTTAATCTTGTAGCCATTATGATCAAATACTTTGATTTGCTGTACCATAATAATAGCCGCCATATAAACCTGTATTAGGTACTGCCGTATAAGGAACGTAAGGAATTGTTACTGAACTAGGAAGAGATCGTTTAATAGTATCTACCTCTTTAGCTATTGGAGTAATAATTCCAGAAATATAATTCTGAATTTGACCAGTCTGATTGGCAAAAGCAATGTTCGTTTGAAGAGTATTTTTCTCCTCCAATAACGAATCAATTCTAGCCTGCATTTCTCGTTTCTCTAAATCGCAGAATTTATCAGATAAGAACGTAGTTTGTGCAGCTATCTGTGCAGCAATTGTGTTTGTGTTTGCATCTATCTTACTTCCTAATTGATTCGTTTGGTTAAGCGTACTAATCTGATTTTCATAATTACTTTGAGTAACTAAAAGTTTGTTTTCGCAGCAACACTGAGCTAACTGGCTAGCAAGAGTTTGATTACCAGACTGTATTGCATTAATAACCTGGAGACCAGACATACCTACTTGAGAACCAACGTTTTGTACACTAGACTGAACAGCATTAATAGCAGTATTAATTGAATTAATATCACAATTTAATCTACCAGCAAGATCAGAAATCGCAGATCTATTTCCATTTACAGCCTGCATAACTAAATCAGTACCAAGTCCAGAGTCTATTCCATTTCCTCTACCAAACATTCCATTTCCTCCTCAACCGTATAAGAAAAATAAAAAAATTACCCAAATCCAACTTCCGTTTCCAAAACCGCCGTTATTCATCATAGCCATAAGAGCAGCAGGATCCATTCCATTGGTGTTTCCAGCTCCATCTGGAAAAATATAAGTTTTTTCGTCTGACATAATTTAAAATTTTTAGGTTAAACATAAAGTTCTTGTGATCACAGTGCAAATATAATATCAGAATAACCAGAAACATAACAATAGTAAAAATAAAAAAGAGACCTATAATCATTTGATTATAAGTCTCTTTTATTATATATACTTTAGCAATTCGATGCTAAGTCTTTATTAGTTCAAAACAATTCTTTAAATCCTCTTTGTTTCTTTCCTTTGGGAAATTTTCCAGCTCTAACTTTATTATCAAAAGTAGCTCTACTAACATTAAGTTTACTACAAACCTGATCTTTACTAAGCTTTTCCTCTGGATTTGCATATTGTCTAAGCATATTAATAGTTTTAAGCATTTCTTCATCAAACATATTACAATTTCCAGAATCAATTTGATCAATTATATTTTGAAGAATTGATTTAACGACTTGAAGTAAGGACATGATTATGATTTTTGAGTTTCTGTGAAAGTTAATCCAGAAGCAGTTGGTTGTGGAGTGTATCATTTTCCTCCTACTTTTAGCCACAAATTATCAGAAGTTACTTCGACTCCATATGAAGGACTTTCTAATATAAGGGAAATATTTGATCCAGATTTTACAAACTGAGCACGATTTGCTCCATCAAGAGCGACTTTAAAGCCGTTAGCTCCTATCGCGGTTCCAGAATCCTGATCTAATATTTGAAAAGTTCTATTTCCAGAATTTTGAACCGAATATATCGTAGACGTAGTATCGTTATTAGCTCCTAAATTTGATCCTTCCACAGAACTGTTAAACAAAACTGTTGCTTCTGCCTCAATAATGTAAGAAACTTCTAGAGAATCGCTTGAGCCTATAACAGTTCTAGAAGGTAATGTAAATTCACCGGAAATTTCACTTCCGGAAACATCGAAGTAGTCCCATCGACCGCCATGATAATTTAAAAGGAAGGATTTGTATATGGATCCAGCACTTGCTCCCCCTATCGTTCTTCTTATAGATACGTCTAATGTTCCTGAATCTGGAGAACTTATATGTTCACTAGCATTAAAACTTGGGGAGAAATCAACCATAAAGTCTTCCGATGGAGCAATTATCAATTTGCCGTTAGCCCTAGAAATATTTCCTAATGACACGGTATTACTTCAAGAATAAGAAGCCTGATAGTTCTTTGAAATTTGGCTTGACATATTATTTGAGTTGTCAGACACTCCCTGAATACGGTTTCCTGATAATAATTGGGTTGTACTTGAACCTCCTGATGGTATATCAGATCCAGAAAGTTTAAAAACAATATTGGAACCTTTCGATAAAGCAACTTGATCATCAATAATTTTTACGCTTCCGGCTCCATCATCTTTAGTTTCTAGACTATCGGCAAGTACTCTTCCAGTTGTTGCATCAATTGTAACAGCTTCTGCTAATGATATACTGCCGAAGGATACTCTATCTGCTGTTATTGTTGCTTTTGAAAGTTCGCCTTTAGCAGCTGAAACTGCAATGCTGGCCATATTCTGCTTGACATCATTTACAGCAGCTGTAAGTTGAACTTGTGACGCACTCTCACTAACTTTAGTTGACACTGCAGCAATATTATCTGCAATAATTACTCCATATTTTGAAATTTCAGTTCTAGCTGCGTCTCTTTGTGTTTCATCATCTGAAAAGAGGTCTTTTCCAATCTTATGATAATTCGAAACACTTCCAGTATATTCTGCATAGGTTTCATCTTCTTTATTATATGTAAAATATTTTCCTATATTTTCTATTACTTTATAATAAAGAGCTGAAGATGCGCCAGAGTTCGTATAGATTATATATCCTTTTCCATCAACATAATCGCCATCGGTATTCATCAAATATCTACCATAAATATTAGATATTTGATTCATATTTGCAGTAACTTTATTTAAACCAGAAGTAACTGTTTCGAAATCAGTATTAGTTGCAAACTTACTTGCTTGATCACTAGATATAAATAATCCAGAAGTTTTAAGATCATTTTTTCAGCCACCGTTTTTTCATTCATTTAAGGTAGTTACTTGTCCGCGAATGCCTTCTACAGACGTTGTTAAATTTGCAACTTTTGTGTTAATTTCATCTGATTTTGTTTCTTGCGCAGCAACTCTTTGTGTTATCGCCGTATCGCTCTGTTCAAGTGTTGATATATTAGATTTAATCGTGTCCTGCTCTGTTTTTACAGAACCTAACTGAGTTGTTAATGTATTACTAGTCTCATCATAGTCATTGAGTCTTTTATATGTTCCATCTGCATACCCAAGGGCCTGTTGCATTCCTGCAATATCCGATTTGGCAGTATTGATATCTGAAACTGCATTTTCTATAGACTCATGCGCAGCATTCGTTGCCGTATCTTTTAACTCTTGCAGAGTAGCCTTATCAATTGCAGGTTTTGTATAATTATTGTATAATCTTGGATGAGAGAAATCTCCTCATTCTGTATTTATTCCCCTAGGTTTACGTCTTACAGAAACATATTGATATGGTGTTGTTGAAGACACAGATTGTGGATCATCAGTAGATTGTACGGAAACTCCATTAAAAATAAATTGAGGAAGATATTCATCCGTTGTGTGCGCGTTATCGGCATTTGCAGAAGCATTATCTACACTCATGTTATTATCGTCTACTAAATCACGATATAAAGCAAAAACTTGCTCAAATCCACTTCCATCTGATCCATCATTAACAGCAAGATCCCAGAGAATAGGAGTGCTAAATTCTTTTCATACTCCGTTCTCCGATTTTCTAACTGCACAAAATTCAAAGAACGCAATATTTTTATCTATATCTACTGGTTCATCTAACCAACCATATGGTACCCAATCATCAATTGTATTATCATAGTTTGTTGAAACTCCTTGTACTGTACCAGGTTTCGTATATGAAATTGTATAATTCGGATCGTCACTATATCATTTACCATTGGAATCTTTATGAGCATCATCAGTTGTAAAGAAAATATACTCAACTCCATCTCCATCTTGGCCATCGGATCCTCAATTAGCCCAAATTACTGGTCTAGGTGAATAATATGTCCATTCTGTTGCTCCAGTAATTTTAACTCTTTGTGCCATTCAACAAGTTCTATAATTATCTGAATCAATAGACTGAGCTCGATCATACCATTTTTGTCCTTGATATTCTGCATAATGTTCTGTAGAATCTCCGCCTTCTGCAGCATCAAAAAGTGTTTTTAAATCAGACAATGATGAAGGATAAGCAGGAATAGATGTTTCATTGGCCGTTAATGTATAAATAAACTCCAAACTAGAACCATCCGCACCTGGAACTCCCTTTTCTCCAGTAATACAAATTGGTCCGATTCAACCTTCAATCATACTACCCCCAGACTTTTTAGAGAATGTTCCAGAGGCCATTCATGTATATTTACCCTTTTCGTAAGTTTGATCTGTGGCCCAACCAGTTGGACAATTAAGAAGTTTATTATTTACGGTGTCCCAGGTTGGAGGAACTTCTCCAGAAGAAATACTAGGTATTACTTCATTAGAATCAGTATTTTGGTAAATATTAAATGTTCTATAAGTATCTCCATCTTGTCCAGGATCCTCGTCACCGCCACCAGAAACTGAAATCGAAACTTGGCCTTCTGAAGAAGCTATGGAAACATTAGATGAACCCGGTGTAATTCTAATTGCCCCAGTTAATCCGTTTAATGAAGAAACTCCAGTACTAGAAACTAATCCATCTGCATAATCTTTTGCAGACTGAAGTGTAGAAGCATCCTGAGTATCAACGTAATCTTTAGTAACCTCAGTAGAAGATCCTCCACTAAATGTAAACGTTTTTCCGTTTTTTGAAACTCCAGATCCAGTAAATGTAAGTTCTCCAGTCTCACCATTAATAGAAGTTGTAGTACCACTTTCTGATCCACCATTAAACGTAAATGTATTTCCAGATTTAGAAACTCCTGAACCAGCAAAAGTAATTGCTCCAGTGGCGCCATTAATTGATTCTACAAAATTACCACCTCCACCTGGAATTTCAGAAATCCTCTGATCAACGTAAGACTTTGTAGCATAGGTAGATAGATCAATTGTTCCATTTTTAATTGCATTTTTAATCTGATCTGTTACCCAAGTTCTTGTAGCTAAATCGGTTAGATCAATTGGATCTCCACCATCATTAATAATTCCATTAACAAGAATAGGAGAAACCCAATTTTTATAAACAGAACCGTCACCTTTAAATACTATATAAGACATCCAAACATATTTGGAAAGTCCTGCACCATCGGATCATCCTGATGGATATGAAATAGCACTAGCAGTAAAAGATCCCCCAGTAGGAGTTTCTGGCTTTGTTTGAGAAGATTTAAATGCAAGTACCGTAAATAATGAAGAACCATCTGAATCAGTTCCAGTTTGAATAGCTCTTACTTTGTTTGCAAGTGTTTCAAAACCATCACATTGTGCAACTGAAACTCCTTTCTCTTCAATTGCAGATTTAATATCCTTTGTAGCTTTAGAAACTCTTTTTAAATAGTTTTGTATTCCCATAATTTTTTATCATGATTAAAATTATACTTTATATATCTCTTATTTATCCTCACATCTGTTTATACATATTATTTATCTTAAATTTATAATTTGGATCAGTTGCATATTTATATTTAGCATAAATAGTCAAACTATCAGCAAATTCAGATGGTTTTCTAGTAAAAGTTTTATAATTACTATTTCCTAGTAAAGCAATTTTATATCTGCAATATTCTTCTACAGAATCAAATACTCTAAATTTTTGTATAACTGTTTTCATCTTTTTCTCCGTTTTATTTCACTCTTTTGTTTGTTTTTCTACAAACTTAGAATTTTTAGAGGCCTTAACTCCTCCAAAATTATTATATAAACAAAGAGAAGATTTTCCTCAGTTGCTTTCTAGGGCATCCTGAGAAACTAAATATTTAGCAAATTCCAAATCTATTTTCTTTTCAGTTAAAACCTTAGTATAATTATTATACATATCAGTTTTAAATAATTCTTTAGTAGCGTATATCGGCATTATCGTGTTTTTAAAATTCCACCTTTTTTAAAATAGTTATTACCTCTATCCATTGCTGCTTTTACATTAGAGCCTTTCCCAGTTTTCTTATCTCAATGATTATCACTAGCATTGATTCCTTTATAAAGAAAGTTTCTAACTCCTCCAACTCCTCCCATTCAAGCGCCTCGTACAAGGGCTGAATCAGAATATCCAAGTTCCCTAGCTCGTTTTTTATCTTCCTCGGTAAATTGAGATAAAAAAGCATTTGCTAGCTTTTCAGCAGCTTTTATTTGGAGTATTGGATTATTTCTAAATGTTTGAATATCAACACCTGCAAACTTTGAAATATTATTTCACTTTTTTCCATCTTGCATAAATTGGAAATAACCAAATGCAGGAGCTCCAGCTTTATTTTGTACTGTAGGATTAAAATTAGATTCGTGCTTAGCTATTGAAGCAAAAAAATCAAATTTAGCAGGATCAATTTCGGCTTTTTTATAATTTTCTTTAAAATCATCAAACCCCTTTCCTTTATATGTAATTGCTGGGTTCTTTTTCTCGTCTTTAGATTCATTTTCTTTAGAATCTTCTTTAGATTCTGGTTTATTGTCTGATTTTCAAGCATTTAAATAATCAGATCCGCTAGTATCTATTTCTTTAGTTTTTGAATCACCATCCACAACTTTTATTTCTGATTTAGGAGAAACAAGATTTTTAGCTCAATCTAGTGGATTTTCCGTTGTAGTTTTAGGGGTATTTACTTCAAATTTAGAAACATCTGTTGGTGTATATACGATATTTGGGTATATATTACTACGTTTACCTATTGGTATAAATTCCATCGTATAAATGTTTTAATTTAGCTAACTCTTCATCTGATTTATATTCAGTTGGTTTATGGTATAAAATAAAATTTATATAATTTTTAGTTTCTGTAGGAATTCCTTCCATTCAAGAATTATCTGAATAAATATTTTTACCTGCATTTTTTAATGCAACTAAATGATCTTCAAGATTTTTCCTTCCCCAATTGTATGCTGCTAATGCTTTAGCTAATCGAACCTCTTCTTTTGGATTATTGGTATTAATTGTAGGACTATTATATAATTTATTCATTAACCAATCTCTAACTTTCTTATTATACATTGGATCATATAAATCTCCATAATCATTTGTTGCTTTTAAATAATCAGAAAGCGCTCCAGATCTAATCTGAAATATTCCTTGCGCATTAGCTCCAGATCTAGCATTTGGATTAAACCCAGATTCCATATAAGCCTGTCTAAGTGCTAACTCTGCATTTGACATATAAGAACTTGCTTTAGGAATTTTATACTGTTTACGTGTCATTAATGGTCTTTGTAAATAAGGTATTTCTTCCTCTAATCCAAACGAATATAAATTTCCAAATGGATCTGTATAAAACTCATACCCAGCTTTATATTCACTAGGTACTGTTTTATTTATAAATGTTGGATGTTGATCAGATTTTAAAATTCTACCAGTAGTAGGATTTCTAGAATCTCAGTGATCATTTCTTTCTGGAATTTCATACGCATTGTAGTAATCATATTCATCTTCATTAGGAAGCGTTTTATAAGGAATTCCTAATCTTTTTGGTATTATATTTGGCATAATTGAATTATTTTTGTTTTGCAACAAAAATAAGTAAAATTTTTTATATATACAAATAAAAAATAATCCAGCTACTAAAAATAACTGGATTTATATAATAGGTCAGAATTTTTTATAAATCTATAATTACAAATAAAATATATCTAGTTTTATTATTTTATTTAAATTAATGATTATTAGTTATTTATATTACCTAAAACTAAAGCTGAATCACTTTCTGTTTTATATTTATTTAATGTTTCAGTTAATCTTTTTATTATTTCTTCATCTTCTTTTGCTAAATTATGTAGAGAATCATCCGGTATATCTTTTCACATTATCTTTTCTCCGTTTTGATAAAAAGTTATAAGTCCTTCAGATTCAAACGATTGAATTATTTCCTCTGGATTTTCTAGGATTATTTTTGGATCGTCCAATGCTTCTTGCTCACAATTTAATTTTAAAACTTTTAAATAGTGAGACTTACTCCAGCATAATGCTTGCGGATGTTTGCCATATAAAAACATTAACGTAGGACTAGTGTATAACTTCAATCAATCATATCGTCTAGATATAGTAAAATTATAATTAATCATTTGATGAGCCCTCCTCTACTCCTAGTCCAACAAATGGTAATATATAATATTTTCCAGTTGATCCTTCCCAAACACGTTTTGGTTTATTCTTTTAATTATAATTAGGAGTAGTTCCTTCAGAATTATAAATTGCAGGTAAATTTTCTCTATTATTTAAACTTTTAATTCCCGATTTATCCGTAGCAAAAAGAATTTGTTGATTAGGGAGTGTATTATCTTTAATTCCATCAAAGTGAACAACGTCTGCTCCATTTCTTCTAGCATATTTTACTATTTTATTTCTAATATTATTTTTGCTTCCAGAAAATCCTTTTATTTCTCCATGTTGAACTAACCCTTTATTTGAGTTTACGTTAAACTTAAGAATATATGGTCTTTTAGCTAAAAATCCACTAGTAGCAGGATTATTTAAAGTTAAAAAGAATCCATTAGGATCTGCATTATGATTAATTACATCTCATCTATTATTAAATGGAAACTGAGGTATTTCAAAGTAAGTATTAGATTGATGATATCCCATATAATTTTTAGGACCAACAAATTCTAATTTTCCAGTTTTAAGATTTTTTCTAATTATTGTAGAATTTATTATATCAGGAATAGTTTTATTTCCAAAACTATATCCAGCTAATCCACCAGTAAAAGAACCAATTCCTTGTAAGAAAGATGTTCCAAATTTATCGTCTAAATATTTTCCTCCTCTATTTCCTAAATATCCTCCCACCATTCCCGTTCCCAATCTGATTATTCCAGGAATTCCAGCTGAAATATCAGGAAGCAAAGTAAGAAGTGTCGTATTAAGTGCTGCAGTGGTTTTATCTGTATTATAAGTAGGATTTATAACTGCTTGATTAGCAGATTCTTTATCTATTCCTACTTCTTGAAGTTTCTTTGAAGTAGCTTCAGCAGATCCATCTAAAATAGCCTTTTCTGTAGCAGATCTTCCTTCGGATTGAGTTAATGCAGAACCGATTCTTTGAAGTGCAGATTGCTTTTCAGGTTTACTATTTTGAGAAGCATGATTTACAATTTGTTCTAAATTATAAAAATGAGTTCCATTTTTTATATTATATTTAGCTATATATTCTAATTCTTGTTTTTTATTCATAATAATTTATTTTTGTTTTCAACAAAAATAAAGCAAAAAATCAATATATACAAATTTATTTTTAGCCCCCCTAGGGGTTAAAATGGGAAATGAATAAAATTTGTGGAAGTTAAAGTGGAGAATGGAGTGTCCCATCTCGAGACCCCCTGGGTCTCTTAATGGGAAAACTAAAACCAGTTTGCATCCGTAGGATGAAAAAACCAATTCCGAGGACCCGTATGGTCCTTCTACTACGTAGAAGGGCTATTCGGTTCACTAACGGAAGAGGTTAGTCCTACCAACTAGGTGTGCAGCCTAGTTGGTCCACTATGTGAAAGACCTTGGCGTTTCACTATAGTGTAGCCTAATTGAGGCACTAGTATGCGGCAACTAGTTTTGTTTTGTCGCAAAACCTTACAAGGGTTATGGCAATTTTCAAAATTGCTGAGGGAGAAATCCTCAAGCTCTTGCAGAACAAGGTTGAGGACTTTAACGGAAGAGTACTCGTACTCTTTCGTGAAGGGGACGTTCTTAAATTGAACGTCTCAGAGCTCAACTACAGAGAGGTTAGCCCAAAGGGAATTGCTCCTTTCCAGGAGTATTCCTTTGAGTTATCCAGAAAGGGGCGTAAGTTCCAAGTATGGACCTCTCTTGGAACGTTCTGTAGGATCCCGTTACCCAAGAACGGTTATAACATCGAGGATGCAGAGTCTCAGCGTATGCTGAGTAACAATGCAATCTTCTCTGACTTCGAAATGAGGTCAGCAGAAGAAATCCTCGAAAACCTGAAGAAGGGTGTTAGATGTGATAAGATTTATCAATCTACGACTTCTTCAGGCCGTTGTTACCGTTGGGTAACGGTCTGATCAGGAGCTATCTGGAGGCCGATCCAGGGAAAAAGACAAACGGCTCTAGTGAGTTGACAGGACGCTCACAGACAAACTGTCCACATTAATCTGAAATCTGCGTAATGATTAATGTTGCAAAATCGCAGTTCTTGAGATTCTATGCTTGCCAAGGCAGACATAGAATTAATTGATTATGCCTGGTGGCCTTGCAGGAGTTCGATTCTCCTGATAATCACATTGGCAGACTGTTGCCCGCAGTTGTGCGATAAACAACAAAGACGCTTGTAGACGAGCTGGTGGCAGACAACACTGCAAATCCTAAGATGTGCCGAATAACAGTAGGCACAGCTATAGATGTGGTTAATCTATAGCAACCTTGGGTTGAACTGCTACTCAACACGAGTAGAATTTCCAGCGTTAGTTAGGGAGCTGGCCCACAATGGTTTATGGCAAAAGCTGCTGCAAACCTTGAAACCGTTAAGAATATTCTCGAGGCTCGTTCCGAGAGTATTAACCGGAGTACAGTCGTTAGGTTCATACCGAACGACCAAGTGAAATTGGTTGTCCTTGATGATAAGGGCAACCTCGATGCCCGTGGTACCGGGTTCTCTCCGAAAGGAGGGGACGAGGTACTTAAGTACAAGTTCCTCCTCACTCGTAAGGGGAGGACTTTCCCAGTGTTTATTACATTGGGAGTATTCACCTCTTTGCCAATCGCAAAGAGAGGGTTTGCCCCTGACGCTGCCGAGAGACAGCGGCAAGGTGCAAATAATGCAATGTTTGCTGACTTCGAAATGAAGTCCGCAGAGGACATCATTTCCGCCCTCAAAACTGGAGTTGTTTGTCGCGAGGTCTTCGCGACAACAGAGTCGCAGGCCCAGTGCTATCGCTGGGATCGAATATAATTAATAGCCTCTCCTCGCGGAGGGGCTATTTTTTTGGCAAACTTACTAAGACCAGTTTGCATATTTGGCAGTCAACAGGACAGTTGACCATTAACTTTTAAATTTATTATTAACTATGGCAAAGACATTTGCAAAGATCACTGAGCTCCGTGAGAGAGCTCAAAAGGGTCTTGTTGAGGCAAGACCAATTGGCGGAAGAGTTCTTCTTCCAGGAGAGTATGTATTCGACACTAATCCAGAGTGTCGATACGAGACTCGCACAATAGCTGGATCCGACAGGTCTTACCTCCAGCTGGAGGTCCAGTCGAATCATGGCTGGGTAGACGTGTCTACTCTCATGAAAAGGACAAAGCCTGAGAATGCTCCATCCTTGGTATATGTCAACGACTGGATCCAGCAGTATGCAGACGTAGTAGAACTTGCTGCTGCGCTCGCTGGCCACACCCTCGTTGTGAGCAGGGATAGGGCAAATACGTATTCAACGTATAAAGAAGGACAGACGGTAGAGCCATACATTAATGGAGTTGCCTATAAAGCAGCCCTGTTGGACTCTACACCTGCTGCTACGACAACTGAGGCCCCTGAAGCTCCTAAAAATAAGTAGCATCAAATGGTTTCCGGTCATCCTTAAACCGGAAATTAACTTAACTTCCTACTGGTGTACTAGTTGTAGTCCGATTCTACAAGGAAGTTCTAAAAACGTAACACATTATGGCACAGATGAAGAGACTCTTAAGACGCGGGTTCAAGTTGGGCTTGCGTCATGGCCTTCCGTACTTTTTAGCTCAGAAGTACGCGAAACTATATGCTGGCAAATCTAGTAATAGCGAATTTATCGACTATTGCAAGAAAGCCGGAGCAGTGCTCGTCAAATTTGATGAGTACTATTGTTACAGTTGCGATGAGGTAGTATGTGATATAACTTACCGTCTTGGTAAGTTAAACATATACTACCGTCATTATGGAGTGGAGTTCGATAAGTGACCTACACTCCTAAAACAAACCGGCACCCATAAAGTCGGTATATAAAATATGAATGCCTGTATATTACAGGAATAGGAAGCTAATCGTTGATGAGCTTCTAATACTCGTATGCTTGGGGCAACATGCGGGGAATATTTTTTATTTTTTTTTTATTTTTAGCAGCGAGCATACTAGGAATTCGCATCCTAAATGAACCTTGTCTCGTGGCGTAGATATGGTGACATCTACAATTGTGTGTCTACATCAAGAATATTTCCACCAGTCTGCTATAAGCGGCTCCGTAGTGAGACTAGGAAATATTCTAAAATGGTGTAGACACATATTTATTATTTTATGGTAATTAAAATTTGAGATTTATGATCTTATAGTAATTAAAATTTGGAGCCGCCGCTCAATGGGAAGCGAACAAGAGTGTCATCCCTAGTAGTAGAGTTAAACCTACTGCGAACCGTATTTAGAGTAGACCTTCTAAGTAGGAAAATACGGGTCAACATCCTACGTTGACAAACTTTATCGTGTTGATTACACGTGCGTTTAACAAATGCCCAATTGGTGGACTAATCATCTGCATCTAGACAATTGGGTAAACTTCCTTAGTTTAGTGGTAAAACCTCGAGTACTAGAGACATGTGTTCGATTCACATAGGAAGTTCTAATAAATATGCAGCTGGGCGAACAGCATAAGAGAAAATCGCAAAGGGACTCCCTAGTGGTGTTGAAGTCCTATAAACAGGTGAAGCGACTATTCCTGTTATTTTATCAGAAATCATAAAACACGAGACATATGAATATTGAAAAACTTAAAACCTTGGTAAACAAGGTTAGTTTCGCCTTTATTGGTGAAGTAGATGGGATAGGATCGCCAACTGATACTTTGGTGATGATATCACCTAGAAAAGGTGGATGGGAAGCATATGTAAGGTTTAAGGAATCTAAAGCGGTTGGATATTCTGACCTCGAGGATTATCCGGAAATCTTGTCTATTCTAAAAGGGCAAACAGTTGGATTTATGCTTCATCTATAATGAAACCACTTTCCCGAATCTTCGTAGCACGGTATAAAAAACCGTGCTACTGGCTTATAGCCTTAAAGGTTATTGCGGCAATTGCACTTTGCTGTGTGCTAATAGAATGGCGACCTTTAACTGGTATTTTTCTGAGTATAATTATCTTAATCCTGATTACAAAATGAAGGAAACACACAGAATATCTCCTTGGAATAAACAGTCTGAGGAAAAACTCCGTGCTTACATGAATGAAATTATAGGCATGGCATCAGATGGAATAGAAGTTCCTAAATCGTGGAGTTCACTTATCTCCAAATATAAAATTTGGGGAAAAGTTGCTTGGAATATTCCAAAAGCAATGATTAATTTGGGTTATATGAAAATAACTCAAAACAATCATTTAGCATTGGTAGCAGGAAACTGGGAATTCATCGTAGATGGAAAAAAGGTCTATAAAGAAGCAAAGGCTATGAGAATTAAAACTCTAGCAGATGATCTTAAATCAGACGAAGAACGAGAGATTGAACAATTGAAAGCAAAACTCTCTCAACTTCAACGAGAAATTGAAGAAAGAGAAGCTGCTTTCGAAAAGAAGAATAAATTATCCAAGATAGGAAATGAAATTCTTGAAATGTTTAATCTCACGGTAGATGATCTTAAAGAGATTGTGTCTATTCTGTAGGCACAATCTTTGTATTTATATTCAGGATTAACCACATCCTGATAAATGGCTCGGTGATGAAATTGGTAAACATAGAGGACTTTTTATAAAATAGAGTGCATCGGAGGAAACTCCGAATGTAGAATCTCCCTAATTAAACAGTTTAAATAACGAGATTGGTAGGAATAGTACTTATCTCCCATACGGAAAACAGTAATCACGTGACAAAATGGGGAAAATGTCGCAAACTATTCTTTATTTAAATTGCAACGAAAGCCTAGATAGTGGTAACATTATCGGTGGTTACGGCGAACTAAATTGAATGATATTAAAAATAGTTGAGATACCTCATGCGCTTAACAGTACTCACATTGGTTATAATGCTCAATTATCATTCATAAATGGCGTAGAGACTATACAGGAGATACCTAAAAGAAAAATAGTGGTATACATATAGAAGGATAGCATTAGTAGACAGTAACGCGTTGAAATTGATTGATAAGGTATATTGCTAACTTGCAAGATTTTTCTCACGGTAAAGAAATAGTCCAGACCACAAAATACTTAAAAATGAAAAATGGTTAACAGTAGTGAGAGTAAAAGTCAGTAACCATGAGATAATATCAAAATCAGTAGTTAGATACAGATGAGCTGTTAGTTTACTCAAGTATTGCCTGTATAAAAGCAGGTGTGGCAGGAAAATCCTCTGGGCAGTAATGCCCTTACGAGTTCGAGTCTCGTCCGAGCTACGAGTCGTATAAAATAACTTAAAGTACTATATATTTTAACTCTGTGATTAAATTAACAATAAAACTTACTCTTCTTCGTTGTGAAATGCGGAAGAGTTTTAAAATTGTTGTGTGATGTAATGGTTAGCATAGAAGATTTTGGTTCTTCTCGTAGAGGTTCGAATCCTCTCACAACAACAAAGCCTGAATAGCCTAATTATACACATATCATCCTTCGCTGTGAAGTGTGGGATGGTATATTTATTGGAATGATTTTTAATCAATTATTAAAACACAAAACATATGATCATTCCATTAAACCTTCCAGGAGAAAGAAGCAAGGCTTTGAGTATCGTGGCCACGACCGAAGGTTACTCGGTAGCATTAGTAGATATTGTAGATGGTTATGGGCTTCATGCTTGCGAAAGTTATGAGCTTTTAATCCCTACAGATGAAGAAGTTATTGAACCAATAGTTTGGTTCAATAAACACCTTGCAAAGGGACCAGACTTACTACAGTGTCTTAACGATGCGATGTCTGCGTTAGCAAAATAACGCAAAAACTCCCGTTTTGAATGAATGGGAGTTTTCATTTGTAAATAACTAAAAATCAAAATATTATGTTGACAGCAAAACAAATTATCAGTCTTGCTAAAAAGCAAGAATGGTGGAACGAATTCGACAAAAAAAGACATCTTTCCGTAGAGGATTTAGCTCTCCATGCTCTAAACACAGGGCGGTATGAATCTTTTCTGATAGGAGCATTCTTGTTTGACAGCAGAGCTTGGTATTTTCGTACAGAGCAATTTGCCAAGCTCTGCAAAGAAAAGGAAAACAAAAATTTAGTGCCTGAATATGATCTTCATTTCACTAAAGAAGTAGTTGCTAAATTCTATACTTATGGTAAGAATCTAACAGATGATGAACGTAATCAGATAGATACCTTGTTAAAAGCGAATAATATTTCATATGATAGTATGGAATATAACACTAAAGAGAAGGTTCTCATCGTGTACAAACATTCATCTTTCTGGGTAAGGAGATAGACTCTTTAATGTTTAAGGTTAAGCAAACCAAACCAGACGAGGTTAAAAGACTGGGTACGGTAATGAGTTACGGTCAAGACTCACGTTAATAAAAATTGTATCGGGGCTGTCGAGCCCTGTCATTGCTTAACCTTATTAAATTGATCTCGTAGCTCAGTTGGTAGAGCACAACACTTTTAATGTTGGGGTCACGGGTTCGAATCCCGTCGGGATCACTATTTTCTTTTCATCCACAATCTATCTGTAGGTTGTTTCATTGTTGCTTTGTGTGTTTCATAAGTTAATCGTGGATGAAAGGACTACTGTCGTCGTGATGATGCCAGTAGGAAATATACCTAACTTGACTACATAGAGCTATCTTTTTCCTGGTATCTAACTAGTTGTCATCAAATATGTCTTTCGTGTGTTTAGGCATTCTGCCATTTTATTTGCCAGGAAACTAATAAACCCATAGCCGTGATGGTTATGGGTTTATTTTTTTTATTTACTTAGAATTTGTATTCTATTTTTTAATTCTGTATTCATTTCAATAAGTAAATTATTCTTTTCTAACAATAAATCAATCATTTCTGATTGCTTATTAATAATTTGCTCAGATTTTTCTTTAAGAAGCATTATTCGCCGCTCTAGTTCTGAAAGTCTAATATCTATTGAATCTTCTGGTTCTATAATTTCATCCGTAGAATTAAAATGCGGAATTTTTACATAAGCTATTGCTTTTCCATGCCTAACTTCTTCTATAGTAGCGTTATATGGACATGTTCCATCTCCCAAATCTCATTTTAATTTATTTTGATTTTTAAATTGAAATCTACAACCTTTTTCATAGAGCATGTATATAGCATCATATCCTAAATGATTCTTTTTAATTCACTCTGGAACAGTCGCATATTCTTCATTTGTTTCTCTATCAAGAACGGGTTCGTTTACATACGGCGAATAAGTTTCACTAAACATACTAGAATTAAATTTACTATAATTACTACATCCATGTCCTCCTTTTTCTATATTATAACCATTTGGAGTTAGGGTATTATATTCTTTTATATATTTAATTTCTAGTTCATCTAAAACTTTTTGATCTAGCGTTTCAGAACTTTCGTATATAGTTGTAAATGTAGCTTTTTCATATCCATATTTTTCAAAAGCTGCGTATAATGCCACCTGTGATTTGCAACATTTTTTCCAGTTTTTATATTCCCGAAATCTTCTTTTTAAGTCACAAGATTGGCCTATATAGGACTTTTGGTTTTCAAAAGTAATTTTGTAGATACCTCACATATTAGTTTGATTTTATACAATGTGTTTCTATTGTATATTTACAGTTATTTCCATATTTTCCAAAATCTATATTCATGGAAACTGTTAATTTATCTCCATTTATAGTTTCTTGATTATTAAATATTTCCTCAAGTATTTCAAGAGTTGTTTTCATTTCATAAAATTGAACTTCCGATTTCTTTACAAAATATTCAATTGTTTTATTATACTCTTCAAAATTTTTAAAGATCATTTTTGGTTTCATTGTCTTTTATTTTATTTGATTCATTTTCAATATCATATTGTAAAACAACTTGCCTAACTTTTGGAAGTTCATCTACTTTTCCTTTAAAAAAATATTCAGGATTTAGATAATAAGTAGATCTATGTTTTGCATCTTTTATTAAAACTTTTGTTTTAACTAAATGTGCAACAGTATTTCTAATAGTTTGTCTTTTTATATCTAAATCTTTTTCTATTTTGTCCATTAATAAATCTCCAAGTATAACACAATTACCGGGAAATTCATTATCTGGATAAGTTGAAAGTTTTCACATTCAGGCAAGAATTCGGAGTTCTGTTTGATTCTTAATGTTCATTAATCCAGACATGTCATCTAAATAAACACTTATAAAGGAATCTTTTGAAACTTTTCTATACTTAATAATTTCTGCTTTATTGTCTAATACTTCTCCAGTGGTTTTATCAATTACTACAGTTTCTTTTATGTCCATATACTTAATATTTTAATTAGTTTATACTGCAAATATAGTATAAATATTTTAATTATACAAATAATTATACTGAAATTTGAGTATAAAAGTGATATAACTAGAGTATAAAAGCGGTAAAACTAGAGTATAAACTCGTTAAAACTAGAGTATAAACTTTTAATTTATATTATTCAGAATCAATGAGTTAATTAGTTTATCCTTAATTATATAATATAGCATTATATTTTCTTTGCATTCAGAGGATGAATCAGGAGCTCGATACTCCATGCAAGGACAAATTAAATTTTAAAAATTATGATAACAACAATTTTAATGGCAGGTCTTTTGGTCTATATGGTAGGAGAGGCAATTTCCAATGATCCTCAATGTGAAAATAAAGATCCAGAAGACGATGAATAAAAAATACCACCTAGCAAGACTGCTAAGTGGTATTTATTGAATTTTTCTTATGTTTGCGTTTTGTTGGGACAAACATAAGAAAAATTTTTGATATATGCAAATCTTTAATTAAAAATATGACAAAAATAATCAAAATCCAATCACCTGGCAAACTAGCAAGGTATGGAAAAATTAAAAGTATCTGTGATACCGCAGATAAACTAGGATGGGTTAATATCTTTTTTGATTGGTATTGTTATTGTGAATCCAATTTTGTTTGTATTCAATCAAACATAGAAGGATATTATCCAAAAGAAGAAATATCTGAAGTTGATGAATCAGAAGTAAGAAAAGTTGTAACTAAATATATAAGATAATGAAAACATTTGAACAATTTCGTGCATGGATGAAAGATAATCATCTGTGGAATGAGTATCTTTGTGAGTTTTATTCATATTATAAGAAAGATCCTAAAATATCTCCAAGTAGTTTATATGAAATCCAAACAATTAATATGATTTCAGGATCATTTGTTTGGGAAAACACTGCAGGAGGACATGATTTCTGGTTGTCAGTTGATTCGAAATGGAGAGAATATTTTGCAAAAGATACAATGAAAGAATTTAAATTTATTTGCGAGGAAGAAATCCTTGCAAGAGTGGCTATGCCAAAAGACTACACAATTTGTATGTCTGCATTTACAAAAACGGAACTTAAGAAACGAATTCCTGAAATTACGGACTACCGTGAAAGTGGCAATTTTGTGTATGGAATACGCAAAATTTGGAAATTGAAAGAGTGTTAAAAAGATGAAAAATTGGAGTGTATCTTTTTAATTTTCAATTATTTACATTCCAATTTTTCTCTTTTTTACAAATTCAATTTCTTTCTACATTTAATGAAAAAATCAAAAAAATCTAAATTTCAAATTTTTATATTCCCTATAATTAATTTTTATGAAATTAAGACAAATTACTCGGAAATACAAGCTCCAGGAGCCTGTAACCATTGGTAATCAAACGATTACACATGAAATTGTACGTATTCACATTAACAATGAGATCCCACCTTCTCATCGTAACTTCCAGTCTTACAATGCTTAATGGAACTTTTAATAATTAAAAATCAAAATAATTACAAAAATATTTTGATTAAAACTTATCAAGGTTCATCTTCCGTATCAACAATTACCAAACAAATGGTTGATCGTATTCTGAATTCTTATTCTTATTCTCAAGAACAATTTCCAGAATATACTTATTTTAAAATAAAATATCTGTAAACTTCGTAAATCCTATAGTTTAATTGGCAAAACCTTATAGATCTCAGTTCGAATCTGAGTAGGATTTCTAAATATTTGATTATGAATATATATTATAAATACAATAAAAAAGATATTAATAAACTTTATAGAAAATTGCACGTATCTAAAACTAATTTTTATACTCATATTTTCTATTTTCCTAGAATTCATACCTTTATTGAAACTTATACAATTATAACAAATAAAGATATGCAAGCTTTTGATGCTGATGATTTTATAGATTTTATTAAACATCATGGATAATCTAGTAAAATTTTATGCTATTCGTATATATAACGAAGCTCAGTATAATGAAATAACTCAATTATTATATTCTTATGGTTTTTCATGGGCAGCAGGAAATTACCCAAATTATTCTACTTTCATTGATTTATATTGGTTATTTCTTGAAATTCCATATAAAACTATTGTTTATTCATCTGAGGATTTTAAATTTACAAAAACTGATTTCCAAATATTTCCTGAAGAATGCGAGCCATTATTGAAACTAAAATCCATTTTATAAACATTTGTTATCCTGAATATTTTTATATTCATAACTCAAAAGTTTCTAAAATAACAAATCCTAACGATTATATTTCCAAATATAATCTAGTTCTTGATTTTGAATCTCCATTAGGTAAAATTTATGTAGATTCAAATTTCAAATCAAAAGCAGAAACAATTAAACAAAAATTAATTAGACAATTAGAAATAATAGAATAATTATGTGGAAAGCAATTAAGCAGAGAAATCTTCAAGAGAAGATTGCTGCAAAAGATCTTGTTTGTTATATCAATGCTTGGTGGATAAATCGTGATGGAATATCTTGTACAATAAATGGAAATGATTATCCAATGAATCAAAATCTTCCAAAAATTGATTTGATAGTTACTGATATTTTTATTAATAATGGATATCTTTCTAAAGCATATTTATTCTATCCAACACTATTTAATGGAATAATTTGTAGATGCATTATTCCTGCTGGTACTAAATATTATATCAATGAAAATCAAGAAATTATTTCTGAAACTCTGTATATCTCAGAATCTCTTGGAGAAATTCAAGCTCCTAGAAGGAAACTTTCAAAAACAAAATTTGAAGATCTTCTTTCTGAAGATGCCCGTATAAATATAGACTCTGTAGAAGATTTGAAATATCTTCAAGAAGCTTTATTTTCAAAAGATTGGAAATGGGGAGAATTTGTATTTGACCAAAAATTACGATTAAATCCTAAAATTAAAGGAATTAATCTATATTCTAAAAATAAACAATTTTTATCTTCAGAAACTGATTGGTTAGATACATTTGATTTTAATGTTATTGATTTTGAAGATATAATTTTTTAATTATGTTAACTTTATTTTATCTTCGAAAAGGAGTTAAATGCCAAACTATATTAAAATGTTCTTCTAATGATGATAAAAAAGCTATTAAATATATAAAATATCTTTATCCAATAGCTGATTATCGTTTTTATTATCATGAAGGAAAACTTCATGATATTACTATTAACGGGTTTTGGTCTGATCGAGAATATGATTATAAAACTATAACTCTTTTTAAGGCTTTCTTTATTAAACTTTGGTATAATGTTTGTGTTTTATGGAACAAAATCAAGAAAAGAAATAGAAATACTTAAATATGATGTTATTTATAGAGAAGGTATAAAATTTTATTTGAGATATGGTGTAATAGCTCCTGAAGTACAAATTAAAGGAGTTTCTCTAAAAGTACGAACTACAGGATTTTCTATAGATAAAAATATTTATGTTAAGTCAAAAGGTATGGAATGTATTGATTTTGAAGATTTTATAAGATTTATAAAATAAATGTATTAAGCTACTGGTATAACTGCTTAACACAAAATAATTTAAAAAAAATATGCGTAATTTTTTTTGGAACTAACGGTATTACAGCTACATCTGCTAATCATATAGCAAATATGGCTAAAGAGTATTATGAAAACTTGGAGACTAAATTACAATCTCTTCGTTTTTATAATACTGAAATTGAATTAATTACAGCAGGAAAGAAAGTATTAACTTCTTCTGGAATTTCTGAAAATTCTGATTTATTTCAGAGTATTCAGAATATGCTTGTAGAAATCTCTAAATGTAAAACTCTCATTGCTTATCTTAGAGAGGCAATTAAAGAAAAAGAGCAACTTTCTGCAGACGTTTATACAAATCTCCCATCAGATTGGAAAGCTCCAGAAAGACCTAGTGCAACTCCTACTGTAAGTACTCTTGATATTCTTTCTACTTGGGAACCAGAGAAACTTCTTCGTTATTACAAACTGCAAGCTTATGCAGCAGTATTTGGAGATTCAGTTCACAAAAATGGTTCTATATCTAATGCTAGAAAGGATCTAGTGAAAATTGCATCAAATCCTTCCTCAGTAGATCTGAAAGGTTCTGATACAATTATTACTAATTATACTCCAACAATCTCTCAAGAGAAAGTTGATTCTCTTTTCTTTGATATTCAAACTAAATTCCGTAAATATCAAGCTGAATTTAACGGAATGCAAGCTGAGTTAGAAGATACTGCTACTAAGCAGAATCAAGAAAATCAAGATAAATTCGCTAAAGAATACAAGGAGTATATGGATCTTAACAAGGAATATCAAGAAAAACTTATTGCTTGGAGAGTCGCTGAGGCTCAAAGAATTAAGTCTTTGAAAATTGTTATTCCTGAAAATTTAAAAGACATTTATGAAAAAATAAACAATCTTTCCAAGGATTAGTTAGTTCTTGAACTAATTGATTCTGAATAAATTATAATTATTCTCGCCTTATTGCCTGCATTAAATACAAAATTTTAGTTTATTTATGTTTTATACATAAATAGACAAAGACCTGCAAAGTCTTAATCTTTATTGCTTCTCTTCTTTTTAATAAAGTTTTGATTTTGTTTTTGTTTGAAGAGAAGGTTTTTGATTTTAATTTTGTTTTTGTATGTTTTGAGAATAATTATAATTTAGGTTTGATTTAGCCTCTAGAGATTTATTTTCTAGAGGCTTTTTTATTTAAAAGATATGGAAATAAAGACATCTAAAGTTCTTGAAGTAAAAGATCTTACAAATCTTCGTAAGTATATCAAAGTTGAGATTACTTGGGACAATTCTAAAACAGAGGAAATAGAACTCTGGGGAATTGATGATAACATTATTGTTACTCAAGCATATAGAAAAGACATCGACAAAATTATTCATGAATTGAATCATTCTCTTCATGATAAAATACTTCCTAGAGATAAATATTTTTATCCTCTTAGGTGGTTTTTGAAGAAATCTTCTCTAACTTATGATAAAGAAATGCGTTTGTATATGCAAACTGGCACTTTTTCTAATCCTGAGAGATTTTTCCTATTTCCCGTAAAAACTAAAGTTTCTGCTTATTTATTTTGGGATAAAGAAAAGAATGTTGCAATTCCGCTTTGTCAATTTGATTGGTTTTATAATAATATAAAAGATTTTGATGCGCTTCTTAAAGAACTTCCAGAACCAATTAAATTTTCAACATTCGCGTTAGTTTGTAGATGGACTATTATTCGACAAATTCATTATTTATGGAAAGTTAAAAACTATGGACAAAGATATATTCTCCTTGAAGATGCTGGAATTTATGATGAAATAATTCCAAACATTCAAGCAGCTTTTGAATTTACTTGTCCTTGTAGTTATGATCAACATTCCCCGGCTGGATTATTAGGATTTCCAAAGCCTTTTTATCAAGCAAATAAGGAAATACTTGGTGTAGAAATTACTCCTATTTTCAAAATTAGAATTGATGATCCATATACAAAACTTGAAAATTATTCTCAAGTAAAGGATATAATGAAAATCGTCTCTTCTGAAGGAGCTCCATTAACTATAACTATGTCTCAGTATAACAAAATTGTAGATAATCAAGTTCTCAAAAATAGAAAATATGATTATTCCGATTATGTTAGAATGAGCAATTCAATTGGAGAAGAACCAGTTATGCCTTGGATGATTCGTGATGATCATCAATTGACTAGTCTTCATGATACTGCTGTAAAAGAATATAATCTTCTTAAAGATTCTTCTTCTGAAAAGATTAAAGCTAAATATTTAGAAATTAAAGCTAATTATCCAAACTTTAGTTTTGAAAATCAGGAATTTATAATTAAATATCCTGATGATATTGATGATTTAAATACTGAAGGAGCAATTCTTCATCATTGTGTTAAATCATATAAAGAAAGAGTTCTTAGGAATGAAACAATGATTATGTTCTTAAGAAAAAAAGACGATCTTACACAACCATATGTTACAATGCAAATATCAAAAAAATCTAATAAATATGATTTAGTACAAGCCCATGGTAATTGTAACTGTTCAATTAAAACTCTAACTGGAGTTTATGAATTTGTTAAAGAATGGGCAAATAAATTTCATATTGTTCTAGAAAACATTGATAGAGCTTTGTAATTAATTGAAAGAAGAGTAGATAACTTAGTTTAATTTCAGTTCAACCATTCATTTAGAGTTGTTGATATTGGGTAATGTTGGTTCGATTCCAATCTCTTCTTCTAAAATTTTTATATTATGTTATTTTATAAAAAAGAAACTCTTTATTTATCAGGTACTTATTGGAATTTTAATGTTTATAAAATACAAAATGGAGCAAGGCCATTTAGAAGTATTTTGCTTCGTAAAAAAAATTTTATAAATAAAATATCTGATTATTCTGATCTTTATTCATTCGGCTATTTAGTTGAAAAAAGTAGTAATAATAGACAAACTTTATTTAAAAGATTTTGATTATAATGAATAGATTTAATAATGAAATTTTTTATTGTACTGTTCGTAAACATTATACTTCTGATTCCGAAGAATACATAATTAAATTAAAGGTTAATGATAAATTTAGACCTTGTATTGGATGTTATTTTTTTGATAAATATACATGCCCTGTATGGGATATTGTTGGAGATTGTGGATGTCAAGATAGAATTCTTGAAAAATATGAATAGTTATCATAAATTTAAAGTAAATTATGTCTCGTTTTGAAAATGAAATTGTTTATTTTAATGGTTTTAAACATATAACTGTAGATCCAAGAAATCATTGTACTTTATGTAAAATAGGTAATCATGAAAATGGAAATTGTCCTGAAGTAACTATATGTATTATTAAATTTTCTAAAGTAATTCTTAAAACATTAAATATTTAACGTTATATAAAGATTATGGAAATAACGAAAATTAGTTTACTCGAAAAGAAATCACTTTCTAACGATCGTATTTATTTTAAAGTTAAAATTGTTTGGGATAAAATAGAAGAAATTGTCGAACTTTGGGGAATAGAAGATAATATTCTTGTTACTAAAGAATATCGTCCTGACATTGAAAAGATTATTTATGTTTTCAATCACAATGAGTTGTGGACAGCTCCTAAAGAAGTAAATAAATTTTTCTATCCACTTCGTTATTTTATTAAAGATGAAGTAAATCCAGATTATGATAAAGCAATTCGTAATTGGATGATTACTGGTAATATGAATCCAAATTATATAATTAAAGAGATTCATATTCAATATAAAGCTTATCTTTTTTATGATCCAGTAGATAATGTTATGCTTCCATTATGCCAATATGATTGGTTAACTGATTCTGTTTCGGAATTTGATCAAATTATTTCTCAATTTGAAAAAAAGGCTGCAACTTCAACTTATGCACTTGTTGCTAGATGGAGTATCGTAAGAAATTTACATTATTTATGGTTCGTAAAAAATTATAGTAAACGATATTTACTTCTAGAGGATGCTGGAATTTATCCAGATCAAGCTTTTTTAATTCAATCTAGTCTTGAATTTACTTGTCCTACTTGTCATGACGCACACTCTCCTGCTGGACTTCTGAAAATTCCAAAACCTTTTTATAATTTAAATAAAGAAACTTTGGCAACTGAACTTACTGGAGTTTTTATAATTAAAATTTCTGATCCAGATTCTGAATTAATGAATTATAAAATGGTAAATGAAATAATGTCTGCTTTTTCTACAAAAGAATGTCCTGTTAAAATATCTTATAATCAATATAAAAAGATTGCTTGCAATCCTGCTTTTAATAAAAAGTCGTCTGATTATATTGATTATGTGAATATGATTAAACATATGGGCGGAGATTTTGTTCTTCCTTGGGAAATTACTAGTGAAAATCAAATAGATAGACTTCATTTTAATACAATTCAAGAATATAATCTTAGAAAAGATCAATCTTCTAGTGAAATGAAAAGGAAATACCTTGATTTAAAGAAGAATTTTCCTAAATTTGAATATTCAAATACTGAATTTTTTATTAAATATCCAGAAGATCTTGATGATCTAAATCTTGAGGGTTCTTATTTACATCATTGTGTTAGATCTTATAAAGGTAGAATTCTTGATGGTTCCGCAATTATTTTGTTTTTGAGAACAATTAAAGATCCAGATATTCCGTTTGTTACAATGCAAATTAAAAGAACTAGTTCTGGTTGGGATTTGGTTCAAGCACATGGAAATTGTAATTGTTCTATTTCTTCAATTGAAGGAGTTTATCCATTTGTTAAAGAGTGGTGTGAAAAAAATTCTATAACAATGGAAGATATCGATAGGGCTTTATAATGAAACTATTTGAAAATGAAATTTTATATTTATTAGGTAACCGAGTTATTGCAACTCCTGCTGAACCTTATGTATATTGTAGTGAGTGCATATTCCGTGAAGGGAATATGTGTAAATTACGATATTTTCGGGCAAATAATCTTGATAAATTTCTTACAAGTTTTGATTGTCTCAATCAAAATAAAATTTATAAACAACTTAAAATTAATTAATTATGAGTTTTGTAAAAACAAAAAAGGCGATTGATGCCAAAAAGGCTGAAGAGCAATATTCTGATCTTCAGCAGTTTAACATTTCTGAAACTGCAAAGATTTGCAAAAATGGACTTAGAATAGTTAAAATTGCAAATGTTCCAGTAGGTATTGCTTATTCAGATGAAGATGAGAAGAAATTGTTAGAGACTCTTCATCATTATGGTCAAAATTTGCTTACTGTTAATGATGTAATGACGGCTATGCAAAAAATGCAAGATTCAATAATCCGAGCAGAGGATCTTAATGAAGCTGGAATGGTTCCAGAGCAAGAACTTACTATTGATGGAAAAACTGTCTTTCTTATTGATGGTAATCTTTATGATGCAGATGGTAATCAAATTAATGATTAATATCTAAAATCAAGTGTGGAGAAGAGATAATTTCTCTATTGGTTATTATAGGTTCGAATCCTATCTCCACACCAATATAAAAATGTAATATGAAAAGGTTTAATGAAGAAATAATTTATGTTAAAACTCATTATTTTTCTATTCCATGTTTAACTAAAGTTAAAGTAGTTATGGGTAAAAGCCGATATAGTTGTGCCGATTGTATTTATCTACGAAGAATTAATTGTCCAAATAGAAAATATGGAGATTGTTGTGTCGGTAATCAAATATTTAAATTATATGAATAGATTTATTGGTGAAATATTTTATACTACTTGTAGAAATGATCCATATTTTTTAAAAAAAGAAATAGTTAAATTAATAGCTATTCCTCGGATTTATGGACTTTGTACTGGTTGTATATTTTCTAATAGTCGTGGATACCCTAATTTAGGATATGAATTAGGAAGAAGATGTCCAGGCATTGATCAGATTGGTTGTTGCATTAATATGAGATATAAACAATATAGTAATGAACTTTTTTGATAAAGAAATTATATATTCTACAGTATTTGTCTATGAATCTGTTAAAACAATTGTAAAAACAAAATGTATTTATGATATTTCTCGAGGATATAATTGTGATAAATGTAATTTGAGTCCGTATTACCGTGGATGTATGATAAATCATATGCACGAAATATGTAGAAATAAATATTTTGTAGAAATATAACAATGAAAAGATTTAGAGAAGAATTCATTTTTGTAGAAGGAGAATATCATTTTGCAATTGGAGGAGGTAAAGCAGTGCGTTTTCAATATGAAAATCTTAATCCAATATCTTGTTTTGGTCTGTGTTGCAATCTCTGTGCTAAAAATCATCATTGTTTTGGCGAATGTCCTGCTGGAAGTGGTGTTTTAATAAATATAAAATATTTTGAACTTTATAAAGAATGGGAAAACTCAATTCAACAATGATTAGATTTGAGAATGAATTTATTTTTCTAGATGGAGAATATCAGTTCGTAGCAAGAATAAACAAAATTTTAGATTTTAAAAAGAAGTGCCTTTTTATAAACAATCTTGGATGTTGTGCATTCTGTGCTTTTAGAGACCCTTGTATTAAAAAATGTCCAGTTGATAGATATCACATTTTAGTAAAAATGAAATATTTTAAACTTTATAAAGACTGGGAAAAATCAATCAATAAATAAATATATTAAATGGCTGCAATAGATAAATGTTATGTTGATAACTATTCTGATTATCAACAATTTAAAGAATGGGCAAAAAATAAATCTTTTGTTACTCCTAGAGGAAATAAAATCTGTATTTCTGATTATATTTTTGATTTAGAAGAAAAATATTTTGATTCTAAATCAATTCCAATATTTAATACTCCTACTTATGTAGATAATTATTTATATAAAAACTGTCCATTGAAATTTATTCAAGATTGGCTTCAAGATAGATATTTTAGAGGTGGATATTCAAAAGGAGTTCCAGATGAATTAATTCAAGAATTAAAATTACCTGAATATGAGCCATGTAAACGAGTTAAAATAATTAAACGTGGGTTTGGTAATTTTCCATTTAGAATATATAATAGTTATACTAATAAAAAAGCTAGTTCTTGGTGGATAGATGTTCGATCTACAAATAATCGCAGTTATTGGTATAATAATGATAAAGATTATTGGTTATTTCCAGATGAAAATGATGTTTGGACTTCTTCTTGTTGTTATTCCAAGCTTTCTGTAAAAGCAATTATTCGAAAAATTCTTAAAGTTTGGAAACTTCCAAAAAACTGTATAATAACTATTCAAGGACGTCTTGTTAATGATGAATGGATTTTAAAAACTTTTTAAAATATGAGTTTGGATCTTTATATAATTTCTCCAGAACCAATTAAACGCAAATCTACTGGTGTGTTCTGTCGTAAAAATGGAAAAACTTATGAATGTGAAACATTAGAACAAGTAAAATCTGAATTTCCAGATTGTGATTTGTCTTCTATAAAAGTTTTTGAATACGAAACTAATGAATACTGGCACGTAAATTTAACTCATAATTTAACTGATATGGCAAATCAAGTTAAATTTGGAAGTTATACATTATATGATTTAATATGGCATCCTGCAGAACATGGTTTTATTAATGTCAGTCATCAATACATAGAATTAATAAATAAAATGGTTCAAATATTAAATAATTTGGATCAATCTATTATTGATAAAACAACTCCTTCTAATGGATGGGGAACTTATGATCAACTTTGTGAAGCAGTTAATGATTTTGCAAATAATCTTTCATATCTCTATATATTTATAGATAATTATGAAACTTATAAAATAGTTTCTGATACTTAATAATTATATTAAAATATGGATAGATTTAATGGTGAAATATTTTATACTGTTATTGAAAGTGTTCATAAAAAGAAATTACTTAAAATAAAAAGTGTTTCTAATGATATTGAATTAAATTATCCTTGTATGGATTGTGAAATTGTAGATTCTTGTATCTCAATTATGTTAGCTGAATCGTGTTTTACAGCTAACAGACATTTTGTAAAAATGAAAATATGAATAGGTTTATTGGTGAAATATTATATGTTACTACTAACAATCTTAGTCATGAAAAGAAAATATTTAAAGTAAAAAATATTTTTAATAATTCTATGAAGTGCCAAAATTGTAAATTTACTTATTTTACGGGATGTTGTCCTACTTCTAATATAGTTGGTTCATGTTTTAATGCTAAAAGACGTTTTATAGAAGTAAAAATATGCAACGAATTAAAGAAGAACAATTTGACTTTTTAAGATTAAATAATTTACAAGACAAAGTAAATTTTAATAAAAAAGCAAATCCAAGTTATTGGGCTACTAATGAGGAACTTATGCGGTTTTCATGGGCAGTATCTGTAGAAAAATTTGATTACTGGCATATTATATATAATAAATTCCGATATTTTTTATTTAGAAATGGACAAATTTATGTTTAATTTATTTAAAAAACCTTGTTGTCCAACTTGTGAACATAAGTGGAAGATAATCAATCAAGTAGATAAAGAATTTAAGGATTGTACTGATTCTGAGCCATATAGAACTGTAAAAACTTATATTTTACAGTGTGAAAAATGTGGAGATTTAAAGTCATTTAAAATTGATATATAATGTGTTGGCAATCAACTATTTTAAATAAACAAATTGCTGCGGAAGATATTCCTGTAAAAAAGATTTGTGAAATTTATTATCCGTTTGGAGTTTTGCATTCCAGGGATGAAATTTTTTATAAAAGCCCTTGTCATTCTTTTGTATATTCTTTTTTACCTGCAGAAAAAGTAAATCTTGTTGTAAATACTCATAAAGGATCAAAAGAGTTTCTTTCTGGTAAGACATATTATACTATAGAAGCTGGTTATCATTGCTATAATCCAGAAATTAATATGCTTTTTAAACATGAACCTTCTGGTTATGAAGGATATGAATTATTAACTATAATTTATAACGGAATAGAAATTGGAAAGTATGTTGGTAGATCCCTTGTTTACGTTGATATGTTAATTCCAAAAGGATCAGAATATTATGAAAATGAGTATGGAGAAATAGTTGCTTCTAGTCTAAAAGTTAAAGAACATTTTAAATGATAAGAGTATATGAAGCCTTTTAATTTTAAGAAAATAAGTGAAAATCCTTGTCGTTTATGTAGATATTATAGAATAAGCTATTTTAAGGATACTTTATTTAAATCTTGTGTATTTGGTGGAAGTTGGCCTATGTTTATTACTGATATTTCTGGTTGCGAGGAATTTATAAGAAAATAATTATGGGAATAATTTCATTTAAAAATGAAAGAATTTATTATAAAGGAGATCTTTTTACTGTTATATTAGGATCTTATTCTAAACATAAGTTTCTTTGTAAAATTTCATCTGATTCACGACGGTGTATTCCAGAGAGATGTTATTCTTGGCGGGAACCATACTATTGTGGTTATTTACGTAAAATAAAATAAATATGTTATCCACTACTTTAAGATTATTAGAATGTTAGTATTTACTGATGAATATTTTATAATTTCTGGAAATTATTTTAGATTAGTTTGTAGTTATAAAAATGGTTGGGTGCCATACATTCCTCCAAATATAACTAAAATAATTTCTCATAAATATCATTTAAAAGATTTTAATCATAAATATTACTATTATAGGGAGTCATTTGTAAAATTATGGCATCCAAAAAATTTATAATGAATTATTAGTTTGTTATAATATTAAAATATTATGAATACACTTGAACAGGCAATCTTGGGGCCTATCAGATCAGAACTTATCGGACACAACGCCACATTTTACTCTTTTTGTGGTAAGACAGTTACAGAGAACATTACGGAAGTAGAACTTGACAGTTGTAAGGAATTAATTAAAATTACGGCTGATAAGATTGTTTATGCTATTCCTGGAACAAGAGCAACACTTGAAACGAATCAGCGTCGTTTTCATGTTTTAAGCAAATATGAAGTAACAAAATAGTAAACACAATGGAGAAATAATTATGACAATTAACGAAAAATTAAATGAGTTTCTTTATACTTATGCACAAAGAGAGGCATTTAAGAGTGGTGCTAATTGGATGCTTGAAAAAGCAATATATTGGTTGCAGGAGCATGTAAATGATTACCTCTTTGACGACGGTACACCGGATAGACCGTGGTTGAAGTGTAAATCAGATATGTTCGATGATTTTAAGAAAGCAATGAAGAAGTAGTATGAGGATCAAAGAAAAAGTAAAAGATTTTGTAAGTTGCATATTCCTTTTCTGGATGAACCAATAGAATTGAAATAATCATATTATTATGGCAACAATAATAGATAAGGCGAGAGAATATTCTCCTGACAATAATGAAAGTAAGGATGCATTCTTGAACGGTGCTCTATGGATGCTTGAAAAAGCCGTCCAACGTTTTGCCAATGAAGTTTCAGAGTTTGATACCCTACTTTATCTTATAGATAAAACATCAGAAGGACTTATCAACAAAGAAAACACGGTAGAAAAGTTTAGGAAAGCGCTGGAGGAATAATTATGAGTATTGAGGAAAATTCAAAAGAATATTTTAATGCAGAGGAGAATATTGAATCTTAAAGGCTTAAAGTTTTATTAGGATTTCAAATGAAAGAGGGGAAAGAATTATTAATAAAATTAAGACCTGTAATTTCAGACAAAGAGATGCAAAATAGAAGATTGTATAAAATTAAAACCTACGACGGTAAGGTAAAAGAAGTAGAGTGGTATCAATTACCCGCTAATAGAAAAAAGCAAATATTAGACGGTAAAAATTCATTCCAAGGCTTTCTAATTACCTTTCCACTTCTTGTAATAGCCGTATTGCTTATTTTTATTTGTATTCGTGTATTTTTAGAGAAGATATAAAGCTATGCTACTAACATTTTTAATGTTATTTACTAGTAAAATGTACTGGTTTACTAGATTGTCAGCAATCACAACTGCACTAGAAACAATTCTTATAATTAGTGGAATCCTAGCTGGAGCTGTTTTAATCCTCTGGGTTATTGTATATCTTTCAGATCCTGAATACATACCTGATGGAGAAGAAAGTAAAAGGAGGTTCCTTAAGATCGGAACAAAAACATTGTGTATTTCTATAATTATTTTTGTTATTGGATTGATAGGAAAAACTTTTATTCCTACAACTTCTGAAGCTCTAGTAATTTATGGAGTAGGAGAATCTGTAGAGTATTTACAGTATAACAAAGATGCTGTTCAAATTCCGGACAAAGCTCTTCAGGCTCTTAACAAGTATCTGGATGAAGCTATTGGAGATAAGGAGAATAGCAATTAGGTAAGTAATCTAAATTTAACTAAACCAGATTCTAGATTTCCTAAAAAGTCATTGGAAGTCTAGGATTTTTTATTATCTTTATGTTGTATTAGAAAAAAAAGATATGAAACAATTTGATTTAAAAGAATATTTAAAAGACCCTAATAAAAAAGTTGTCACAAGGGACGGTAGGAACGTAAGAATTATTTGTACTGATAGACAGGGAGGAGATCGCCCAATTCTTATTCTTTGCTGCGAGAGTGATGGAATTGAACGTTGTTTTTCATGTCTTCCTAATGGAAGACGGTATGTGGATATAGATTCATGTATGGATTTATTCTTCGCTCCGGAAAAGAAAGAAGGATGGGTGAACTTATACAACCTTTCTGAAGGTCCCTACCTTGGGAGCGTTTACAGTTCAAAAGAGGTAGCAGAAGCTATGAGTAAAAAGTGTGGACTTCAACATTATATTGCTACAATTAAAATTGAGTGGGAAGAATAAGTTATGAAACCGGGATTGAAAAAAGAGAAACCGTCAGAACTCCAGATTTCTGAAGTTTACCGAATTGTATCGTTAATCCAGAGGGTTAACTGTTCAACCTTCGCCCTTGTTACCGAGACCGCTAGTGAGCTGGGAATCAAGAAGACAGTGTTGATGCAGTATATCGAAGATAATCCTAAGCTCTTTGACGTTACCGAGGCCACCAGCAAATCCACCAAGGGTGTTGTGAAGAGTCTGGGATTAGCTATCAGGAAAGTTTATCTCACCCCGGAGGAGAATCCCGATACCGAGGAGTGGCTGGAGATACAGAAGAAGGCGTGGGAAAAGAAAATCCAGGTTTTTGAACAGACTTATTATAGCCAGCATGAGTTCTGGTATCTGGCAGCAGATGATGGAAAGGAGAGGAGGAATCTGTGGAGGAACACCCCTGAGAAAATCCAGAAACTGATTGATGCTGGTGCTATCAAGATGGAGAAGAGTGGTTATGGTGGATTCAGTGACTACTACAACTGGGAAGGACTTCTCCTGACTCCTGATGCATCAAAGGCAATCACCAAACTTGGATGGGAACTGGTTTATCCATCCCTTGGGTCTTAGGCCTCATCAGCACCAAAATAGGATTTGATATGTTAACAGAGTGATCGTAGATTTGTAACGTAAAAACAAAATAATTATGGCAGAAGTAAAAGATAAAAGCAAAGGAAAGGAGATTACTCCGAGTCAATATTTTGATTACCTCAAGGGCGCAAAGAATGTCATCACCACAGATGCGCTCAAGAAATCATATGACACATTCATCAGGCTTGCGGAGAAATACCAAAAGCTTGGACAGGTAGAGTCTCTCAAGAAACTCTGTTTCTTGGCGGACACCCTGGTCAAAGAGGAGAAACTCATAGAGTTGGGAATCAACACGTTTATCTATAAGGACACCATTGAAGATTACATTGAGAATGTGGCAGGCAAGGCGGTGAAGATTATCGAGCTCTCCCGTTATATGAGAGAAATCCCTGATGAGCTTGTCGATACCATTGAAAAGTCCAAGGACATCTTTGACGAGTTCTATGTGGTGTTCACCGACTATACCGGCAAGGAGGAAAGGAAGATAGAGAAGGAGAGAAGGGACAAAGACCCTATCCTATTTGGCGTGTTCAAGAACAGTACCAATGTGGCGGACCGTTTCTACTTTCTTGGTGACTGGGTGGATGAGTATTGTGATCTCACCCTGGACAAACTAGTCGCTCAATATAAGGAAAAGATGAATGTGTCTCCTGTAGTTACCACAAGTATCCCAGAGTCACCTGAAGAACTGGTCGCCTTGCTGAAGACATATACGATTGACAATAAGAAGGAAGAGAGCTATATCACCCTCAATGAAAACCAGTCTCTTCCTGTCTCGTCATTTGTTGTTGATAATGGCGTGGAAAAGAAAGCCGGATTCTTCCAGAAAGTCCGCAGTATCTTCAAGAAGTAAGCCATGTTATCACCAAAGGTAGATCTTACGGAACATATGGATTTCAATGGGGGTGGTATTACCCGACTTGTTGAAATCTCGGATGATGAACAGGATCTTATGTCTAATGAAGAGTATGAGTGGTTCACATGGTGGGAAGGCATATTCGGAAGAAAGGAGCACAGGAATCAGAAGCGAGAGATTTTTTCAAAGAATATAAATGAGTTTATGGTACGTTGCCCCAGATGTGGCAAACCATTCAGGATCCCCTGGGAGAATATAGACAGCGTCTGCAGGATCTGCAGGAAGTGTAATGATGAGATATTTGATCCCAGTCATAATTTGCCTTGGAAAAGAAATAATAATCCAAGTGTGAGTGAAAGGAGTATTATGTATAACTTATTTAATAGTAAATAGCTATGAGTCTTTGGAGTGACATACAGCAGGCGGAGGAGCACAAGATTAAACTTTAAATTTGCTAAAGTAATATGAAACTTCTTGATATAAACAAAGTTCCTGCACTCCCTGATGATATGGATCAGGAGTGCGTTGATTTATGTAACATCCTCAACACTTTACCGGGGGTTAGCACCTTTGAGTCATGTTGCGGGCATCTTGAATACAGATACAGTATCTGGTTCTTCTGTGACAGTATAGACTCCTTGTCAAGACTCGGTAAGGTGACTGAACGAAACTATTCAGATGGGAATTGGGAAGTGGTTGTTGACTCAACTGATACACATCCATATGGTGTGTTCTGGTTGAGGTCAAAAGAACCATTCACTTCTTCTGATGATATGAATGAGTCAATGACCAAACTGATTGAAAACATCAACTACTGGTTTGATGACAAGTTTGATGACTATTTCAAAAACAACAACTATGAATTTTTTACTTCAAACAGTAGATAAAAAGATTGTCCATGATTTTGGATTTGCTCTCACCCAGTCTAAAGATTATATAAATTGGGTGAGTGATTATTATGCAATGACTATCAGAAAACATGAAGGTCTTGACTTCAGTGGTATAAAGAACCCAGACAAATATATTCCAGTTGGTTCTGTTGATTTTGTCTCTACATATCTAAACACATTCTATCCAAATGCAAAAAAAATGCTTGAACCACTCAATGTTCCAGAAGTTCTTTTCCCATTTGCAGGTAGAGACATTATGAACATCAGAACAGATGAAGATTTGAAACAACTCTATAAATTTGATAAGGTGTTTGCCAAATCAATGTCTGTAATCAAACACCCAGATAATGGATGGAAGTACAATCCAAACAATCAAATGAACAAACTTTCTGATCTTGATAACTATGACAACTGTATAGGATTTCAAGTATCATCATATGTTGAGTTTCTTTCTGAATGGAGAGTGTTTGTGTTCAATGGAAAGATTCTTGACTGTAGAAATTATCTTGGCGATTTCTTCACATATCCAAATCCCAACACCATCATCGATATAGTCAAGGAATATAAGAATGCACCTGTTGCATATACTCTTGATGTGGGTGTAACCGCTGGTGGAGAAACTGTTGTGATAGAATGTCATAGATTCTTTTCTTGCGGATTATATGGTTTCAATGATTTTTATCACTACCCACTGATGCTTTCACAGGAATGGTTTGAAATGAAAAACTATAAAGAATAGATTATGAATGATATTTTTATGGCAAAAGGTAACGAAAACGACTAACGATTATGTTCAACCCATTTAAAACCAAATACAGAATTTGTCAATGCTATAAAACCAGTGTTGATAAGGTAAGTGGAACTACCTACACCTATGAACCTCATTATGAAATTGAGTATAGGAATCTTGCAACCATCCTGTTTGGCAAGACCTGGAAGTCACTGACCTGTCAGACATTTGTCACATATGATGTTGCCAAGTCATATCTTCAGCGGTATATCAATGACAAGTATGAAAAGAAGTTAGTTCATAAGCATAAGAAAGTGGTATTTGAGATAGAACCTTTATAAGGAATATAATATATGAAAAGGATTATTTTACTCTTCATCATCACCCTCACATCTCTCACCATCTCTGCCAAGGAGGTAGTGAAGAATCCTGCAACTGGGAAGTCATTGGACAACACAATGAACATCTATTCCATCAAAGGGAACTCTGGAGTCCTCACTCTTGGAACAGAATGGAGAGTAAGTGCTTCTACTGTTTCTACAAATACCAACCTATGCTTTCCAACTTCAGTGTGGAAATGAAATCAACAGAACTTGAATAATATGGATAAAACAGAAGCAATTGCACATAATGAGAGGGTCATCAGAAATGTGATGATGGCACTAATCAACAGAGGGCTTGCAGATCCAGTTAGGCTTATTGCAGATAGGGACTATGCCATTGAGCAGGTAAAGACCTATCTCCAGGCAGCTAACATCACAAGAGAGATGCTGCATATGCCTGCACTATATCTGATAGACACTAATGAAATAGACTGATATGAAAAAGACTGAAGACATTGCCACACTGGAAGAACTGGCCAAGATGAAGAGGAAGATCTCTCCTGACAGGGAGATTACAATTCTAGTGAGTCTGGCAAATGTAGACTAACGTCTTGATCTTTTCTTTGCTCCTGAAAAACACGAGGGATGGGCTAATCTTTATAAAGATAATGACCACTATTATCTTGGTAATTCGTTTTTTATCAGTCAGAAAGCGAAGCAAAAAAAACGTATCGTGAAGAATTGTGGTTATGTAGGCACAATTAAAGTTGAATGGGAGGAATAAATATGAAAGCAACAGATTTGATGATTGGTGATTGGATTTTATATGGCGATAAGCCTGTAAAGGTTCTTCAATTAAGTGAAAACGGTAAATATGGTTGGGTAAAACCTATTCCACTCACTTACGAAATTCTTAAAAAGAATGGATTTAAGGAAACTGCTCTTAAGGAGCCGAATACCACTAATCTTGTTAGTAAGTGGTGGAGTAAGCAAGGAGAAATTTATATAAAAGAGTATTATTTGGCTCGTTCAAGGGAGATAACATATGTTGTAGGAGGTGGCCATCGTATGAGAATTGAAAATATATATATGGTTCATCAACTTCAACACGCACTTCGTCTTTGTGGACTTGATGAACTTGCAGATAACTTAAAAATTTAAAAAAAATGAATAGTTATGAATGAAAATCTTGATCTAACTAAAATCCTTGATGGATGCCCTGCAGGAACTGAATTTTATCATTTAATTTTTGGACAGGTAGCATTAAGAGAAATAATTGATGATGAATATCCAATAATAGTAGAGCCTATTATCAATACAACACGTAGTAGTCTTACTAAAGATGGAAGATTGAATGCTAAATATGATGGAGAATGTCTACTTTATCCATTCAAATACCAAAGGGACTGGTCTAAGTTTGTGAGATTTTGGGATGAACCAGATGTAAGTAAATTTGACGTGGAAACATTTCATCCTTTTGATAAGGTGCTTGTCAGGGACTATTTAAATGATAATTGGATGGCTGACTTTTTCGAAAAAATCGAAGAAAATGATATATATTATAATGTGACTTGCGTTACATGCAAGTGGGGACAATGTATCCCTTACAACGAAGAAACCAAGCATCTTCTTGGCACGAAAGAAGATTGTCCAGAATATTATAAATGGTGGGAGGAATAGTTATGACAGAAGAAGAGTTAATACAGTTTCTAAAAAAGAATTTAACTGTTGAAGTTTGGCATCCAGAACATGATGTTGGTTATTATAGTACTCATATGGAACTCGATGAACATAATATCACAGTAGAAATTAAACTATGCGGAGAAACAATTTGTGAAGATACATCTTATTCTTAGTAATTATGCAAAAGAAAACAAGACTTATATTAAACATTGGTTATAATAAAAGAAAAAATCTTAGAGTAGAAGGAATAATATGGAAGTTTTTGAACTACAAATAGGAGATTGGGTTAGCTACCTTGGAGATCCTGTGAGTGTTATATCTTTAAGTTTCAACGATGATGAGCCTATCGGTATCATATCGTCTTTAGCGAGTATATTCATGCTCAGGGAGAAGGATGTCTATCCAATTAGACTTGATGAATCTATGTTTATGCAAAATAACTTTAATCCAGAAGTTATTCTTTGGTGGAGATTTTCAGAAGATGATCCCTTTAAGATTACAATTAAGAATGAGAATACCTCATTATGCATGCAAGTTAAGTACGTCCACGAGTTGCAGCACGCGCTGCGGTTATGTGGTTTATCTGAATTGGCTGATAAGTTCTCATTATAGATATTTAAATAATATAAGAAGAAATTATGGGAATGTACACAGAATTAATTCTAGGATGTAGTTTATCTGAAAAAACGCCTAGAATTTTAATTGAAGCTCTTGATTGGGTAATTAATTCAAAGAAAAAACCAAAATATGAGCATCCAAAAAATTATGAAGAAAAAATATATAATGAACGATTTATAGATCAAACTTTTTCTGAAAAGGAAATAGAAGAGTTTGAAAATGAATATAATTTATGCTGTATTATTTATAGTGGATCTTATTATTTTGGTTGTGCGGACTCTAAACCCTCTTTTTATAAAGATGATATAAGTAAAGATTATAAACTTAGTTTTAGATCTAATTGTAAAAATGGGGGTATAATTGAGAATTTTCTTGAATATATAAAACCATATATAATTCAAGGCTCCGGTCCAAGTGATGTTTATGCTTATGTTCAATATGAAGAAGATGAATTTCCAACTATTTATAGTTTGAAATATGATAAAACTAATGTATTAGACCCTGATATAGTTGAGAAGTTTTGGAAAAAGAATGATCTAGAATGGAAATGTTTTGATAAATTATATAAATTAGTAACTCCTGGTTTTCAAGTAACTGATAAAATGCTTAAATCTAGAGGAATTGATCCAAATGATAGACATTCAGATTTAGCTATATTAGATATAATTGTAGATAAAATTTGTGAAGATTATAAAAAAGCTGTAAATCATGATTAATGATTTTGAAGAAATGTTGATGTGAACTTCATATAGATATGCTATTGGACGTAAAACTTATGTCTCTTGCTTATCTTATGAAATTCCTCAACATTATTATAAAAAACTTTCTAAGGAAAAAAGAGAGTTTACTGCACTTGATATACGGAAGGAAATTTTAAACCATTTGGCTTTTATGCCTTTTAGTTTATCAATTACTCGTTGGAATTCCGAAGATGAATATAATCCTTTGGAAACCATTTTTAATTTTATAGAAAAAGAAAATATTCAATCTTGGGAGGAATTTAGCAAATATAGAGATATTAGCTATAATTCTCATACAAATGAATATAAATATACTAAAGTAGAAATTCCCATGCGAGAATATTGTAAATATGATCTTGATGATCTGATTTGCTGGGAAACTTGTGCTAGTTGTTTTGATGAATCTAGACATAAAATATATAAAGGAAAGGAATATTTTAAAACTTGGAGAGAAAAATTAATTCCAGCAGAAAAACCAGGATGGTATAAAAATGCATCATTTGGTTATGAAGCTATTTGGATTAGTTTGGAATCTTTTTTGCAGAGAGGAAAACAAGCTTATTATATTTTAGATTCTGAAATGAATAATGAAAAGATTACTTAATGAAGAGTTTTTATATAATGGGGATTTATATTTTATAAAAAGTATAGTTGAAACTTTTCAACCTTATATATGTGATTCTTGCCCATTTAATAAAGTTTATTTTATTTTCCCCGAAATAATTGATTGTTATGGTTGTTGTAAAATAGTGAAAAAATGACTAGATTTATAAATGAAAAGATTATTTAATGAAAAATTTCTATATAAAGGAAATTCCTATTTTATAAAAGATGTAGTTGGAAATGTGTCTCCTTTTTTATGTGATTCTTGCCCATTTAATAAAGCTAATCTTGTAGACTGTATTTCCACCGAAATAATTGATTGTCATTGTCATTGTAAAATAGTAAAAAGGGATTAGATTTATAAATGAGAAGATTACTTAATGAGAGTTTTTTATATGAAGGAAATTCCTATTTTATAAAAAATATAAATGAAACTGTTGGATTTCTATGTTATTCTTGTCCACTTAAACGTTTGATAGGTTGTATTCCTACTGAAATAATTAAATGTTACGGTAGTTGTGAAATAGTTAAAAATGACTAGATTTATAAATGAAAAACTTATAGTTAAAGGAAATAAATTTTGGATTAGTGGTATTAGTGACGTTGATTGTTGTATATGCCCATTATATAGTTTGTGTATAAAGAATTGGGATAGTTTCTATGATGATTTTAAATGTTTTGGTAGGTGGAAAATAAAGCCCTTTTAATGAATTATTTATATAAAGATGATAAATTACTCATCTTTTATATAAAAGTGTCTTAAAACGTCTAAAAATAATATTTAAATGAAAATTACCTTTGATTTAACTAAAGCCGAATCTAGAAAATTAGTAAAATTACTATCTAAAAATATTAGAACTGTTTCAGATGATATTTTTTATAAAAAAATTGTAGATACGATTGCTTCTAGTTATAAGATTACTAATTATAAACTGTGTAATGGAGAAATTGTTCGAACTTCTATGAAGCAGATTTCTTCTAATTATTTTGTTGATACATGGGAAAAGCTATTATAACTCTAACTTCGTAGGAGTATAAATATGGTAACGAAGGATCGGTTGTAGAACCAATCGTCAGGGGTTCTACCAGTTTTAACTGATTCTGTAAAATTAGTAGTTTTATGGTGTTCTCGAAACCAGCGAAAAAGGTTTATAGTAGCAATCTTCAAACCAGAAACCTTGAGAATATACCGACTCAATAACCCGTATGATTGGAAATACTATGGGTCCTGTTAGGAAGATTATTTCACGCTATCATCTAGTGGTTAGGATCTCGGATTTTCATTCCGAACACAGCAGTTCGAATCTGCTTAGCGTGACAAAAAACTAAGGTAATTAGTTGTTTAATTTTAATTTATTGTACCTCCTATTTTCTTTCCGGAAGTTTTCCTTAGTTTTCTTCCGGTTCTTATTTTTTTTATTATGGCAAATTGGATTTATAAAGGTAAAAAGTACAAAACAATTCCATTACCTAAAAGGAATATTTCTATACTTAGTATTGTTTATGTACCTAAATGGGATAAATGTTTTGAGTTATTAACTTTAGGTATGCATGGTAATGGTTCAAAAGAAAAAGCTTGTATTCGAGATGTTTATACAAAAAAGATTTGTTGGATAGAAGCTAGAAGATTAGAATTAGTTGTTCAAATAGATTAATTATGGATTTAAAAATTGGTTGTAGTAGCGGATTTTTCTGCATTTTATTTTTTATTTTTCTTGTATTAAAACTTTGTGGAGTAATTACTTGGAGTTGGTGGTGGATATTTGCTCCTTTGTGGATTCCCTTAGCTTTAGTTTTATTTTTTATGTTAATTTTCTTAATAATTTATTTAATTTCAAATTAACATGATTGCGATTATACCAGATGTCCATGGTAGACAATTTTGGAAAGATGTAATTCCTAGAAAAGATGAATTTGAGAAAATTATATTTTTAGGAGATTATTTAGATCCTTATGGATTTGAGGGAGTTTCAAATCTTAATGCACTAGATAATTTTAAAGAAATTTTAGAGTTTAAGAAAGAAAATTTAGAAAAAGTTGTTCTGTTACAAGGCAATCACGATCAATCTTATGCTATTTCCAAAGATATTTGTAATTGTCGTTGTGATGTTTTTAACTACAAAGAAATTCAAAATTTATTTAAAGATAATTTTGATTTATTTGAAATATTTTATAAATTTGAACAAAACCATAAAAGGTTCCTTTTTAGTCATGCTGGAATAGCAGATGAATGGATTAACAAATATTTTCCTAATATAAAAGCAAATAAACAATTAAAACTTCTTAATAAAAAATATAAAGAAAATAATATTGAAGAAGTAGTTGATTTACTTGCTCCCTGCTCTCCCTATCGTGGAGGCTGGGATTTAGCAGGTTCAATTGTTTGGAGAGATGCTAGGGAACTAATTTCAAAACGATTTGGATATCAAATATTTGGACATACTATGTTAAAAACTCCTTATGTTACTCCTAATTGGGCTTGTCTTGATTGTAAAAATGCTTTTATTTTAGATAATAAAAATAATATTTGTGATTTAAATGGTTCTAAATTAAAAATGTATGATGAATAAAGATAAATTTACAAGATTTACAGTAGAACAATCAGATAGAAAAATTGTATGGGAAACTCCATTTGAAGATATTTCTGGAGAGGATTGTATAGAGGCTCTACAAACTCTTATGACTGGTTTAACTTTTCTTCCTACTACAATTAGAAAATCAATGCAAACTTACATAGACGAAAATCCCCTTTCTAATGAGCAAGATTAGTGATCGTGAACTGCTAGAATTGGAAAATGATGTTTTGGAAATTCCAATTCAAAAATTTAAAAAGAAAAATAAAATAAACAAGAAAGAGAAATACCCTGACCATAAAAGAGTTAGGAGAAAACAAGAAATTTGAGATTATGAATTGGATTCTGAATCTGATTTCTAAACTATTTTTAAAACCTGAAGTTGTTAAGAATGAAATACATACAGTTAAAAACTGTGAAATTCTTGATGATGTTTGGATACAAGATGATGATAAAATTTACTCTGGAATTATTTGGAGTAAAACTCGCAGAAGAATATTAGTTAGTTATTGTAAAGATGATAATTCTTTTGTAAATGAATGGTTTATAACTACTAATCTTTCTGATGAAATAAAAATTAAAAAAAATAATTTAACTTTATATTTTAACAAACCATGCTTTACGGATTAGATGATATTACAATTATTCCCTCTGTAGTAACTTATATTGAACATAGGGGAGATTGTTCGGTTAATTATCAGGAAACTGGTATGTTACCACTTTTTACTGCACCAATGGCCAGTGTAATTAATGATAAAAATTGGGAATTATATGCTAATCAACAAATTAATACAATTATACCAAGAACAATTGGTTATGATACTCGTCTAAAACTCTGTGATAAAACTTTTGTTGCAATGGGATTAGATGAATTAGACGAATTTGTAAAAGAATCTGAATTAAAAGGAACTGTAAAGATTTGTCTAGATATTGCAAATGGCCATATGAAAAAAGCAATTGATTTGTGTTCTAAAGCAAAAGAAAAATTTGGAGACAAATTAATTTTAATGGCAGGTAATATTGCTAATCCTGAAACATATAAAGAATATGCTAGAGCAGGAGTTGATTATATAAGAATTTCTGTAGGTTCTGGAAGCTGTTGTATAACTTCTTCTAATTCAGGATGTTATACTCCTATGGCTTCATTGATTGTAAAATGTTCAGAAATTAAAAAAGATGTAGAATATTATAAAGAACAACTTCCTATATATAAATCTATTCCAAAAATAGTAGCAGATGGTGGTTTTAAGAATTTCGATCAAATTATTAAAGCATTTGCGTTAGGTGCAGATTATGTAATGCTTGGCAGTATTTTTGCTAAATCCCAGGAATCTCTTGTAGGAGATAATGTTTCAAAAAAGAAATATATTCATAAGAAAGTTGTTGAAAGAGAGCATTTTGGAATGTCTACAAAAAAAGCACAACTAATTATGGGTAAATCAAAAGATCAACTTAAAACTTCTGAAGGAATTAGTATTATGCTTCCAGTAGAATATAAACTTGCGACATGGGTAGATAATTTTAAACATTATTTGCGTGAAGCAATGAGTTTAACAAATATTAAAAATATAGAAGATTTTATAGGAAGACCAGTTATTGAACATATAACTCCTTCTGCTTATTTTAGTTATTACAAATAATGTTAACAAAAAATTACGTTATAGAGCATTATAATGATTTTGAGTCTCAACCCTTTAATAGATTCGGTACTAGGTTAGCTAAATTCTGTACAAAAGAAGAATTAAAAAAATTAAATATTTTTACTGATGAATCTATAGAAGAATGGGACGATTCAAAAGTAAAAGATTGGACTGAAGAGAATATAATTGAACAACTTAGAAAAGATGTTGAATTTGGGTTTGAAAAAGCTTTAAATCAACGAGGTATTTCTGCCAGTATAATGTTTGACATTGTTCTTACTTGGAACCAAATTCTTGAAAATTATTTAAAAGATTGGAACCCAGAGGATTATCCAATGTACGGTTTACCTTTGTTTAAGGCGACTGCTTTGCTATATGGTTTTGATAATCCGATTGGAGATGATTCTGGATCTGAAGAATATTATAATGAAGAAGATTATTATTACGAAGATGACGATTTATAAATAATTTATTATGTGAACATTAACATATAGCATTTGTAGTTTTATTTTAGGATTGATCTTTGGAATTGAAGGTCATATTATTTACGAAGAAAGAAAAAATAAAAAGAAGTAAGAAATGAAAAGATTATTTTTCCTTTTAATTTGTAGTATATTATGTTTAAATCTTTCTGCACAATGGAGAAGACAGTATATACCTGGTGATGAATTAAAAGGAATTCCATCTGAATGGAGTTATATATATGAATCTGGAAATAAAGCAGTTACATTTACTGATTCTGGAATCTTAATGATAGTTGCTAAAAATCAATATTTTACAACCACTGACGAGGGTTTTGTGTCTGTGTTAATTGGAATCTATGAAAATGGAAAGTTGCTTGTTAGAGGAAAATACGCTTTTACAATGCTTCCAGATGGTCATGCTTGCGGTTTAGATGGTTTTAGAGAAGTTTTAAAATTAATTAGAACTAGTGGTGCTGTTATACGAATAGTAGCTCCATTATATAATAATTTTGAATTTGATATTACCACTGCTAGAATGTATGTTGGTAGTCAAGTTAAATTTAATCAAATAAAAAATGAATTCAAGAAATAAAAAGGCTCTTAAAATATTTGGCTTGTTTATAATGTTTCTAGTCATAATTATTTCATCAGCAGCATTTTGGAATGTTATGACTGTAGGAACTGCAGCCGCTGGAACTTTTGAAATTATTGTTTCAATAATTAATTTTCTAGTAGAAATTGGATTATTAATTCATTTTGGTAGAAAGTTTATTTTGGAATAATAATTGTAGTATATGGTTTAGTACTTTTCCATAAAAAGTACTAAATATCATTCCCTCGTCATATAAAAGTTAATATGTCAGTCTTCAAAACTGAACATCGGGTGGCAGGATCTCGCGAGGGAGCAAATATGTAATTTTCAATTAATTGTATTAATTTAATGAATTACTAATCCTTCTAGAATATCTAGGAGGATTTTTTATTTTTTTATTATGAAACCACTTAAAAATGAAGTAGTTCGTATTAGAGATTTATGTTATTCTTTAATAGAATATGAAGGTTGTAATGGTTGTGATTTTAATATAATAGAAGAAGATTGTTGTAAATTAAAGTCACCATTTACGTGTTTAATGATTTATAATTCTATGCATATTCCAATTGTTTTTAGAAAATATGATTCCATTATATAATGAACAAATACTATATAAATCTAGATTGTATTCTTTTAAAAAAGATCTTAGTTTTGATAGATGTTTTTATTGTCCTTTTTATCAAATTGATTGTAAAATAATTAATACTGATAGTTGGTTTTGCGGTAATGCAATTATATCTGGAAAATATGCTACCATTAATCAATGAAGTTATTTTATATAAATCTGAATTTTATAGATTTATTGTAGGTGGTGAGATATGCACTCATTGTAAAATGTTTAGTTTTGAACCGAATTTTATTTGTTATATAGCTAGTTCACCGTGGGGATGTCAAAATAAAAGATTTCTTGGAAAATATGACTCCGTTATTTAATGAAATTGTTATTTTTAAATCTGAAAAATTTAGATTTAAAAAGTCTAAAAAGAAAAAAGATTTAGAATCTTGTAAATCTTGTAAATTTTCTTCGTATGGACGTTTATTTTATTGTTGTCTACACTGGTATGACAAATCTTATAATTGGAATTGTAGATCTAAAAAAATATATGGTCCCTATGTTTAATGAAATTATTTTATGTAAATCTCAATATTTTATTTTTAAATCTAGAGGCTATGAGGTAAAATGTCGAAATTGTCCAATAGGATTTCCTAATTGTGTTAAGAATCTAAATTTTGGATGTTTTAATTGTAAATCGCAGCATATGGGGCGTTTTGTAATTCTTAAAAATTATGTACTTTTTTAAACAAGAAAAGCATTTTATTTTAGGTAACATATTCAAACATGAGATTGATACTAGTGGATGTGATGATTGTTATTTTAGATATCGTTTTTGTAAAGGATACCCATGTTATGTAGTTAACGACAAAAGTCCATCTACAAGTGTTTTAGTGTTATGGAAATAGAAGAAATTAAAGAAAAATTAAAATCTGGACAAATAGAATTTGAATATCCAGATTATAGAAAAATAATCAATTCTTGTAAAGAGATTGATTGTGAACAAGTTGGAAATAAAAAATGGTATTCTATTAGAAATAAAGGAAATGATCCAAAATATGGAACTCTAAAAATTTGTTTAGATACAATGGAATGGAGAGTAAAATCATTTAATGAATTTTATGAAGGATGTGTAGTTGACTAATGCAATTATTTTCAGATGAATATCCACGTGTAGATGGAGATATAATTATTCCTATAATCACCTCTGTACCAATTTGTTATAAATGTTTGGATGAGTTCAAAGTGTATTTCGTACTTATTTTCTAATTATAGTTGTCAATTGGTATTTCCAAATAAATATGTAACTTATGTTTATAATGATTAATTATGGATTTCTCTAAAAAATTAAAAGAACTGTATTCCTGGTATAAATTACCAGATGTATCTGCTAAATATCCAAAAGCAAATGATTACGAACTTTGTATTCTTACAATGCGAAATATGTCCTGAAGTTATGCTGAGATTCAAAAGCCATTAGGTATGCCTTCTAAAAAGGCAATTAGAGCCGTTTTAAAGGCTTTTGATCCTGAGTTAATAGAAATAGATACAAATTATAAAAAACTAGCTAAAAAGCAGGTTTATTCGCTTGAAGAAGGAGAATTTCGGTATCATTGTATTCAGACTAATAAATGAGATTGAAATTTACAAGGTGAAAATTATATTTTTGAAATAAAAGATAATTTTCTGTATTTCAAGGATCCTGATGGATTTGAAATGAAATTTTCTGATTTAGATGAAACTACAAGAAAACAATTTTTAAATGAACAAAGAGAACAACTTATATAAAGCGTGCCAAGGAAACAATTTTTCAGAAGAAAGATATGTACTTTTGGAGACTGGAGAATTTCCTAGTAAATATAAAATGTCTTTTGATAATGCTCATTATTTGGATTTAAATAAAATTACTGATGAGTATTTAAAGAAAGTAATGGGAGATGTCCCATATACTACTTTTACGAGTATTTTTAATTCTTTAAATAAAATTTCTGAATGTGATGAAGAACGTAGTTGGGATGATAGTCCAGTTTCTTATATTTTAGCTCTTACTCCTGAACTTACAATTAATTTCTGTAAATTTGATGTAAGATTCACATTTTCAAAGAAATATACTTTAGAAGATATTAAAGAAAAAATTAAAATAATAATTGATGAATTTCCAAAAGTAGGTTTAGAAAATAAACCTGCTAAGGTTCAATTAGTTGCATATTCAAATGGAGATTTTTACACAGTTAATTCTTCAATTAAAGCTACAACAATTGATATAGCAAAGAATTATAATGATGATTTTCTTCCTGAATATGATAAACTTGTAAAGTTTATTAAACAAAAAGAATCTGGAATTGGACTTCTCAGTGGGGCCCCAGGAACAGGAAAAACGTCGCTCGTGAGACATATTACGACAAATATTCCTGGTAATTACGTTTTTATTACTCCATCAATTGCTTCTTACTTAGGTAATCCTGAGTTTGTTAGTTTTCTTCTTGATAATAAAAATTCAATTTTTATTCTTGAAGATTGTGAACAGTTGTTAAAAGAGAGAACTGAAAACACATTTGGTACTAGTATTGCAAATATTCTAAATATGACAGATGGTATTTTGTCTGATATATTTAATATTAAGTTTATTTGTACTTTTAATGCTAGTGAAACAGTGATTGATCCTGCTCTTTTACGTGAAGGCAGATGCTATTTTAATTATAAGTTTGATAAGTTGAAAACTGATAAAGTAGCAGTATTAAATAAGGAAAATAATCTTGGTATTCCAGAGGATGAAATTTGTGATATGACTCTTGCAGAGCTTTATAATTATTCTGGAAGTAAGAAAAAGAAAGAAACTAAAAAAATTGGATTTTAATTATGAAATTTGCTATTAAATATTGTAAAAATTACCCAGTTTTCTATGCTTGGAATTTAGATGATCCCGAATCAGCATTAGATTATTATAATCACGTTTTAAATGATTCTGATACTGGACTTTATGATGAACTTTCTAAATATGGTAGCGTTGATTGTGTAGCAGAAGGAATTTATAGATATTATACTCAAGAAGAGTTTAATACTATGATTTCTAATGCTAAGGAAGTTGTAGTTATACAAAATCCAACAGAAGATGAACTAGAAGAATTTATGACTGATTTTTATAAATACGACTGAATCAAATAGTTATGAAAGATTTTAGAAAAACTACTAATTGGAAAAAATTTACTGAAGAATTTCCAATATATGGTGATAAAGAAGCAATTATAGTTTGCAGAATTGATCCAGATTCCTATGATATTGAGGATGATGAATTTACTGTTGGTTATTTGGAATATTGTCCATACGCACGTTATAATGTAGGTTTAACCATATTTGGATATACTTATTTTTGTCCTGAGTCACCAGATCAACTAGATACAGATCTTGTAAATTATGTTTGGGATTATTTAGAATCATAATTATGATTGATTTAACAAAACATGAATGGAAAAATTTTACTGGAAATTCTCTTCCTAACCCAGATATAGAAAGAAATATAGTTGTAATTAATCCAGATGCAACTTATATTGATATTTGCGATATTTTTATAGACAATGGTGTTGTTAAAATTGCAATATATAATAATATTTTTAATGAAATACAAATTCTTAGTATAACTAATATTAGACTAAAGAATTTAAGATGGGATTATATTAAAGTTAAATAAAGATGACAAGTAATAAAGAAAATTTTGAGAAATTTCTAGCATTTGTTGGAATGACTCCTTGCCAAATAAAAGATGGCGATAATTTTGCTATGGGGCCAGATGGTGAAGACTCTGATATTCAATGGAATGAAACTATCGTTTATGGTGAAAATTATAAATACAAATATAAAGAAGTTGAAAATATTTCCAAGCAAATAAGTAAAGAGTTAAAACATTATAATCTCAAAAATAAAGTTTCATATAAAAAGTTTTTAAATGTTGAATAAACAAATTAAATTTGATTCTGAAGCTAGAGCTTCTATTAAAAATGGAATGGATAAACTAGCAGATGCAGTTAAATCAACTCTAGGTCCACAAGGAAGATGTGTAGTCATTGGTAATTGGGATAATGGTCAACCTCATATAACTAAAGATGGTGTAACTGTTGCTAAATCAATTCAATTGTCTGATCCTTTTGAAAATATTGGTTGTCAATTAATTAGAGAAGCAGCGTTAAAAACACTCTCTAGTTCTGGAGATGCAACAACTACTAGTATAGTATTTGCTCAAGCGTTTTGTAATCAGATAGAAAATGATTTAGCTGATTATAAAGTAAATATTCCTGAATATAAAAATGGAATATGCGATGCTAGAAGAAAGATTGTATATGAATTGAAAAAAATGTCTACTAAAGTATCTGAATCTGAAGATATTTTAAATATTGCAAAAATTTCTGCTAATAATGATTTTCAAATTGGTGAATTAATTTCTAATTGTTATAAGTTAGTTGGAAAAGATGGAGTAATTACTGTAGATTTTAGTAAAAATACTGAAACTACTACTGAGGTAGTTTCTGGTATGCAATTTGATCGTGGTTTTCTTGCTCCTCATTTTGTAACTGATGAAGCAAAGAATCAATGTATACTTGATCATCCTTATATTTTCATTTCTAATCAGAAAATATTGAGAACTAAAGACATAGTTCCAATTCTTGAACCAATTGCAAAGTCAGGAGAAAGTATTTTGTTAATTGCGGAAGAGTTTGATGATGAAGTACTTGAAAATCTTAAACTTAACAAATTACAAAATATTTTAAAGTGTTGTGCAATTAAAGCACCATCATTTGGAGATTATAGAAATCAATTACTTGAAGATTTAGCTATTTTAACTGATGGCACTGCAATTACTTATGATTCTGGAATTGAAGTTCATGATGCAACTACATTGCACCTTGGTAGGTGTCAGAAAGTAATTGTTACTAAAGATACTTGTACTATTATTGGAGGAGAAGGAGATAAAGCGGAGATTAACAAAAGAGTTGAAATAATCCAAAGCAAACTCAAAGAATTAATTGCATCTTCAGATCCTAACGATTTTACTGAAAAGTTTTATAAAACCAGAATAGCTAGACTTACTGGAGGAGTTTCTACAATTCATGTAGGAGCTACTACTGAACTTGCTATGCGTGAACTTAAAGATAGAATTGATGATGCAATTTGTGCTACTAAAGCAGCTGTAGAAGAAGGAATCGTCATTGGTGGTGGTATGAGTTTCTATAATATTATGAAGTCCATTAAGGAGAAGTCTGTAAAGACTAGCTATGATCTTGGGTATTGGGCAGTTGTAAAGAATCTTGATTGTATTGTTAAACAAATAATTACCAATGCAGAAGGAGATTATGATGAACTCAGTAAACAATTTACTAAAACAAAAGGTTATAATGCACTAAATCGAAATATTAGAAATCTAATTAAAGATGGAATTATTAATCCAGTTAAATGTGAAAGACTTGCATTTGAAAATGCAATTTCAGTAGCAGAAATGTTTCTAATGTTAAATTGTGTTGTTGCAGATGAACCTATTAATCAATTAGTTATCTAATGAAAATAGATTTAACTAACCAAAATCGTTATGGAGAAGCAACTTATTTAGAGTATTTTGCCAATGATCTATGGCAATTACACACTCCACACGCGTATAGAATTATTTATGAGCCAGATAATACCACCGTATTTGCAATAGATCCGTCCGGTGGTCCTTTCCTTTCAGTAGGAAGTAGAATACAGAATAAAAAGATAACTGCTATTTTTCGCAGTGGTTTAATTGAATTAAAAAACATTGATAAAATGGAAAGTATAAAGTATTTCTACACACCTGCCTTGCAGGTTAGGAGTTTTAATCTTTTATGTAATGGAGACGGAGAAGTAATTGAATCCGCTCCTGATTTTGGTGGAACTTATGTAAAAGATCTTCCAAGAATGGTTGTTTGTAGTATTTATGATAAAGAGCATAAAAAGATGTATTTTGGAACTGCTGTTTGCTCATCTAAAGATAATTTCTGTAAGAAAACTGCTAGAGAAATATCTTATAAAAGGGCAAAAGAAAACCCAGTTCATACAATTGATGTAGATGATTTGGACAATATAGCAGATCTTTCAAGAACTACTGTGCAATTAATTATGAATGCTGGACAATGTTTGAATTTGTAGTTAACGGAAAGATAGAAATTGAGAATCCTGATGATTTTGCAAAAGATTTTCAAGAACTTCTTCAAAAACATAAAACTTCATTTCATGGACAAAATGCAATCTACAAAATCCCAGACTACGTTGATTTCCAACGAGTGGAAGAAAGTGGAGATCCCTCTGTTTAATAGTGTTGTTTATTTTTATAGAGGAGATTACGATGATTTTATAAAAATTGCAAAAGATAATAATTTTAATATAGATTTTGAAAATACATCTTCTACTGCTGATGGTTTGTCTTTTAATTTTGACGGAGAACAATTAATTTGGGTAGATACAAACGCACCTAGTGCTGTAAAAATTCATGAATTACTTCATGCTGTTTTAAATATTTGTGACTCTAGAGGAATTGATAGAAAAGATGATGAAGTTCTTTGTTATATGTTAGAATATTTAGTAAAATCTTTATAATGAAATATAAAGCATATACCGATGGCTCCTACCAAGAAAGTGTAGGAGCTGGAGGTTGTGCTTCCGTTATTTTGGACGAATCAAATAAAGTGATAAAATTAATTTGTAATGGTTATAAAAATACTACAAATAATAGAATGGAAATACGAGGAGTAATACAAGTTTTAAAGTATTTTGAAGAACCAGTTGATATAGAAATAGTTTCAGACTCACAATATGTGATTAGTTCAATAACTGGAGGTTACGCTAAAAAATGACTGGAAGAAAAAGATTTCAGTAAGAAGAATTTAGATCTTTGATTTGAATTAATAGATTTAGTTGAATTTCATAATGTTACTTTTACATGGGTAAAAGGTCATAATGGAGATAAATGAAATGAACTAGCAGACACATTAGCAGTTGTAAGTGCTAGGTGTTTAAATATTTCAGAAGAATGAACGCAACAATCGTCGTAAAAAAGATTGGAAATCATTGGTATCCAGATATTAATCATGATTATCCAGAAGATTTAGTTCTAGATGAAAAAATAGAGAAAATATTTTCAATGGTAGATAAATATCAATATGGAATAATTAATCTTTATTTTTTTGAGCAATATGAAATTATTGAAAGTGGAACTTTACAATTTGATGAAACTGATATGGTTAGATTTTTAACTACTGATGATGATCTTCAAGTTTCATTTTATATAAATGACCACAGATTTCAAGTGTCTAGTAATCTTTTGGCTTTATTAGAATCTCAATACAAGTTCAACTTTCAAGATAACCTTTATAAAATTGATTTTTGGTAATGCCAAATAGGTATACGGTTTTAGTTGAATTGGTAGCGAAAAGAGAAGGACAATATACAAATTACGTTTTTAAGAATTTAGATGAACCAGAGAATAGTTGAGATAGATATATACAGGTAACTCGACTACCTAACTGGGAATGTTATGAGAAGATGGATCTAGGGGTTCAGGGTTTTTTAACTTTTGAACCCGTGGAAGCTGGAGCTAAATATTATAATGCAAATTCTTTAGAATATGCAGTTTATAAATATTCTGGAATTTATTTTATAAATTTTGTAAAAGCTCCTGAAAAACAACAAGATATAAATTATAAATTTTAATATGGAAAATAAAATTTCAGATTTCGGAGAAGTACTTAATGATGCAATTAAAAAGAAGCAAGATTCAGTAGATAATCTTGTATGAAAAAATGCTAATGGCTCTACTGTTAAGCTAATGGATATGGAACCAAGCGCTCTTAAAAAGGCATATGAACATAGTAATAGTATGTTAAATAGTACAAATAGGTATTCTCCTGGTAAATACCAGGTTAGAAAAAATATTTGAAATATGTATGCTAATTGTAATGCAGAACTGCTTCTTCGATATATTTTAAATGTTTGTGAAATTTCAGAACTAAAAACAAACAAAAATATAGTTGATTTAGTTAATCTTTATAGGGCAGAAAAGCATATAAAAGACTCTGATCCAGTAACGGTTATTTTTGAACATTTACCAACGATGTTTGAAAATGTTACAATTGAGAAACTTGTACGGGCTTGCTTGGATTCATTGGAACCATTTAACAAAGGATTGGTTTCAAATAATTTTATAATTTCTGAAGGTATTTGGTTTACTGATGCTGAAAGAAAAGATTTAACTGAATATGACGAGGATGGCAATTTAAGAAATAGACTTGATGTTATGAAAGAAAGACTATTTCTTAAAGATGTTAGATTAAGGGTTGATCCTAAAGGTTTGAGTTATAATGAGTTTAGAGCATTAATTAATCTTGAACCTTATCAAAAGTTTTCTACAATTCCTAGTTCAACTCTAGAATTACTTAGAGATAAAGTATTGCTTGCATTGGACAACAATCTTGAGTGGCATATTCAAAAGTGGACAAAACTTATAAAGGACATTGAGAAAGTTGCCGAGTGTAGAGAAATAAAATTGAAATAAAATGATTATAAGAGGACAAGTTGTATATATATATGATATAGAGGTATTTCCAAATCTATTTACTTGTTCTTGCATTAATTCTGAATCTAAAAAATCTGGTACTTGAGAAATTAGCCAAAGGAAAAATGATCTTCCAGAATTAATAAAAGGTTTTCTAAATAAAAAGATTATGTGGTGTGGATATAATGAAATTCATTATGATGCACCTATAATTAGTTATATTTTAATGAATTATGATTCATTAATTAGAATGCCTATTTGAAAAATTACTGACGAAATTAAAAAGTTTAGTGATTTGATTGTTAAATCTGGAGACGATAAATTTGATTCTTGAACTAAATATAAATATGCAAATTTATTTAAGCACTTTGATTTACTAACGATGATGTTTTCAAAAAAACTCAGATGTAGTTTAAAAGCGCTTGAAGTAACTATGCAGTATTCTAAGGTTCAGGAATATGATGGTGATTTTGAAAAACCGGTTCCTGTTTCTGATATTGATAAAGTAATTTCATATAATCTAAACGATTGTGGAGCAACTCTTCAGCTTCTAAATTTAAAAAAATCAGATATTGAATTAAGAATTTCTGTTGAAGATGAATATAAAATCAAAGCATTAAGCAAAGATGGAGTAGGAATTGGAAATGAAATTCTTAAAAAGAAATATCTTGAGTTTTCAAATAAAACTTGGGATGATATAAAGGATTTGAGATCTCCTTGTGAAAAAGTTGAACTTAAAAACGTTATATTACCTAAGATTAAATTTGAAACAAAAATATTACAAGATTTGCTTTCAGAAATGAAAACATTAACAGTAAATCCTGGAATTAAAGGTTGAAATAAACAGTTTTATTTTTGTAACTCGTTGATTTCCATAGGAGTAGGTGGTTTACATAGCTTAAACAAGCCAGAAATAATTGTGCCTAATGATGATGAATATTTAATTGACTATGATGCGGCCTCGCTATATCCTTCATTATTAATTAGTTATGGATTTTATCCACAACATTTAGGAAAAGAATTTCTTGATATTTATTCTAGAATTAGAACTGAAAGAATTGAAGCAAAACATAATGGCAACAAGGTTAAAAATGAGACTCTTAAACTTGCATTAAATGCTGTTACAGGCAATATGCAAAATGAATACTCTTGGTTATATGATGTTGAATCGGTTATGAAAATCAGAATGAATGGGCAACTTTTTTTGCTTAAATTAGCAGAAATGTTGGTCCTTAAAACTGATTGTAAACCAATACAATATAATACTGATGGAATTTTTATTTTGTGTAAAAAGAAAGATAAAAGTATTATAGAAAATATAATAAAAGAGTTTGAACAATTCTCCTTGTTAACAATGGAAGGTGAAGAATTTGAAGCAATGTACCAATTTGCAATTAATGATTATATTGCTGTTAAAAAGGGTTATTCTGAAACAAAAAATCCTAAATTAATTAAAAAGAAAGGATTATTTATTGATGAAATTTCACTTGGTAAAGGAATGGCACCTATGATAATTCCGAAAGCACTTGTTAATTATTTTGTAAATGGAATTTCTCCAGAAGAATCTCTAAAAAATAATACGGATATACGTGATTATTGTACCTACCAAAAAGTAGATAAAAAATTTAAAGTTGAATATGGTGGACAACTTGTTACTCATATAAATAGATTTTATATGTCTACTAATGGTAAGCCGCTCATTAAGTATGATTTACAAAATGGAATTAAAGTAAGACCCACTTTAATTTGTGCTGATTCTCCAGTAACAATTCTCAATGATTTTGATGATTTGTCTACTAGTGGAAAAAATGTAAATTATAATTATTATAGAAAAGAAATTTATAAGATTATTAATCAAATGGATACTAAACAATTAAGTTTATTTTAAAAGGAGGGTGTTGACTTATCGGACTAGATAACGGATTATTATGTGTAAACGCTCCAAAAACAAAAGAATTTGAAAGTTTTCGAGATATGTACCATCAAGAAAATGAAATTGAAATTTGTTATTGGAGAAAATGTTGGGATTTTCGAAATGAAATAATTAGTTCCGGTTTAGGAATTAGTTGTTCAGAAGTTTATAATAAAGAAAACCCAAAAGATTGGATTCTTTTAACTACTCCACAAGTAGAAGAATTTAGAAATATTTTAGCTAAATATACTGATATTGAATATGTTAGAGAACATAATTGGGGTTCTATTTGGATTGATGAAGAACTTATAGATATTATGAAAACTGAGTTAGAAAGATTAGATAGGTTCCTGATGTTGATGAAACAACAACCAGGATTGAAAGTTTATTTCTATGATAGTTATTAATGGATAGAACGGAAAGGCAAAAACTAGGGATTAAACGATGATTAAATACTGGTGGATGTGCTTCTTGTGTATTTCCAACTGGATTTGGAAAAACTCGAGTTGCTCTAGATATTATTGATTTATTAGTTGAAAAAAATCCTGATATTTTTGTTTTAATTGTTGTCCCAACTGAAATATTGAAAGAACAATGACTTAAAAAAGTTATTGAAAGAAACCGATTAGGAAATTGCCAAATTGAAATTATTAATTCTGTTATTAAAAAACAATGAGAATGTGATTTGCTTATAGAAGATGAGGTCCATCTTTTTGCAAGTCCTTCATTTTCAACTATTTTTAATGTTGTTAAATATAAATTAATTTTATGTTTAACTGGAACTTTAGAACGTTTAGACGGAAAAGAAGAATTAATTAAAAAGTATGCTCCAGTATGTGATAAAATCACTATGGACGAAGCTGTTAAAAACGGTTGAGTTTCTCCATTTACTGAGTATGTGGTTATGATTAAAACCGATTTAACTGAATATAATGAGTTGAATAAACGCTTCAATGCATATTTTAGTTATTTTGGGTGAGATTTTCAAACGGCTATGAAGTCAGTTCAGGACGTATTTTTTAGAAGAAAATGATGTAAAGAAAACAATTTAAATTTTAAAGAAGCAACCGCAATGACTTATGATTGAATGCGTTGTCTACGGTTGCGAAAACAATTTGTTCAAAGTCATCCAAAAAAGATTGAAATTGCTAGAAAGATAATTAATGCACGAAAAGATAAAAAGATTTTAACTTTTAGTGCTACGATTGCAGATGCAGAAAAAATTGGTACAGGACTTGTACTACATTCAAAACAATCTAAAAAATTAAATGAAAAAATTCTGGAAGAATTTAAACAAATGAAATCTGGAGTAATTAATTCTTCTAAAGCTCTTGTAACTGGTTGTGATATAGAAGGTTTAGATACTGAGATTATTCTTAGTATTAATAGTTCTAAAATAACTAAAACTCAATCAGTTGGTAGAGCAATTAGATTTTCCCCAGGTAAAAAAGCAGAAATTTTTACATTAATTATTGCTGGTACCCAGGAATTTGGATGATGAAGGAACAGTAAAACTTCATCTAACTATGTTATAATTGACGAAGAACAGTTAGATGATATATTAGCAGGTAATGAGATTCAAAGTAGAAAAATTGACGATAATTCAAATATTAATTTTCGATTTTAATTTTTAAAATGAATCTAGGACTTATATTAAATCTGATGGCTCAGTATAATCTGACCGCAGATGAACTTTTACTTGTTTATTTATTTTTCCTTGCACAGAGAGAGGAAAATGATGGCTTAGGTCATGGTGAATTATTTGCTCATTGATATACAAATGGTGGAGCTGAAAGACTCCACGATTTGTTTGAATCTTTGAAAAATAAGAATATTATTAACAAGGATTGTAAACCAAATGGTCCTTCTGATGTAGAGTTTAACAAAACTTTTATTAAAGGATTTATGAAACATTCTGATGTTCTAGGACAAGAATTATGGAATGAATATCCTGATTATAGCATTATACGAGGAGTTAAATATCCTTGAAAAAATATTGCTGGTAGAAATAGTACATTTAACTCTCAAAGTGATTTGTTTTACTTTTACGCAAAACAAATAGGAAATAATATAAACAAACATAATGAAATTTTAAATTTGGTAAAATGAGCTAAACAGAATGGAAAGATAAATTGTTCATTGAGAGAATTTGTTATTAGTCATCAATGAGAACAATTACAAAGAGTTAAAGACTCTGGAGGAGAAGGTGAAACAGTTGAATCAATTTTTATAGATGAATAACGTAGATCTTCTTTTTCAAAAAATAAACGAAGGTAGAGAAGGTAAAAATATTGGATTAAAAACTGGACTTTCAAAAGTAGATAAATATACTGGAGGAATACAAAAAGGTATTTATACGTTAATTAGTGCACCTAGTGGTGGTGGGAAAACTTCATATGTGATTTATAGTTATATATATAGACCACTGAAAGACTATCCTGAAAAGGATTTAAAGTATATTTATTTTAGTTTAGAGCTTTCTGCAACTGTATTACTTGCAAAATTATTGTGTTTGTGAGTTTATGAGGAATATGGAGTTATAATTCCATATTCTATTGCAATGTCTTGGGAAAAACCTATTTCAGATGATTTATATTTCTACTTGGAAAAAGGAAAAAATTGATTAAGTTCAATTTCCAGTAAATTAATTATTTATGATAAATTTTTAACTGCCAAAAAATTCTATTCTACGATTATGACAAATCTGGAAGAATGAGGCCATTTTAATGAATCCTCTGATGGTAGAAGAAAAATTTATGTTAAAAATAATCCAGAACAAATAGTTAGCGTTGTATGTGATCATGTTTCATTAGTAACTCCAGAAGGAGGAAATACTAAAAAACAAGAGATTGATACAATGTCTCAGTATGCGGTTAGTTTACGAGAAAGGTGTGAAGTTTCTTTTTATATGTTACAACAAGAAAATAGAAACTCTGTAAATATGGATCGTATTAAAATGGATTTAACAGATACCGATGCTAGGGATCTTAAAGATACTGAGTGTACTTTTAATGATAGTGATAGATATATAGCTATATATTACCCACTTAAGTTTAAACTTAAAACAAAAGCGGATTACCCAGTTATTTGTGAAGATCAAGGTGATGGATTTACTGGATTACGTCACATCCTTCGTTTTATTAGAATAGTTAAAAATCGATATGGAGAATCAGAAAAATCAATTGCAGTTGGTTTTTGAGGTAATGCTGGAATTTTTCGTGAATTACCACCAGCTAACGAAATAAAAGATTTTTCTCTCTATATGCATTTGGACACAGTTCCTTCAACAGAAAATGAGATTCAAAATGAAGTAGAAGACAATACTTCTAAAAACGATAAAAAAGAAATTGTTTATAAATTTTAATTTTTATGATTGAACTTCCAAAAACTAAAATTCCTGCTGAAACACAGGATCCTAAATATTTAATACTCTTTGGATTGCCTAAGGTCGTACCGGCCCGCTTCTAGAGAAATCTAGATTCTGAATTCGGCAAAATCGGTGAATGCTAAAAATTTTATTTATTTGGATTTGCTCTTTACGGAAAATTTTATTACCTTTGTTTAATTAAATTTGTATAAATATGAAAAAAGACAGGTTAAAATATTCCGAAGAAGAAATTAGAAAATGAGGAGAATTTTATAAAAATGGAAATTCCCTAAAACAAACTGCAGAAAAATTTAACATTAATTATTCTACAGTAAAACAAAATTTATTAAGATTTGGTTATCGAAAACCTTGTAGAAAAGTTTCTGCAGAATTTATTAATGAAATTAATTATTTTCATAAAATTGATACTGAAGAAAAAGCATATTTTCTAGGGTTTTTATACTCGGACGGATATATTTGTAAAACTCCGTATGGATATTCTACTGGAATTGCTCTTAAAAAGGAAGATGAATATATTATTCAAGCTTTCAAGCAAAAATTAGGTATAACTGGAAATATTTCTTATTATAAGAATAGTGCAAAAATAAGTTCTTCTAGTAAGCATTTATATTTAGATTTACAAAGCATTGGTATACAAGAAGATAAATCGCATAAAGATTTTCGTATTCCAAATTTAGATCCAAAATATTTAAATGCATTTATTCGTGGTTATTTTGATGGCGATGGTTGTATAACAATAAAATCTACTGGTTATAGCGTTGTTTCAATATGTTGTAATTCTAGAATTTTTCTAGAAGATATAAAAATAATATTAGAACAAAACGATATAAAATGTCGACCAATTTGTACTGAAAAACGAAACAAAACTCTATATGTTTTATATTTATCCAAAAGAGAAAACCAAATAAAATTTTGTAATTATATTTATTCTAATGCAAATCTATATTTAAAACGTAAATATTTAAAATTCATGCAAATACCGAGGTAAATTAATTAATAATATAATTAATCACCGTAACGCATAGAGGATGAAACTATTATGTAGAATATAATTCCTCCACGAGTGTCGATACCTTATATGGTGAAAATATATGCTGAACTCTGCGGAAACGTAGAGAACCAAAGGATAAAAAACCTTTGGGATAACAAATTTGTGGTAAGACTACTGTTCTTGCTTCTCTTGAAAATAATTTAATTCTTGATTTTGAAAACGGATCATCTTATGTAGATGCGTTAAAAGTAAAAATTAATTCATTAAAAGATCTTAATGAGGTTTGTAAAGCTATTAAAGATGCTGGAAAGCCATATAAATTTATTACAATTGATACAATTACTGCTGTAGAAGAAATGGCTAAACCATTGGCAATTAAACTCTACCAAAATTCTCCGATGTTTTCAGATAGATATGCAGATGTAAAAAATCCTGCAGAGTTACCAAATGGTAGTGGTTATACTTTCTGGAGAACTTCAATTGAGAAAATTATAGATATGGTTGCTTCTTGTGCTCCAAATCTTATTATTTGTGGTCACGTTAAAGATTCGGCTCTTTCTGAAAATGCAACAAATAATCTTAAAACTCTAGATTTAACTGGAAAAGTTAGTAGGATTCTTTCAGCAAAATCGGATGCTATTGGCTGGGTTCATAGAGATGAGGAATCAAATCTCTGTATTCAGTTTGGAGCAGATGGAGAGGTTCTTACTGGTGCTAGACCAGCACATTTAGCAAATAAAGATATTATTGTAGCAGAACGTAATGAAGATGGTACTTTTACTCCTCATTGGGATCGAATATTTCCTTCACTTGCTAATTAATGAATAATCAAAATATTACAACTCTACTTCCAGATATTGAATTAACTGAGAATAAATTAATTTTAACAAATAATGCAGTTCAACTACTCGGTATTCAATCTGGAGATAGAGTTTGTATTAACTATTATATGGAAAATAATCAACCTATTCCATTAATTGGAACTCCTGATATGTTTGGAATTAATGATGGAAACAAGTTGACTAAAACTAATACGGTTTCATATAGAGGAGAACAAAATAAATTTTTACAAAAATATGGAACCAAATTTGTATTAGAAAAGTTTAAATCTGGATTTAAACTAAAAAATGCAGAAACAAATAGTTCAGAAATTTCTTTAACAATTATTAATAAATAATTAACTATGTTTGATATTAAAGCAATTGCAAATGCTACTGAAAGTAGCTCTAAATTTCTTCCCGCTGGTATTCACAAATGTACTTTTCAAGGTGTAACTAAAGATCTTGTTGCATCTCAATGGGAAGTTATGTCCCTTAATCTTGATATTGAAGGATTTGGTGCATTTACACATAATTTTTTCTTCCCTAAAGCAGATACGGGAGCAATAAGATCTCAATCTACTTATGGAGAAAATCCTTCTCAAGAAGAGCAATTTATGATTTCTATTATGCAAATTCTTGAAGCATGCGATCCTTCTATTAAAGATAAAATTAATAATGGAACAATTAAATTTGGAGCATCATACGATCAGGCAGTAAAAGTTGTCCAGAAACTTACAGCACCATACATTGGAAAAGAGTTGGAAGTTAAATTAATTCCTGGCACCGGAAAGCAAACTGGTTATAATCAAATTCCTAGTTTTCCTGCTAAAATTACTAAAAACGGAGTTCTTAGTATTGCAACTAGATTTATTGGAGCTCCTGGCACATTAACTCTTACACCTACAGAAGTAAAGAAAATTGAAGCTGCTAAGAATGCTAAACCTACAGATATGGCTTCTAAGAAAACTGGTTCAGAGCTTCTTGAAGGTATTTCAGTAGATGCCAAAGACGATGATGCAGTAGATGATCTTCCTTTTGATTAATCTAAAATAATGAATTATGGATATGCAAATGCCCATAATTCTAACCAAAGAACTAATTGAAAAGAGGGTTTCTCAAGAAACGTTAATTTCTAATTATTATGGAGTTCCTATGCAGAAAGGTCTATTTAAGGCTAAACACCGAGTAGATCATCATGCTACCGTTGGTTATTATAAAACTAAATCTGGTAAAATCATTGTAAAAGACTTTGGTTCAAATTATTGCGGAGATTGGATTTATGTTGTGATGAACAAATTTAATTGTTCATATGAAAAGGCATTAATGATAGCTGCTAATGATTTTGGTATTCAAAAATATAATGAATTACCTAAAAATCCAGTTAAAGAAAGTAAAGTTGTTTTAGATGAAAAAAAGGAAGCCATAATTAGAGTAGAAATTAGACCATTTCAACAGTATGAATTAGATTGGTGAGCAAAATTTGGAATTACAGAAAAGACCTTGAAAAAATTCAGGGTCTTTTCTTGTAAAAATGTTTTTCTAAATGATAATTTGTTTCATCTTGAAACTCCTAATCAGTTAGTTTTTGGATATTATGGTGGAATTAAGAATGGAGTTGAAAAGTGGAAAATTTATTTTCCAGGAAATCGAAAGCTAAAATTTATTTCTAATAAAGACTCATCTACGTTACAAGGAGCCATTAATTTACCAAGAAAGGGTGGAGATTTGGTAATTGTTCAAAAATCACTCAAAGATGTAATGCTTTTATATGAATTTGGGATTTCTTCAGTAGCCCCAAATAGTGAAAATGTTTTTCTTTCTGATGAACAATTAATGAAATTAAAATCTAAATTTAAAAGAATTATAGTTTGGTTTGATAATGATGCTCCCGGAAAAGCATATTTAGAAAAAATTAAAAAAGATCATCCAGAATTAGATTGTTTTTATATTCCTGGAGATTTTAAGGAAAAAGATTTCAGCGATTTTTATAAAAAATATGGAAAAGATGAAGCGATGAAGTTTTTAAATAAATATATACTAAAATGCCAAACAATTCCAGAAAACGAGGCATTGCCTATGAAGTCAAAATAATGAATGAATTGAAAGAATTAGGATTTAATGTTGGTACTACTAGGAATTATTCAAAAGCAGAAGATGATAATAAAGTAGACATCTATTCTATTGATAATCAACTTCCTATAAAAATTCAAATTAAAAAAACTCAAAATACTCCACAGTATTTTGCAATTCGTTCACAATCTACAGTAGATCCAAAAGATTTTTGTTTGATTTGAAACAAACAAGTAAAGAAAAATAAAAACTTTTGTTCAGAAGGCGAATGTGTTATTATGGACAAAGAGTTATTTTACGATTTAATTAAAACTAAATATGGCAAAGAAGAATCAAAATAAGTGTGTAGTGACGTTTAAACAAGCTGGTAGTGAAATTAAAGTTACATTTATTCAAGATGAAGGTGAAATTAACTACCAAACAGATTTATCTAAGTTTGCCAAAGATAGAGAAGATGAAGTTCATTTTTCAAATTTTCTAGCTGGATTTTTTCTAGCAACTCTTTCTGCTTGGTCTAAACAAGAATCTCAAAAGAACGCTTCTAATGAGGTTTCAGAGTCTGAGATAAATAACACTACAGAAAACTAAAAATAGTTCGTCTAAGGCCACGTAAAAGCCTTTTAAACAGATGGAAATGAGATATGATTTAATACCTCCACATGGACTAAACGAAGTTAACAAAGTATTTAGTACCAAATTGGAGAAATATGAAAAAAATAAATGGAAAGACGGAATTGCTTGGAGTGAAGTACTTTCCAATTTAAAAAAGCATCTAATTGAATATGAGCAAGGTAATGATTTCACTGATGATGGATTGTTAAATATGGCTCATGTTGCTGAAGATGCTTTAATTTTATGTGAATATTATAAAATATATCCACAAGGAGATGATCGGGATTTATCTAAAATTAAAAATTGCATTATAGGTTGTGATTTAGATGATGTAATTTTTGATTTCCATAAAGCATATGAAGAAAAGTTTAATACTAAACTTTCTGATTATTGGAATGGAGATTATAATATGTCTGATAATCTAGAAAAGCTTCAAAAAGATAAAGAGTTTTGGGTTAATCTTCCAGTTAAACAACAGGAAATTCCTTTTGAAATAGATTATTATATAACCGCAAGATCAATTCCTATTGAATGGACTCAGGAAGCAATTCAAAAACATAATCTTCCTAAAGCACCAATTATTTCGCTTGAATGGAACCAATCAAAATTAGAAACTCTAAAAAAATTAGGAGTTTCAATTATGCTAGATGATAAATTTAGCACTTTTAAAGAATGTAAAGATAATGGGATATTTTGTTATTTAGTTGATAATCCGGCAAATAGACATTATAATGTTGGACATCATAGAATTAATAGTTTGTCCCAATTAAAATATTTAAAATAATGAGTGTAATTCATTTAGATTTAAATAAATTTCAAATAATTCCAATTGCTGATTCTGCTAGAAGATTAAAAATTAGTGATGATGAATATTTTTCTCCGTCATATGGAGAATATATTTCTAATTCTAGGTTAAAATATATTAATCCTGAGGAAGGTGGTAATTTTCAATTATTTAAACATCCTCCAAAATTTACAACAACTTCATTAAAAAATGGCACCGTAGTTCATGCACGCATGCTAGAAAAAGAAACATTTTCTCTTGCTGAAAAGATGCAAAAACCTACCGCAAAACTTGGTGAAGTAATTGATAAAATTATAAAATATAGAAAATCTGGAGACACAATTTATAATTCTATTAAGAAAGCTTGTGAAGAAGTAGACTATTATTCTGAAACTTGGGAAAAGAAAATCCCAGATATAATTAAAAAAGGATTTTCTTATTATATGAAAGCCAAAGATTTAGATGAAAATACTTTTACTCTAGATGATAAAAATTATGAAATAGCTACTAGTGCAATTGCTTCTCTAGAAGCAAATAAAGCAATTATGAGTAAATTACATCCAGTAGACATATTTGGCTCTCCTATAAAAAGTTATAATGAGGATGCTATATTTTTGGATTTTGCTGTTATTTATAAAAGTAGAGTTGCTATTTTAAAAGTAAAAGCAAAAGCAGATAATTGGAGCATTGATGAAGATGGTAAATTACTAACAATCAACGATCTAAAGACTTCTGGTCATTTTATTGATGGATTCATGCGAGAAACTGGTAGTTTATATACTTATCATTATTATAGGCAGGCAGCATTATATAAAACAATGCTTGAAGAGTATTGTAAAAAAGAATATGGTTATACGCATAATTGGAATTTTGAATTTAATTTTTTAGTTGTACAAACTATAGGTAATTATGCATCAGCTTGTTATAGAGTAAGTGATTCTTTGCTTGAAAAAGGTAAAAAAGAATATGAAGATTTATTAAAACGAGTGGCAGCATATAAAATATTTGGTGAAGATGCGGATATTGAATTTTTCAATGGACGTTCTAAGAGTTAAAGCATATACTCTCTGGGACGCAAGAAATATAGCAAAGGAATATGGTTTTGATCATGTTTCCAACGTAACAAGGTTTTGAAAGAAAGCAGGTAGTCCTACGGATGAAAAGAAACTAAAAGCCTTTCAAGTGGATATGTTTTATAAATTTCCTCAGCATGCAAAACCTGGTGATGGGTATGTAATTACTCTAAATCAAGGAGTTCATATGAAGAAAAATCAATGGAAAATAACATATTATCATAAAGGTTGGGTTCCTGGGATTACTAAATTATATGAAATCCGTTTAAAATCAGATGGTACTCTGTTAGCTCAGGCAAAAGAGAAAGTTAGAGCAGTTAAATTAGCTAAGAAGTTAATGTCCAAGTATAGAGAACCTATTGTTGGTAATCTAGTTATTAGACTTCCTAATCCTGAAGCTAGATGTTTTGAAATACATCATACTGATACTGCAAAAGGTAGATATTTAATTTTTGGAATTTCTAAAAAGAAAATATATGACGAAGTACGAAAAGATTTTTAATGGTCTTTTAACTCCTATAAAAGTTTCAAATAGTTTATATAAATGTGAAACTTTTTTGTATTCTAGAACTTTGGAAGAAAAACAAAATCTTTTTAAAAGATTTAAGTATTGAACTACTAGTTTACATCCGAAAGACCTTCAATTTGGAGAGTATTTTCTTTTTGAAAAGGGAGATAATGAAGTAATTGTTCCAACTGTAAAATGTCCTTTATATGGAAATCTTGCTTATATAGGAAATGGTGTTGCGTTTTACGATATAATTCATGATAAATTTTATTCTAGAAGTCATACTCATAATGATTTCATAAAGAAAATGATAAAAACTCATCCTAGAAAATATTATTGTGTTATAATTGATTGGGGAATTCCAAAAATAGAAGCTCAAAATATGGAAGCAATGTTTATATGTTGAGCAAAAGAAATTCTTGGTAAAAAGAAGAATGTTAAAAAGTTTCATTTTGATATAGATGAAATGATAAATAAGAAAAAAGAAGATATAGAAACAATTCAGTTTTATTTAAATATTCCAGAAAGTAATTATGTTGGTAAATAAACGAGACGGAACAAAACAAGAATTTGATTTTAATAAGATTAAAAAAGCAGTTAAAGCTGCTTTTTCTTCTTGTGGAATTGAAAAAGAAACTAGAATAGATCCAGTTATTTGATCAATTAAAAATAAATTGGAACTAGTTGACAATGAACTAAGTGTAGAAAAAATACAAGATATTGTAGAAACTTCATTAATGCAATGTGGTGAATATAAGGTAGCTAAATCGTATATTATTTATAGAGAGGAACATAGGCAATTACGAGAATCTGCTGAAAAGAATTTAACTTTTATAGATAATTATATTCATTCTGATAATACTGCAAATGCTACAATTGATGATAATTCTAATGTTTCTAATCATAATATAGCTGTTTTAAACGCTGAAATTCATAAAGAAAATAATCAAAATACTAATTATCGAATGCTCGAAAATGAACTTCGAAAATTATATCCAAATTTTGATTATAAACAAATGATGAATGATTTTAATACAATTGCTTATCTTCATGATTCTAGTTCTCAAATTGGGATGCCTTACTGTGTTGCAATTACAATGTATCCTTTTCTAACCAATGGAATTAAAAAACTTGGAGGTCTTTCTGCTAAACCAGAATCTCTTGAAAGTTTCTGTGGAATATTTATAAATATGGTATTTGCAATAGCTTCTCAATATAAAGGTGCTTGTGCAACCCCTGGATTTCTCCTCAGCATGGATTGATTCTGTAGACAAGAATGGGGAAATGATTATATTTATCATTTGGATGAAGTTATTTCTCATGGAAAGAAAGATCGTACAATAGAAACTCAAATTCTTCAATATTTTCAACAAGTCACTTATAGTATCAACCAGCCTGCTTCAGCGCGAGGAGGTCAATCAGTTTTTTGGAATATTTCAATTTTTGATAAAGAATTTTTCAATACCATGTATGGAGAATTTTATTTTCCAGATGGTTCTGCTCCAATATGGGAAACTTTTAACTGGTTACAAAAGAAATACTTACACTGGCTTAATCAAGAGAGACTTAAATGTATTTTAACTTTTCCAGTTGTTTCTGTAGCTCTTATTTATAAAGATAAACATTTTATTGATCAAGAACTTTTTGAATATGCATGCCAAGAATATGCTGAAGGAAATTCATTTTTTACTTATATAAATGATTCTCCTGAAAGTTTGAGTTCGTGTTGTCGCTTGAGCTCGAAAATTTCAAAACCTCAATTTAATTTTACTAATGGTCAAATTGGTGAAATGACTGGTAGTCAGAACGTTATAACTCTTAATTTTAATCGTATTATTCAAGATTGGTATAATTCGATGAAAGTTAATGTTTCTGTTGAAGAAAAATCTGGAAAAGCTTCTCCTGAGTTTATAGGAAGTTTACTTAGAACCGACAAAGATCTCCAAGAAAGTTTGAAAGTACATTTAACTGAAATTCTAGAAAGAATTTATAAATATCAAACTGCTTATAATTCATGTCTTAGAAGACTCTTAGATGCTGGATTATTAACTACTTATACTGCTGGTTTTATAGATCTTAAAAAGCAATATTTAACAATTGGTATTAATGGGCTAAATCAAGGTGCTGAATTTCTTGGTTATCAATGCAATAAAAACGAGTCTTATAAAAAATTTTGTAATTTAATTTTTAGTACAATTAAAGAACAAAATCAACTTCATAAGTCTAACTCATTGATGTTCAACACAGAATTTACACCGTGCGAATCGGCTTCTATAAAACTCTATAATCGAGATAAAAAAGACGGTTATTGAGTTCCTAGTGATACTAATTTGTATGCTAGTTATATTTATAAACCAAACGATCCAAATATTTCTATTTTAGATAAAATTTATCTTCATGGTAGAGATTTTTGTGGAGACAACTTAGATGGTAGCTTGACTGCCTGTTAAACCTTTTCCGCTAACTAGCGGGGTATAAAATGCTAACGGTGAACCCTAAACTAAAAAGCATGGGAATACCGTGGGAAAATAATTATTAATGTATTGCAAATCCTCCATATTTTTATTATATTTGTATTAATAAAATTATAAAAATATGTGAGTATATAAAATAACAAATTTAATTAATCAAAAATGTTATGTTGGAATAACAAATAATATTTATAAACGTTGAATTCAACATAAAAGTTATAAAGATAAAAAAGGAAATAAACCTTTATACTTAGCGTTTAAAAAATACGGAATTTCAAATTTTAAATTTGAAATTATAGAAGAAGGAATTACTGATATTAAAGTTTTAGGAAATCGTGAGAGGTATTATATAAAACAATATAAATCTCACGTTACTCAAAACGGTTATAATGTAACTTGAGGAGGAGAAAAATGTCAATTTGATGCAAATCCCCGTACTAAATTAACCGTTGAAGATGTAAAAAATATTAGAAAAATATATGCAGAGTGTAAAATTGGAACAACACAATGTTGAAAATTCTATAAAGATAAGATTTCCTATTCTGCTTTTGAAAAAATTTGAGAAGGGCAAACTTGAAAGGGGATTTCTCCTGAAGTTTATACTGAAGAAAATAAAAAGCTTCATATAAAAATAATGGGAAAAAATATTTCAGGTGAGAATAATAAAAATGCACTCTTTTCTAATTTTGAAGTTTTAGAAATTCGTAAATATTATATAAATCATTCTTTAACTGAAACTTTTAAAAAGTTTGGAAAACAAGGTCAAACTAAACAAAGTTTTCGAGGAGTAATTGATCGGAGTTATAGTAATATTCCGATTTATCGTAAAATAAAAAAATGTTGAGTATTAAATGGAAAAGTTATTAACATTAATGATTATAATCCTGTATCGACTATCTCCGTATCGGGAGAGTAGAACTACTATTAGTACGTAGTTCGAAATGGGTTTTGCGATTTATTTCGTTAAGATATAGTCAGGTCATATAGAAATATATGAATAGCCGGGTTCAGCAGCCCATATAAATATTGATTCTCATCTTTCAAAGGAACAATATATAAAACTTTTAACTTATGCTGGAGAAGTTGGATGTAAATATTTAACTTTTAATGTTCCAAATGCAGAATGTCAAGAATGCGGTTTTATAACAAAAACTCCAATAACTAAATGTCCACATTGTGGTAGTACGAAAATTGACTACTACGACCGCGTAATTGGGTATTTAACTAAAATTAAAAATTGGAGTGCAGGAAGGCAGCAAGAACAAAAAACTAGAATATATTCACATATTGATTAATTAAAATTCTTCCAAAATATATTTTGTATTTTGGAAGAATTTTTGTATATTTAATTAACTAAAAATTAATTAATTATATGGCAAAAAATAAAAATTTAACACAAGCTAAAAAGGCAAAGAACGATGAATTTGATTGATCCGAATTAACTCCTTCGCAAAAAGCCAAAAAGAAATATGAATTAAAACATAGGGTTCCAGATTCTGAATTTTTAAAAGAATTAAGAAGCCCATATATTGCCGAAGAATGATTTCAAATTAAAGATTTTCCAAATTATTATATAAATAAGGAAGGAACTATATATTTTGCTGGAGACGTTTCTAATCGCCGTTTTAGGAGAAAAAGCAAATTTGTTAAACCAACATTATTAAAAATAGGCTATTATAAAGTTTGTTTAAATAAAGAATTCAAACTTTTACATAGAATTATTGCCCAAACTTTTATTCCTAATCCATTGAATTATAATGAAATAGATCATATTGATGGAAATCCTAAAAATAATCAAATTTCAAATTTACGTTGAGTTTCTCACCGTGAAAATATGAATAATCCAGTTTCTTGTAAAAAGAATTCAAATTCACATTTAGGTCTTCCGTTAAATATTGTAGGAAGAAAAAAAGTTTGAATAGATAAGTCAAATAAAATTTATAAAATGATTTAAATGATAGAAGATAAAATTAAAAAATTACAATCTAAAATTGCAATTGTAAAAGATAGGCTAGAAACAGAGGAAAGTACAAAAACTGCTCTAGTGCTACCTTTTATTCAACTACTTGATTATGATATTTTTAACCCAACCCAAGTTTTACCAGAATTTAATTGTGATATAGCAAAGGGAAAAGGAGAAAAAGTAGATTATGCACTTTTAATAAAAAACAAGGTCGAAATTATAATAGAATGCAAGGGTTTTGGAGTTAATTTAGCTCCACATAAAAATCAACTTTCTAGATATTTTGTTTCGACAAAAGCAAAATATGCAATTCTTACAAACGGAATTTTGTACCAATTTTATACAGATTTAGACAATAAAAATCTTATGGACGAAATTCCGTTTTTTCAATTTTCTTTAGAAAATTATTCTGCTTCTGATATAGAAATTTTAGAACAATTTATGCTTTCTAATTTTGATTCTGATAAAATAGATCAAAATGCTTCTGAATCAAAAATTATAACAGGAGTTACAGGGGAAATTAAGACTCTTTTTGAAAAACCTTCACTAGAGACGATAAAACTTTTTACAAAGAGTTCGTACAAAGGACGTTACACAGATTCAGCGGTTTCAAGATTAACAATTTTATTCAAGAAAGCCCTGAAACAATTTGTTAATGACCGTGTTTCAAATCAATTAAAATCTGCTACTGAAGCTGAAGATGCAACGGATAATAGTTGTGGAAAAATTATAACAACTGAAGAGGAAAAACAAGCGTTTTATATAATTCAAGCAATTACTAGAGAAATTATTCCTTCTGAAGATGTTGTTATGAGAGACCAAGTAAAACTTTGCATGGTTCTTTATAAAAATGATCAATGTAAGCCAATTGTTAAATTATATTTTAATGATTTGAAAAATCTTAAAATAGAGTTGTTTGATGATGAAGGGTCTTATAAAATAGAATTGGCTACAATTGAAGAAATTTATGATTACCGAGATGCAATTATAAAGATTTGTAAAAAATATAGCGAATCTTCTTCTATAAAAAGAGCTTCTCCTTTCAAATTTAAAATGGTTAATATTTCTTCTGGAGAAAACGTTGTGTTTGTTCCGAAAAATTTAACCTGTTCTGTTGTTAACGATAATACAATTTCTTATAATGGAGTAAAATATTCATTGTCAGGTTTTTGCGCGGAATATATGCCTGATTCTATGAAAAATGCTTCTAGAGCCTATCAAGGTCCTAAATATTTTTCATATAAAGGAAAGCTTTTAGTTGACCTCCGTAATGAATTGGAATCCAAATCTTCAAATGCTTTGTAAATCTTGCAATCGTACAAAATCAAGTAAATAATGCTCTATATAATCATTATATAATTTTTATAATTTGTGGATTTCTAGGA
>OBKV01000023.1_pt1 | contig 175782 bp, 136 predicted proteins | sample 1517301 | NCBI WGS metagenome assembly OBKV01 (sample SAMN04571685, study PRJEB22368) | human gut metagenome | biome: human gut; material: stool | host: Homo sapiens | place: Luxembourg | collected 2012-06-29 | reverse complement strand
TCGTTTTACAAGTAAATTCCCACGAAACCCTATAGGTTGCGGATTTGAGGTTTATGAGATAATCGTCAATCGTTTTCTGCGATGGTACTTGATACATATCGGATATATTTCGTTGCTGAAGAACAATCCGGATTCCCTTTATATCCTCTGAAAAGCCAACAAAACGATACCTCGTTGATGGGAATAACATGTTATGAATCAGATGTTCATAAATGATATCCTCTGGCAAGATATGCTTCATCGAAGCCTTTGCAAAAGGAGACTTCATTTTGGTGAAAGTTGTTCCGTCTTCACTTAAAAAGACAATACTTTCTCCCGTTGGAATCATTCGTCTGTCACCAAATTTACCCCAGTCCGACTTATCTATATACAAGCCTTGTCCTTTGGCGATTTTTATCAAACGTAGGCATTCCTCTTCCTCTGCAGTTCTCGTGCTTTCCCTGTTATCTCCATATTGTTGAGTGGATATCCCAGTCTCAAACACTCGAATATCGCTTCGGTCGCTATCTGCCTGTACTTTTCGCTCAGGCTCATAACATATTGCAGGGCGTTCCGTCCATCTCTTAAATATATAGTCGATAATTTTTCTTCCATAACTCTTCATTATTATAGTTTTTGCTGCAAATTTACGATTAAATTTTGAAACGACCAAAGTTTTCACAGTTTTTGGGGTTGCACCAGTAAATTCCTGTATCCATAATCCCACATTATAAACACAGGAATTTACTGGCATACCCTTATCATTTGACTATAAATCTCAAAAATTACAAGAAATGTTTGACTATATCAATTATTCAGCGTATCTTTGCAACAATAATAAAAGAAAGGAAAGCTATATGGAAACAAAAGACAAGAAAATACAAGTTCATACCATAGACTACAAAGACATCGACAAGTTTTTCCCTGCTCATAGCGAGATTACAATGTCTCCACTTCCGAAAGGACACATAGCACGACTCACTACCATCCACAAGGTTAAGATCCAATAAAAAACTTCAGTGGGATTATGCACGCTATCATAAAAAGATAAACATAAAAGTAAAGTTTAACATGAAATTTTTGAAGAAATCAACTTTTATGTTTATCTTTGCAGCAAAAATATAAGTTATATGGAAAAGAACTTATTAATAGAGCTATTGGAAACTGGAGAAAAAGTCAGCCTTTATTCTCCAAGATTCGAGGGTGAGGAATATACCGAATTTGAGAAATTCCTTCTCACCTATAAGGACCAATATGCCCAAGATGTACAAGTCCTCATTAGAAGGATTGATATTATCAAAGAAAATGGTGCAGAAGATAGATTCTTCAGATATGAAGGAAGCAAACGTGACAGGGTGATGGCACTACCCTCTCATCTTGATACATCTAATTTAAGATTGTATTGCCTTAATATCAGCCATAAGATTTTAATCTTAGGAAATGGCGGTATAAAGAAAACGCAAACATATCAAGAAGATGTAAATCTGCATAGAGCCGTACGAAACTTACAAAAGATAGACATTATTATAAAGAAACTTGAAAATAGAAGAATCATAACTATCAATGGTACAAATCTACATGGACCACTTGAATTGACTATAGATATCGACTATAATAAGGAGGATTTAATATGAAAACAAATAAACTGATGGATGAAATCCGCAAGTCAACTCCTGCGGACACAAACAAACAAGTCGACTTATGCGTTGCTATAGCCAACAGAGTCTTTGAACTATTACAGGAACGAAATATGAAACAGCGTGATTTCGCAAAGGCTCTTGGCAAGACAGAAACAGAAGTAAGTCGTTGGCTGAGTGGAACACATAATCTCACATTAGCTACAATTGCAAAGATGGCAACGGTTCTTGGTGATGACATCATTACCACAACACAGAGCCATCGTCCATACAAATTTCCAAATACGCAAAATGTAGCTATGATGGTAGCTGAGGATATGTGCAAAAAATAGTCATACAAATAATAAAAAATCCCTGCCATAGGAAGCCTTTCCTACAGCAGGGATTTTTCTATTGGGAATCATTAAGAATGACTTAACTGTCAATTCTTAATCACTAATAAATAATCACTAAACATTATTTATACTCTCCCCAAGCCTTGATGTCGATATCCTCGAGCTTGGTGGTGCAGAATGCATAGATAAACGCACTCGCCAGACGGCTGTTGGTAATCAATGGCACGTTCAGGTCGATGGCAGCACGACGAATCTTGTAACCATTGCTCAACTCGCTGCTGGTCAAGTTCTTCGGAATATTCACTACCATATCAATCTCGTGGTTGTGGAGCATCTCCAAAGCCTTAGGCGCACCGCCTTCTGCCTCCTCTGATGGCCAGAGCACACGGGTGTTCTCAATACCATTCTCGGTGAGGAACTTGCTACTACCACCAGTTGCAAACAACTTGTAGCCATGCTTAACCAGCATCTGGGCTGCATCGAGCAAATCTACCTTCTGCTTGGCTGAACCCGTAGAAAGCAGGATGTTCTTGGCAGGAATACGATGACCCACAGAAAGCATACTCTTCAGAAGAGCGGTAGATGTATCGTCGCCCAAGCAACCTACCTCACCCGTACTGCTCATATCCACACCCAATACTGGGTCCGCCTTCTGCAAACGGTTGAAGCTGAACTGAGATGCCTTGATACCTACATAGTCGAGATCAAAGAGGTTCTTGTGTGGCTTCTCTACCGGCAAACCGAGCATTACGCGGGTAGCCAACTCGATGAGGTTGATCTTCAATACCTTGCTTACGAATGGGAACGAACGGCTGGCACGCAAGTTACACTCGATAACGAGAATATCATTGTCACGAGCCATGAACTGGATGTTGAACGGACCGTTGATGTGCAACTCCTTGGCAATCTGACGACCTACTCGCTTCACACGACGAACTGTCTCAACATACAACTTCTGAGGAGGGAACTGGATGGTAGCATCGCCTGAGTGAACACCGGCAAACTCGATGTGCTCGGAAATCGCATAGGCAATCACCTCGCCATTCTTTGCCACTGCATCCATCTCTATCTCCTTGGCATGTTCGATAAACTTACTTACTACCACTGGGTGATCCTCACTCACGTTGGCTGCCAACTGCAGGAATCGCTTCAGCTCTTCCTCGTTAGAACATACGTTCATCGCAGCACCAGAAAGCACGTAACTTGGACGAACCAATACAGGGAAACCTACACGCTCGATGAAGTTGTCGATGTCCTCCATAGAGGTCAGGGCGCTCCACTCTGGCTGGTTGATACCGTTGTTGGTCAACATCTGAGAGAACTTGGCACGGTCCTCAGCGTTATCGATGTCCTTGGCAGCAGTACCCAGGATTGGCACGTTCTGTGCATCCAGGTGCATAGCCAGGTTGTTTGGAATCTGACCACCTGTAGATACGATGACGCCATGAGGCTGCTCCATCTCGATGATATCCATCACACGCTCGAAGGTCAACTCGTCGAAGTAGAGACGGTCGCACATATCGTAGTCGGTAGATACGGTCTCTGGGTTGTAGTTGATCATCACTGAGCGCCAGCCTTCCTTGCGGATGGTGTTCAATGCCTGAACGCCACACCAGTCGAACTCTACGGAAGAACCGATGCGGTAAGCACCCGAACCGAGTACGATGATAGAACGATGGTCGTTCTCGAAGGTGATGTCACTCTTCACGCCTGCGTATGTAACATAGAGGTAGTTGGTCTGCGCAGGATACTCTGCTGCCAGGGTATCAATCTGCTTTACTACAGGAAGGATACCATAGCTCTTACGCTTGTTGCGAACCAGCAGGGCAGCCTTGTGCATGTTGCCCAACTCCTGCTCCAAGCCAACGGACAATATAATCTTTATGCCAACCTTATTGTTGTTTTGCCGGAACAAAGAGAGGGGCTTTCATCCCCGATATAAATAGTTAGGACATCAAAATTCCACTTCTCGTTTATGATTTTTAAGTCTGTATCAGCATAAATCAACAAACAACCTTCTCCATCCATCTGTTCCAAGTAAGCATTAAGCTGTATGCAAGAATCTTGAATCTGCTTCTCATTTCTAAATTTCTTCACCTCTATTATATACAGTTTCTCACCAGCTTTCCAGCCACTCCTATATTCGTTTTCTTTTTCCTTGGCATAGTGAGGCAATAAAAAATCAACTGAACCATTTGAAGTATCAACTTCTTTATAGAAATCCACACCATGCAAGAAGAGAAATTCAGCAAGATGCTTCTGTAGGGCTTTCTCTTTCCAATTATCTTTTGTTTCTATGACTTTAAATCTTTCAACCCATTCTTTATATTTTAATATCTTGCCTACTATATATTTATTTGCCTTATAAGCATTAAAGATATAGTCAACAATAGAACCAATATAATCAGACTTAAAAAGTTCTAGCCTATCTCCTGTTACCTCATAATCCTTATCAATCCAAACGGTTTTATCATAGTAAAAATCTTTGGTACCAGAATTACGAAGGTAATGTAAATATTGGATACAATATGCAATATATTTGTCTTGATTCATCTCTAAAAAAATATCTGTCAAATAATTTACATCTTGTTCTTGATCAAATGTAAATTTTTCATCTTTAACAGGGTATTCTCTCAACAACTCTTCTATTGTTATCTTAGCAATAGGCATGGAATACAATTCTTCCATAAAAATGTCCGTATTTCTATTAAACGACACGCCAGATTTCTTATTACAATATTGTTTGTATCGCTCTTCTAAATCTTGAATATAATCTCTTGTTTCCATACTTTTATTTTTGAGTTTTTTCTTTTCTCATAATTTCTGCATTGTATTTGTCTTGGAAAGATATTTCTACACAATGCTTATCTTCTGAAATTTCTAAAGAAATCAAGCCTTTGGAACTTTTGTAATATGTAGCACACATAGGAAGTTGCCCAAATTCTAATGTTTCTTCAAAAGATTCATCAAGAATTTCTGTGGGGGTACCATATATGCCATTGAACTTTTCTCGCAAACTGAGATATTGCTCGTACAAGTCCATAAAATGACCTTTTTTGAAAAATATATCAATAAGATATACGGTCTTAGATATATTGCTATTATATATACGCAACCATACATCCTTGCCAAGATATTTCCCTTTTAACTCAACCCCAACTTCATTTTCCTGAGTTTTCTCCGAAAATCCTTTAGCCTTTAGCTTTGTCACCATAGCTTGTCTTGTTCCTGTAATAGGAATACCCATAAAAGTTAGATGCGTTTGGGCTGATATGTTGCAACAAAGCAACATTAACATTGTCATTAACAGAATGGCTTTTTTCATACATTTATCACTTTATCACATCTTTCGACTTTGCGATATTTATTGCAGCATTCATATCCGCATCCTGTGCTTGGTTGTAACAAGTACATTCAGGATTAGTGCAAATAAAAGTATCACGTTCTATTCTATTTCCTCGTTGACCACAGACATGACAAGTCTGGCTGGTATATGCTGGATTTACATATTGTACCGCAATACCTGCCATTGCAGCCTTGTACTCTATGTCTTTCTGAAGTTCGAAATAAGACCAACGACCGAGAAGGCGTTTATGATTATACTCGACTTCTCCCTCTTGATTTTTCCCAAATCCTTTCAGGCTTTCCATTTGTATGGTCTCAACTTTCCAATGAGATGCCAAATTGACTATTTCTCGGCTTATTCGGTGATTCTCAGTCTGTACCCAGTTTCTTTCTTTTCCCCTAAGAATTTCAGTCGCTTTGGTCTTGTGCTTTCTCCCATGCCCACCTTGCGTAAGTTGGGAACGTTGTAATTCTCGAAATCTTCTACGAAAGACATCACGTTGCTTTTGAAAGGCTTCACCATTACCTATGCGACTTCTCTCGGGCCCATTATTAACTGCCACATAAGCAGGATTTACAACACCAAGATCTACGCCCATAACTTTACCTTTCACAGGTACGCTTTCCGCTTTAGGAATATCAACCGTTATAAGTAAAAACAGTTTTCTTTCTTTGAGCTGAATTTTTGCAGCTGCACATAGCTTGTACTTCTTTGTCTTTATACAATTATCTATGATAGCACGATTGTTACTACGATCGCGTCCAAAGTTTAGCCTGAAGCGAGTATCCTCAAACCAAGGCAAATAGTAATTGTCACCATCACATATAATAACATGTCTCTTTTCGAAACTAAAGGGAATTGGCATACCTTTTTTATAAGTAGCCAAACTTCTTTCTCCTCGTATTTGTTCTTTCTTATTCTCATTAAAGTGCTGATAAACATCCTGTTTGAGATTATTCAAAATATCCGAAGGAATATCTTTTGCATATTCGCTACTTGTTACTGCACGATATGAATATGTTTGTGGATGCTTTGGAGCAATATCATTCTTCATAGAGACAAGTTCTGCATCAATTTCCTGCATACGTTTTTTAATTTCTTCCTTAGTTGCGTCTGTTATGAACTTGAAAGACAACTTGGACTGGCATTTTACATATTCATCATTCTGTAATCTCATTAAAGATAATAGATTGTCTAATCCATACAATTGACTTACAAGGAGATTTGCCACCTTGTATAGTTTTCGGTCAAATTTATAAAATGTATTATAACATTTCTTATTTGACTCTTCATGAGTTATCCCGTCTATATCTGGGGTTATTTCAATTTTTCTTGTTATTTTTGACATAATCTATTACTTTTTAAATGGATTTACGTATAACACCTTAGCCTTATGAAGACTTCACACACTTTTTATGTTCCCTATATGTTTTGGTTATTGGATGTTCCTCACTTTTTTAGATGATTTCCACCTAATTTGAAATAGGTAACGAGGGACTAACGTTGGACGTACCTCACTTTTTAAGATGATATCCACCTTGGTACAAAGGGTTATAGTTCTTGGTAGTTGGATGTACCTCACTTTTTTAGATGATATCCACCCGGTCATAAAGAAGCGGATGATGTGGTTGGTTGGATGTACCTCACTTTTTTAGATGATATCCACCCAATTCATTCGGTGTATTGGAGTGCGTAAGGTTGGATGTACCTCACTTTTTTAGATGATATCCACCTCGGTCATAAAGAAGCGGATGATGTGATTAGTTGGATGTACCTCACTTTTTTAGATGATATCCACCCTATTTGTTACAATTATCTGTTATATAACAATTTAAGGTACTTACCGAGTGGCATAAGCCCTCAGCATAAGGGTTTCCAACAACCCCATTTGAATATTTTTATTCAACTATTTTCATTCATATCGAAATTATTATTCACAAACGTTTTACCACGAATGCGGTGCAAATATACGAAAAATAAATGAGAATAAGGCATCTGTAAACTGAAATAATCTGAAAATTATCATTTCTACCTCGAAACAGCTCAGATAATATCAAGAAAATATCATCTACCTATCAAGTTCACGAAGTCAAGCGCAACAACTAATGAATAGCATATTAGAAATCATCTTCTTCTATTTCTTTTGCCCTCGTCCAAATATCAGCAATGATTTGACCTATATCGCTTGAATATGATTCCAATATCTTGCTATTATAATCACTCCAAAGAGTAAATCCTTTTAAGTCAAGCCGTTTCCTGCCAATATCCTGCCTAGTACCATTAAAGATAAAAGATTCTTGCCAAGTAGCCATAGGATTTTCAGTCTTGACTCTATACTTACCATCTTTTATGGTAATCGTAACTATATATTCAACAGTTCCCGTCATGTCAATTGCTGGTCTATTATTAGGAAAGTTTTTTGTTCCATAAAGGTATGATGAGCTTCTAAACTTAATAGTTCCTGTTTATTTATCGTCATACTGTAATTTCTGTTGAAAGTTTGGTATATGTGTCGCAAGCGATTCCTTTGAAGCACGATACAAAACATCCTTAGATTGTGGACAGGAGAGAATCGCCGTAAAACAATAATTCATAGTGTCACAATCCACTTTCTCGAACTTAGCCTGAGCAAAGCAAGAAGTTGCCAAATTCATGTAAAGAAGCAATATTGGCAAGTATTTTTTCATATCTATATTTATTGGCAAACATTAATTATCTGGTTGGAAACCACTCTTATAGTCAACATCTATCCATTTTAGGCATGGAAAATATGTTTTAATATTATCCTTTGTGACAAGAATAGTATCGCTACCACCACCCATGTAATCAACTACAACCTTATACGGAAAAGGAGTTGGCTTCTTTCCACCAATATAATAAGGATCAAAATGTTTGGTATAACTTTTCTTTGATTCAAATGGTCCAGTTGCATAGATGTGATGGAACTTTGTGTGCTTTACATTAGCATTAACACCACCACGTATTTCATCAACAATAGCATCGCCGACACCATTTACAGGAGTAAAAAACACATGTACATATTTCAAATTTCTGTCACTTGTCACCTTAAACTTTGTTTCCAGTTGCAAATGGCTAAAGTCCATAATATCTGCAACATAAAACTTAAATTTAGAGAATTGCACTTGTGCATGGACACTCATACTCATCGCCATACCAACGATAGCAAAAATCATATTCTTTTTCATACTTCCACTTTTTGAAGATTATACAATCATGTTTATTAAACGAAAAGCGCGAGAAACTAATCTTGCCCGTCACTTATTCTTGGTCGTAGGAAAACCACTGCTTGATGACGAACAGATAGAATCTCACGCTGAAAGTTATATAGCCCCCAAAAAGTGTGCCGTTGAGGTTTGTCCCCTTGGCACACTACGAGAGTTGATTATACAACCTACCCGTGACACCTTCTCTGCTAAGCCATTGACAAGCATTTTGAATTTCCTACGTTCAGAATAATCAATGAGCAAAGCGTTGACGACGCCTTATGTATGTTATACAAACGCATTTATTGCGAATGCTCTGCAAAAGTACGTAAAATAAATGAGAATAAGCTATTTATTAGCAGATTTTTTAGGCAAAAAAGTGTTTTTGCAGCAAAACAATCCGAATAACAACAGAAAAACAACCGACAAATGGTCTATTACACTCGGCTTGGCGCAAGCATCAGTGTCTTTGGAAGTGTAACTGTCTGAAAGCACTACAGGAGAATCAATTGTAAACTCAACTGGCAGTAACACTAAACCTTCTGAAGAAGTTGATGGTTAAACGAGCCAAATTTTCACTAACAATGTGTAATCTTCGTTCAAAACAGGGTATTTTACAAAAGTTTATTCGCAAAAAGTTTTGCAGTTTCCAAAAATATACATACCTTTACGGTGACAGTTCCCACCACGCTTCTCATTTGCACAGCGAACCAGGGTGTGACTTTTGCATTTTACAATCCCATCAAGCACATTTGTACAAATGGCACTTGGTGGGATTGTTATTATGCAGCTTTTCCATACTCATAAATACTGTCGCTGGCTAGATTTATCTTGTCGTTCCAATATACACAAGTTCGGCTTGTCCAACTGGGCTTGTTTAAAAAGGCCATATACATCCACTAATGCACGAAACGAAGGAAGCGTCTTGATGTCATCCTTCACATCGTACAACACTTTATATCCATCATCGAATTCAACGAAAAGGATATAGTCATCTCAAACTGACATTTTCTGAATTCTTGGTATCATAATGGTGGAAGTTTTGTTTATATTTGTTTGTCCCACATTTCCTGAAGTTCATCAGAATGAAGTGAGAGCCATTCTGTTACTAACTCTTGAGCCTTTTTAGGTAAATCTCCTTCAAACATTTAACCTGCCCAATGGCCTCATGATTGCATCTTTGCTTATAGGCAGGTCAAAAACATACCCTCTCAGTATTACTTGGTACCAAATAGAACAAATGTCTTGAAAATATGCGTCCAAGCAAGATTTGGAAATCGTGATTTCCAAATTTTCAAATCACTGATTGTCAATTCATTCATATTTATCCCTTCTTATCCTCTTTATTATCGCACTTTGTAAAAAGCAATTTCTTCATCTCATCCTCAGGAGGCAATACCTTTTTGAGTTTTTCAGGCATCACCTGATAGGTAGCCACTCCCATTGGCTGATTGTAGTCTTGAAGAAGATACTCCACATACGTCTTGTCAGCATCGCAGCAAAGCACGATGCCGACTGTAGGATTTTCATGAGGCTTGCGCTCATCGTCATTGAGCATACGGATATATGCTGCCAACTGACCAAGATAGGCTGGTTTGAACTCTCCCTTCTTCAACTCAAACACTACCAGGCTCTGCAACTCTCTGTTGAAGAACAGCAAATCCACATAATGGTCATGCCCGAACTTGTCGATATGCACTTGGTTGCCCATAAAGGTAAAGTCCTTACCAAACGTCAAAATGAAATTCTTGACATTCGACACTATCGAGTTCTCTATGACACGCTCATCAATGTCCTGTGGGTCTCGCTCACCAAGTTCTTCCACATTGATAAAGTCGAGCAAGTAGTCATCCTTGAACATCGATATAGCCTTGGCTGCATAACGAGTGGACGGCATGGTTGTGGCAAAGTTGTTTGGCATCTGTGACTGATGATGGAAGAGATCAGCCTTCAAATTGTTGCGAAGTGTATATTTATCCCAACGCAAGGTCGCAGCCTGATGTATATAGAAAGCACGCTCTTCCAATGTTTCTGTCTTGGCAAGAATCTCATAATGGTGTGAAAAACTTAACGACATAAATTCATGCCAATCCAAATCGTTCGCCAATGGCGAACGATTTACAGAAAGCAGTTCATTTGCCTGCAGTACATCTTGTTTTTCAGACGTTTGCAAATCGTTCGCCATTGGCGAACGATTTATTAATTTACTCCACTGCTCATAGAAAATACGCATTTTCTTTATGCTTGCAGGTGAAAAGCCACGCAATCCTGGCAGTTCTCTTCTCAGTTGTTCGCTGATAGTCTCGATGGCTCCAGTACCCCAAGCTCCTGTGCGAGTATTGTCCGACACATACTTGCCTATACCATAATATAATGCAAGCATTTGGCGATTAACTGCCTTGGCTGCTTCCAACTGGCTTTGCAAGATGGCAGACTTTATCTGCTGTACCGCCTCGTTGTATCTTGTATCAATCTGTTTCATATTCTGTTTCCTTTTGGTCGTGGGCAGGTTAAAAACAGCCCTCCCAGTTATGACTTCCTTGTTATCAGCTCCTTTAAGCCTTGGATAGCATACTCATCGCCTATAAGCTAGCTTACGAGTGATGACAATTCACTCTGCGCAGCCGCCATCTCAGTGCCTATATTGCTGGGCGTTCCGTCCATCTCTTAAATATATAGTCGATAATTTTTCTTCCATAACTCTTCATTATTATAGTTTTTGCTGCAAATTTACGATTTTATTTTGAAGTACCAAAGTTTTCACTGCTTTTTTGCTCAAATAAGAAATCCCTGCCATAGGAAGCCTTTCCTACAGCAGGGATTTTTATTATACTATTATAAAGGTATAGCGCTTAACCCAATAATTAAACACTACACACTAAACATTACTTATACTCTCCCCAAGCCTTGATGTCGATATCCTCGAGCTTGGTGGTGCAGAATGCATAGATAAACGCACTCGCCAGACGGCTGTTGGTAATCAATGGCACGTTCAGGTCGATGGCAGCACGACGAATCTTGTAACCATTGCTCAACTCGCTGCTGGTCAAGTTCTTCGGAATATTCACTACCATATCAATCTCGTGGTTGTGGAGCATCTCCAAAGCCTTAGGCGCACCGCCTTCTGCCTCCTCTGATGGCCAGAGCACACGGGTGTTCTCAATACCATTCTCGGTGAGGAACTTGCTACTACCACCAGTTGCAAACAACTTGTAGCCATGCTTAACCAGCATCTGGGCTGCATCGAGCAAATCTACCTTCTGCTTGGCTGAACCCGTAGAAAGCAGGATGTTCTTGGCAGGAATACGATGACCCACAGAAAGCATACTCTTCAGAAGAGCGGTAGATGTATCGTCGCCCAAGCAACCTACCTCACCCGTACTGCTCATATCCACACCCAATACTGGGTCCGCCTTCTGCAAACGGTTGAAGCTGAACTGAGATGCCTTGATACCTACATAGTCGAGATCAAAGAGGTTCTTGTGTGGCTTCTCTACCGGCAAACCGAGCATTACGCGGGTAGCCAACTCGATGAGGTTGATCTTCAATACCTTGCTTACGAATGGGAACGAACGGCTGGCACGCAAGTTACACTCGATAACGAGAATATCATTGTCACGAGCCATGAACTGGATGTTGAACGGACCGTTGATGTGCAACTCCTTGGCAATCTGACGACCTACTCGCTTCACACGACGAACTGTCTCAACATACAACTTCTGAGGAGGGAACTGGATGGTAGCATCGCCTGAGTGAACACCGGCAAACTCGATGTGCTCGGAAATCGCATAGGCAATCACCTCGCCATTCTTTGCCACTGCATCCATCTCTATCTCCTTGGCATGTTCGATAAACTTACTTACTACCACTGGGTGATCCTCACTCACGTTGGCTGCCAACTGCAGGAATCGCTTCAGCTCTTCCTCGTTAGAACATACGTTCATCGCAGCACCAGAAAGCACGTAACTTGGACGAACCAATACAGGGAAACCTACACGCTCGATGAAGTTGTCGATGTCCTCCATAGAGGTCAGGGCGCTCCACTCTGGCTGGTTGATACCGTTGTTGGTCAACATCTGAGAGAACTTGGCACGGTCCTCAGCGTTATCGATGTCCTTGGCAGCAGTACCCAGGATTGGCACGTTCTGTGCATCCAGGTGCATAGCCAGGTTGTTTGGAATCTGACCACCTGTAGATACGATGACGCCATGAGGCTGCTCCATCTCGATGATATCCATCACACGCTCGAAGGTCAACTCGTCGAAGTAGAGACGGTCGCACATATCGTAGTCGGTAGATACGGTCTCTGGGTTGTAGTTGATCATCACTGAGCGCCAGCCTTCCTTGCGGATGGTGTTCAATGCCTGAACGCCACACCAGTCGAACTCTACGGAAGAACCGATGCGGTAAGCACCCGAACCGAGTACGATGATAGAACGATGGTCGTTCTCGAAGGTAATGTCGCTCTTCACGCCGGCGTAGGTTACATAGAGGTAGTTGGTCTGAGCAGGATACTCTGCTGCCAGGGTATCAATCTGCTTTACTACAGGCAGGATGCCATAGCTCTTGCGCTTGTTGCGAACCAGGAGGGCTGCCTTGTGCATGTTGCCCAACTCCTGCTCCAAGCCCACGGCACGGGCTACCTGGAAGTCGGTAAAACCGTAAACCTTAGCGGTGCGGAGCAAATCCTGGTCAAGAGTATTGATGTTGCACTTCTTCATCGCCTCGTCGATGTCGATGATGTGCTTCAACTTCTCAAGGAACCACTTGTCAATCTTGGTCAAGTCGTGAATCTGATCTACGGTATAGCCCTTGTGCATAGCCTTTGAAATCACGAACACACGCTTATCTGTTGGCTCGCGCAAAGCTGCATCGATATCGTCGATTTCAAGTTCCTTGTTCTCTACGAAGCCGTGCATGCCCTGACCAATCATACGAAGACCCTTCTGGATAGCCTCCTCGAAGTTGCGGCCGATGGCCATTACCTCACCTACTGACTTCATAGATGAACCCAACTCCTTATCTACGCCACGGAACTTAGACAAGTCCCAACGAGGAATCTTACAAACCACGTAGTCCAATGCTGGCTCGAAGAAAGCTGATGTGGTCTTGGTTACAGAGTTCTTCAACTCGAACAGGCCGTAACCCATACCGAGCTTGGCTGCAACGAAGGCAAGAGGATAACCGGTAGCCTTAGATGCCAAGGCAGATGAACGGCTCAAGCGGGCATTCACCTCGATTACGCGATAGTCCTCGCTCTTAGGGTCGAAGGCATACTGCACGTTACACTCACCCACGATTCCGATGTGACGGATAATCTTGATGGCGAGGGCACGGAGCTTATGATACTCTGCATTGCTCAGGGTCTGAGATGGAGCGATAACGATACTCTCACCGGTATGGATTCCCAGTGGGTCGAAGTTCTCCATGTTACAAACTGTGATACAGTTGTCGTAACGGTCGCGAACCACTTCATACTCTATCTCCTTCCAGCCCTTCAAGCTCTTCTCCACCAATACCTGTGGAGAGAATGAGAAGGCCTTCTCTGCGAGCTTGTTCAGCTCCTCCTCGTTGTCAGCGAAACCAGAACCGAGTCCACCCAAGGCGTAAGCAGCACGGATGATAACAGGATAACCGAGTTCGGCAGCAGCCTTGCGGGCCTGCTCGATGTTCTCGCAAGCCTCGCTCTTGATGGTCTTCACGTTGATTTCATCCAACTTCTCTACGAAGAGTTCACGGTCCTCAGTATCCATGATAGCCTGTACTGGAGTACCCAATACCTTGACATTATATTTCTCCAAGATGCCCTGGCGATAGAGTTCCACACCACAGTTGAGGGCAGTCTGACCACCGAAGCTGAGGAGGATACCGTCTGGCTTCTCCTTCTGGATGACACGCTCTACGAAGTAAGGCTGCACTGGCAGGAAGTAAATCTGGTCGGCAACACCTTCTGATGTCTGTACGGTTGCGATATTCGGGTTGATGAGCACAGTCTCGACACCTTCCTCGCGCAATGCCTTCAGGGCCTGCGAACCTGAGTAGTCGAACTCACCTGCTTCACCGATCTTCAAGGCTCCAGAACCTAAGAGGAGCACCTTCTTTATATTTTCGTCTTTCATTATTTTCCTAAATTACAATAAAATCAATCGAATTCTTCACTCTTCACTTACTTGAGTGTTTCTACAAACTTATCAAACATGAACTCTGTATCCACAGGGCCAGAGCAAGCCTCTGGGTGGAACTGACTTGAGAACCAAGGGTTCACCTTGTGGCGGATACCCTCGTTAGAGCCATCATTCATGTTGACAAAGAGTTCCTCCCAATCGTTGCCCAATGTCTTGGCATCAACGGCATAACCGTGGTTCTGAGAGGTGATGTAGCAATTGTTGGTTCCTACCATGCGCACAGGCTGGTTGTGTGAACGGTGACCATACTTCAACTTGTAGATGGTAGCACCGGCAGCCTTAGAAAGCAACTGGTTACCCATACAGATACCGCAGATAGGCTTGCGACTCTGGTTGATCTGCTTGCGGATAATATTCACAGCATCCTCGCACATATCTGGGTCACCAGGACCATTTGCCAGGAACAAGCCATCGAAATCCATATCGGTGTAATCGTAATTCCAAGGCACACGAATTACCTCAACACCTCTGTTGATGAGGCAACGGATGATGTTAGCCTTCACACCGCAGTCAACGAGTACCACCTTCTTACCGGCACCCTCGTTATAACGGATAATCTCCTTGCAGCTCACCTGGTCAACGAAGTTTACACCCTCGTAGTTAGCTTCAGGTATGTTGTCAGGCTCATCATCAAAGAGAATCTTACCCATCATCACGCCATGCTCACGGAGCACCTTAGTCAACTCACGGGTATCGATGCCTGTGATTCCTGGCACTTCCTCACGCTTCAACCAGTCGGCAAGACTCTCCACTGCATTCCAGTGGCTGTACTGCTCACTGTAATCATTCACGATGATGGCAGAAGCATAAATCTTGTCACTTTCCATAAAGGTAGGCAAACCATTTGCTTCGAAAGTAAATGGAGGCACACCATAGTTACCTACAAGAGGGAAAGTAAGGGTCATCAACTGACCGGCATAAGAAGGGTCGGTCAAACTCTCAGGATACCCCATCATGGCTGTATTGAACACAACCTCGCCCGCTACAGGAGCATCGTATCCGAAAGATTTACCATGGAACTTGGTTCCATCGCTCAAAACTAAGGTTACATTTTTCATATCTGACATAATTTCTTTATTTCATACTAATAAGAATAAACGAATTCTTCATTCTTCTTTTTTCACTTATTTATGATATACATTCTCAATGTAGTTCACGAAAGACTGGTTGCAAAGCTTAGTACCACCAGGAGTTGGATAATGACCGGTGAAATACCAGTCTCCCTTGTGATTAGGAATCGCCTTGCGCAAACCTTCGATACTCTGGAACACGAGTTGGATAGGAGTTGTCATGCCTTCCGGTCTGAGCATCTCTACAATCTTCTCATTGATTTCCTCAATAGAAAATGGCTTATAAATGGCACGCACAGGATTGATCTGTTCTTCCTTCGGTTTCTGAAGTTCAGCCTTACAAGCCTCATAAGTCTGGTCGATGAGACTTTCCATATTGCGCTCTTTGAGAAGCTGGATAGCCGCACGGAACACACAGAATTCTTCCAGTCTCGCCATATCGATACCATAATAATCCGGATAACGAATCTGAGGAGCACTGGATACTACAACAATCTTCTTAGGATGCAGACGGTCGAGGATGCGGAGGATACTCTCTTTCAGAGTAGTACCACGCACGATACTGTCATCGATAATCACAAGATTATCCACTCCTGCTTCAATGCTACCATAGGTCACATCATATACGTGACTCGCCAAATCATTGCGGCTATTTCCTTCGGTAATAAAGGTACGGAGCTTGATATCCTTCCATGCTATCTTTTCAGAACGCACAAAGTCGCCAAGTATATCATACAATTCTTCTTTCGAAGGGATGTGATCGAGACTGGCTATCTTCTCTATCTTGCTTTCGTTGAGATACTTCTTGAAACCGCTCAGCATGCCATAGTAAGCCACCTCGGCTGTATTCGGGATGTAGCTGAACACGGTGTGATCTACATCGTAATCCACTGCCTTCAGGATAGGCTGGGTCAACTGCTCGCCCAACTGCTTGCGCTCCTGGTAGATATCCTTATCGGAACCACGACTGAAGTAGATGCGCTCGAATGAGCAGGCAGAATCACCCTTCTGTTCCATGATGCGCTCGATGCTGCACTCGCCATTCTTCTTCACGAGAAGTGCCGTGCCCGGCATCAGCTCCTGCACATCCTCTGCCTCCAGGTCGAAAGTGGTCTGAAGCACAGGACGCTCACTGGCTACTACCACGATTTCATCGTTCTTGTAGTAGAAAGCAGGACGGATGCCCCAAGGGTCGCGCATGGAGAACATCTCTCCCGAACCGGTGATACCGCAAACCACATAACCGCCGTCGAAATCCTTCATCGTGGTCTTGAGCACATTGCTCATCTTCACGTGGTCCTCGATGTAGTTGGTGATGTCGGTGTTCTGCATCTCCATCGCCTTAGCAGCCACGAAGTTGCGCTCCACCTCTCTGTCCAGGCGGTGACCCATCAGTTCGAGCATGATGTAAGTGTCGCTGTAGATACGTGGACTCTGACCCTGCTTGGTCAGTTCCTCGAAGATTTCATCTACGTTGGTCATGTTGAAGTTTCCACAGAGGCAGAGGTTCTTCGCCTTCCAATTGTTACGGCGAAGGAAAGGATGAACATACTGAATGCCACTCTTGCCAGTAGTACTGTAGCGCAGATGTCCCATATAGAGTTCGCCGGCAAAAGGAAGTTCTTCCTTAGCGAACTTGGCATCAGCCAACTGCTCTGGAGTCAGATTCTTGAAGTTGGCATTCGCTTTACCAAAAATCTCGGTAACGGCATTCTTACCTTCAGCACGCTCACGGAACATATACTCATGTCCAGGTTTGCCACCAAGCTTGACACAAGCCATACCAGCACCTTCCTGGCCACGGTTGTGCTGCTTCTCCATCATCAGATAGAGCTTGTTGAGGGCATACATCCAAGTGCCATACTTCTGCTGGTAATATTCTAACGGTTTGAGTAGCCTGATCATGGCCACACCACATTCATGTTTTAATGGTTCCATCTCACTATTATCCTTTATCTTATTAGTTAAATTTGAATATTCATTTATGAGGACTGAGGAAATAAATCCATTTTAGCGTCCCCCTCTAAAAAAAGGGAAACGTCAAAAAATGACGATTCCCTTTATATATTATTCAACGGTAACAGACTTGGCCAAGTTTCTTGGTTGGTCAACATCCTTACCCTTACATACAGCAACATGATAAGCTAATAACTGCAAAGGAATGGTAGCCAATAATGGCTCCAAGCACTCCAATGTCTCAGGAAGTTCAATCACTTCGTCAGCTATCTTAGAGATAGTTTCATCGCCCTTGCTAACAATAGCAATGACACGTCCCTTACGGGCTTTGATCTCCTGGATATTAGACAAGACCTTCTCATACATGAAGTTATGGGTGGCAATGACAACCACCGGCATATCACTATCAATAAGAGCAATAGGTCCATGCTTCATCTCAGCAGCAGGATAACCCTCTGCATGAATATAACTGATTTCCTTCAACTTCAATGCACCTTCCAAGGCTACTGGATATTGGAAACCTCTACCCAAGTAGATGAAATTACGGGCATAAGTGAAAGTACGGCTCAAATCAGCAATCTTATTATTCAACTTCAAAACCTCCTTCATCTTTGAAGGGATGTTCCAAAGCTGTTCTGTAATCTTCTGGTAATCCACATCACTGATAGTACCCTTCTCCTTTCCGATGGCAAGAGCCAGAAGAACGAGAACGGTTACCTGACCGGTAAATGCCTTCGTAGAAGCCACACCGATTTCCGGACCAACATGGATATAAGTACCCGTATTGGTTTCACGTGCAATGCTGCTGCCGATAGAATTACAGATACCATAGATGAATGCACCATTCTCCTTAGCCAACTTAATAGCAGCCAAGGTATCAGCAGTTTCACCACTCTGTGAGATAGCAATCACGACATCATCCTTCGTAACAACAGGATTGCGATAACGGAACTCAGAAGCATATTCCACTTCCACAGGAATACGACAGTAATTCTCAATCATCTGCTTGCCGATAAGTCCTGCATGCCAAGAGGTTCCACAAGCAACAATGATGAAACGCTTGGCATTGAGAAGTTGCTGACGGTGATCGGTGATAGAACTCAGCACCACACCCATTTCAGTCTTAGTATCTGTAGTAGCTTCATTATCGTCTGTCATCACACGGGTTTCAACCGTACGACTTACGACACGTCCACGCATACAATTACGCAGACATTCAGGCTGTTCGAAGATTTCCTTCAACATAAAGTGAGGGAAACCACCTTTCTCTATCTGACCGAGGTCGATATCCACAGTCTGGACCTCAGGATTAAGCTTTACATTCTGGATATTAACCACCTGAAGTTCTTCTCCGAGGCGCATCACAGCAATATTGCCATCTTCCAGATAAACCACCTTGTCAGTATATTCGATAATAGGACTGGCATCAGAACCCAGATAGAAATCACCTTCCTTACCGATACCCACTACCAATGGACTTTGCTTGCGGGCAGCGATAATCTGATTAGGATTACGCTTATCAAGCAAAGCAATGGCATAAGCACCGATTACCTGACGGAGAGCCACCTGAACGGCAGTAAGGAGGTCAAGATTTTTCTTAACCTGAATATATTCTATCAACTGAACCAAAACTTCAGTATCAGTATCACTGCGGAAAGTCACACCTTTAGCAATCAGATTCTTCTTAATGGCAGCATAGTTTTCAATGATGCCATTATGAATAATCGCCAAATTCTTGGATGAAGAATAATGTGGGTGAGCATTCACAGAAGAAGGTTCTCCATGAGTTGCCCATCGGGTATGTGCTATACCAACAGAGCCTGTTATATTCTTATCGGAGCAGAAATTCTCCAAATCTGCAACCTTACCTTTTGTCTTATAAACATTCAGTGAGCCATCATCATTGATGAGAGCTACACCTGCAGAATCATAACCTCGATACTCCAAGCGTTTCAATCCTTTGATCAAAACAGGATAAGCATCTTGTTTTCCTAAATACCCAACTATACCACACATAATAAAAATAATAATTCAAAATTAAGCCTTCCTTATTTGCACAAGCTAACAGTAAGTGTCGCCAAGGATATAATCGACGACACCAAGCCAATCCAGAATGTAACCGAGTTACTCAAGCCAGCTGTACCTTTCTTCGCTCCATTAGGTTCAACATACACGATGTCGTTCTGCTGCAAATAGAAATATGGAGAGTTAATCAAATTGGCATCTGTCATGTCCAAACGATGTGCTTCCTTACGACCTGTAGCATCCTCACGAATAAGCAAGATATTCTTACGCTTACCCTGCAAACCCATGTCACCACTCTGCGCCAAAGCCTCTACGATACTGATTTTCTCATTAGGCACTGTTACGACGCCAGGGCTACCTACCTCACCTGTCACTACAACACGGAAGCTAGACATTCTAACTGTGACCAAAGGCAACTCGCTCTCTTTGAAATAGGGCTGAATCTTAGACCTTACCAAATTCTCACACTCTCTTGCAGTCAAGCCCAAAACTTTGATTTTGCCGACAATTGGAAAATCTATGTAGCCAGCATTATCTACCAAATAATACTGAAGGTTCTGGTTTAGGGAAGAACCTCCCATGGACTTCGAATAAAGATTGAAAGGCTCAGACAAATCCTCATTGGAAGATTTCACGATGATAGACAACTGATCCTTTGGCATAATTTTAGCATCATACAACATTCTCGATGCGCTCAAATTCAAAGAATCAATATTTTGAAAATAAGCCACCTGTTTAGCACTTCCGCAACTGCTCAGCGCTAAAACCATAGTCATAGCGACTACGACTGCAAATAATAGTTTTTTCATCGTTGACAATTTATTTTTGAAATTTGGGTGCAAAAATAATGTTTTTTTTTAATATCAGCAAATGTTTATAGCAAAAATTAATGATTTAAGCTAAAAACATTTGCTGATTCCTTTATATTTGTCAGACAATTATTCCTCAATGCCGTTAGATGGCAAGTTGAAAGTATAACTGTTATCAAAAATCTTCTTCACCTTATTAATTTCTACGAAGGTAGTACCTCCACCCTCTCCAAAGCTACCGCTCAGATAAGCAATCTTATCCTCCTCACCTAAGTAGCCTTTCTGGCGAAGCATACGTACCGCTGCGGTAAACATAGCCTTGGTAGAAACCTGATCCTTCTGATGAATTGGAATAATACCATAGCTCAGATTCAACCAGCGCTGAAGTTTCTCCTTATAGCAGATTGCCAATACCGGATTTGGGCCACGGAAGGCTGCCAGGTCGCGTGCAGTCTGACCGGTCTCACCATCGGTAATAATACCAGCAACACCCAACTTCTTAGTAGCCTCAATGGCAGCATGAGCCAGGAAGAGCTTCTGGTCAATCTTACCCTCTTCCATTGGATCAATATCATTCAGTGGAGACTTATCCTTCTCTGCCTGCTCAGCAATACGTGCCATGGTCTGCACAGCTTCTACAGGATACTTACCGCTTGCTGTCTCACCAGAAAGCATCAGCGCATCGGTGCGATAAAAGATAGCATTGGCAATATCGGTTACCTCAGCACGGGTAGGACGTGGATTCTTAATCATGGTATGCAACATCTGTGTAGCCACGATTACCGGTTTCTGCGCCTTCACACACTTAGAGATGATGCGGCGCTGGATGCCAGGAATTCTCTCGATTGGCACCTCGATACCCAGGTCACCACGGGCAATCATGATACCATAACAAGCATCAATAATCTCGTCAATATTATCTACACCTTCCTGATTTTCAATCTTAGAGATAATCTTGATATCACTGTGATGTTCATCCAAGATATCCTGAACAGCCTTTACATCTGCTGCATTGCGCACAAAAGAGTGAGCGATAAAATCAATATCCAATTCAATAGCAAGGAGGATATTCTTACGGTCCTTTTCTGTCAACGCAGGCAAATCAATATGTTCGCCAGGTACATTCACGCTCTTATGTGAACCTAAGAAACCCTCGTTCTGAACTTCAGCTACGAGCATCGGACCCTGATTATCAATGACCTTCATATCAAGTTCACCATCATCGAAGAGCAAATCATCACCCACTTTCACATCAGCAGCGATATCAGGATAGCTCAGATTGACAATGTCATGAGAAGTTTCCATCTCAGGACGACCGAAAATCTTGACTACATCACCCACATTATAATGAATAGGCTCTGCCACACCTGTAGTACGCACCTCTGGTCCCTTGGTATCAATCATAATACCAATGTGAGGAGACACTGCTCTTACATTCTTGACAATTGTGCGAATACCTTCTTCTGTAGCATGTGCAGTATTCATACGAACGACGTTCATGCCTGCAAAAAACAATTTGCGGATGAAATCCTGATCACAATGACGATCACTGATTGAAGCGACGATTTTTGTTTGTTTCATATCCTTTATTACCTTATTCTTTTTCTCAAATTTTCCTATAGAAAGACACGCTCTCTGCAATTTGACTGCAAAGATACTGCAAAAGCAAGACAATACAAAATTAAAAAGATTTTTTTTTTGTTTTTTATTGAGAAACTTCCAATATCATTCCAGAAGTATTGCTTTGAGCGGGTCTAAACAAAATTTTAACCTGATTCTGATAACTGAAATTACGAATTGCAATTTATCCCGTTTTTAAATATCAAGATCGGGAGCCTTTTCTGCACCAGCAGCAGCCTCAAACTTAGGCATAGTCTGGAAGCCGAATAGATTTGCTATGATGGCAGTAGGCATCTTTCGTACCTTCAGATTATACTGCTGTACTGCATCATTATATTTGCGGCGTGCTTCACTGATTCGGTTTTCTGTACCCTCCTCCTGTATCTGAAGTGACTTGAAATTATCGCTCGCCTTCAGTTCCGGATACTTTTCAGCCACTACCATCAATTTGGAGAAAGCATTCGCCAACTCGCCCTGCGCGTCAGAATAAGCCTTCAATTTTTCTGGAGTCAGATTGCTTGCATCAAGTTTTACCTGTCCTACTGCTGCACGAGCCTTGGTCACGGCTTCAAACGTTTCCTTCTCATGCTTAGCATACGCCTTCACGATTTTTGCCAACTGAGGCATCATGTCTGCACGGCGCTGATATTGAGTCTGCACATTAGCCAGTTCAGTAGTAGCTTGTTCCTGCACTCCAATGATACCATTATAAGAACTTAAACCCCATAGTACCAGAAGTACTACGACACCCAGAATAATCCATCCAGTTTTTTTCATAACTTTCAAAATTTAATGTTATAATTAATACTATATTTATTTCACTTGAGAATATTTTCTTTCCCAACAACCTTGATTTACCATCCACCGCCGGAGCCACCTCCGCCAAATGAACCACCACCGAAAGAACCTCCAGAGAAGCCTCCGCCAGAAGAACTGCCTCCCGAGAAACCACCTCCTCCACCCAGAAAGAACGGAGGAAACCAATCATCATCATGTCTTTTATGCTGACGAGAGGATTTACCGGAAGATGGCTTTTTCTTGATAACGCCGCATTCCTCCAATATATACCTTATTAATAAATATAGAGGAATGCCGAAACAGATGATAAGAAAAAAGATAATAAATCCCCATTCATCCTCACCTATAGGGCCATCATCCACATCCGGAATACCAGTTCTACCACTCTTCACCTTATTATATATAGAGCGACTAACGGTAACAACTGCCATCCCCGGCTGATTCTGCCGCATATACTCCACGATACATGCTCTGGCAATATCATCACAATCCACATCGGTCAACTCGCCCTCCAGTCCCATACCGGGAGCAATAAAGTACTTATGATCCTCCACGGCAATCACCATGACAAGCCCCCTTCGGGTTTTCTTGTAACCAATACCATATTTCTCACCGATATCCTGTGACATACGGAAAGCATCCTGATCCTTCACATGTCCCACTATGACCAAGACATTCTGAACACCACATTCAAGATTCAATTTCTGAAGATAAAAATTGGCAGAATCCTTCTGGTCCTTAGACAGATAACCATCTGGATCAGAAACATATTGTGTAGAATCCTTCAGATATGGAATCGGCACATTCTCAGCACTCCACTCGCGTTGAGCAAATGAAGAAGAAAATACCGAAACTATCATCAAGAGCAATATAAAAAAACGCTTAAATCTCATTATTTTTTCAATTTTGGTACAAAAATACACAATAAAAACCTTATATGCAAATACTTAGAGCATTATTTTTGCAAAAAAATCGCTAACTTTTTTGTTATGTCGCAAAAAACTTGTATCTTTGCACACCGATTTAGATTAATAAATAAATAATTATAGTAAGAATAACATGACTAAAGCAGATATCATCAACGAGGTGTCTATAGCAACTGGAGTACCAAAGAAAGATGTTGGCGTAGTAATAGAAGCTTTTATGGATCAGGTTAAGGCCAGTCTTGTCGAGAGAAAAGAGAATGTTTACCTTCGCGGATTTGGAAGCTTTAACATCAAGCATAGAGCTGCAAAGACTGCACGTAACATTTCCAAGAACATTACTCTCACCATTCCAGCTCACGACCTTCCAAATTTCAAACCAGCAAAGAGTTTTGTAGATTTGATGTTGGGTGAAGCTGTTGAAAATGAGGATTAATTAAGTCTTTGGACATAACATTTATAAATAACAATATTTTAAAATTTTAAAATCATGCCAAACGGAAAGAAAAAGAAGGGCCACAAGATGGCTACTCACAAGCGTAAAAAGAGATTACGTAAGAACAGACATAAGAGCAAGTAAGCTTTTATAGCCTATTTTGCTCCCAGTCAGTTCGTGACTGAGGGGGTATGTCAGCTCTTAAGTGTTGACATGCCCCTTTTCTGTAAGTACTAATTTAAAAGATTTTTTGAAGAAAATGACAAGCGAAGTTGTAATTGACGTCCAACAGAAAGACATCTCCATCGCGCTCATGGAGGATAAGCAATTAGTAGAATATCAAAATGAGCCACGCGAGGCTTCCTTTTCTGTGGGCAACATCTACATCGCCAAGGTTAAGAAACTCATGCCGGGACTTAATGCTTGTTTTGTGGATGTAGGTTATGAACGCGACGCCTTTCTTCATTATCTTGATCTAGGAAGTCAATTTAATTCCTACCAGAAGTATCTTAAACAAGTACAGAGCGACAGAAAGAAACTTTTCCCATTCTCTAAAGCCACCAAATTACCTGACCTCGAGAAGGAAGGTAGCATACAGAATGTTCTGAAGACAGGACAGGAAGTGTTGGTGCAAATCGTAAAAGAACCCATCTCAACCAAGGGACCTCGACTGACGGGAGAAATCTCATTTGCAGGTCGATACTTGGTGCTCATGCCATTTGGAGAAAAAGTTTCTGTTTCGTCGAAAATCAAAAGCGGTGAAGAACGTTCACGACTCAAGCAACTCATCCACAGTATCAAACCTAAGAATTGTGGCGTAATCGTACGTACTGTAGCTGAGGGAAAACGAGTCGCAGAACTCGATGCTGAGCTTAAAGTTCTGGTGAAGCGATGGGAGGATGCTATCGCCAAGGTACAGAAAACACAGCAACGCCCGCAACTGGCATTCGAGGAAACCGGAAGAGCCGTCGCTCTCCTGCGTGACTTGTTTAACCCATCTTACGAGAACATCTACGTAAACAACGAGGATGTAATGAACGAGGTGAAAAACTATGTTTCTCTAATAGCCCCTGAAAAGGCGGGCATAGTTAAACTCTATACTGGTAAGGTGCCTATCTTCGACAATTTCAGCATTACCAAACAGATTAAGGCTGGATTTGGACGAGTTGTCAACTACAAACATGGTGCTTATCTCATCATCGAGCACACAGAGGCTCTGCATGTAGTTGATGTAAACAGTGGCAACCGCACTCGTGAGAAAGGTCAGGAAGCAAATGCTCTCGATGTGAACCTGGGTGCTGCCGATGAGTTGGCACGACAGTTGAGACTCCGCGATATGGGAGGTATCATCGTGGTCGATTTCATTGATATGCATCTGGCGGAAGACCGACAATTGCTTTATGAACGCATGTGCAAGAACATGCAGAAGGACCGTGCCAAGCACAATATCCTTCCATTGAGCAAATTCGGATTGATGCAGATTACCCGTCAGCGTGTACGACCTGCTATGGACGTAAACGTAGAGGAAACCTGCCCTACCTGTTTCGGATCGGGCAAAATAAAATCCAGCATCCTCTTCACCGACCAATTGGAAAGAAAGATTGACCGCTTAGTCAACAAGATTGGCGTCAAGAAATTTACTTTGTATGTGAATCCTTATGTAGCTGCCTTTATCAATAAGGGCTTTATTTCATTGAAGCGCAAATGGCAGTTCAAGTATGGTTTCGGATTTAATGTGATTGCTTCACAGAAACTGGCATTCCTTCAGTATGAATTCTACGATAAGGACAACCAGTATCTGGATATGCAGGAAGAACAGGAAACAAAATAGTTACTGAAACCAAATGGGTTTTCTCATGCATAGAATAATAGATAAAAACTCCATTCGTCACATGATACGAATGGAGCTTTTATTTATTTTGCTTTTTTTTAAATGCCATGCAACCTTTTCTATTCCTTCACCGTCTAAGCTATAAGATAACATGAGTAATAACATAAAAAGAAAGGAAAAGATTATGATTTTAAGTACAACTCCAACCATAGAAGGCCACCCTATCCGTGAATATCGTGGCTTAGTGACTGGTGAAACCATCATCGGTACCAACTTTGTGAAGGATTTCTTTGCCAGTGTTCGTGATGTGATCGGCGGCAGAAGCGGTTCTTACGAAAGCACCCTTCGCGAGGCTAAGGATACAGCCCTCAGAGAGATGGCCGACCGTGCCGCATCCTTAGGCTGCAACGCCATCGTGGGCATCGACCTGGATTACGAAACTGTAGGCAACAGCGGCTCCATGCTGATGGTAACATGCAGCGGAACGGCGGTGATTATCTAAGTTCAACTACTGTAAAATAGAACGAAATATGCTTGAAACAGGGCGGTAACTGCCTAAAAAATCGAGTTACCGCCCCTGTTAAGATATATTTTTATCTATATAGTGTGGTGACCTTCATCAGATGAAGGCCACCAACTTTCTTCTATTTCATTTATTCTATCACCCAATCCTCTATACTTCGCTGGTTTTCAGAGAAGTTAATACCCACTTTCACAACCTTCCGCCCATCATCAGCAAAAGCCTTGGCATAGTCCTTGTCGCTGATTTGCGCCATGGCGATGTCGGCAGACTTCTTATATTTCAACTCAAAGATAAAGATACTCTTATCCGTCTTGAGAACAAGGTCTATTCTTCCATCCGAAGTGGTATGCTCCACCTTCACATCTTCGCCAAGCATGGTGAAGATGGTGAATATCACGGCTTGATAGTGACGCTCATTATTGTTGATAATCGTATATGGGAACTTATCATAGAATGCCTTCAAGTGAGGCATAAAGGCTCCCATGTCGTCATTGATGAGCACATTCTTGGAATAAGTATACACAATGGCATCATATCTGTTCATGTCTTGCGCAGTATAATACCTGACGAGACTTTTCGAGAAGCCTTGTCTTACTTCCTGATTTGGGAAACAGAGATGATACAATTTTCCTCTTCGCTCATATCCTTTAATGGTAAGATAACCACTTTGGAAAAGAACTGGAATCGGGTCTGTAAGCTTTTCTGTAGGGGTATCAAAACGATCGTCATTAACCCAAAGGTCGTCCAGATTGAGCATGTCCAAATTTTTCTGCTGCAACAACTCTACCAGGAACGTAGGCGTACCGGATGTAAACCAATAGCTATTAAACTCCTTATCGTCCAAGGCATTGATAATACTATAAGGATTGAAGATATCCTCGCTATTGATACTGAAATGGTAGCCATCATAATGCTGCTTGAGTTGCCCTAAGGTCTCCTCATAAGTGAGTCCATTATGCTCAGCCATCTCCTCGATTCCCTCACGGAAATACTGAGTCAATTCACTCTTGGTAATACCACAACAGCTACTGTATTCATCCTTCAACGTAAGAATCTTGAGATTGTTCAATTCACTAAAGATGCTGAGCTGACTAAACTTGGAGATGCCTGTGATGAATACAAAGCGAATATTTCCCTCTTGCTGCTTCAAGGGGCTGAAGAAATCTCTCATAATGTTGCGGATGGTCTTCTGCAACTCTTCGTCACTTACTGAATCATGCATAGGTGCGTCATATTCGTCGATGAGAACGACAACTTGCTTCCCTGTTTGAGCAGTAGCTGCAAGCAAGATGTTCTTAAGACGACCACCAAAAGACTTCTCATCTATTGGATTTACTTTTAAACCATATTTTTTCTCTTCTACTTCTAGTATTCCGTTTAGAATTGAATATGTATTCTCCAAACTATAATACTTACCACAGCTCAGATCCAAGTGGATGACAGGATATACCGTCCATTCCTTCTCCATCTGTTCGATAGAAAGGCCCTTGAACAGTTCTTTCTTACCCTCGAAATAAGCCTGGAGGGTAGATACAAATAAGGATTTTCCGAATCGACGCGGGCGACTCAGAAAATGAAACTTGGCATAATGAGCCAACTGATAGACGATAGCCGTCTTGTCAGCATAGAAGTAATTCCCCTTCACGATTTCGGAGAACGTTTGTATTCCCAAAGGATATCTCTTTGAAGCCATAATCTTACTCTTAATAATTAATGTACAAAGATACAGATAATATTTCAGAAAACAAGCATTTTTCTGATTATTAACAATATATCACTGCAAAAATTAAACCGCAGTTCAAGCATATTTTTATCTAAAAGCCACTGATACCAGCAAGACTCTGCACCTCACCTTCGTTACGACCTATGGTGTGGCAAAAAATGCCCAATACGGCATGATACAGAGCGAGATAACGATGGATGATTTGTTTAAGCAATAAAGTGATTACACCTGATAAAGGTCACAGAAAATCACTTCTCTTCTATCTCACCAGATATTTCGCAACCAAATCCATGAGCATCGATTTAGAAAGATTCGACAATCCCGTCTCTTGAATCGTAGCATATTCGGGCTTGTTCTTTCCGATAATAAACTTACACTCTCGCCCATCTATACTTGCATACAAATGGAAGTTGCCTTTGTAAGCCTGCTCTATGCGAACATCAGTACAACTTTTGCCATCTATCTCAAAAGAAGCAGAACTGTTGTCTTTATCCTCTAACCCCCATGAAACGAGATGAGCATTTATCGCTGATTCAATGGAACTGATCCATCTGTCCTGAACCTCATTTCGCTTGGCTATGTCACGGAATTGCCGCAGTGAATCAGCCACTTCCCTGATAATTGCATCAGCACGACGAATACCATTGTCCTTGGCAAACAGAATGGCATCATCGTAAGAAATATGATGCAGCTTAGACCTTACATACATACAATGCCCCGTATTGGGTAAATAGCCTCCTGTATCTATAATATAAGTGAGGTCATAGGCTGGCGACAAACGCCAAAGACCCGCCTCATCCATAACAAAAGAGAAATTCTTTGTATGGTCATCCGTATTGTTGGAAAGGACATTGAACACAAGTCTGCGAAATACTTCCTGACAATCAGTCTCTGGCAAATGTAATTTTCTGCAGACTGCCACAAGTCCCTCATAGCTATCGGTTTCCGGAGAAATCGCAGCAAGGGTCTGTGTATGCAATTTCCGCTCACCATCACGGTCGAAACGCTTCGTTATGAAATTCCGGTTTCCCTCTATCTCATATAGTCTGGATGGCATCATATCTATTCCTGCCTTGACTGCCATCTCATAGTATGTCATCTCTATCTCTGCAGAACTGTATTTCGTATCACCAAATTTCAATATGTAGTAATCATAATCCTGAAGCCCAGCCACTTGACCGCTTCGTATTTCCCCCGTAGCTTTATTGATGGCAATAATTGCCTTAGGCTGGCGTCCACCAGCCGATGTTCCCACCGTAAGCAAAGACTGCATCGTGATAGACTCCTCTGGCATGATGTGGGCATTTTCACGCTCGATGAATATGCGCTCTGCCAAGTCTGCCAACGACTTGACATCTATCATTTCTGCCTTATCCGTCTTTGCCACCTCTGGTAAGAATTCCAATGCCCCCATGCCTCGCTTACCGATAAAGGAAAGTTTATCCAACGGAGTTATATCAGCATTAGGAATATGATTTTGAATTCGCCAAAGCTCGAAAAGCTGATTACCCCAGGCATCCGGCAACGAATCTGCCAGAAATGCAGGAAGTTTCTGGTACATTTTGGCATCCTCTCCCCACACGGGTGTCATTGCACGAATACCACGCACAGGAGCTTGAAGAGGAGAAATATCAATTCCCTTCTTCAAGAACTCAGGATTGTATGTGAAGTACGATAACCTGCGGCGATTATCCCATGCCAAGCGACCAATCTCTTCGTCCCAAAGCATTACTCTCAACGTATTTACCATAACCAGTTATTATTTAGTATGACGTATTCTCTGCGCTTTCTTCTCATCCTTTCTCATCAGATAAGGTGATGGAGGAAGTTCAGGAAACACATCATTTATAGCATCAATCTGACCCACCACCTTCAGCAAGAGAAGAAAAGTGGCAAGCGAAAGATTGCCCGCTGTTCCATTCTCAAACTTGTGGATGGTGGTCAAACCAAGCCCCGTAAGCTCGGCTACCTCTTTCTGGGTGAGATTGCATCTCATTCTATATTCTTTGAATCTCATTCCCAACAAGCGTACCAACTCTGGAGTAGAATATTCATATAAATCTGCCATAATCTTCTATTCATTTATCTATCATTATAATGATATTTACCCTTTATGTTAGCCTTTATCTTCAATATACTGATATTTATGGTTGCAAAAATAATAAAAAGGAATGAGACTGGCAAGCTTTCAAGAGATTTTTTTTTTCTTTCTATTTTTTCTGATAAATGACGTACTTTTGATGCTCTTTTTGCACAAAGTGCCCAAAAATCACTCTATACTATGGGCACTCAATGCTCACGTGATGAGCAGTGAGTGCTCGTCTGTTGATCCATCGATGCCCATCAGTTGGTCCGTATGTGCCCATCAGACGAGCACAGACAAAGAAACGTATTTATAGGATAAGACTGACACTAACAAAGATGTCAAAAGGCATAGAAAAGCATCTATACCTCAATAAATGTTTCTCTCTTATAGGATAAATTTCTATTCAAAGACGTTGAACCGACATTCAAAGACGTTGAACCGACATTCAAAGACGTTGAACCGCCGTTCAAAGACGTTGAACCGACATTCAAAGACGCTGAACGAAGAATTTTCCCTGGTGCATAAACAATTTATATCAGGAGAAAAAATCACATCTTGCTATATAAGAAAAAAAACAGCAATAGCTACTACTGAAAAGTATAGCCATTGCTGCTTTTTTTATATCGTTACTATATTTTATCACTACTGCACGATCTTGAAACGAATACGCAATGAATGGGCATGCTCATCCCAATTTGTTCCGAGCAATACAAACTTACCAATCTGCGCCGTAGAACGTACATGCTTGCCAATACATGGACAAACATCGTAATCACCAATGCGTACCAGACGCAAAGTTTCACTTGCATCATCCGGCAAACGATCAATCTTAACATTCGCAGGAATATGGTCGCGATCCACAAACTCATAGGTCACAGGCATATCTTCCTCTATCAAGCGATTCATTTCCGTTTCTATCGTCTTTTCCTCCTGACGAGTTGGCTTATGATCGACAACAAAAGTCATCTTACTCTTCTTACGCTCAATATGGGCATTGCGACTACGCTCGCAACCAAACATGCGAACCATCAACTGGTTGAGCAGATGCTCAGCCGTATGAGCAGGAGGGTACTCCTCCTTGTGGTGCTCATTCAATACGAAATCAATTTCCTCCATCTTGACATTGAATTTATAAATTCTTACTCCATTGGCATCCATTGATATTGGGAACACGCCATCCTTCTTCAGTTCTACCTTCTTCTTACCACCAGAGAACAGTTCTGTGACAAGAACCTCTTCTTCCTTGATTTGGAAGAAATCGAAGGCGTGACCAGGAATGCAAACCTGCAACTGACGAGTCTCTTGAGAGAAATTGAGTACGATGAGCATCACCTCATCATCCTTCTTGCGAAGGAAAGCAAAGTTGGTGCGCGGATCGAAGCCTTCAGACCACGGATTCACATACATCAAATCGAAGGTTTCACCCTCTCGAATCGCTTTCTCCTCATTGGCGAGACGTAGAAGCTGGCGATAAGTGGCTGCCAAATACTTCTGTTCTTGGGTATATACGTCCTCTGCATTTTCCTGATAAGCATGCGTCAAAGTCTCAGGACTCCAATAATCAAATATCGTGGTGCGACCATCTCTGCCACTGAATCCTTCCTTATCCATACCCTTCTCGCCAAATTCCTGTCCGCTATAAAGCATGAAAGGATTCTTCTGGAAGAAGAGACTCATGGCTGCTGCAGGAATCGCCTTCATAGCATTACCACAGAAGAAATCGCTGGCGATGCGCTGCTCATCATGATTTTCCAGGAAATAGAGCATGTGCTCGCGGATATCATCCACCACCTGCCATTCATGAGTAATACTGGCAGCAGGACGCTCACCACGGATTACTCCACGCAGACAATCATACATACCCACCTTATCATATAGATAATCAAAACCTGCCTTCACATAATTGCGATACTGACTTGGATCATAAACCTCACCTATCACAATGATATGAGGGAAACGGGATTTCAATATCTCAGTAGCATACGACCAAAAGGCTGTAGGAACCATCTCCGCCATATCGCAGCGGAAACCATCCACACCTTTGCCTGCCCAATAAAGCAGGATATCAGTCATCTTGCCCCATGTACTTGGTACAGGTTCATAGTGATAACTTCTGCCACCTGCATCACAATAATCAACACCATAGTTGAGTTTCACGGTCTCATACCAGTCATTACAACCTGGACAATTGTCAAAACGATCATTTCCTGTAGCCTTAGCCGGACTTTCTGTATATGGTTCAAAAATCTTAGAATCCTTTTCGGAAAAAGGAACCATTGCCGGTTTGGAATGACGGACTTCATTCAGGTCTAAGTCACCCCAGGCATAATAGAAATTATTCTTTGTAGAGAAGTGCATGTTCGTATCATCATCTTCTCCTAAATCTCGTACACCTGCTGGTTTGCAAATAGAATGGTACTCACGGGCCACATGGTTAGGCACGAAGTCCATGATGACCTTCATACCTGCCTTATGGGTTCTGTCTATAAGACGTTCCCATTCAGTCATTCGCAAGCTTACATTCTCCGCTAAATCTGGATCAATATCATAATAGTCAGTTATAGCGTATGGAGAGCCAGCCTTTCCTTTCACCACCTCTGCGTGTTGGGTAGGAATACCATAAGATGAGTAGTTTGTTTGGGTAGCATGACGAATAACTCCAGTAAACCAAATGTGAGTGAAACCCATATCATGTATGCGAGCCAGCACATCATCGGTGAAATTATTCAGTTTTCCGCAACCATTCTCCTCAATTGTTCCGTTCTCCTTTCGTGTGGTATTCTGATTACCGAAGAGCCTCGGGAGAACTTGATAAATTACAATTTTTTCCTTCATTTAGCGGTTCTACTAAAAATGAAACGATTTATCTTCTCGGCAACGCCTTTGCCAAGAAGATAAAACGTTGGATTATTTTTTAAACGATTAAGCTATACCGTGAGCTGCTACAGTCTTATCGATGCGACCAATCATACCCTGTAAAGCCTTACCAGGACCACACTCTGTGAAATCATCAGCACCATCTGCAATCATTGCCTGTACAGAAGATGTCCAACGTACAGAGCTTGTAAGCTGTGCGATGAGGTTCTGCTGAATCTCAGCCGGATCAGTATGAGGCTTACCGTCTACATTCTGGTAAACTGGGCACTTAGGAGTAGAGAATGTTGTCTTCTCAATAGCTGCCTGAAGCTCATCCTTAGCAGGCTGCATCAATGGTGAGTGGAAAGCACCACCTACCTTCAAAGGCAAAGCACGCTTAGCACCAGCAGCCTTCAGCTTCTCGCAAGCTGCATTGATAGCATCCACGTTACCAGAGATAACGAGCTGACCAGGGCAGTTGTAGTTAGCAGCAACTACCACGTTGCCTTCTGTGCTTACCTCAGCGCAGATTTCCTCAACCTTCTCATCTGGCAAACCGATGATAGCAGCCATAGTACCAGGATTAGCCTCACAAGCCTTCTGCATAGCATTGGCACGAGCAGCAACAAGTTTCAAACCATCCTCGAAAGCCATAGCACCAGCAGCTACCAAAGCTGAGAACTCACCGAGAGAGTGACCTGCTACCATTGCTGGATTAAACTCATCACCCAAGCAAAGTGCAGAAATAACAGAGTGGAGGAATACAGCAGGCTGAGTAACCTTAGTTTCCTTCAACTGCTCATCAGTACCAGCAAACATAATATCAGTAATCTTGAAGCCGAGAATCTCGTCAGCCTTATCGAAAAGTTCTTTTGCCAATGCGTTGTTATCGTAGAGATCTTTACCCATACCTACGAACTGTGAACCCTGACCAGGGAAAACAAATGCTTTCATTTTATTTATATTTTAAGTTTAATATTAATATTTTCTATCAGAAATGTCGCATAACCATCTTCAATACTTAAACAGAAGATGTCACCATCGACTCAATTCGGCTGCAAAGATACAACAAAAAATCGAGACTTCGCAGAGATTAATTAAAAATTAATGGTTGTATTGACATTTCAGACGAAATTGTTCAATTTTACTATGAGATTGTTCGATAATTCGACTGTCCACAACAAGATATGCTACATAGGAAAACAAAAAAAATCCCTTAAGTCTTTTGACAAAAGGGATTTATATTGTTTTGCTTTACAGTGCGAAAATTATCGTACTAAAAAACGGAGTAGTTAACCTACTCGATAGTTGAGTATAATTACTCAGCTGCTGGAGCCTCTTCCTCAGCTGGAGCTGCAGCAGGAGCCTCCTCAGCTACAGGAGCAGCAACAGGAGCATTCTCAGCAACAACAACAACAGGAACCTTAACCTCAACCTCCTTGTGGTAGTGAACTGTAGCCTCGTACTCACCAACCTTCTTAACATCCTTCATAGTGATGATCTTGCGATCAACCTCGATGCCCTTCTTAGCGAGCTCCTCAGCAACAGTAGCAGCGTTTACAGAACCATAAAGCTGACCTGTAGCGCTTACCTTAGCAGCGACAGTAAGAACGATGCCATTGAGAGCCTCGCCCTTCTTAACAGCCTCAGCCTTGATAGCCTCAAGCTTGTGAGCCTGCTGCTTCAAATCCTCAGCCAACTGCTTCTTTGCAGATGGAGATGCGATAACAGCCTTACCTGTAGGGATAAGGAAGTTACGACCGTAACCACTCTTAACATTCACGATATCGTTCTTGTATCCAAGACCGATAATATCTTGCTTCAAAATAATTTCCATTAGTCTTTATCCTCCTTAAATTACTTCATCAAATCGGTTACGTAAGGAAGCAAAGCGATCTGGCGAGCACGCTTAACAGCCTGTGCTACACGGCGCTGATACTTCAAAGATGTACCTGTGATACGACGTGGAAGGATTTTACCCTGCTCGTTCAAGAACTTCTTCAAGAACTCTGGATCCTTATAGTCGATATACTTAATACCGCTCTTCTTGAAACGGCAATACTTCTTCTTCTTTGTATCGATAGAAGGAGCGGTCAAATAACGGATTTCTGATTTCTGATCTGCCATGATTAAGCCTCCTCTTTTTTACCAAGCTTTGCACGACGCTTCTCTGCGTAAGCGGCAGCATACTTGTCAAGTTTAACAGTCATGTAACGAATTACCTTCTCGTCGCGGCGATAACCTACTTCGAGGGTATTGATAACAGTTGGGTCAGCCTTGAACTCAATCAAGTTGTAGAAGCCTGATGTCTTCTTCTCGATGTTGTAAGCCAACTTCTTCAAACCCCAAGCCTCTTCATTCAAAATCTCAGCACCGTTATCGGTGAGCAGCTTCTTGAACTTAGCGACCGTTTCCTTCATCTGTTCATCAGACAAAACGGGAGTCAAAATGAAAACGGTTTCGTATTGATTCATACTACTTTAATTAATTAAAATGTTATTATTAAATTTCTTGCTTTTCGCTAAAAAGGTATTCAAAACACCTATTTTCGCAAATTGCGGTGCAAAATTACGACTTTTTCTTGAATTAACCAAATATTTTTTGTACTTTTGCATTACAAACACCTCTCTTTTATAGTATTTTACCATTTTAAGGGAGAAAATGTGGCTCTTATCTATATAATCTATCACATTTTATGTACTATCAGCCATATATTACTGCATTTTAATTTTTTTTAAGTCATGAAGAAATTCAGTTCTAAAATTTCAAGAAAGAAAATCCAATCATCACTCCAGGCACTTCCTTCTATGGGAATAGCCTTCGTGGTTTTGGGCATCTTGGTTTTCGCTTCTACGTTTGTTTTCAGCATCAGAAGCAACGCATTGCTGCTCACTGGTCTTTTCCTCGTCATAGCAGGATGCCTCGGTTATGTTTATTCATTAAAAAAAGGATAGATGCGGTTTTAGAGCATCTATCCTTTTATCTTTCAACCAACTAATGTTCTATTAAGCATTATTCCTGTTCTGGAGCAATCAACTTATATCCCTTACCATGGATATTGATAATCTCGATCTGTGGATCATCCTTCAAATGCTTACGCAACTTAGTGATATAAACATCCATAGAACGTGCATTGAAATAGTTATCATCAATCCAGATAGTCTTCAATGCGAAATCACGCTGAAGTATCTCATTCGTATGAGAGCAAAGCAATGCAAGAAGTTCATTCTCCTTGGTTGTCAACTTAGTCTGCTTGTCGCGGATTGACAAGAGCTGCTTCTGAGTATCGAATGTAAACTCACCGATATGATACAATGTTGATTCCTTATTTTTCTTACCACGAACACGGCGAAGAATTGCCTCTACACGGAACACAAGTTCTTCCATAGAGAAAGGCTTAGTGATGTAATCATCAGCACCCAACTTGAAACCTTCCAAGATATCCTCTTTCAATGTCTTTGCAGTCAAGAAGATAATTGGAATCTCTGCATTAGCCTGACGAATATCCTGTGCCAAGGTAAAACCATCCTTCTTTGGCATCATCACGTCAAGGACTGCTATATCAAATTTGGTCTTTGAGAACTCCTTATAACCAGCTTCACCATCAGGGCAAAGTACAGTATCGTAATCCTTAGCCTCCAAGTACTCGCGAAGCAACATACCCAAATTCTCGTCGTCTTCACAGAGAAGAACCTTTATTTTCTCTTCCATATTCTTTATCTTTTAATTGTTAATATTCTAAATTTATTATCTATCTTTTCTAATCATGAATGACAGGCAACTTAATGGTAAACTTCGTTCCCTTACCAAATTCACTTTCCACCTTGATTTCACCATCATGCAAATCAACGACCTTCTTGACATAAGCAAGTCCGAGACCGAAGCCTTTCACATCATGCACATTTCCTGTATGAACGCGATAGAACTTATCAAAAATCTTCTTCAAGTTCTCTTTCTTCATTCCCATACCCGTATCTTTGATTGAGAGATAGAGGAATTTGTCATCATTCCAGGTTTTCATTGTGATATTCAAAGCCTCATCTGTTTTTCTGTATTTAACAGCATTGTCCATCAAATTGAATATCACATTCTGGAAATGAACCTCATCCACATAGATAGCCGAATCAATAGCTTCAATATCCGTATAAACCTTTCCACCAGTATGCTCTACTCTGAGTGTAAAGGAGTTGGCAATATTCTCCACCATTTCATTGAGGTCTAACTCCTTCTTCTTGAATACAGCCTTCTTGCGATCAAACATACTCATCTGAAGTACTTTCTCCACCAGGAATCTCAAGCGCTTGGACTCATCATTGATAACATTTCCCAAATGCTTCATCATCTGTTCACTCTTATTCACAGAATTATCATTGAGCATCTGAGCCGCCAGACTGATACTGGCAATAGGAGTTTTCAGCTCGTGGGTCATATTATTGATGAAATCATTCTTTATCTCCGTATATCGCTTCTGACGGAAAATGACTACTATCGTGAAGATAAATGTAATAAGCAAGACCAAAGTGAAAATGACACTTGGAATCATGAATCTCACACTGGAGAAGATATAGCTGTTCATATCCGGGAAATGAATCTTAACCACCCCCATCTTCGATTGCGGATCATTACGGAAAAGCAATTGAGAATAACTATACTCCTCACCTTCCTCCGTATAGTCAGGACACCTGTAAACTTCACGACCATCCTGAGTCGTTACCGTAAAATGATAAGGAATATCAATGCCATTATTCATCATCTCAGCCTTCAAGTCCTGGTCCAACTGCTTGAAATTGATTCTCTCCTTCAAAGGCTTATCTGATGCCGAGTAAAGGATTGAATAAACCACCTCATCCAACAAGGCTTTCTGATAAACATATCTATTCTTGACGATTTCCTGCAAAGATTTCTGCGTCTCATCAATAGAATTCTTATCACTCCTCAATATCATCGCCTTTGGCATATTACCAGGATTGGTGGCTATGGTCTTCAACTCGAACGAAGAATAGATTGTACCATCCTTTCCTACTACCGAATACTGATGAGAATGCTGAATGGTTCCATCAGGCACCCCACTACGAGTTCCTACAGAATCTTTCTTATTGGCTCTACGCTCCGTCTCATTGACGTCTTTTTCCAAATAGCGCAAAGTCTCATTAAGCTCCAGATTTCTTGAAGCTTGATATAAGGCTCTGTTGACAGACTCGTCAAACTGTTCCTTTTTCATATTCACCATTTCCTGAATATAGCTCAACTGCAGAAACAGCAAAGCAAGGAACGAAAAGCCCATAATGATTGCGATAGTCCAAATTGTTCTTTTCTTCATGGCGGCAAAGATATGAAATTTCTTAATCAGTTAACACTTCTACGTTAATAAAATCACCTGTTTTTGGTGTTATTAACACATTTGTGCGTTTATAATTATACATATGCAATTATCTGTAAACAAACTAACAAAAAAGAGGCGAACGAAATGCGCTCGCCTCTTTATACTTATATCTTTATTACTCTGCTTCTTTAGCCAATTCCTCCTCATGATCAGCAATCAACTTGCTCTGGATATCATTAGGAACAAGTTCGTAACTTGCAAACTTTGTAGTAAAGGAAGCTCGACCACCGGTCAAGGAACTGAGAGAAATCGAATAGTTGGAGAGTTCCTTCAAAGGAATCTTAGCACTCAACTTCTGATAACCAGCCTCACTGTCCATACCCATAATAAGAGCACGACGGCCTTGCAAGTCGCTCATCACATCACCCATGAAGTCTGCTGGCACATAAACTTCCAAGTCGTAGATTGGTTCCAGAATCTTAGGACCAGCCTGCTTGAATGCATCACTAAATGCACGTCGTGCTGCCAACATAAATGATAGCTCATTACTATCTACCGGGTGCATCTTACCATCGTAAACGACAACTCGTACATCACGCGCATAACTACCTGTCAACGGACCATGCTCCATACAATCCATGATACCCTTCAAGATGGCTGGCATGAAACGTGCATCAATAGCACCACCAACAACAGAGTTGAGGAAGACCAACTTTCCACCCCACTCCAAATCAACTTCCTCACGGCTCTTGATATTCATCTTGAACTCCTGACCATTGAAAGTGAATGAGGTAGGATCTGGCATACCTTCTGCATAAGGCTCCACAATGAGGTGAACCTCACCGAACTGACCGGCACCACCACTCTGCTTTTTATGACGATATTCTGCACGGGCTTTTTTGGTAATAGTCTCACGATATGGGATACGAGGTTCCTCAAAGACAACATTGAGTTTCTCATTATTTTCCAAACGCCACTTCAAAGTACGAAGATGGAATTCACCCTGTCCACGAACAATAACCTGACGCAATTCCTTGCTCTGCTCAACAATCCAAGTTGGATCCTCCTGACGCATCTTCAAAAGAGCAGCCATCAGTTTTTCTGTATCCTGAGCATTAACAGCCTTGATAGCACGGGAATATTTAGGATTAGGATATTTGATAAAGTCAAATCGCCATTCTGTATCCTTGCCATTCAGGGTATTACCGGTCTTCACATCCTTCAACTTCACCGTACAACCGATATCGCCGGCATTCAACTGCTCTACAGCAACACGATTTGCACCAGCACAGGCATAAATCTGTCCTATGCGTTCCTTGCTGCCGCGATCAGCATTTGTCAAGTCATCACCCGTCTTCACGCAACCACTCATTACCTTAAAGTAACTTACTTCACCGATATGAGGTTCCATGCCCGTCTTGAAGAAATAAATACTTTCAGGACCATTAGAGTCAGGAACAATCTCCTCACCGCGAGTGTTATGCAATTTAGGCATATCATCAACAAAAGGAACAACATTACCCAAGAATTCCATCAAGCGGTGAACGCCCATAGACTTACCTGCACAAACACAGAAAACAGGGAAGATGCTACGAGTAACCAAACCTTTGCGGATACCTTCACGCATCTCATCTTCAGTCAAGCTCTCGCTTTCAAAGAATTTCTCCATCAAGCCCTCGTCATTTTCTGCAGCAGCTTCAACTAAAGCTTTATGCAATTCCAAAGCCTTATCCATCTCCTCTTCAGGAATATCCTCAATAATAGGAGCACCACCCTCTGGCTTCCAAGAATATTTTTTCATCAGAAGTACGTCAATGAGAGCATTAAAGCCAGAACCTGTCTCAATAGGATATTGAATCTGAACACACTTTGGACCATAGATTTCCTTCATCGTAGCGATGACATTATCGAAATCACACTTATCAGAATCCAACTGATTGACCAGGAAGATAACAGGCTTACCCAACTTCTCTGTATAGCGGAAGTTGTTCTGAGTACCTACTTCAGGACCATACTGACCATTAATAAGGATAACAGCCTGATCGGTTACATTCATAGAAGTAATCGCACCGCCCACAAAGTCATCACTACCAGGACAATCAATGATATTAAGCTTCTTGTTGTTCCACTCAACATGAAAAACTGTAGGGAACACAGAATAGCCATATTCCAACTCAACTGGGAAGTAGTCGCTCACCGTATTCTTCGCTTCTACAGAGCCTCTACGCTTGATAACGCCTGCTTCAAACAACATACTCTCGGCAAGTGTAGTCTTGCCGCTACCCGCACTGCCCAGCAGCGCAATGTTTTTAATCTCATTAGTCTTATAAACTCTCATGACGCTTATAGATTTTAAGGGTTATACATAATTGTTAGTTAGGAGAGGACACCAAGGCATCTTCTCCTGAATTCGTTTTCTAAGTTACCACTTTTTTCTGACCCTTGCAAAATTTTCGACCTAAAAATGCTCTATTTTTAAAACATATTAGTAATTTTGCACCTTATTAAATACTCTTTTCGTGCTTACACCTTATTATATAAGGAAATACAGAATGCAAATAAGAGGCACCGCGTCTGAACATAAAGACGATGATATCATAAATTTAAAATATAAAAATCATGGCAGGAATTTACATACATATTCCTTTTTGCGAAAGTCGATGCATTTACTGCGACTTTTACAGTACTACATCTCTCAAATGGCAAGATGATTATGTAGATGCTCTATGCAAAGAGATGAAACTGCGGCCAGCAATCCAGGCATTGGGCGACAACTACCCTATTGAAACCATCTATCTGGGCGGTGGCACACCAAGTCAACTGTCTAACGAACATTTGCTAAGGATTTTCACGATGCTAAAAGAGACGTATGGAGATTTGTTTACCAAGAACATGGAAATCACCATGGAATGTAATCCAGATGATGTTACACCCGCCTATTGCAAGACTCTGGGGAAACTACCAGTCAACAGAGTCAGCATGGGAGCACAGACGTTCTCCGACCAAAGACTTCAATTTCTTCGTAGGCGTCACAATACTGCTGAAGTTAAAGAAGCTGTATCTCTTCTGAGAAATACAGGAATAGAAAACATCAGTATCGATCTCATGTTTGGTTTTCCAAAAGAGAACATAGAAGATTGGAAATATGATATTCAACAGGCTTTACAATTAGGTGTAGAACACATATCCGCCTACAGCCTCATGTATGAAGAAGGAACTCCATTATACAAAATGCTGGAACAAGGGAAGATAGAAGAAATTGATGAAGAATTAAGCAGAAACATGTACGACACCTTGGTTGACATGCTTACTCTTTCAGGATATGAGCATTACGAAATCAGTAATTTTGCAAAACCAGGCTACCGCTCACGACACAACAGCAGCTATTGGAACGAAACTCCATACATAGGACTGGGCGCAGCAGCACATTCCTATCGTAGAGCGCAGAATCAATCTGGAAACATGGAAGTAACCAGAAGCTGGAACATCAATAACATCCAACAATATATCAATAGCATCCATCAAGGAATCTTGCCTTCGGAAAAAGAAAGCCTTGATCTTGCCACACGTTATAATGATTTGATAACGACTGCCTTAAGAACAAGTGATGGCATTGATCTGGAAAAGACAGAAAAGGAATTTGGAAAATGCTATCTGGAGAAATTGCTCGACGAAGCAAACGACAAAATAAAAAGAGGACTCATGAAAATGGACAAACAAAACGATCGTTTGTCATTGACAAGAGAAGGAATTTACATTTCAGACGATATCATGGGAGATTTCATGATTGTTTAACGACAATGTTAAGCAATCATGAAATCAATACTTTGAGTTTCTCGCAATTACGAAGAAAAACGATTCTCCAATTTTTATAAATTGTGAAACACAAGGAAGCTAATTATTCCAAGGTTCCAATGTATCTAACTTTCCTGTTTTCTTATAACGCTCATAATAATATTTCTTAATTTCTTCCAAGGCTTCAGCCTCGGTCTTTTTCTTGGAAATATATGGCTTTATCATCTGCATGAGAACAAATAACAAAACAACGACGACTAAAACTATTGCCCATGACAGAATTTCACTTGAAAAATTCAGAAATGGCTGCAACAACATACCCACTCCAACAGGAAGGATAAAACAAATCCAATCCGCAGGAGAATCCAAACGGCCTGCTTCCATATATTCTGAGCGCAGCTTCCCAGGTGCACTTAATATCAAATGCCGCTGATGCAAATTCCAATAGTCCTCAAATTCTTTATCCATACTTAAAAGACGTTCTTTTATTAAAAGTTAAAACAAAATAGTGTGTAACAATATATATCTAATATTATATGCAAAGTTAGTATAAATATTCAAAAAGTCCAAATATATCTTGATATAGCATACACAATTAAGTGTATTTAACTATAATAATAGCATCTTTATTGCGTGGAAATATATAAAAAACTATGATTTCATTGTTATTACATAGAAGTATATTCATGCAATTAACAGCAATCCAATAAACTTATCCCAAAAGATGAATATGATAAAAATAGAAAAAAATACTATTTTTGCATATTATAAAAAAATGCCTGAAAATAAAAATCTCCAGGCATTTAATTCTATTATAAAAAGTCGTATTAGTATTCACGCTCAATAAGTTCAAGACACATACGGCTATTATGGTAAGGACACTTCCAGAAACCAGCCTTATCATCATCAAGATTCAGACTACCATCTTCAAGCACAGCCCAATACCATTCTCCATTTTTCCCATCCAGCAAATGCTTTGCTACATAATTCCAGCATAGGATGGCCGTCTCCAGCGACTCCTCTGTATGGAAATATTGATAGAGATCTATATGGCCGATAATATTCTCGCACTGCACCCACCACTGGCGCTGCAAATCATATTTATCATTATCTTTCCAATGCTCATAAACCATACTGCCATCAGGACGTAAACCTTCATCAGCAGCCTCTGCTATACGACGGATGAGTTTTTCGATTTTGAGAAGTACAACCTTGTCACCGAGAACCAAAGCGGTCTCATGGAGCAGCCAGGAGGCCTCGATATCATGACCATAACTCTCAATATTCCGCTTACCTACCCATTCATCATTGAAGAACAAATCAAGATGATAAGTCTCCTTATTGAGCAACTTGTCTGTAAAGATATCCAGAAGGTTTCTGATACTCTTCTCCAATTCAGGAGACTTCCATACACGATATAGATTAGTATATGGTTCTATGATGTGAAGATGAGTATTCATTGTACGGCTTCCATTCTCATCTTTATCAGAAAGACGCATATCTGCAATAGGATTCCACTCACGAGTCAGCGCTTCAATATAACCATTATTCACACTATCAAATGCATGTTTCTCTATATCATGATAAAGAGAAATGGCAATCTCTAATGCTTCTTTATCACCTGTGGCACGAGCATATTCAGACATACCATAGATCGCAAAACCAATAGCATAAGTCTGTTTCTTAGTATCCAATGGATAGCCCTTGTAATCGACACTCCAGTAAACACCACCATGCTCCTTATCCAAGAAATGATCACGTACATATTCCTTAGCCCTTGTAGCTGCCTCCAGATACTCAGGCTTCTTCAATACACGATAAGCCGCAGAGAATGCCCATAAAATACGAGCATTCATGATAGCACCCTTTTCTGCTTGAGGATGCACATTTTCATGACCATCTACACGACCATAGTAACCGCCATTCTCATGATCGGTTACACGGTCAATCCAATAGTTGAGGATATTATTCTCAAGAATATCCTTCATTGTCAATTTTAAATTTTCCATAGAGGTATTTAGTTTTAATATCATTTTTATTTCTTGATTGGGAACAGCCAACTTAATACCATCAGCAAGAAGGCGATGACAGCAGGGAACAGAGAGAACAGAGACCATACCATGGTAAGCACAGAATCTGTCACAGACTTAGGATCTATCATCGTATTACCCATCGCATCAGTTATCATATTAGCTCCAGCCATACCCAACAATAACGCAATCAAAGAACCAGAGATGGCAGTACCAAACTTTTGAGACATGGTACCAGATGAGAAGATAAGTCCGGTTGCAGATGTCCCGAAGTGTTCTGTATGATAATCAGCCACATCAGCATACATAGACCACATCAATGGTGAATAAATACCAATACCTATAGAAGTGAGTACAACCAAAACTATCATAACCCAAATATAAGATGGATCCATTGGGATAAAGAAGAAAACAATGGAAAGTACCAAACAAAGTGCTGCAGCCCAGAAAAAAGCCATACGCTTAGAACCAACCAAGCGAGTAAACCAAGGAGACACTCCACCAAAAATCATACAGGTAACTTCACCAAATGCCATAAAAACGGTATAATTGATAATCAGCCCTTCTACAGTCACATTACCATGCAAGCAATAATCAAACATATATCCGGCTACAGCATAGCGGAAACCATTAAAGAAATTGGTACATACAGCAATGGCCGTCATATACAACCAGGCTTTATTGTGCACCAAATCTACAAATTGATGGAAAGAGAACTTTTCTGCACGCTTTGGTTTCAGACGCTCTTTTGTCATAAGGCCACAAGCCAAAGTCATCACGGCTGCAACTACACCAAGAACTGCACCTATCACAGCATATTGATGCGCATCTGTACCACCCACCATTTTCTGCAGATATGGGAAAGAAAGCAATGTGATGAATCCCATTGCATAGGCTCCTACCATACGGAAAGATGAAAACTGGTTTGTCTCATTGTCATCATCGGTCATCACACCCAACAAGGAACCATAAGGCACATTTACCATAGTATATACCGCCATCATCAGAAGATACAAAGTATATGCATAGATTCGTTTACCCACAGGTCCGAAGTCTGGAGTATAGAGTAACAATGCAAAAATCAGTCCAAAAGGAACCGCACCAAAGATAAGCCATGGACGATAAGTACCAAATCGAGACTGAGTACGGTCTGCAAGACTACCCATCAATGGATCTGTCACCACATCAAACATACGGGCAACAAGCATCAATACTGCTGCATCAGCAAATGAAAGTCCAAAGACATTTGTAAAAAACAAAGGGAAAGCAATAGACATCACCTTCCAAACTATACCACCAGCAGCAGCATCACCCAATGCATATGCTATTTTTTCTTTTATACTTGCCATTAAATTTAAAATATTATTAAGTTATTCATAAAGCGTTAAGTATCTTCATGAGATATCGTAGAGGAGACAAAGCAAAAACACTTCTCCACAAAAATAGGGACTCAATCCCCAAGCGTTTTATAAAATACGCTTGAGGAGAAAGAATCCCTACAATCTTTATCTCATATTTTACTTAACTACTTTCCTAAAGTCGCCTTATTCTTAGCCACCAACTTCTTAATGGTCTCCACACTCAGAGCCGTACGGTAGCCATCCTGAGGCGTATTCATACAATAATCCACCAGTCGATCAATAGTAGAAGTAGCCACATGCATTCTTGTATCAGAAGAAGCATAGTAGATGAACACAGTTCCATCCTCATCAGCAATCCAACCGTTTGCAAAAACCACGTTCATTACATCACCAATATACTCACCACCTTCTGGAACAAGCAAGTATCCACCTGGTTCTGCAATCACTTTAGTAGGATCTTCCAAAGATGTCATATACATATAGAGTACATAACGGAGACCGCTTGCACAACCACGTACACCATGAGCCAAATGCAACCAACCCTTATCTGTTTTGATAGGATGAGGTCCTTCTCCATTCTTTACCTCCTGAATGGTATGATAGTGACGGGCATTGATAATCTTTTCTTCCGTAATCTCTGCATGAGTGATGTCATCCACCAAAGCCCAGCCGATACCTCCACCAGAACCTGTATCAATAAAGCCATCCTGTGGACGGGTATAGAAAGCATACTTACCATCTACGAATTCCGGATGAAGCACAACATTGCGCTGCTGGCTCTTGGTCTTCAAGTCTGGAAGACGTTCCCAGTGAACCAAATCCTTGGTACGGGCGATAGCTGCAGTAGCAGTAGCTGCACTCAGGTCACCTGGCTGGTCATCATCATGACGCTCTGCACAGAACACACCATAGATATATCCATCTTCGTGAGCAGTCAGACGCATATCATAAATATTGGTAGCAGGAACAACATCCTCTGGCATTGTAATAGGCTCATCCCAGAAACGGAAATTATCTATACCGTTAGGACTTTCTGCCACAGCGAAGAAGCTCTTGCGGTCGGCACCTTCTACACGGACAACGAGGAGATACTTTCCGTTCCACTTGATGGCACCCGAATTGAGGGTAGCGTTCATCATGATACGCTGCATCAGATATGGGTTGCTCTTCTCATCGAAGTCGTATCGCCACTCCAATGGAGTATGTTCTGCGGTGAGGATTGGGTTCTTATATTTCTCGTAGATTCCGTTTCCCCACTCTACAGGTTCATTCTTGCGGCACAGCAATTCCTCATGATGAGCACGCAAAGCTTTTACTTTGTCTTGAAAAGTTGTCATATTCTATCTTTATTTTATTGTTTCTTATACTTTGAGTTTGATGATTAGTAAATATATTGGATTCTTCACTATTCGTTCTTCACTCGTTACCTACTACATCCTTTACAAAAAGAACCTTTGATTCATTATAGAATTTCTTGAAATCCTTGACAATGGCTCCATCCTTCACTCCAGGAAGATAGGCTTCCTCCTGTGGTTTATCCCAAGCATTGCGCCAGAAGAGCACATAACTCAACTGATAGTGCTGCAAAACTGGCCAAAGCGTCTTGGTAAACCAGTCTTTCTTTTTGGAAATACCACGGCAACCGGTTTCTGTCAACGCAGCCATCTTTCCCACTTTCTCTGCTGCAAGCTTCATCACATCTAAAGTCTCGACGAGATTCTTCTGATAGTTGACATCACTGTCGTCAAATTCATAGATATCAACACCGATGAGATCAACAAAATCACCGCCTGGATAACATTTCAGGAAAGAATCCACATCCTTCTTGTCACTCAGATTAGGAGACCATGCCCATACGATGTTATCACAACCAGCTTTCATCAAAGTCACATAGGTCTTGATGTAAAGCATCTTGTATTGCTCAGGAGTACAACTATTGGCACCCCACCAGAACCAGCCGCCATTCATCTCATGCCATGGACGGAAAATCACAGGAACTTTCTTTCCGCAACAGGTCTGGAGAGAATTAATGAAATCAGCAACCTTCTTCAGCCAAGACTCAAATTTCTTCTGTTGAGCACCACCCTCGAGTATTGCATTCACCGCATCACCCTTCGGATCCCAGGCATTTTCTCCTGTCACCGGATTCCATGGGTGCCAACTCAAAGTGATAATACCACCGCGCTTGAACTGAGCAATAATTTCCTGACGCATTCTATCAAAAGGAACACCATCCAAGTTCTCTTTGCTATCCAGTTCTAATTTACCAAGGTCAAATCCCATTACTGCAGGATAATCACCCGTAGTAAGAAGCACATCACTCTTTCCCTCGTCCCATTTCCAGGTAGTACCATAGACAGGATCATCCTGATGCCCCACCATGATTCCCTGATCTTGCAACAATCTCAAGCGATTCAAAAGTTGTTTGGCAGATGAACTACCATACTTTTGAGTTGAGACCGAAGCACAACCAGAACAGCAAGTTGCATTGCCCTGCTTTGTAGCGCTACTGCCAGGAGACTGCGCAAAAGCGCCTTCAAAAGCAAGGCAACAAACTGCTCCCATCAACATTCTTTTAATTTTCATGTTTTTATATCTCGTAGTTTAGTAAATATTCAATTTGGAAATATCTCGTAATTTAGTAACAAAGAAACCGTTCATACTACTTACCCAAAAGATGATTAGTAAGAAATTCCTGCCACTCATCCCATTGTTCCTGATACCAGAAATGACCAGTCATCTGATACAGACTCAATGTCTTTGGCGCTTTTACCGAATTATAAAGGCCGTAAGATGATGTTGGCGGAACCACCTCATCATTATAACCGAAACTGTACCAGCCAGGAACAGTGATGCGACGGGCAAAGTTGACGCCATCATAATAGCGGGCACCTTCCAGACGTGCCTTGGTAATGGCATTCATCTTTGCGTGATAGAAATAGTGAGGCCAACCTCCTGCTACACCATGGAGTTCTGCTTCATAGTCACACATGGCATCATGAACAGCAGCCAGGAAAGTAACTCGTTTATCCAGTGCAGCCACAGCCAAAGAGAGGAATCCTCCCTGTGAAGAACCAGTTACGCCCAAGGTTTTTCCATCCCATTCATCAAGAGATGCTATCATATCCACACCTTTTACAGCACCTGTTACGACTCTTTTATAGGCATTACGGTCTGGATTTTCAAGATTCGTATCCCAATAACCGTTCAATGCAGCATTGGCAAGATCATCATATACCTTCTGCTCCATAGTAACCGGAACTCCGTGAATACCGATTTCCAAAACAATACACTTGCCTGTTGCTGTATAAGTATCTCCACTATAAGGACGAACACCTGCACCGGGAACTCTCAGCAAAGCAGGGTATTTACCAGGTTTTACAGGAACACTTAAAACTCCATACATTTTTGATCCCCAGCGATTGTTATGATAGCTTATCTCATAAACATTTACGTCCTTGGTGCATCGTTCAGGAAGCAGTACCTTCGTAGGATTCAAGTCAATTTGTCGAGCCTCATCAAGAGCTTTTTTCCAAAAGTCATCAAAATCTTTTGGCTCTTGAGCAAACGGCTTTATTTTTTCTGGAGAAAATGCAGCTGTACAAAGTCCCTCATAATCTTTTCCATCCACATGAGCCACTACTTTGAGGCGGTAGAATCCAGGAGTCTTCATTTCACCACTCCATTTCATCGTTCCATCTTTCAAAATCAAAGTCTTTTTCGTATTCGGATACATTACAGGACCTGCCTCATAATCAATTTTTACCTGATTCAGCAAAGTTCCTGATTTCCGAACATTCACTACAAAAGAAGCCTTCTCGCCTACCTTGTAATTCCAATCTTGATGATCAGGTGTTACCGAGACTACGATATTAGTTCCCCTAATCTGTGCACTGATGCTCAAAGAACCCAGTACACAGAAAAGAATCCCTATAATTATTAATCTAAAATCCTTCATATTAAATGGTTTTTATATAGCGATGAAACGCTAAATTAAACATGTTAGTTGTCATTCTTGGTTTACGATTGCAAAATTAGCACTAAATTTCCAATTCAACTTGCCTTATTTTGCTAAATGCTTACACTTTCTTTGCAAATCAAAGAAAAAGCGATATTTATAACCTATAAATGGTATATTTAGCACGATTAAACAAGTCATTTGATAGGCCAAAACAAATCATTAAGAAAATCCTGCAACCTAATTAAGGAGAGTCCAAGCTTAACATTGAAATTTCTAAAACAAAATATTTGCCAAGCAGCAAACTGAAAATAACAATTAAGACAAACATTCTTCGAACACTTTTCCAAGCAAAAATAAACAAATATTAGAGAAGATATGACTTTTCTTGAGAAAACAGAATACATGTAACCTGAAAGAATACACTTATCAATTAATAATAATGTACGCAAACCTTAATATTAATAAAGAGAATATTACCAGATCTTTAACCTAAATCAATTAAACTGTAATAAGACATTAAAAAAGCACTTAACATTAACCTTTATAGTCCAAAATCATACGTTTTTTTGCGAATAAGCAGAAAAGTATCAGCAATTAGCAAAAAACAACTACTTATTTCTAAAAAAAATATGTAATTTTGCAGCAGTTAATGAAACCAACCTAATTTTAGAATATAAAACAAATAAATATACAAACAAAATTAATCATAACGATGCATATAAGTAGAACAACCTAAAGCTGGTTTCTTGCCATCCTACTCTATCAAAACATAAAGCAGGAAAAAAGAGACAATTCAATTTTGAACTTTCCCTCAAAAAGAAAGTCAAAGAGTTTTTAAACAAACTAACACAAATTGTATGAATTCAAAAAGTAGAGAAAAGTTACTTGCTGGCATAGCAGCCCTAGGTATCCTAGGAATCTCTCCCCAGCAAACTTACGCAGCTCAGATTGTCAACAATCAAGCAGTTCAACAAACTAAAAAAATCACGGGTAGCGTAACAGACGCTATGGGACCTATTATTGGTGCTACGGTAAAAGTAAAAGGCACTAGTAATGCGACAGTTACCGATATGGACGGTAACTATATGCTTAATGTTTCCCCTGGTCAAACCGTAGAAATTACTTATGTAGGCTATATCACTAAAAATTTCAAGGTTGGAGCACAAAACAAATATGACATTACCTTAGTTGAAGACAACAACAATCTTCAGGAAGTAGTGGTTGTAGGTTATGGAACCATGAAGAAAAGCGATATTTCCGGTTCTTCTGTCAGCCTTGGCGAAAAGGCGATGAAGGGCTCTATTATTACTTCTCTCGACCAGTCACTTCAGGGTCGTGCAGCAGGTGTAACCGCTGTCAGTACTTCCGGTGCACCTGGTACAGCATCAACCATCCGAGTTCGTGGTACAGCAACCATCAACTCAAATGCAGAACCACTTTACGTCATTGATGGAGTCATCTTCCAAGGAGGAAACTCCAGTGGTAGTTCCCTTGGTTTCGGTGACGCTCTCGACAATGGATCTGCTTCCTCTGTTTCACCACTTTCTACCATCAACCCTGCAGATATCGTGAGCATGGAGATTCTGAAGGATGCTTCTGCCACAGCTATTTATGGTGCACAGGGAGCAAATGGTGTTGTTCTCATTACAACCAAACGAGGTAAAGCTGGTGAAGCTAAATTTTCTTATGATGGCATGGTGGCATGGAGCCGCCAGACCAAGCGCCTTGACATGATGAACCTTCGCGAATTCGGTGATTATTACAACGATTTCGTAGCTGCAGGGTTCGGTGGTGTCAAGGAAGACCCATATTATAGCGATGTCTCTTTACTCGGCAAGGGTACAAACTGGCAGGACGCCATTTTCCAGACTGCATTTCAACAGCAACATCAGATTGCAGCTCAGGGCGGTACAGACAAAATTCAATATTATGTATCTGCCGGTTATATGAATCAGGATGGCACTATCATCGGTTCTAAATTTGACCGTCTTTCTGTACGTACAAACCTGGATGCACAGTTGAAGAAATGGTTGAGATTGGGTTTGAGCGCAACCTTTACGGATTCTAACGATGACCTCAAACTGACAGATGGAGCTGAGGGTATCGTAGGTTTCGCATTGACATCACTTCCTGAAGCTCCTATTTATGATATTGATGGTAATTATGCTTCATTTGCTCGCGAAAACTACAATATTCACAACCCTATCGCCAAGGCGATGGAACAGAACAACTGGTTGAATCGTAAGAAACTGACAGGTAATATCTACGCAGAACTTACCCCTATCAAACATCTTACATGGCATGCAGAGTTGGGTTATGATCTCAGCTACAGCAAGGCAGAGATTTTCAATAACACAATTGATCTCTACAACTGGCAGGAGCCTAATGAGAGCAGCATCCAGAAGAACAACAGTACTTTCTGGCAGATTAAGAACTATGTAACATATAACAACACATTCGCCAAGAAGCATTCGGTTACTGCAATGGTTGGACAGGAATGCTGGGAAAGCAAATGGGATTACACGAAGGTAGCAAACGACAAATTGCCTTCTGATGCTGTACATAATCCTATATTGGGTACGGGTACTCCTACCATATCAGCAGGATTCGGCACTAGTTCCATGGCTTCCTTCTTTACTCGCTGGACATATAGCTATGACAACCGTTATAATGCTACTTATACCTACCGTTATGATGGTAGTTCCAACTTTGGTCCAAACAACCGTTGGGCAGGTTTCCATTCTTTTGCAACCAGCTGGCGTTTCTCTAACGAGAAATTCATTCAGGATTTGGCAGGAAAATGGTTAAGTAATGGTAAGATTCGTATCGGTTGGGGACAAACTGGTAATGCCAATATCAACTCATTTGCCTGGGGTGTAAACATGCAGAAAGTGTATAGTTCCCTCGGTGCAGGTTACCGTCCACAGAATATTCCTAATCTGGATGTAAAATGGGAAAAGCAGGAGCAGATTGACCTTGGTATCGATCTTGGTTTCTTCAACGACCGCATTGGATTAACTCTCGATTGGTATCAGAAGGAATCTAAAGATATGTTGATGGAGATGCAGTTACCTTCTTACATGGGAACCAGTGGCAATGATAATTCCAAGTTGAAAGCTCCTATGGGTAACTATGGACATATCCGCAACAATGGTCTTGAGTTAACAGTGACTGGTCATCCATTCATCGGCAAATTCCAGTGGGATACTGAGTTTCAAATTTCTTGGAATAAGAACAAGTTGGTAGCACTGAATGGTACTGCCAGTTCCGCTATCATGGGCTATGCTCAGTGGGGACAAACCCAAGTTAGCAAGACCGACGTTGGTCAGAGTCTTTATAGTTTCTATGGTTATGTAACAGATGGAATCTACCAGGATTTGGCAGATATCGAACATTCACCTAAACCAGAGAAGTACCCTACAGATGGCGTATTCAATGGTTCCAATACGGTCTATGTAGGTGATATTAAATATAAAGACCTGAATGGAGATGGAATCATCAACGAACTTGACCAGACCAACATAGGTTCTCCAATGCCTAAATTTACATTCGGTTGGAACAACACATTCCGTTATAAGGATTTCGATTTGAGCATTTTTATCAATGGTAGTTATGGCAACAAGGTAATGAACTTGACCAAGCGCGGACTCACTAATATGAGTAGTGTATGGTGTAACCAGCATACCGATGTATTAAATCGTGCCCGCCTGGAGCCTATCGATGCATCTATTGTTTATGCTGATGGCACCAAATGGTATGAGCACATAGAGAATGTACGTGTTGCAAACCCAAATGCTTCTCTTCCACGCGCTATTATTGACGACCCTAACGACAACGACCGCATCAGCGACCGCTACGTGGAGGACGGATCCTATCTGAGAATGAAGAATATCTCTCTTGGTTATACCTTCCCTAAGAAGTTGATTGGCAAGTTGGGTATTGAGAACCTGCGGCTCTACTGCAACATACAGAATTTGTTCACCATCACCGGTTATGATGGATACGACCCAGAAATCGGTGTCAGCACCATGTCACCTAATGTTTATGGTGTAGACTATGGTCGCTATCCTTCACCTACCACCTACTCTTTTGGTTTGAACATGTCATTCTAACATTAAAAAATAAAGAATATGAAATTATCGAACTTAAAATATATAGCATTTGCACTCTTATTGGGCGGCACTCTCACCTCTTGTGAGGACTTTCTCGATCGCCCAAACGAAGATAGCTATAATGATGCTAACTATTATGCAAATGACGACCAGGTGAAAGTGAGTACCAACTCTCTTTACAGTTCTCCTTGGTACGACTTTCTGAGCCGTGGTTTTTACAAGATTCCTGAAGTGATGTCAGGCAACTTGTATATGGGTCAATCACCATATCTTACCTTTACTGTAAATGGTAGTGATCCTGACATTACTTCCACTTCCTGTTCATTATGGGCAGTAAATGCACAGGCAAATACCATCTACAACCGTCTACAGACAGCCAATGCATCAGCAAGTGCCAAGAACACGGCTATGGGCGAGTGCCTGGCATGGAAAGCAATGGCTTATTTCTACCTGGTTCGTATTTGGGGTGATGTGCCTATCGTACACAATAACAGTTCTGAGATTGCTGCCGGCGACTATAATAATAAATATAAGGTAAAGGCAGCCGATGTTTACGAGTATATCGTGATGACATTGGAAAAAGCCATCGATTTACTTCCTAATACCAACTCTGCAGGAAGAATAGACAAATGGGGTGCAAAGGGTTTGCTCGCAAAAGTTTATCTTGCAAAAAGTGGTATCAATTGCAATGGAAATGGACAGCGTGACGAGAATGATCTTGCCAAAGCAGCTGAACTTGCCAAAGACGTGATTGATAACTCTGGCAAAAAACTCATGGAGCATTATGCTGATATCTTCAGGGGTGAAAACAACAACTGCGAAGAAAGTCTGATAGGATGGCGATGGACCGCAGACCAGTTGAATTATACCTGCGGTAACTGCTTGACTTCAGAGTTGGCTCCTTCTGGTTTCTGTGAGTATCAGAGTTGGGGTGACTGGACTGCACCTTCAGTAGATTTGGAAGAAGCATTTGGCGTAACCCCTCTTCAAAACCCTAATTCACGTCCTGCTACGGATGAACGCCGTAAGGCTACCATGATGATGGCTGGTGATACATATAGTCAATGGTGGCAAGACAAGGGTGGCTTCAATTATATCAAGTTCCTCTACGACAAGAAGTATGCGCCAGGAAGCAATGATGGTCTTCAGTCTGATACCGGAGCCAACATCGCCAAACACCTTTATGGAGACGATGCAGACCACATCAAGGCTTTTGGAAGAAGTGCAGGCAAGCATACTTCAGATCTCTCCACCCATGTATTGCGCCTTGCTGATGTTTATCTGATTTATGCAGAAGCTAAAATCGGCAATGCTGGTTCTACAACTGATGAAAGTGCCATTGATGCTTATTATCAGGTTTGGCACAGAGCAAGACCTACCCTATTTGACAAGCCATCAAGCATCACTCTGGATGAAGTGTTGAAAGAGCGCCGTTTGGAACTTGCTTTAGAAGGCGACTATTGGTTTGACCTTGTACGTATGTCTTACTACAATGTAGAAAAGGCGATAAATATCATCAAGAACCAAAAGCGTAATGCTTATAATGGTTTGGGCGACCTCTACAAGGCATACTATAATAAAGGTAACGATAATGGTCCATGGAATGTAGATGAGAGCACGATGTTCTACGATACATATACTCCAAAGCCAAACGTAACAGCCTCTATCTTTACCTTGCCATTCCCACAGGGTGACGTGGTTTACAATCCTCACCTGATGGAAGAAGCACAGCATGTAGATGTTAGAGAAGCATTCTCTTATTAATGAACTATAAAAAGAACATGATATGAAACTAAATAAAATATTCAGTTGGTTGTTTGTAGGTCTGATGGCGATTTCTGCCAGCACGCTGACCTCATGCGAAGACCAGCCAGATAAGTTCGAGCTTACAGGGGGTGTTCCTACCGTGAATTACATCCGTATGCCTTATTTGTCACAGGCAGACTCTCTGCTCGATAAAGCAAGTCTTTCGTCTGTTATTTGCCTTGTAGGTAACAACCTGACAAGCATCAAGGAACTTTACTTCAACGACCAGAAGGCACAATTGAACACCAGTTACATCACCGACCACACCATGATTGTGCAGATTCCTGCAACAATTCCTACTGATGTAACAGATAAAATCTATATGGTGACAAGAGATGGAGAAAAGGTAGATTACGATTTCCACATCGTGGTTCCTGCTCCAAATCCTACATCTATGTCTTGCGAATATGCCAAGGCTGGTGAAGATGTTACCTTATACGGAAACTATTTCGTGGATGATGCTAATGTACCTCTCAAGGTAACAATGCCTGACGGACAGGAAATCACAGAGTTCAAGAACATCTCTCAGAGTGCCATCACATTTACACTCCCAGAATGCACTACAGAAGGTTCATTGAAGGTCCAGACCCTGTACGGAGAAACAAAAACAACTTTCCATTACATGGATACTCGCGGCATGCTCTTCGACTTTGATACTCCTTGGGATGGTGTAAATGTATTGGGTAATCATGGTTGGCATAATCGTGATATCATCACAGACGACACTGCATTGAAAGGCAAATTTGTACAGTTGGGTAATGGCTCTGCTGTAATGAGTGCTGATGGCGGCTGGGCAGATTCAGACTTCTCGTTCGAATACTGGGCTGGTTCATGGGATAATCCACAGAAGGTTAACGAGGGCGACGGTGTTGCTTTGTACAACCTTGCTGATTTCAGCCACTACGAAAATATGGCATTGAAGTTTGAAATGTACATCCCTTCTTCAAATCCTTGGAGTGCAGGAGCTATGCAAATTTGTTTCGAAGGCTTCGACAAAGTATCTTTATCAGGCAACCCTATCGATGGATTTAAGGGAACTGTAGCTGGTGCCAATGCATACGTTTTCAATGGCGAAGGCACAAACAAAGAAGGTGAATGGGGACGTGCTATGTATAGACCTTGGACCACAACTGGTTCTTATGATACGGGCGACAAGTGGGTAACCGTTACTATTCCACTCACTAATTTCAACCTCGACCGAACAGGCGCTGCTACGACAAGTGTTCCTAAGTTGCCATCAGACTTTGCAAGTCTCACTATGTTTGTCGTTGGTGGTGGCGTAAATGGTACTGAGTGTAAGCCAATCATCAAGATGGACAACATCCGTGTGGTTCCTAATAAATAATCTTTAAACAGAAACAAACATGAAAAAGATCAAGAATATATTAGCACTGTTGGTGGTAGCCCTAATGGGACTATCACTCACAGCCTGCAGCGAAGATGATCTCGATACCAACCAGTATCAGAAGGGAGTTCATCTCAATGTATATGGTCCACAGCCTGTAATGCGTGGTGGTCAACTCCGCTTCTTGGGTAGTAACCTCGACCAAATTTCACAAATTCAGATTCCAGGTTGCGATCCTATCACAAACATAGAAGTTGTAAAGGCTGGCATTCCAAGCGAAATCAAGATTACAGTGCCTGAGGAGGGACCTCTTGTTGGATACCTCACTCTTATCACCAAGACGGATGAGGAAATCAAGACTAAAACCCAACTCACTTACGAGGAGCCAATCGTCTTCACATCTTTTTCTCCTACAAGCATCATGCCGGGTGAGACGCTGACTATTGAAGGTGACTATCTGAATCTCGTACACATGATAGAATTTGCAGATGGCGTGCAGATTCCAGAAAAGGATTTCGTATCTCATTCTCGCTATAAGATAGAGGTGGTTGTTCCAGAAGAAGCCAAGACTGGAAAGATTAATCTCTTCGACTTAGACTTGACAACAGTAGAAGATCCATCCGTTGCTCTCTACAATATCATAGAGTCAGAAAATGCACTCAATGTAGGTACTCCTACTATCACCAAGTGGGCTTCCCCACGAGGTGAGGCAGAACTGACAGGTACTGTTACTGCTAAATTAGGCGAAACCATAACAGTAACCGGTGCTCATTTCGGTTTGGTAAAAAGCTTAAAGTTCTCTCCAAAAGAGGATGATACCAAAGGACAAAAAGTAGAGATATCAGATTTCACTGTAAGTGAAGATGGTAAGACTTTGACTTTTGCACTTCCTGCAGAGGTTGCTGATGGCGATTTTGTACTCGTTGCTCGCTCTGGCGTTGAGATTCCAGTTGGTACTCTGACAACGGTCGCTCCTACCCAATGTATAGCAGCTTCTTCTCCTGTGAAAGCTGGTGCTTCACTAATCATTACAGGTAAAGATCTTGACGTTGTCAATTCTATCGAAATGCCTAATGTTGCAGCAGAGGAAGAAATCAAGTTCATAGTGAATCCTGATGGAACCCGACTCATCATCGAAAGCGTACCAGCAACTGCTCAAGAGGGCAATCTTGTATTGCGCATGAAGAACGGCAAGGGTGTAGAAGTTCCTTTCACGCTCGTGAAACCTGTAGTTACTGGTTACGATAACAATACAGTAAGCGCAGGTGGGGTCCTCACCATCAAGGGAACAGATCTCGACCTCGTAAAGAAGGTACAATTCGGTGAAGGTTCAGACGAAGTAGAAGTAAAACCAGCAGAAGACGGAAAGAGCATCACACTCACTGTTCCGATGAATGCAAAGACTGGCAAGCCTACTCTTACGATGGCAAATGGAACTTCTATAGAAGGTATTGAATTAAATATCGAGGAGGCTATATTCTGCTATATCACAGAAATGCCAGATTTCTCTAATAAGGAAAACATTCCAGAAGCAGGAAGCACCATGACTGTTCCTGTTAAGAATGGTGATAAACTTGAAAGCGTATTCATCAATGGCAAGAAAGTAAATAATGTGTACGCAGAAAAGACATCTATGTTGACTGTAGCTATTCCGAAGGATGCCAGCTCAAGTTCTAAGTTGAAGCTTGTTTCTTCTAATGGCGAGATAGAGTATGATATCACTGTGATTCCTGCTGGTTCAATCACTAGAACGCTGATGAATGGTCCTATCGACCTTGCAGGTTGGAGTGCCAATACGCAAGGCTTGATAGCACAAGATGCATTAGACAACATTCCTGATGGTGCAAACGTTGTTATGAAGATAAAATATACTCCTACAGCCGACAATGTTCAGTTGAAGGGTCAGGATGGAAGTTGGGGTGCAATTGACCTCGACAATGGTGAGGCCAAAGAGCATGTCTATAAGTTGGACGCTAATGCGAAAGAGTTCTCCTTACCACTTTCTTCAACAGTGATTGCAGCCCTCAAGGCTAAATCTACCAATTGGGGTGGTCTCATCATCTTCAATGGTACAGGTGCTATCATCAATAAGATAGAAGCGGAGATTACCATTCCTCAGGAAAAGACTATCTGGAGCGGATTATCTAGTATTGTTGGTTGGAGTGGCGATCAGTCACTCGCCTGGGGTGGTTACGACTGGAGTACTGTGAAACCTGGAACCATCATGCGCATTTACTACAGCAAGGTTACAGCTGGTACTTGGGGATGTGTCAGCCTTCGACATGGTCAGAATTGGGGCAACTTGCCAGCTCCAGTCACAGCACAATACGATCTTCCTGATGACTCAGGAAAGTATGAGGTAACCTTAACGGAGGATGTAATCAATGATTTAGTGGCTAATGGTGGTCTCGTTATTACAGGAGACAACTTTACATTCACTAAGATTACCCTTGAGTAAACTAGAAATATGAATATTAAAACAATATAACTATGAGAAAGAATCATATATTATCAGCGCTGGCAATGGCAGCAGTGACCTTCGGGGTCACTGCTTGCGCTGACACTGATGCACAATATAGCATTCCTGATGTTGAAGCACCTCAATTTGTAGCCTCTACCCCAGTAGCAGGTGCAAACAACGTAAAACGTGGAGATGTTACAGTCACTGTAAAATATGACAAGCGCGTTTTCTTCGCATCGCAGGACAAAGATAAGATCGTAGTAGATGGCGGTACTCTTACCAATGCCATTGTCTATGGCGCAGACAGTCTGCTCACCATGACCCTCAATGTTCCACAACGCGGTCAGGAAGTAAGCATTACCATTCCAGAAGGATTGGTCACAAACGGGCAAGGTAAACCTGCAGCATCTGTCAACGTAAACTTCACGACTACAGATTTGGACAAGACTCCTGTTATGGCAACAAGTACATCAGCCAAAGCTCTTTACAATTACCTTTTAGAGAATGTGGACAATAAGATTATCTCAGGTATGATGGCCAATGTTGCCTGGAACCAGGAATGTGCTGACAAGGTGAACGAATGGACAGGAAAATACCCTGCGATCAATGGTTTTGATTATGGACACATGCCCGCATCCAAGGCCGGTGCAAACTGGATAAACTACAAAGACATTACTCCAGTAAAGAACTGGAGCGACAATCATGGAATCGTACAGATGATGTGGCACTGGAATGTTCCAAAGAATGAACCACAGGCAGGTAAAGGAATCGAGATGCTCAGCGATTGGAGCGCTAACCTCCAGTTGACCAACGATGCTGTAAAGGCTGCGATTGGAAATGCACAGGTAGGCGACAAACTTGTAGCTACCATTGCTGACGTGGCAGACGGTGCTCAAGGTTCTATCAAAAATTCTTCCTGGACAGGCTTTACAGACGAAGCTGGTACCAGTTGGGAATACTTTGATATCAGTGGAGACCAATATACTATGACTCTTGATGCAACTACACTGGCAGACATGAAGAACAACGGTTTCATTCTTTCCGGTCATGACTATACTTTGACAGGCGTTTATATCGTACCGGCAAACAAGGACTTGGCTCAGGGCACACAACTCTATAAACCAACAGCAAATCTTGATCCTAACAAGGATTACAATTTTTATCTGAAGTCTGAATCCTACCCAGAAGGCACTACATTTGATGCAGCAAATGCACTGACAGAAGGAACTTGGGAGAATCAAGTATGGAAAGACGACATGCAGACTCTTACAGAGTACCTCACACTCTTGAAGAATGCCAATATCCCTGTACTTTGGCGCCCATTTCACGAGGCAAGTGGCAAATGGTTCTGGTGGGGTAAGGATGCAGATAGCTTTAAGAAACTCTGGATTGCCATGTTTAACGAACTGAAAGAAGCTGGTCTTGACAATCTCATCTGGGTATGGACCAGTTGCGGAAATGATAACGACTGGTATCCTGGTGATGCATACGTAGATATTGTAGCACGTGACCTCTATGGAGAAGATGATGCAAAATGTGCTACGGAATATGCAGACCTCAGTGCCACATATGGCAATAAGATAGTTACACTTGGTGAATGCGGTTATAGCACCTATACCAATAGTCAGATTGCAACTGTTAGCAAACAATGGAATGCAGGTGCCAAGTGGAGCTGGTTTATGGTATGGTATAATGACGAAAGCAGTCAGACTTATCACTCTACACAGGAGTGGTGGCAGGATGCTATGTCTCAACCTAATATCATTACACGTGATCAAGTACCAAGTTTGAAGTAAATTCATGATTATATGAGAAAAATACAAATAATAACGGCATGCCTTCTGGCATGCCTTTTGTGGTCTTGCGGCAAGAAAAAAGCTGATGATCCGATGGGTGATAATGGCAGGACCCAACGCACGGAAAACCTCCTATATCACCTTACAGAAATCTCCAGTCGAGGGTATCTCTTCGGACAGCAGGATGCCACCCTTTATGGGGAAGGATGGGCAGATGATAGCGCCAGATCTGACATTAAAACCATCTGTGGCGACATGCCTTCCATAGTAGGTTTTGAAATAGGAGGAATAGAAACAGGAGATTCACTCAACATCTACTCTACCCCATTCAACCGCATTCGCAAAGAAATCATCAACCAATTTGATCGTGCAGGTGTTGTTACCCTATCATGGCAATGCAAAAATCCTGCTAAAGAAGGCTCTATCAATGACATCATGGAAGGGGGCTGCAAACACGAAGCTTTTTTAGGATGGCTTGACAAAGTAGCAGATTTCATAAATTCGCTCGAAACTCCTTATGGTGTGAAAGTACCAGTCATCTTCCGACCATGGCAAGAGAATGGAGAGAATCACTTTTGGTGGGATGACTCAGTTTGCACAAAAGAACAATATCTTGCTCTTTGGCAAATGACGCAAGTGCGCATGAAAGACAATGATGTAGTAAATGTACTCTATGCTTATTCACCAGTAGCAACAGAAGATGCATTAGAATCGCATTATTTAGCTCGATACCCGGGAGATGAACAAGTAGATATACTAGGCATCAATTACTATTGTCATGCAGAAGAAGGTGATACTGCAGCACTTGCTACATTTACAAAGACATTGGATAAGAATCTAACAATGTTGACAACACTGGGCAAAAAAGCAGGAAAGCCTGTCGCTATTACAGAAACAGGTTATCGCAGCATTAAGAGTGACAATTGGTGGACCAACAACTTATCTAAAGCCATTGGCAAACATCCTATCAGCTATATCATGCTTTGGCGAAATGGACACGAACTTGCCAATCACTATTATGTACCATTCCCAGGTCAACGATCAACGGAAAATTTCGTCAAGTTCTACAACGAACCGAGAACCTTATTCCTCCATGATATTAATGGCTTATATTTGGAAAAGGAAAAAGCAAAAAAGTAATATTAAATAAACTAACACTAAATATTAAGATGAGAAAAATCATATTATCCCTAATGTTACTATTGAGTTGCTATACTACAAAGGCTGCAGATGGTAAATCATTGTTTGTTACTTTCAAAGATGGACAAAAGATTGAATTTGCACTCACCACAATGCCAGACATCAGTTTTGAGAATGATCTGATGACTATAAAGTCCACGGAAACGACAGCAACATACGAACTGTGGAAAGTCAACACATTCACTTATGGAGCGACTACAGGCATCAATCAGTTAAAAACTACCCACAAATTCGCTTTGGAAGGGAATCGCATCATCGTGGATGGCAGCAACAACAAGATTAGTGCCTATACGCAAGATGGTAAGGCTGTAAAACTCACTACCATCATTTGCAATGACAAGACCCTCATCAGTCTTGACAAGTTATCACACGGCATGTACATTATCACTATCAACAACAAATCTTTTAAAATAGCAAGACAATGAAGAAAGTTATATTCTCACTCATTATGATTTTGATACCACTGTCGCACATGGCGCAGCAGGCAGGTGATATATTTACCATCAAAACAACAGATGGAAAAACGGCAGAATGGAGTCTTGCTGGAGGAAACAAAAATGGAGATATATCCATTATCAAACACAAAGGAAACAAAATAGAACTATATGTCAAAGGCCATGAAAACATAGAAGCCTGGCAAACATACGATATCGAGAATATCGATAATATAACGTTTACTGTTTTTCATCAAGGAGACTACCAAGAAGAAAATGCAGTTGAGGCAGTAAAGAACATGGGGTTAGGAACCAATTTCGGCAACTGCACTGATGTAATAGCCATGTGGCTGAACATGGATAACAACTCTGTAACAGATTTCGAGAAGGCATGGGGACAGGTTCCTACCACCAAGCCTATGGTAGATTTCTTAAAGAAGAATGGCTTTCATTCAGTCCGCATTCCCGTTACCTGGTTCCAGCACATGAAAGAAGACGGAACTGTAGATGAAGCCTGGATGAACAGAATACAGGAAATCGTTGATTACGTGATTGATAACGGTATGTACTGCATCCTGAATGTTCACCATGATACAGGTGCAGACGATGAGGATGTGAAGCACTGGATCAAGGCTGATGAAGCCAACTACAAGGAGAACAAGGAGAAGTTTGAATATCTCTGGACCCAGATTGCCACCCGTTTCAAGAACTACGACCAGCACCTGGTGTTCGAAGGTTACAACGAGATGATTGATGCCAACAACACCTGGAATGCACCAAAGAGCGCAAGCAGCTATAAGGGTTTGAACGGATATGCCCAGAGTTTCGTGAATGCAGTACGTGCTACCGGTGGCAACAACGAGACCCGCAACCTCATCATCAATACCTATGCTGCAGCTAATGGTGACGACGTATTGAACAACCTCGCCATCCCTACCGACAAGGTGGATGGCCATATCGCAGTAGAAGTTCACACCTATGCTCCATGGGACTGGTTTGCCCAGAAAGGCAAGTGGGATGCTTCCTGCAGCAATGAAATCAAGAATATGTTCACCCGCCTGAACAATAAGTTCATCAGCAAGGGCATTCCTTGCATCATCGGTGAATATGGTACTCACGGAAGCAAGAGTGTCAGCAAAAATAGTTCTGCCAGCGAGATTCAGGCTGCTGCCGACCAGGCTGCCGACATCGTGAAACAGGCAAAGGCTTACGGCGTAGCGACCTTCTACTGGATGAGTATATTTGATGGCGAAGATCGAAACGTACCACAATGGACACTCCCTACAGTAGTAGATGCTATGCAAAAGGCCTATAACAAATAATATAGAAAAATATATATTAACAAAAAAGTTCTATTTCAAAGGACATTTACAACAAAACCATTCAAAAAAAAGGTCTTACCATCAAACGGTAAGACCTTTTCTAACTAACAAAACCTATACAATAAAACTTTTTCTATTTTCCTATTTTATTCATTCTATCAACTTGGCTTTTAACAACTTGAAGAGTTGAATGATCTGATGAAAATACAGAATTCAATCCTTGTGCTTCCTGAGCAGGATCACCAGTGTAGTCATCACCTACCTGCCACTGCTCATGCTTAGGATTGGCAAAGCCGCCCCATCCCCAGAAATTGCATCCGGCAAAGTAACCGCCGGATGCAGCATTGTCGCCAACAAGACTGAACACATACTTGTAATATCTATCGCGTGCTTCTGTTGTTGAAGAAGTTGAGAAAGAGAAGCCATCACGAGGATAGCCGAACTCCTCCATCACCAATGGCTTCCTGATACGTCCGCATACCTCAAGATGTTCATCAATATACTCCTTGGTGTTCTGGCAGGAGATTTGCAAATCTTCCAGCAAATGGTCTTTTCTCACCCAACTCCAGTTGTATGGCCAAAGATGAATGTTGCAATAATCTACATTCTTATCGGCACAGATCCGTTCCCAACAGTTCAGTTCACCTTCACATCCCCATTTACCTTCGCTACCGATAGAAATCAGATGATTCTTATCGAGCGAACGGATCAGCTTGCTCGCTTCACCCAGCCACTTTTCGAAAGCAGGCAACTGCTCTTTGCTGAAAGCACGAGGCTCGTTACCTATCTGCCATGACATGATAGCCGGGTCGTCCTTATACTTCTTCTTTGTATATCTGTTGGTTCTCGTAAGTATGAATTTCACATAATCATGGAATAGCTGATGCGCCTTTTCGCAGGATGCATATTTGGCGACGAAGTTCATGAAGGCAGGATATCCATCTTCATTAGGCCTTGGAGCCTTCCCCATCCCAGCCTGCTCCAGGTAATAGCCATAACCGCCACTCCATTCCCAGGAATTGTTCAGGTAGAGCACAGCCAGCATCTTGCGTTTGCCCATCTCCATCAGAAGATAGTCAAGACCTGCAAGAATCGTATCATTATAAACGCCCGGAGCTTCCTGCAGCGTCGGCTCAACCTTGGTCTTCACTCCTCGCTTTCCATCAGAGCCCACCAGGATGCGGAGATTATCTATGCCCATCTCCTTCATCTTATCGAGTTCCCTACAGAGACGTTCACGGTTGCCGCCCTGTCCTTCTGAACCGAGGATTGCACCATACCAGAAATTGGTACCTACATAATAATAAGGTTTACCATCACGAACGAAATGTCCGTCCTTCACTTTCACAAAGTTAGACTTAGCAGAAATGTTGCCAGCAGTAGCTAAAGCCATCATCAGTAAAAAGAATATTTTCCTCATTTATACATTGTTTAGATTGTTACTTGCCATATCTCCATGAGTAAAAACTCACGAAAGATTTACTTTCGTTTGCAAAATTACGAAAAATGGGCAAAAAAGTATGATACTATTTTGCCCATTATACATACCAATCTAATCTATGAACTATTTCTGAACGAATTTCTTGCCATTTTGAATAACAATACCCTTATAAGGCTTGTCTATCTTCTGACCAGCGAGGTTAAAAATCTCTGCAGGATGAGAAATTCAAACAGTTTCATCATATTATTTAGAAGGCCACTTAGCAGCAGCAACTCCAGCATTGATACTCTCCATCATATTCGCATTGCTGATATTAGCACCAGCTCTATTAAAGATGGTCATACTTGGGAAATTTGAATTTGTATCCCAAGCTACTGGTACGCATCCATTGTTAATGGCACTGGTAACGACTGCCTTATAGTAATCCTTCACGGATGCATCATGAAGCGCATCCTTACCGATAGCCAGACGCTGGTTGGCACCAAACTCACCAATCAATACCGGATAACCCTTGTCGAAGAAATGGGTCTTCATCTTCTCCATCTGAGCCTCTACATAATCCTCATTGTATTTGGCATCAGCAGTGCGGTCGGCATCACCACCCTGGTTGTTCTTACCCCAATAGAGATAGTACTTGCCCCAATCCTTGTCTTCACTCAAATCAGTAAACTGATATGGATCGTAGAAGTGAACCTCTACCATCAATCGGTCGGTAGCAGAATCATGGATCTTATCCATATAATTATGAGCCACGAAGTTGTCGATATTTGTATTAGGACCCTGAACCACCAGAACTCGCTTGGCATTGTTACCACCTGTGGCACGAACTGCCTCAATGAAAGTCTGCTCATACTCTGCAATTCTATTGGCCAAATCCGCAGTGCCCAGCAATGCATTGGCATCACCGCCACCCACACCAGGCTCATTCATACCGGCAAAGATAAGACGCTCATCATAATTCTTGAAACTGTTGGCTATCTGAGACCAGATCTTGGTGAGTTTTGCCTTGGTAGCATCCACATCAGTAGCAGCAGTGAAGCCATCATGCTCAATCCATCCACCATCCCAATGCTGGTTGATGATGACATAGAGATCGTTCTTGATGCAGTAATCTACCACCTCGTGAACACGGGCCAGCCAATCGGCATCGATGGTGCAAGCCTCAGCATCTGTGATGTGCCCCATCACCCAAGAACAAGGAATACGGACGCTCTTGAAACCGGAAGCCTTCACCAGGTCGATGAGCTGCTGGGTAGTCTTTACCGACTGCCATAAAGTTTCAGAACCGATACCGGCATTCTTCCAGTTATTGGCAGCATTTCCTGCCTCCATCGTATTACCCAGATTCCAACCAGGATACATCAAGGCAGCAATATCCATAGCTGTCTTGCTCATATCACCAGTAGTAGTACCCTGCTCCTGGTTGATGGTAACAGCTTCGGTGATGGAAGTACTGTCGTTTACCACCATGGTATAGCTGATGGTTGCCGAACGGGCATTGCTGATGTTGGCAGCCACCGAATAGTTGCGGGTGTATTCCACCATGTTGGCACGAGAAGTAATCTCACCCACCCAGTCATTGCTGATTACCTGAGAATAACTTGCATTTGCCTTCAGGGTAACAGTAACCTGACCACCGGCAGCCCCCACATTTACATTTTTACTAGATGTGATGAGAAGACCCTCGGTAGAGTTCTGGCTCACGGTGATAGTCTTGGTATCAGAACCAGCCGCTACGGTGATAGTTGCCGAACGGTCATCATTGGCTGTATTTGCCTCTGCCTTGATGAGGAAATGATGGGTAATACTAGAAGAGCCTGCCACTGGAGTTACAACCAACCAAGCCGCTTCGGTAGAAACCGTTGGTACCTGAGCCGCCTTGACATATAAATCTGTCTCACCGCCATTCTTCGTAAACGCCATATCAGAACGGGAAACCACGAAATCCTTAGAGAGTCCTTCACCGCCTCCGATGGTATCCTCATTAGAACAGGCTGAGAAACTGACCATGGCAAAAGCCATGATCAGAAACGATAAAATTGTTATTTTCTTCATATTCATAGAATATCAAAATAATACGTATGATTACTTACCTGGAGTCAAGACATGATTAATCTTGACCTTAACCTGAGTAGGATCAACCAGGTCTTTCCACAAATCGTAGAGTTCGATGGCCCAAACCACTGCACCCGAGCACTTATCTGCCAAAGAAGCGGAAACCTCGTAGGTGCCATCGCCCTTCACATAAGTGCGACCGAATTCAGAACCGCCCCAGTAGCGAGGATACCAGCTAGGTGTGGCATAAGAAAGTTCTGTCTTGTAGTTCTTGGAAGCAGAATCCTTCAGGTTGCCGTCGATACCCGTAATGGTGAAGTTGACTATCAGATTACCTGCGAATGACAAGGCTGAAGCATCCGCTCCATTTGCCTTGGTATTACCATACTCATTGTAGATTTCAATGCGACCGTCTGTGCCGTTGCCATCCTTGTTGTTGAACTCTGTCTTGGAGAAATCCATAGAGAATTCAGGATCCACATCAAACTTGATGCTCACAATCTCTGCAGTAATCTTGGATGCATCAATGGCATCAGCTGCCAGATTGTTGATATCCACACAGAATACCGCTGCACCTTCTGCCTCGGCACCACCTGTCTCCATCCAAACCGTATAGAGACCATCGCCAGTAACGTTGGCATCATACTTGGAATTATCAAAGGCTGACCAGCGACTTGGATCCCAAGAAGCATCAGCATACTCCAAACCAGCCACATGACTGCCCGCACCTTCCTTCATGTTATCTGTCAAACCAGAAAGACGGAAAGTAACCACCATGTTCTTGGTAAACTTAATCTGAGCCTGGTTGATGCCAGGATTGCTGCCCGTAGAAGCATACTGGTTGAAAATCTCGATACGGATTCTACCATTATTCTCAAGGTCGCCGACAACCAATTTGGAATTATCAACCTTCAACTCAGGTGACATACGAACAGGACGAATCGCCAAACCCAGGTTGCGGGCCGAAACACCAGATGAAGCAGTACCATTGGTCAGATTGAGCGTCTGGCTATAATCCGTAGCGATGCTATAGTTATTGCCGCTCCAATACAAGCCCTGGTTGCCCTCGCCTACCTTGGCAGTGCCGTTGCGGTAACCGGTGTAAGGCATAAATATGCTGTTGCCATTGGCTGCAGTAAATCTGATACCCTTCACGCCCTTCACCTCAACTTCTGTCTGAGTGGTATTGGCAATCAACTCACTCATCTGATCAGCTGTAGGAGTAGAACTGCGCATCAAGGCACCCGCATCCACGTTCACCTTCTTCAAGATATCCTTATCCGTACCGGCGATATCCTCCACTGTATTGTAATCGATGAGATAAGTACTCTGATTCACACCAGTCAAATCACCATAGCCCAAAAGGGTACCTGTCTCTTCCTCTGATTCTGCACCCAGGTTGCATTTAGCCCAAAGGATGCTCAAACCCAAGTCAACATATTCCATTGCCTGAGCAGGAGTGGTAAAGCTCTTGGTCTCACCATAGACAAAACCATCGCCCAACTCAAAATATGATGTATAATAGTAAGTAGTACCAGGAAGCAAACCTTCCACACGTTGACTGATGGTCTTAGTACTGGCAGAGATTGGATAATTGATACCATTCTCTACATCCGCCTCAGAGGTTGAAATCTTGAAACCGTAGTTCATCTGGGTCTCTCCCTCTATCAGGATGCCTTCCAAGCCATTGGCTGTAGCACTCAGGGTGGCCTTGGTTGCCGTTACATCCGTGGCTCCAGCTGTAGCAATCTGGGCATCGGTAGCCACAAAGCTCTTCACCTCACCAAACTTGGTTACTATGCCCTGCAACTGTACGTAGGTGGCATAATAATAGGTATTGCCTCTGGTCAATCCCGAAAGAGTGGCGGTTACATTACCTTCGGCATCAATCACGCCTGGCTGCTTGGAGCCGGCTGTGGTAGGATCGGGGTTGGTACCGTAAACAACACCCACCGCATAGGCACCTGCATCCTGCTTACTCAAGTCCAAGACCTTGCCGCTGACTACTGCCGAAATAGCAGTAACAGAAGCATCTCCCGTCTCAATGGTGCTAATCACATTTCCTGTGGCTGCAGAGTAGTCATCATCATCGCTACAGGAAGAGAGCGAGCAAAGACCGGCCATCAGCAGCATCACACCTGCTAAATATTTCATTTTCATAATCTAATCCACATTAAAGTTTCTAATCTTATTTACCCTCTGAAGGTGTCACTACAGGAGCACCTGTATCCATCTTCACGGTGATAACTACTTCGATGCTTGAAGAACACTTGAAGTCGGTAAACTCGTTGTTGCCGGAATCAAACTTGAAGCATGCGGCTGGTCCCCATGGGTTCAATACATAACGACGGAAGGAGTTGGTACTTGGGTCGTCATCTGTATATCCTCTTGGGATGAGTGTATCATCAAAATCAACACTCTTGCCATCTACCTTGATGCTCTTGATGGTGATATCGCAGTTTGGATTGTCCTTCAGAATCTTGTTGACGTCGATGTAGAGAAGATATGGATTGCTCTCTGCACCCTCAAACTTCAAGGAATAGTCGCCATCGCCTGTGATGAACACATTGGTACTCATATAGTTGGAGGTACCGCCATCGTGGGTCCAGCCCCAACCTGAATTGTTAAAGAAGAGGTTTGCCTTATACTTAGGACCTGATGCAGAACTTGCGCTCTGGGCTACCCAGTGGTACGCCTGATACTGATAGAGATTGCCCTGGTCATCAAGACACTGGCTACCGAGCCACAAATCCTTCAGATGTCCGGTATAATCATCCTTGCTGACTTTCAGGATGCGCAGGGTGTTGTCCGCATTGGCATGCATGTTGTAATTGCCCGTTGCAGAAAGCTGGGTATTTCCGAAGCCCTTGTCGAAAGTGAATACGCCTTCATCGTTCAAGGTATATTTACCGGAAACCTGACTTCCATCAGGAGCGGTATAGATATAACTCTTTGACTCGCTGTTCATCACGAGGGTTGCATCCTCGATACCACTGGCTGCTGTAAGCTGAATGCCCTTGGCACTACCGTCGAGGTTGCAATAGTCAAACTGCTGTCCCTCTTCATTATCAGGGTTAGCCAACTTGTAGGTGATTTCCTTATTGGTCTTCTGCTCTACCCAGTCGCGCCAGTCGGTCATCAGCGTTGGCTTCACCTGGGTGTTCTCTGCCGCGGAAGGAGTCCAATTGTCCCAGTATTCCTGTGAAACGAAGTTGTAGCAAAGCAAGCACTTGCCCTCATCTGAATTGTCTCGAACTGTTGCTATCTGCAAACGGTCGTCGGCAAGTCCCATCAACTTCAGTCCGCTATGCCAGTTGGTAGCAACCTGGTCATGACCCGAATTATGGAGCAATTCCGCATCCGAGAAGGTGATGGTATGATTGTCTGTATCCAGCATGTAAGTACCCTTAAGGGTCTCACCAGTCTCAGCATTATATACGGTGACATGGGCACCGCCAATCAGGTCGAACTCCATATAACCATAGTCCATAGCCGACATCAACCAGGAGTTGCCTGCGACATCAGGAGTCCAGTTCCAATGGTCGCCGGCTGCAGCGGTCTGTCCCATCATGCAGGTACTCCAGTCATCATCCATACCCCAGAATCCGAGCGGACCTGCCCAGAGGTCAGAATGCTTGGTGATGGTATTGGCATCGATATCCAACTTCCATCGCTTCGATTTGCCTACGCCGCCACTCAGATAGGTCCACAGAGGATCGGTAACGAATTCGGCACAGAAATCATCTACCTTGAACTCGGCGTAGGGTCCCCAGAGGAAACCGCCGCGGGTTTCAACACCGACACGTGCCTGATAGGTACCATTGAAAGGAATCTTCAGGCTCACCTCATCCTGCAGGAAACGTCCCTGAGGCGTATCAAAGACCACCGAATAGCTCGATGGTAACAGACTCTTGAACTTGACAATATTAGGATTGCTTTCGTCGTGAGTAATCGTGAAGGCGATGTTCTCAGCCAAATCCTCAGAAGACAAGTTCTTATCGCCCAGACTGAACTCGTCTGGAGAGCAGCTCGCCATGACGAGAATCATGACAGCTGCCAAAAGCGAATATATTTTATTTATAATCTTCATAAAACCAATACTTTAAAAAGTTAGAATAACCAACCTGGATTCTGCTTCAGGAGACCATGAGAAAGTCCGATCTCGGTGATAGGAATCTGAATCAAGCCACGTTTCTTGATGATATTCTCGGCACTGATGGATACGGTGGTTTTCTCGCCGCCATCCTTCACTTCCCAGGAACCGGCAATCTCCTTGGCTGCCTGCTCCACGCCCTGACGGAGCTGATCCCAATAGCGGATTCCCTCGAAGGCAAACTCAAGTTTGCGCTCTTTCAGGATGTTCTCCTTGGTGGCTGTCTGCTGAGAATAGTTGCCACTCAGGGTTGTGCCATCATCCTCGGTATAAGCACGCTTGCGAACCTGGTCGAAGTAAGACTGGGCATTAGGACTGCCCAACTCTGCTGCCATCAACAGGACATCGGCGTAACGGACGAGGACCCAATCCTGGAACTGACTGATTTGGAAATCGCCTGCACCCACTGTTTCCGTGTAATGCTGCAACTTGCCATCACCAGCAGTTTCGTGCTTAGACAAAGGGGTATATTTCTTCACGAAATATCCGGTGTATTCACGCTGGTCGGCAAGATAGGTGTTCTCGTAATCCTCCAACTGTGAAGCATCGATGATAGAGGCTGAACGACGGGTATCACCCGTAGCATAGGCTGAAGCAATGGATGGTGTAACGGTGCATGCACCCCAACCCTGGCCATAGCCTTCGTAAACCAGACTACCGGTACGCATTCCTATCATCACCTGGAAACGGTTACCATCATTGTTGCCATTATAGTCGGCTGTGTAGTTGAACTTCATCGAGAGTATGGTCTCTGGGTTTCCAGGACCAGCCCAGGAAGAGTTCTCATGTGCCCAAAGTCCTACGTGGTCACCGCTCTTGTCATCAGCAGAAGCTGGCCACAAATCTCTGAATCGAGGTACCAGACTGAACTCGCCACTGGCGATGATATCCTCGCAGGCAGCCAATGCATCCGCCTTGGTCAAACCCAGCTGATCTGGCTCCTTGCCATAATAGCCACTATAGAAGAGGTATGCGCGAGCCAGAATTGCCTCGGCACCATACTTGGTGATATGTCCATCGTTGGTAGCCGCATCCTTCTTAGGATAGGCATTGGCAGGAATGTGCTCAATGGCATACTTCAAATCTCTGAATACCAGACTATATACAGAGTCAGGAGCAGCCTGAGGAACCACTTCGCTGGTGGCATGTTCCAGCAACGGAATATTCTCCCAAAGGCGAAGCATATCGAAATAGCACAAGGCACGAAGGGCATGAGCCTCACCCAGATAGGTGTTCTTTGCATTCTCATCATCCCAGGTAATGCCTTCACCCTTATCGATAAACTCATTGCAGCGGAAGATGGCTGCATAATAGCTCTTCCACAAGGTTTCGTGCATATCTGTATAAGATGGTGCCTGATTCATGTCGAAACGGTCGAGAATCTGCGTGTTGCGTCCATCGGTGTTACCCGTACCGCCAAAGCACTCGTCACTCATCGTCTCGGTCAACTGATAGACAGTAAACGAAGGACCATCTGAAACGGTACGCTGCCAACCGTCGTAGCAGGCATAGAGCGAGCGAAGTCCATCCTCCTGACTCTTATAGTAATTGCCGGAATTCGATTCTGTCTTGGAAGCCACATCCAGCCAACTGTCGCTGCAAGATGCCAGACCTCCCATAGCCAAAATACCCAAAGCGGCTATCTTTATTTTATTTGTCTTCATAATGATATCTCCTTTAAATTAGAACTTAAGATTCAAACCTACCATGAAGGTACGTGGACGTGGATAGTAACCCAAATCTACGCCCGATGCCCAACTGTTGACACCATAACCGATTTCTGGGTCCATGCCGTCATACTTGGTAAAGGTAAACGCATTCTGAACCTGGAAGTACAAACGGGCCTGAGATACGAACTTCTGATGAAGAAGCTTGGCAAAATCATAACCTAAGGTGATGTTGCTGATTCTCAGGAAGTCACCATCCTGGATAAAGAGGTCGGAGAACTGATAGTTCACATTGGTCTCTGTTACACGTGGATATTTGTTGGATGTTCCCTCACCTGTCCAACGCTGAAGGATGGCTGAAGTGTAGTTGGCTGTCTTGGCACCTACATTGCGGTAGCTCTGAACGATGTCGTTGCCTACAGAACCGTTGGCAGTTACAGAGAAGTCGAGTCCCTTGTAGTCGAAACCGAGTGAGAAACCATAGGTAAAGTCTGGCATACCATTGCCCAGGTTTACCTTGTCGGCATCATTGATGGTACCATCGTGGTTGACATCGTAATACTTCACATCGCCTGGTTTTACAGAAGATCCCTGAAGTACGCCATTGCCTGCCGCTACCCATTCGTCGATTTCTTTCTGGTTCTGGAAGATACCAGCAGTCTTGTAACCCCAGAAGTAACCGATTGGTTCACCATTGCTGCAACGGTAGAACTCGGTAGAGTTATCATAGAGTTGACCATTACCATCGGTACCATGAATGATACCATCGGATGTAGGGATGCTTCCCACCTTATTCTTATTATAGGCACCATTGACATTCACGTAGTAGTTGAAATCTCTACCAATGTTATCGTTCCAGCCCAAACCGATTTCTATACCGGTATTCTCTACGTCACCTCCATTGAAATAAGGAGCTCCCGTACCGGCTGTGCCTGGGATAGGCTTAACCAGCAACCAGTCTTTGGTGGTCTTCTTATACCAGTCGATGTTGACATTCAACTTGCCCAGGAGGCGCAGATCCAAACCGAAGTCCAACTGCTCTGAAGTTTCCCACTTCACATTCTCGTTAGACAGACGGCTTTCGTAAGCACCATAGTAATTTGACTGTCCGTCAGCACCCAAAGCCGTACCGAAGTTATAGTAAGCGCCCGATGTTGAGATAGGAGAAATAAACATCAGGTCGCCAATATTCTGGTTACCAACCTGTCCCCAGCTTGCACGCACCTTGGCATAATCAAGTACCTTGAGCAGAGGCTTCACCCATTTTTCATTGGTTACAATCCAACCGGCAGAAACAGAAGGGAAGTAGCCCCAGCGGTTGCCACGGGCAAACTTAGAAGAAGCATCGGCACGCAGGGTAGCTGTTGCCATATAGGTTTCCTTCCAGTTCCAGCTTACACGACCAAAGTAGCTCACCATGCGCTGTGACAGAGAAGGAGCACCGCTGGCACCCAGACCATCGGTAGCGGTGGCAGCAGTACCATTGCTTACATAAGCATGGTTCCAGTCGGCAAAGCCACTCTTCAGGGTGGCATTGGATGCACTTACGCCTACGCCATCAAAGCGCCAGGATTCCATACCTGCCAAGGCTGTGAAGCTATGCTCCTTCACCTTGAAGTCGTAAGACAGGGTGTTGGTCCAGGTCAACTGCCAGTTATGTCCCATATTCTGGTTCACACTGGTACGGTTGGCTGTGTTGTAACTATAGATAGAGAACTGATAGAGAGGAGTAAACGAACGGTAATCGCTTGCATAATATTCGTAACCTACTACGGTGCGATACTTCAAGTTCTTGATAGGCTCAATCTCCGCATACACATTACCGGTGAAACGGGCTGCATTCGTCTGATTGTTATTGTTCGTCATCATCAAGCCGTATGGGTTGCCATCGGCATTATACCAGTCGCTGTTGCTGGTATCATTAAAAGGAGAATCATACTTGTTGTTGTCGCTATATACAGGCGACAATGGAGAGGTATTGAAGGCACTGCGCAGAGAGTTGTTGTAAGCATTGCCCACACTGATACCCGTATTCTGGGTATAGATGAAACTGATCTGCTCACCCACCTTCAACCAGTCCTTCACCTTCCAGTCGGAATTGACACGGAAGTTGTAACGTTCATAATTGCTGACGTCCTTGCCGCCAACAATACCCTCCTGGTTCATATAACCCAGCGTCATGGCATAATTAGCTGTCTTGCTACCGCCATTTACACCTATATTATAAGAAGAAGTCTTGGCATTCTTCACAAACATCTGATCTACCCAGTCGGTATCAATCAAATCGCCATTGGCATCATAGATACTCTTGTATTTGCTCCAGTCGTAGGCGTTCTTACCCGAGTTGATGGCAGCCTCATCCAGAATAGTCATATACTCCCTGGCATTGAGCATATCAATGCTGCGTGGCTTGTTCTGCCAACCCACATAGCCGTCGAAGCTAACCACGGCACGGCCTTCCTTACCACCCTTGGTAGTAATCAGAACCACACCATTGGCCGACTGCGAACCATAGATGGCAGCCGATGCCGCATCCTTCAGCACATCAATGCTTTCGATATCGGCAGGATTCAGAGAAGCGATGTCACCACGTACACCATCAATGATGTAAAGCGGATCAGAACCACTCACGGTGCCCATACCACGGATGTTTACCTTCAAACCGGAACCCGGCTGACCGGATGTAGAAATGATGCTCATACCAGGAGTCTGTCCCTGGAGCGCCTGAAGCGGATTGGAAGTGTTCAACTTGGCGATGTCATCACCCTTCACGTTGATATTGGCACCCGTCACCAGCTTTTTCTTCTGAACACCATAACCCACGACGACGACCTCATCAAGAGATTGCTTATCCTCATTCAAGGTTACGTTGATTACAGAACCTGTGACCTTCACCTTTTGGGTGATAAAGCCCAGGTAAGAAACTTCGAGTGTTTGTCCATTCTTTGCTTCAATGGTAAAGTTACCATCCAGGTCAGTAACGACACCCGTCTTTGTACCCTGCACCATGACACTTGCACCAATCAATGGTTCATTGTCACTGCCAGAGATAACAGATCCCTTCACCGTCTGAGCATTGAGGACACCCGCTCCGATTCCTAACAGTGCCTGGAAAGCCAACATGATGGCTACCAGAGCAACTTTACAGAGCACTGGACTCTGCGAGAAATGTTGAGATGTTTTTCTCATAATTACTTAGGTTTTAAATTTAAATAAGTATAGGTTTATACCATGTTCTAATGTGATGATTTTTAGGATCATTAGGTCACTATAAAACACAGATGATTCCTTGTGATTATAATATATCGGTGGCAAAAGTACATAAAAAAGAAGCACACATTTGTATCTTTTGGTTAATAAATAGTGTATAAAATGTAATAAACTAACAAATAAACATGTATTTTTCATTTAAAAGAAACAAATAAACATGAGAAGGAAATGAAAACGTACTCATCCAGAAAACAAAAAATAACATTAGATATAATTATTTTTGCGTGTGCACGCAGAAATTCTTGCTTGCCCACGCAAAAATAAAAGCCCTAGGCCATCCTGAAAATCAAGCAACTATTGAGTGATCAACTTTTTGGGGAATTAGACGAATGATAGCGAATCAAACCTTCCATAGGAGACCTCATAATTACTCCCATTTTCATTCCAGTTTCTTCCATTGCAGCCAAGATAAACTTCTGAAAATAGAAAGCAATACTGCCTACAAATCCAACAGCATCTTCTGCCAAGGAATAAGAACATAAAATATGAGAAACAAAATCACGATACACCTGAACCAACATCTCTTTCAAGAGTTTATACTCCTCATCCGTTAATCCAACCTTAGCATCAGCCTTACCTTGAAGTAATTCACCGACAAACGTAGAGATGGAAGCCAGGAAACGATTAGCTAAAGGTTGTCGATAAACCCTATCAATAATATCAGCATAGTCCATACCTGCCCACGCAAAGAATCTTTCCCTTACAGCAGCCATGACAGGTTCACGCAAAATCAATCTGAGGAAAGCCTTTCCTATTGCAGTACCACTACCCTCATCACCCAGAATATAACCCAACGGAGGAACTCCCCGAACAATATTTACTCCATCATAGAAACAGCTGTTGGAACCCGTTCCCAAGATGACTGCCACACCTTGTTCTCTTCCCAATAAAGCACGGGCTGCACCCAGCATATCACTCTCCGCTATACAAGTTGCTCCAGGAAAAGAAGTATGAAGCAAAGCCTCCATCTTCGGTTTCATGGCATCAGTAATTCCGCTACCATAGAAAAAGACCATCAGCTGACCTGCCAATGCTTCACCTATTTTATTTGAAAGAGGAACTTTCACATCCTCATCCAAAATTCGGAGAATCTCATCCTCATGAAGATGATAAGGATTCAATCCCTGCGACTGGCAGGTTATCAGAACACGACCATCAGTTTCCACCAAGTTCCAATCAGTTTTTGTACTGCCACTATCAGCTATCAAATACAACATACTTATATGATTAATTTGAATATTTCACTTACTACAATAATACGACAAGCACCCATATTCTAAATTCATCAGGCACTTTCTCTATGCAAAATTAAGAAAAGAAACAAATATTACCAAACAAAAGACGAAAAAGTTTATCGATTATTTTGCATTATCTCTGATTTTGAGTAACTTTGCACTCAAATATGAAATTTGTTATGAAAAAGAAAATTCTGTTTATCCTTTTATTGTTGGTTGTGTGTTTATTGCCAACTCATGCCGTGCTGAAGGAAGCTAACCTTGACACGACACTCTTCATGCTTCGTACTGAATTGACACAATACCATATAGACCTGGAAAAACAGAACAGAATGGCGAAGGCTCAGCAGCAAGCTGTCATCAAAGAGCTTATTCATATCATGATGCAAGCAGACCAGAACTCCATTATGCTCTATTCACAAAGAAATGGTTATATATTTGACTTGACCTATGCCTGCAACGAAGCTACAGAACAGTTCAGAAAATTTAAGTCTAAAGCAGCCCCATTCCGCAATATGATCAACCAAAATAATATTGAGGTGGCACGGTTTGACTCGCTCATCAACTATCTCTACGGCATGAACACCATATTCATGACCAAGGAAGCCCAAGTGAATCGCAATGTGGATCTGACCCTTGCTGTTAATATCAGAAGGCAACTGATAGAAAAGCAACAGCAACTCAACGAATACATCAAGGCATACGATGTAACCGACAAAAAGCTGAAAGCTCTCAACGACTATGCCAATATCAGATATTCCGAAATACAAACCAGCATCTTCAAGAATGGAGGAGAAAACTATTTCAAGATATTAGGCAACTTAGGCAACAACTATAGAGAAGCAAAAAGTTCAGTCACCGAGAAATACAAGCCTGCACCAGGTATGATGTCACAATGGGATGTACGCATCATCTTCATTCTTTTCGGCATCATCATTTTCTATGGACTCATTTCCGTCTTCCTCAACTTGCTGACCATTCGTTGTCTGATGACTTTCCTCATCAAGAAAGGATGGTTTGAAAGCATCAAGGAGAGTTTCATGGCCAAGCGTCCATGTATCATCATGGCAATGACCGTTGTTACCTTTGCTGCTATTTTAGGGATTATTAGAATGATTACCAAGCAGAATTTCATCATCATGGCAAGCGATTTGCTGGTGGAATTTTCCTGGTTGGTAGGCGTGATTCTCATCTCCCTCCTACTCCGTGTAGGCAATGACCAGATCAAGAGTGCTTTCCGCATCTATTCTCCATTGATGCTGATAGGCTTCTTCGTCATTACGTTCCGTATTATCCTGATTCCAAACGATTTGGTCAACTTCATATTTCCACCTATTCTGTTGCTTTGCACTTTATGGCAGTGGAATGTCATCCAAAGACACAACAAGAAAGTACCACGTCTGGACATGATTTACACATGGATATCACTGGCAGTATTCACCGTCAGTACATTCTGTTCGTGGATTGGTTTTACCCTGCTTGCCGTACAGATCATCATCTGGTGGATGATGCAGCTTACCTGTATTCTGAGTATCACCTGTATCAAAGACTGGCTGGGGGTATATGCAGAGCGCAAGAATTTAAAGCACAAACCTATTACAGACAAGTGGTTCTTCCGCTTTATCAATAAGGTGGCTTTACCTGTAGCCGGTGTATTCTCATTTATTATTGCCATCTACTGGGCGGCAGCGGTATTCAACATGAGCGACACTACCTGGATGATTTTCAACAAGCATTATATCGACAGTGAGAATTTCTCGGCATCTCTATACAGTTTAAGTCTTGTAGCATGCCTCTACTTCCTGTTCAACTATCTGAATATCACAACCACCGATATCATGCGCCATCATTTCGAGAAGTCAGATCCGACGTCTGCAGCTTCCAAGATTATGATGTTCAAGAATGTGCTGCAGGTAGTGGTCTGGGGCATCTGGCTGATGATAGCTCTCACGATATTCCACGTAGGCAAATCCTGGTTATTGGCCATCTTCGCAGGTTTATCAACGGGTCTGGGGTTTGCATCGAAAGACATCTTGGAGAACATCTACTATGGCGTTTCCCTCATGATGGGTCGCGTGAAAGTTGGCGACTACATCATTTGTGAAGGAACCCGTGGACGCGTAAGCAGTATCAGCTATACTTCCACGATGCTGGAGGCTACAGACGGCTCCGTCATAGCATTCCAGAACTCTCAACTCTTTGCCAAGAACTACAAAAATATGACCCGAAATCATGGTTATGAGTTGGACATATTAGAAGTAGGTGTGGCATACGGTACCAACGTAAAAGAAGTTAAGAAAATACTCATTGAGGCACTCAACAAACTCGATTGCATCTATCATGAAAAAGGTGTACGCATCGTTTTGAAGAGTTTTGATGACAACTGTATCACGCTTAAGATATTGGTATGGGTCAACGTACTCACACAGTATACAGACGATGGTATCATCATGGAATGCATTTACGATACGCTCAACGAGCACAATATTGAGATTCCTTTCCCACAACGTGAAATAACAATCAAGAACGTAACGACAGAGGAATTAGGAGTCAAGAAACAAGAGTTAGGAGATTAAAATTAGATACTTAAAAAATAATAAGATATGGCAACAACATTTATAGCAGGTCCATGCGTCATTGAATCCATGGAGTTACTGGAAACAGTAGCCCAGGAGTTGGTACGCATCAACCAGGAGTTGGGAACAGACATCATATTTAAGTCATCATTTGACAAGGCTAACCGCACATCTATCCACTCTTTCCGTGGACCAGGCATAGAAAAAGGCTTGCAGATGCTCAGCGATATCAAGGAGAAGTACGGCTTACGTGTACTCACTGATATTCACGAGAGCTATCAAGCAGAAGCTGCAGGTGAAGTATGTGATGTACTTCAGATTCCAGCTTTCCTCTGCCGCCAGACCGATCTATTAGTGGCTGCAGCAAAGACCGGTAAAATTGTAAACATCAAGAAAGCTCAGTTCTTGAGCGGTAGAGATATGCGCTATCCTGTGGAGAAAGCACTGGATAGCGGTGCCAAGGAAGTATGGCTTACAGAACGCGGCAACTGTTTCGGATACAACAATCTGGTTGTTGATTTCCGTAACATTCCAGATATGAAGGAGATTGTACCTAATGTCATCATGGATTGTACCCATAGCGTACAACGTCCAAGTGCTGGTGACGGAAAAACCGTTGGAGACCGTAAGTTTGTACCAGCCATGGCTAAAGCAGCTAAAGCTTTCGGTGCTACAGGCTATTTCTTTGAAGTACACCCAGACCCAGACCATGGAAAAAGCGATGCTGCTAACATGTTGGAATTGGACAAGCTTGAAGCATTAATCGCCGATCTATTGGCTTAGCACATAACATTTCAGTTTAAGAATCATCAATCATGACAGAAAAGAACAACCATATAGAGGACAAAACCGTCCGTGCCTATGGTGAACAGGCACTTCGAGAAGAGGCACAGGCTATTCTTGACCAAATCCCTTTCCTGGACGAGAACTTCGAAAAAGCAGTTGACATGATGTACAACTGCCAGGGAAAAATCATCGTAACCGGTGTAGGTAAAAGTGGACATGTAGGAGCTAAAATAGCAGCTACACTTGCATCAACCGGAACACCAGCTTTCTATATCAACCCACTCGATGTGTATCATGGCGATTTGGGTGTCATGACAGATAAGGATGTGGTATTAGCTTTGAGCAATAGCGGTCAGACTGACGAATTGCTCCGATTCATTCCTATGGTACTTCACATGAACATCCCAATCATTTCCATAACTGGTAATCCGAAGTCACTGTTGGCAAAATACTCCAACTTTCATATCACAGTAAAGGTAAAGAAGGAAGCCTGCCCATTAAATCTCGCCCCAACAAGTAGCACAACAGCAGCACTTGCCATGGGTGATGCCTTGGCTATTGCGCTGATGCAGGTGCGCCATTTCCAACCTCGTGATTTTGCACAATTCCATCCAGGCGGTGAGTTAGGAAAGCGATTGCTGACAACTGCAGAGGATGTCATGCGAAGCGACGATTTGCCTATCATTCCTAAGGAAATGCATCTCGGTGAAGCTATCATCCATGTAAGTAAGGGCAAATTAGGATTAGGAATATCGCTCGATGAGGACAAAAAGGTCATCGGATTGATTACCGATGGTGACATCCGTCGTGCTATGGAAAAATGGCAGGCAGAATTCTTCAACAAGACTGTGAGCGACATCATGACAACTACTCCGAAGATGGTAAATCCAAACACCAAAATCTCCGAGATACAACGCATCATGCACAAATACAAGGTTCACACTGTACTCGTAGTAGATCAGGAAAGCCATCTCATGGGAATCGTCGATCATTATGCATGTATGGTATAGGAGGTTTTGACACAGATTACACGTTTTTACGCGGGGATTCCCTTTGTGAGGGATTCTTTCATGGGTTATTGATTTTAGAGGTTATTGATTAAGATGAGATATTTATTATTCATTGCGACATTGTGGCTGTCTTGTTCGCTGTGCAGCGCACAGACAAGCGATTCATTGATCGTAAATCAGCTTCGCGGGAAAGGCATCCGCTTTTCTCACGATAATTCTGTTACACTTCTGATGAGCGGTCAGGAGAAATTTGATGATATGTTCCAGGCTATCCGACAGGCCAAACATAGCGTACACTTGGAATACTTCAACTTCAGAAACGATAGTATTGCTGGACTTCTTTTTGATCTGCTTGGCGAGAAAGTCAAGGAAGGTGTCAAGGTAAGGGCACTCTATGATGGTTTCGGAAATGCTTCCAACAATCAACCGCTCAGAAAGAAGCACCTCAAAAAGATACGCAATATGGGCATCGAGATTTATGAATATAAACCGATGAAATTCCCATGGGTACATGGAGTGTTCAACCGTGATCACCGAAAGATTGTAGTCATCGACGGACAAATCGCCTATACAGGTGGCATGAACGTTGCCGACTATTATATAAAAGGTACAAAGGTAGTGGGTGAATGGCACGACATGCATTGCCGCATTGATGGTAGTGAAGTGAATACCCTGCAGAAAATCTTCCTCAAGATGTGGAACAAAGTAAGTGGACAAAACATACATGGTGCAGAATACTATCGGGCAGCCAAAAAGGAATATCTGGTAGAGAATCTGAAACCAGACACTACCGCAACAGCCTATCATAAGATGGTGGGCATCATCAACCGTGAACCACACATTTCCAAGGACATCATCCGATACTTCTACGTGAATGCCATCAATGATGCCCAAGACAGTATCAAAATCATCAGTCCCTACTTCACTTTAAGCCGCAAATTGAAGAAAGCATTAAAGAATGCAGTAAAACGAGGAGTGAAGGTTGAGATTATGCTCAGTACAAGGAGTGATATACCGCTGACACCCGACTGTGGATTTTATAATGCCCATAAGTTGATGAAAGAAGGTTGCAATATCTGGATGTACACCCCGGGCTTCCATCATACCAAGATTATCATGGTAGATGGCAGATTCTGTACAGTGGGCAGCGCCAACCTCAATGCGAGAAGTCTTCGTTGGGATTATGAGGAAAATGCAGTTATCATCGACCCACATACAACCCGCCAGCTTGTAGATCTCTTCGATGGCGAGAAGAAAGACAGTTTCCTGCTCAATGAGAAAAATTGGCGGGAATGGAGAACAGGCTGGCAAAGATTCAAAGGATGGTTTGCAGCCAAACTGCTGACACCTTTTTTATAAATTCCTAACAAGGAGAAAAACAGAGATATAGAATGAAAGAAGAAATGAAGAAACAACAAATTGGCAGACAAATACCAGCGTTTGCTATAGTAGAAAGCAACACGCTGGCAGTAATGGGACTCAGGCAATTGCTCGAGTCTGCCATCCCCTCTGCACAAATTCAGGCATTTGGTACATTTGGTGAATTGCAGGCTTCCAATCCAGAGCATTTCATCCACTTCTTTGTATCCATGCAAATTGTACTTGCCAATCGGAATTTCTTTTTAGATTACAAACACAAGACCATCGTCCTCACTCCCAGCAATGATCCTATGTCACAACTGAATGATTTCCATTGTCTATGCGTCAATGTATCAGAAGGGTTACTCATCAAGGAACTCATCAGTTTACAAAAAAAAGGACATCCTCATGGAGAGTATTTGCCAGAAACATTGGAGCATACACAGGAAAAAACACTCACCGACCGGGAAATTGAGGTACTTTCATTGGTGGCAAAAGGAAAAATTAACAAAGAAATTGCCGACCTCCTATGTATCGGATTGACAACTGTGATAACACATCGAAAGAATATTCAAGAAAAATTAGGTATCAAATCGGTATCTGCTCTTACCATTTATGCTGTCATGCACGGTTTTGTGGATATCAATCATATATAAGCCTCATCACAAATAGGTATAAACTGCGATAAAAAACAATAAAGCCTCCCATCATTTTTTTGATAGGAGGCTTTATTGTATATCTTCAATACCTAAAAAATAGGGATAGTAAGAATCTATCCAAGAGCTTTCTATTGAAAGAATTATAGTTTGACCGTTGAAATATCTACGAGATTATTCACTATCGCATAGATGGTAAGACCTGCAGGTGAGTGAATCTGAAGCTTTCGTGCTATATTTCTTCGATGCGTAATCACCGTATTGATAGAGATAAAGAGATGGTCAGCTATCTCCTTATTGGTCATACCTTGAACCAAAGCAACAATAACATCCTTCTCACGATCACTCAGTTGTTCATCGTTCTGTGGGGTCTGGGATATCATATTAGAGATCTTCGCGCTGACATCATTCTGTTTCAACTTCCGTTCTGCATTTCTTACGGCAGGAATAAAGATTTCTTCCTCCACTTCAGAGTGGTGCCTGAGCCATTCCTCATTATTGTATATATCATAAAGTGTAGTACTTAGCTGATTATTATGCAAGCCATCAGAAGGAAGGTACTTGATGATGATGTTTTTTAACTCCCTGAGTTTCTGATTCACTTGAACATGATGCTTAGAGAACGTCTCTATATTGAAATCTGCAAGTGGATTACCTTCTATAAGTGACTGTACATAAGGGAATACCGACTTTTCCTCATACTTCATGTGATTGATGATACTATGAGCATATTCATCATAAAGTTTGAGGATGAGACGCGCTAAATTGTCATTTTCATCCAAAGCCTCAACCAATTCCTTACGGATGAAAGGTAATTGAAAATCAATGTAATAAGCATGAGAAGCCTTGAGATAATGCAACAAAGTTGATAAGGACAAACGTTCAGCATTATCATATTCCTTATACCCATTCATAGCGTAGTTAACTACAGCCAAGAAGGTATAAGTATCCACTCCTTGTTCCGCGCATACCTCTTCTACCGTCTTGTCGCCGAATCCCAGATTGATGCCGAAGCTACCAAGACTCTGCAAGATGTTATAATTGTCTCTAATGATGCTGATCATCTTATCATCAGCTTCATACATCTTTTGATTTTTCATCTTTGTCACCTATTTTGAAAACATTCATAATGTCAAGTTTCCCAACAGCAAAACTCTCATTCTGCTATTCGGCGGCAAAGATACAAAAAAACTCTGAAACATGCAATACCTAAAAATGGGGATGCTAAAGTTTACCGATTTTTAGGTATTGCAAGTTTTTTTAAAACTCCGTACCTTTGCACCCGAAATCAGAAAAGTGCGGTGATGCTTGCCACTCCCGAGTGGATAGTGCTGTATTCCTATTATATATAAGGATAACCCACTTGAAGTCGAGACCGCAAGCAGACAACCGCACTTTTCTTTTCATTTCGTTCCAACTCTATATATTAGGTTAGGATGATAAGGAAAAAGATTATAAAGATAACAAAAGAAACAAATAAATGAACAATTTAAGAATTGGATTCATGTCTGCTGCCTTGATTGCCGGCTTGGCCAGTGCAAACGCACAGACAGTTGCTGCTGACAGTGTTATGCAGCACGTGAATGGTAAACGACTTAGCGTCGGAGGATATGGAGAGGTAGCTCTGAGTCGCAACTTCTATAGCGACCACGTAAGCCGTTACAGTTTGGCTGACGAGCACAAGAAAGACCCTAGCCATGGTCGTTTCGATATTCCTCATGCAGTAATTTACCTGGGTTACGACTTCGGAAAGGGTTGGACTATGGGTACCGAGATTGAGTTTGAGCATGGTGGCGTAGGAATGGCCTATGAGAAAGAAGACGAAGAAGGTGGCGAATGGGAACAGGAAGTTGAAAAAGGCGGTGAAGTCGAACTCGAACAGTTCTGGATTCAGAAGTCATTCGGTCGTTGGGCTAACATCAAGGCTGGTCACATTGTAGTGCCTGTAGGTTTGAACAACGCTTACCATGAGCCATTGAATTTCTTCACTGTTTATCGTCCTGAAGGTGAGAATACAGTTCTTCCAAGCACCTGGCATCAGACAGGTGTCAGTTTTTGGGGACGTACCAAGGGTTGGAGATATGAATTGCAATTCCTGGCAGGTTTGAACTCAGACAACTTTACCAACACAGGTTGGATCAATAAGGGACCAGGCACTCCTACCGAAGGTGAAATTGCAACAAAATATGGTACAGCCCTCCGTATCGACAACTATTGCATCAAGGGCTTGCGCATCGGCTTGAGCGGATACTATGGTCATGCCATCGGCAACTCTTATCCAAATAACAAGGATGGAGCAGAATCTAAGTACAAAGGTGTGGTAGCTATCGGAGCCATCGACTTCACATACAATAATTATAACTGGATCGTACGCGGTCAGGCAGACTATGGTTACCTGAGTGATGCAAAGCAGTTGAAGTACTTTACTAATCGTCTGAATGGTCTCTCTCCATTCCATCACTCTGCATTTGTCAGCAAGAATGCTTTTGCATACGGAATCGAGGCTGGATATAATATCTTCTCGCAAATTGAGAAACTCCGTCAGTCCAACCAGAAGATGTATCTCTTTGGCCGTTATGAGCACTATAATCCATACGCTTCCAAGACCAAGAATACTTCATACGATTACACCAACGTACAGCGCATGGCAGTAGGTATCAATTACTATCCTGTGAAACAGATTGTAGTAAAGGCAGAATATTCACATCGCTTCCTGAAGAGCCAGTACAACAATGAGCCAGCCATCAACATCGGTGTGGCTTACGAAGGATGGTTCCTCTAAAGATTCTTACAGAAGAACTTAATATAAAGTGATTGAAACAAACATATTAATAACAATATATTTATATAAAAAATGAAAAAGGTTTTTAAAAGTGCAGTAATGCTCATGGCAGCTTTCATGTTGCCATTAGGTTTCACTTCATGCAGCAGTAATGATGATCCTGTAGAGAACAACAATGACTTTACAAACAAGGAGTATGGTCAGGAAGCCATGGATGCCTGCGACGAACTTTGCAATGCGCTCCGTGCAGCTTACAGCAAAGTAAACGACGCACATTTGAGCGCAGATCAGGAAACATACCTGAAGAATGTATGTGCTAACGCTGTAGACAATACCATCCAGCCAACATACAAGTCACTGGCTGACGCTGTAGAGAAGTTGCATACAGCTCTTCCTAAGAGTGTAGATACCAACAACCTGACTCAGGAGAACATCAACAATGCCTGCGAAGCTTTCAAGGAAGCACGTGCCTTGTGGGAGAAGAGCGAGGCTTTCCTCGGTGGTGCAGCATCAGACTTCGATATTGACCCACACATCGACTCATGGCCATTGAACCGTACACTCCTCCACAGCTACTTTGCTACAGGCAAGTTTAGTGATGCTGCGATTGAGGATGCTTCTATCCTTGGTTTCCACGCACTTGAGTTCATCCTCTTCCGTAATGGACAGCCACGTAAGGTTGCTGAGTTCAAGGGTAACGATACCTACAAAGGCTTCACAGACGTAAAGGGTTCTGAGGAATTGAAGTATGCCGAGGCAGTGATCGAGGACTTAGTAAACCACGTATATGAGTTGGAGGTTGCATGGTCTGAGACTCCTAACGCTACCCGCCTCGCAGCAGTGAAGGCTGCAGAGCTTGAGTACCTGACAGACAAGGGTCAGTCATACGCTGCCAACATGAAGAATGCAGGCAACACTTCTGTTAGTAAGTTCGCTTCTTTGAAGGCAGCCGTTCAGCAGCTTCTCTCTATGGAGGAAGGTTCTTGCTTTGCTATCTCTAACGAGGTAGGTACAGCCAAGATTGCCAACCCATTCCAGGCAGGTGATATCAGCTACGTAGAGTCTCCATATAGCTACAACTCTATCACCGACTTCCAGAACAACATCCGTTCTATCGAGAACTTGTGGTATGGTGGAACTAATGGTACAAGCTCTAATGCTAAGTATAGCTTCCATCAGTTCTTCAAGGATCATGCATCTGCAGAAGGTCAGCGTGTAGAGACAGCTATCGCTAATGCTATCAGCAAGATCGGCGGTATGCCTTACCCATTCGTTAAGTATGTAAGTACCGTTTGGAATAAGAAATTTGAAGAAGAAAACCCAGAGTAATCTTGGGTAAACAAACATACAGGAAGCATCTCACCATACTCATTTTGGTGAGATGCTATTCTGCGTAAAACTAGAAAATAAAACATTATAAAACAGAATTACATTATGATTTATCAAAGAATTAGCAAAATGTTATTGCTCGGCTTGCTCGTATTGCCATTGGCATCCTGCTCTGACGATAACAGTGTTGTAAACAATGACAATTTAAATGGTGACTCTCAGTTTGGTAAGGCAAACGATGTTTTTGACGCCTCAGAATGGTATCCAGGTGGTGAACTTGGTACAGACGAAGGCATGAGCTATTCGGCCGAAACTCCAGCTACCACCAATCAGGGATTGTCAACCAGTTTCAACAAAGGTGAGGATTTCTTCGAGCACCTTTACACCATCACAGAGGCTCCACGTAAGGGTCTTGGCCCAGCATGGGTTCGCAGCAGTTGTATCCACTGCCATCCTAACTATGGTCATGGTAAGTTCCAGAACCAATATCAGGCAGATCAGTTTGGCAACGGCTATCTGCTCGTAATTTATCACCCTACAGCAGGTACTACCGCTGACGGAAAGCCTTACGCAGCAAACAGCTACATATCTGAGGTTACAGGTATGCCACAGACCAAGGCAATGACCCCATTCTCAGCTCCTATCGACGAGAAGCAGATTAACATCCAGTGGAATGAGGTTACAACCATGCCTAGCGGTTTGGCTATGAAGTTCCCTAAGGATGGCGAAACTTTCGCTTTGCAGTATCCAGAGGTTACTATCCCTCAGTCTGCATTCAATACCAATCCTAAGCCAGACAACTATGAAGTACGTTTGGAATCAACCATCGGTATCTATGGTACAGGCTTGCTTGATGCCATCGACCAGGATGATATGAAGAAGGTTTATCAGGATGAGGCGAAATACGCAGAGTTGAATCCAGGCATGTGGGACAAGACTGCTAACGATTGGGCTTCAAGTGCCTGGTACACGTTGGCAGATGGAACCAAGAAGGTGAAGAAGTTTACCTATGCCATGACCCGTGCTTCCCTGCAGGATGGTCCAGGTGCTAACGCCATCTGGAACATTACCAACGTAACACGTTCCGATCGTCATTACCTCTATACCACTCCAGCCTGGGCAAAGCATCAGAGCGAAGACCCAGAAGTAATCAGTTATATCAAGAAGCATGGTGCTGACGAATCTTCTGTACTCCACCCATACTATGCTGATGGAACAGACGAAGGTATCAAGGAGAGAGTAAACGAGATTCTGAGCTGTAACAAAGCAGCCAAGTCGGCTACTTTCGAGAAATACCTTTTGAAGGGTGCTCCTTACAATGGCGAGGAAGAGATGAGCAACAAGGATTACTATGACTTCATGGTTTGGCACCGTGGTCTGGCTGTTCCTGCTGCCCGTAACCTCGACAACGCACAGGTTCAGGAAGGTAAGAAGCTCTTCACTCAGTGGGGATGCGCTACTTGCCACAAGCCATCATGGAAAACAGGTGCTGACAACTATTGGGTAGATAATGCTATCAAGGCTTACGCCAAGAGCATAGGTCAGGATCCTAACACCATGTTGCCAAAGTATCCAAACCAGACTATTTATCCATACACCGACTTGGTACAGCACCGTCTGTTCATGGCTAACGACATCCGTACAGGATGGTGCCGCACTACTCCACTGTGGGGTCGTGGTTTGTCAAGCATGTTGACTGGTCGCAGCGACCGTTTGCACGACTGTCGTGCCCGCAACGTAGTAGAGGCTATCATGTGGCACTGCTATGATAAGCGCAGCGATGCATACAAACCGGCACTCAACTTCTACAATGCAACCAAGGAAGAGCGTGATGCTGTAGTGGCATTCATCAATGCTATCTAAGCCTTTACAAGAAGAAACAAAAATAAGAAAAGCTGCCAGGCTATCAAAAGCATTTGGCAGCTTTTTTTATCAGAATCTACAAATATACGGATTATCTCTTGCTCGTCTCCGAATAATATCGTATTTTTGCAACGGAAATTCTATCAAGATTCCAACTAAGTATGGTTAAAAAGATTATATTCATTCTTTACATTCTTGTGCTCGTATGCATGGCTGCCGCCACCATCGTGGAAAAAAGCCAGGGCACGGATTATGCCCATGCCCACTACTATGGGGCATGGTGGTTCATTCTTATCTGGGCAGTACTCGCTGCCCTCGGTGCTTTCTACATCATCAAAAGAAAAGTGAAGTGCGCTTCTACATTGGCACTCCATTTCTCCTTCATCATCATCCTTGCCGGGGCATTACTCACACATATATCGGCTAAACGGGGCATGATTCATCTGCGCATCGGTCAGCCTACAGATACTTATATGGCTCAGGATGAAGAGCAGGGTATGAAGGAAGAGAAACTCCCTTTCTCGCTCTGCCTGAAGAAGTTTGAAGCGAAGATGCACGATGGAACCAACGCCGTGGCTGACTATTCTTCAAAATTCACCGTAATAGATGGAGATGATAAGAGCGAAGGCGAAGTTTCGATGAACAACATCTATTCCCACCGGTCTTACCGTCTTTATCAGTCATCTTACGATGAAGACGGCAAGGGAAGCGTGCTCGCTATCAATGCCGATCCATACGGCATACCAGTCACCTATACTGGCTATGCGCTGCTCTTCATCTCCCTCGTATGGATGCTCTTCGACCCTAAGGGCGGTTATCGCAAACTACTGAAGAGTCCTTTGCTCAAGAAGGGAGCCTTGATGACAGCACTCATCCTCAGCATGGGCAATATACAGACACTGCATGCAGAATCTGCAACAGGCAATCTCCAAAATGCTGTATTGCCAAAGGAAACTGCAGAGAAGTTTGGCGAGCTTCATATTCTCTACAACGACCGCATCTGTCCGGTACAGACCTTTGCCCTCGATTTCTGCAAGAAGATATACGGAGCCAGGAGCTATCAGGGATTTACTGCAGAACAGGTACTCTCTGGTTGGGTATTCTATGGAAATACTTGGGCAAGCGAGCCTTTCATCAAGATCAAGAGCGGAGAAATGAAAACGGCGATGAATCTGCCTGACTATGCTTCGCTCAATACTTTCTTCAATCGTGAGATGGGTGGCTATACCATCGGACAGTATGTTCAGGAATACTACAATGGTCAGCAGGACAAGTTCCATCAGCAAGCCGCTGATATCGATGGCAAGATACAAATCATCATGGAGTTGCGAGAAGGTATCTCATTGAAAGTTCTTCCTTACACCTTCACCAAGAACGTGAAAGCTACCAAGGATCATCCTTCCATCAAGGCGGGTACCACCACCTGGTTTTCACCGGTGGATAAGTTGCCACAGGCCGTAGAGCAGCAGCATGCGCTCTATATCAGGAATGTATTCTCTCTGCTGAATGGCGATGTAAAGGCAGGAAATATCAGCCGTGTAAACGAGTTCTTCGTCAAGATGAAGAAATATCAGGAGGTTAGTAGCGGTAATTCGCTGCCAACAGCTACCCAGTATAAGGCAGAACGCATCAATAATGCCTTTCCTTTTGCCACCATTCTCTTCATGGCAAACCTCACATTGGGTTTCATTGCCCTCTTCTACACCATCTATCGCATGACGAAGAAGAAAGAAATCAAGGTATTGAACATCGCTTTGCCTATCCTGCTTGGCGTATCCTTCCTTGCATTAACCTTCGGATTGGCATTGAGATGGATTATAAGCGGCAACATACCTATGTCTAACGGATATGAAAGTATGCTGACTGTTGCCTGGTTCGTGATGCTTATCAGTATTCTGATGCAGTTGCGCATCCGCATCGTGATGGTATTCGGCTTCCTGATTTCAGGATTCTTCCTTCTGGTAAGCCATATAAACCAGATGGATCCTGCTATCGGACAGATGATGCCGGTATTGAACAGTCCGTTACTCAGCATCCATGTCAGCATCATCATGATGAGCTATGCACTGCTATCCTTAACTTTCATCTGCGGCATCATGGGCATCTGCATGCGCTCTCATGGCGACGAACTGCGGGATTTAAGCCGTCTCTTCCTCTACCCTGCCCTGACCACGATGGGGTTCGGCATCTTCATCGGAGCCATCTGGGCTAACGTGAGCTGGGGTAATTACTGGAGTTGGGATAGCAAGGAGACGTGGGCGCTCATCACCTTTATGATTTATGCAGTAGTAGTGCATACGCAGAGCCTGCCTGTTTTCCGCAAGCCGCTGGTGTATCACATCTACATCACCCTAGCCTTCCTGAGTATCGCCATGACCTACTTCGGTGTGAACTATTTCCTCACGGGCATGCACTCGTATTCATAGATAGAATCTATGATATAATAGCCAACATCTTTCGTTTATCTATCATAAAAGCCGTATCTTTGCAGCAAATTTCAAATAAACAAGATTAAAATGGAAACAAGAAAAGAAATTGCAGCAGAAAAGAAGCGTTGTGGATCTCATAACTGTACCCAGGCAGTGGTTTGTACCTATTATGATTATACAGGTATCGACGAAGATACCCTCAAGAATGTGGGCAATGCCTTTGCAGCGGGAATGGGAAATATGGAAGGAACCTGCGGTGCCCTCGTAGGAGCAGGTGTGGTATTGGGTCTTGCCACCAAGGATAAGGCAAAGTCTATCAAGACGATGCGACAGATTATGACCCAATTCCAGCAGCGCAACGGAGCTACCCAGTGCAGGCTTCTCAAGGGCGTAGGTACGGGAAAGGTCCTCAGAGAATGCCCGCTCTGCGTAGCCGATGCGGCAGAATTCCTGGAAGAGCAGTTGGATAAACTAACCAATCAGTAGAAAACGATGGCAAAATACAAGGCTCAAAGCGAGCACGACCGCTGCGTGGCATGTGGTGTTTGCGTAAAGGTGTGTCCCAAGGATGCCATCAGCATCTACCTGGGATGTTATGCAGTAGTGAATGAGGATCTGTGCATAGGTTGCGGTATCTGTGAAAGGAATTGTCCGGCAGGAGTCATGCACAAGGTATTGAGATAACAGATAAAAAGCATTTTTATGGCAAGACAAAAAAGCAAGAAGTGGAGTGATTATCTGTGGCTGGTATCCGCCACCTATTTCACCCTGGGATTCTTCAACATCGTGTTTGCGTGGCTGGGAGTCATCTGTTTTATGATTCCGCTGTTTATGGCAGTTTACGGAGGCGGCAAGGGATATTGCAACAACTATTGTGGACGAGGTCAGCTTTTCCTGCTGATAGGAAATACCCTGGGATGGTCGCGCAGGAAGGTAGCGCCAAGATGGTTATCATCCAAATGGTTCCGTCATGGATTCCTGCTGTTCTTCATGTTCTTCTTCATCCAGATGATCATCCTCACAGTGATGGTGGCAAAGGGAGCAGAGAATCTCCATCAGACCATTCATCTGCTCTGGACCTTTGATGTTCCCTGGCACTGGGCATATCCTGTAGAGATAGAACCCTGGAAGGCTCAGTTTGCCTTCGGTCTCTATGGCATCATGCTCACTTCCCTGATAGTGGGTGTGCTTCTCACCATCTTCTACCGTCCGAGAACCTGGTGTGTTTTCTGTCCGATGGGCAACATGACTCAACTCATCTGCAAGCTCAAGGCAAGATAAGCCCTGTACTTGGCTGATATAAATAGAATAACGATATGAATGTACAGCAACTGAAATATATTGTGGCACTCAACCGCTTTCGCAATTTTGCGAGAGCGGCAGAGGCTTGCCAGGTTTCGCAGCCCACGCTCAGTGCTATGCTTGTGAAACTGGAGGAAGAACTGGATACCCGTATCTTCGAACGAAGCAATAAGTCTGTATCTCCCACTGCATCAGGCAAGAAGATTATCCGTCAGGCAGAAACGGCATTGCAGGAGATAGAACGCATCTCGGAAATCGTGATGGAAGATAAGGGAGAGATAGGTGGAAAGCTATCGCTCGCCGTGGGACCAACCATTGCCCCCTACATTCTGCCCAAGTTCATCAGACTCTATCGGGAAAACTATCCATCGGTGGATCTCAACATCCAGGAACTGAAGGCTGATTTCATGCTCGATTCCCTGCTTCGTGGTGAGACGGATGCCGGCATAGCTATCTCCGACAATATCCGTGAAGGCATTCTGGAGATACCGCTCTACACGGAGAAGTTCTATGTATATCTTGCCGAGAGCTGCTGGCGCAAGCTTCCTGTTTTCAAGCCTGAGAATCTGGAGTATGAGAACATGTGGATTATGAAGAAGGCACAGTGTCTGCGCAACAGTGCCTTTTCGTTCTGCAAGGAGCGCAGCAAGGGTCATCATATCTATGAGGCAGGCAGCATCGAGACCCTGATAAGGATTGTGGATGAGAATGGTGGCTTCACCATCATTCCAGAGATGCACCTCCCCTTCCTGAGTGAGGAGCAGAAGAGGAATGTAAGAAAGATAGAAGGAGATTATCTGTCGCAGCGGCGCATATCGCTCTATATCAGGGAGGATTACATCCGTGAGCGGATGCTGAACACCCTAGTCGATACCCTCAAGATATTCATTCCGGAGGAGATGATGGGAGAAGGCATCAGGAAATACGGCATCAGGCTGTAACCTTAAAATGAATAGACTCCATCTATCGCCGCATTGACTGAGTGATTTGGTGGAATGCCGGATTCTTCTTATCTTTGCGCCGATAAAAACAAGTAATAACTTTTAAATATCAATAATGATGGAAAAATTCAATGAAATGATTAACGGCGAACAGCTGACAAAGGGAGATTTCTTGGCGAAATCTCCCTTTATCTATTTCAAAAAGCAGCTATAATTTCTTGATTTCATCTAGTGACAACTGGGTTGCTGCTGCCACTTGCTCGGCAGACAAGCCCATTGCAAGAAGGCGATGGGCAGTGGCCTTCTTCTCATCTTTGGCTCCTTCGGCACGACCTTCTTCTCGACCCTCGGCACGACCTTCTTCTCGGCCATCGGCATGACCCTCCTGCCAGCCATCATCATAACCCGTCTTGATAACGCTGCGCTGATAGCGCAGATTCTCCATGTGGCGGACATAATCATTCTTTTCAGCTACGGTCAACTTATCTATGTCCAGACATTTGCGGGCATCAGCCAAACCTGGAGCCTGGGCCGCCTCGCTGATCTCGCCAGTCTTCAGAAACTCGATCCATTCATCCAGATTGTTCACCGCCAGCTTATCAAAGTTGTTCACGCAGAGCAGATAATACTCCGGGAATATGTCTCCGGCTTCGCGATTGGTCTTGCGGCCCTGAGGGATTTCATCACCGAAGAAGAGTTCACTCTGTCGGTTGGAGAGTTTCAGAATATCATCCGGCTGATGGAGTCCCTGGAACATCGTCTTGCCATGATATACATAATCCTTAGCCTGCCCCAATGTGAAATACACGATATTGATGGAATATACCTTGCGCACCTTGTCGTAATCATCGCCCAGACTGATATTGTCTGTGATCACCTTGGAAACTCCATAGAGCATACGGTGGAAATAGGTATGTTCACGGGTATTCTGTATCTCAAAGATGATGAATTCTCCCTTCTCATTTTCTGCCAGGATATCCACTCTGTTGAATTTATCATTCTCGGTCTGCTGATTGCTCTCACTATCCAGGAATCGGTTAATCTTGAATTTCTCGTTCAGCAGCGAACACATAAAGCCTTCCAGCACGGCATAGTTTGCCTTGTTGCGAAGCAGGCGTTTCATCGCCCAGTCAAATCTGATATAATTTGCCATATTCTTCCTCCATTTATTAATTTTCAGCTGCAAAGTTACGACTTTATTTTAAGACACCAAAGCTTTTCCTCTGATTTTCTTGCGTAACTAGAATAAAAACTTATCTTTAGAGCGCTATCATATCCCCAGAATATAAAGAGGTTAGGACATATTTTGACGGCGGATTGCAAATCAGCCGGAACGCCTAACGGAGGAAAGACATATCCGACGCTACGTCAATAGACTCCATCTATCGCCACATAGACTGAATGATTTGGTGGAATGCCGGATTCTTCTTATCTTTGCACCGATAAAAACAAGTAATAACTTTTAAATATCAATAATGATGGAAAAATTCAATGAAATGATTAACGGCGAACAGCTGACATTGGTAGATTTCTTCGCTACCTGGTGCGGACCTTGCAAGATGATGCACCCTATCCTGGAACAGCTGAAGGAGAAGATGGGCGATGACATCAGAATCTTGAAAGTAGATGTAGACAAGAACGAGGCACTGTCCATGCAGTACCGCATTCAGTCGGTCCCTACCCTCATGCTCTTCAAAAAGGGAGAAATGCTCTGGCGACAGAGCGGAGCCATGAGCCTGAATGATTTGATGCAGAAGATTTCGCAGCAGCAATAATTGCCCTGCTGAAAACGAAATCCGTTCCCCCACACTCTTTTTATGTTTTTTTAATATCCTACGGTAACAATTGTTACCGTAGGATTATTTTTAAAGCCGTAATTTTGCAGCCGGAAACCAGGAATGGCAGATTGCCGCCTGGAAGAAAACATTAAAATAACTCATTAATTGATAGCAATATGGCAGAAAACAAGATGTTCTGTTTCCAGTGTCAGGAAACAGCTAAGGGTACAGGCTGTACCATCAAGGGTGTTTGCGGTAAGGAGGCTACAACTTCCAAGTGGCAGGATCTGCTGCTCAGCGTGGTTCGTGGCATAGGAACCATACAACATAGCATAGGCGAAGAGCTGACACCAGAGGTAACCCATTTCCTCACGGATGCACTCTTCACCACCATCACCAACGCCAACTTCAACGATCAGGATATCCTGCAAAAGGTAGATAAGGGCATCGTACTGAAGAAACAGCTGCTGCAAAAGGCAGCAAGCATGAATATCCACCTCCCTGCCTATCAGGAGGTAACCTGGGGTGGCGAGAAGACAGACTATGAGGCTGAGGGTGCCCGTGAATCCGTGCTCCGCCACGAGAATCCAGATATCCGCTCGCTCAAGGAACTCACCATGCTCGGTCTGAAGGGTATGGCAGCATACTACGAGCACGCAGCCCATCTGGGAGAAGAGAACTGCGAGATTATCAGCTTCATCTGCCGTGCACTCGCCACTATCAGCAACCCTGATGCTGATATGAACACGCTGCTGGGCGTGGTACTCGAAACAGGTAAGTACGGCGTGGATGTGATGGCACTCCTCGACAAGGCCAACACCCAGGCATACGGTAATCCGGAACTCACCAGAGTGAACATCGGCACAGGCAGCAATCCGGGCATTCTCATCTCCGGTCACGACCTGAAGGATATCGAAGATCTCCTCATCCAGACCGAAGGCACGGGCATCGATGTCTATACCCATGGCGAGATGCTTCCTGCCCACTACTATCCGCAGCTCAAAAAGTACAAGCATCTGGTGGGCAACTACGGCAATGCGTGGTGGAAACAGAAGGAGGAATTCGAGAGCTTCAACGGTCCTGTAGTCTTCACCACCAACTGCATCGTGCCGCCATCGCCATCGGCAGGTTACAGGAACCGCGTCTTCACCACCAACTCTACCGGTTTCCCTGGCTGGAAGCATATCCAGGCGGGTGCCGACGGCCACAAGGACTTCTCCGAGGTGATTGCGCTTGCCAAGACCTGCCAGCCACCTAGGGAGATAGAGACAGGCGAGATCATCGGCGGTTTTGCGCATGCCCAGGTCTTTGCTCTGGCAGACAAGATAGTAGAGGCTGTGAAGAGCGGAGCCATCCGCAAGTTTGTGGTGATGAGTGGCTGCGATGGCAGAATGAAGAGCCGCAACTACTACGAGGAGTTTGCCAAGGCGCTGCCTCAGGATGTAGTGATACTCACCAGCGGCTGTGCCAAGTTCAAGTACAACAAGCTCAATCTGGGCGACATCAACGGCATTCCCCGTGTGCTGGATGCCGGTCAGTGCAACGACTCCTATTCCTGGGCGGTTGTGGCATTGAAGCTGAAGGAGATCTTTGGAGCCAGCGACATCAACGAACTTCCTATCTTCTTCAATATTGCCTGGTACGAGCAGAAGGCAGTCATCGTACTTCTTGCCCTGCTGCATCTGGGCGTAAAGAACATCCATCTGGGTCCTACGCTCCCAGCCTTCTGTTCACCAGCCGTACTGAAGGTTCTGGTAGATACCTTTGGCATTGCCGGAAACGGAACGGTAGAAGAGGACATCAAAAAATATATAGGATAAGAACAGCAGCTACTGAGTTAAGGGAGAATCTGTAAAACTCGGGTAAAAAATCAAAAGATAAGTTTTCATGTTTAAAAGGCACTTTGCAATAACACTCTCGATAGTGTTGCAAAGTGCCTTATTTTTTGAGCGAACAATAAATCGGGGGAAAATGCGTTATTGAATATAAAACTTAAATGTATGAAAGAATCAATATTCGTTACCTTGCAGAAATGCACGGTGTTTGAGGGGTTTACTCCAGAGGAAATCAGAGAGGCGCTATCGATGGTAAGCTACCGGATGGTGGAGCTTGCTGCCAGGGAAACCTATGTGCTGACAGGAATGCCCTGCAGATATGCCGACATCATCGTCGAGGGGGAGATGATAGCCCGCATGTCGGGATTGTCGGGTAAGCAGGCTCAGATAGAGCGGCTGGGGGAATCGATGCTGATAGCCCCTGCCTATATCTTCGCACATCATAACGAGATGCCCGTAAGCGTGGAGACAAGTAAGAAGACTACCCTCCTGCGCATGAAGCCTTCGGAACTGAAACTGCTGATAGATACTGATGAGCGCATACGCTGGAACTTCATCCAGCACCTGTCAAGGATAGATATCTTCCTTTCGCAGAAAATGCGCATGCTCTCCCTTTTCTCCGTCAAGGAGAAGGTGGCGCAATACCTCATCAAGATGGCTACCGAACAGCAGAGCAGAACCATCCATCTGGATGTCAGCCGACAGGAAATGGCAGATATCTTCGGTATCCAGAAGTTCTCACTCCTCCGCTGCCTCTCCGAATTCGAGGAGAAGGGTGCCATCAGGATTGAGGGCAAGACCATCACCATACTCAACTCGGATGAAATGAAATAAGGAGCAGGAATGAGAGGAAAGGAGAGAGAAAGAACCGATGAAGACGAAGTTCTCCACCTGCGCCTCCAGAGCCCATCTTCAGCACCACATCCGCTGCATCGGTTTGAAATCCCCCATTCCCATCACATTGCAGACTACATCCTGGTTGCTGGGGGATAACATATCCCCAGAGCATAAAGAGGTTAGGACATTTATTAGCGGCGGATTGTAAATCCGCCGGAACACCTAACGGAGGAAAGGGCATATCCGACGCTACGAAATTACCTTAATATATATGTGAAACAAGACGATTATGAGAAAAAACTGCCTTAAAATTTGGAGGTTACAAATATTCAGCGTATCTTTGCATAAGATTTGCGGCACTCAGCAATTTGAAAGCAAGCTTTCATTGCACTCGCTGGCAAAATCTTTGCATAAGATTTAAAAAGAATGACGTATGAAACAGGTAGAAGAAACATACATCAGCTTGCTGACCGACTTCGGTTTCAAGCGAATATTTGGAACGGCAATGAACAAGAATTTACTGATTTGCTTCCTCAACAGCTTTTTTAATGGCCGACAGGTTGTGAAGGACGTGTCGTATCTGAATCCAGAGCACGTAGGAGGCAAGTAAGATGGCATATCGTGATATCAAAAACTCTATTGATACGGCGAAGCAAGAAGGTAAGAATGAGAAAGCCTTGGAAATTGCCAAGAACATGCTTGCCGATGGTGTTGACATCAATCTAATCAAGAAGTATTCCGGACTAACCCAGGAACAGATAGAAAAAATGAAATAACTAATAGAATAAAAAAATGAAGAAAAAATCAAGTTGGTAGGCTGGAGCATCCTAGGAATCCTGCTCATAGCTGTAGCAACATTACTGTTGGCACGCTTTGTTTTCAATAAACAAGTGGAAGCTTACCTTTGCAATTCGCTGAAGAATGAAATGGTAGAAAAATTAAAAGACGCTGGCAAATATGTACCAGATACTACGTCCTATCATTTTGCATATCAGAAAGATTCTGTCCAATCACAAAAAATCCGTGAATATTTCAAACTCGATACAGTTGTATCTTCCACAATGCCAACATGGGACAAGGCCATTTCACTGGCACGTTTTGTAGCGGAAAACATTCCTCATGCCAATCAAAAGATTAATCCTAAGAGATGTAATGCTATAGATCTCTGGAAATACACTCGATCGATAGAGCCTGCATTCAACTGTCGATTACACTCCATCCTCTTACACGAACTATTGCTGTCTGAGGGTATTGTAAACCGCTTTGTAACTTGTCATCCCGCTGATTCCGAGGATTCCGACTGCCATGTTGTTAACCTGGTGTGGCTGCCAGAATTACAGAAATGGGCTATGCTAGACTCGGATATGAAAGCTTGGGCAGAAGATGAAAAAGGCACTCCACTTTCTCTTGCAGAAATGCGTGAGCGATATATTGACGGCAGAGAAATCGTTTACCGTCCTCTCTTGAATTCAGATAATGATTTTGTTTATTACAGGGCATATTGGGCAAAAAACTTATACTGGTTTGATACTTGGGAGACAACAGGCTATGGTCGCGAAGATAATAATCCTGCTTATCGAAACAATAATCGCCATATCGTGCTTGTTCCTTCTGGATTCAAAGGTTTTGAACTTCCCGACCATTCAGTACTGACAACAGATACTTCACGTTTCTGGGCAGCTCCCCAAAATTAGTAACTGCCATTTACTAGATCTACCCCAGGAACAAATACAATAGGCTTCGATGGCAAATGAAGCCTGTTTCATTGTCCAACGAAAGTAGTTTCATGTCAACATGAAAGTACTTTCGTTTTTTCAGCAATTCTACTATATTTTATTCACAAAAACAGAGCGCCAAAGACTGTAGCGGGCTTCGGGGTTCATCTGCTCCAACTGCTGGAAAATAGCCTGCATATCAGCACGACGAGTAGCCTCTTCGTAAGGACACAATGTTTTCTGCTTGCTGAAATGTAATTCCTCGGCAACCAGCCTGATATCAGCTTCATGAACCAGACAGAGAGGACGGATAATAGTTAGCGGATAATGCTTTAAAGAAAGACTGGGTTGCATCGTAGAATGTGAACCCTCAAAGGTAATATTCATCAGAAGCGTTACAAGAATATCATCCATATGATGCCCTAAAGCTATCTTGTTGAAGCCATGATTTACCGCAAACTCGAAGAGCGTCTTGCGGCGGTTCCAGGCACAGAGGAAACAACGAGTCTTGCGAGGATCAGTAGATTCATCAAACGAACTATGCAGGATGTGAAGTTTGATGCCATTCTCTTCACAGAAATGCTGAATATAAGAACGGTCAGTCTCATAAGGAATATTATCCATGATGATATGCGCTGCCTCCACCTCGATATGTGGCTTATAGATACGGGCACGCTGAGCCAGCAAGCGGACCAGTTCCAGAGAATCCTTTCCACCACTCAAAGCAATCAGAATACGATCACCATCTTCCAGAAGATGATAATCCACACAACCTTTATTGAACTGTTTTAAAACCTTACGTTCCACCATCATAACTTCAAATTTAATAAGATGTAAATGAACATTTAAGATATAAAAAGCCGCTGCCCAAAAGAACAGCGGCTTTGTATCTTAATCAATATACTTAGCTTTCATTATTTAGCATAAGCAACGCTACGAACCTCGCGGATGACAGTAATCTTCACCTGACCAGGATATGTCATCTCATTCTGAATCTTAGTTGCAATCTCATCTGAAAGTTTTGTACTCTCATCATCAGACATCTTGTCAGCACCCACAATCACACGAAGTTCACGACCAGCCTGAATAGCATAAGTCTTGGTTACACCTGGGTAGCTCATTGCGATAGCCTCAAGGTCGTTCAAACGCTTGATGTATGCCTCAACAATCTCACGGCGGGCACCCGGACGGGCACCAGAGATGGCATCACAGACCTGAACAATAGGAGCCAAGAGCGTATTCATCTCCATTTCGTCGTGGTGAGCACCGATGGCATTACAGATATCTGGTTTCTCCTTATACTTTTCAGCAATCTTAGCACCATACAAAGCGTGTGGCAATTCACTCTCCTCATCAGGCACCTTACCAATATCATGTAAGAGACCAGCACGCTTAGCCTTCTTAGGATTCAATCCCAACTCAGAAGCCATTACTGCACAGAGATTGGCTGTCTCACGAGCATGCTGTAAGAGGTTCTGTCCGTATGAAGAACGATATTTCATCTTACCGATAATACGAATCAACTCTGGATGTAAACCATGAATACCCAGGTCAATAGCAGTACGCTTACCCGTTTCGATAATCTCATTCTCCAACTGCTTCTTCACCTTAGCCACAACTTCCTCAATACGAGCAGGATGAATACGTCCATCAGCAACCAACTGGTGGAGAGCCAAGCGACAAACTTCACGACGGATCGGATCGAAAGCTGAAATAACGATAGCCTCAGGAGTATCATCAACAACGATTTCAACACCTGTAGCAGCCTCTAAGGCACGGATATTACGACCTTCACGACCGATAATACGTCCCTTCACCTCATCATTATCAATATGGAAAACACTAACGGAATTCTCTATAGCAGTTTCAGTAGCCACACGCTGGATGGTCTGTATGACAATCTTCTTAGCCTGCTGGTTAGCATTCAGCTTAGCATCATCCATGATTTCATTGATATAACTTGCAGCATCCAGTTTAGCCTGATCTTTCAGACTTTCTACCAGTCGCTGTTTCGCTTCCTCAGCACTCAAACCAGAGAGTTCCTCCAGTTTAGCCTGCTCCATCTTCTGCATCTTCTCGAGTTCCTGCTGCTTGACGGTGAGGAGTTTTTTCTCATTGTCAATACGCTGCTGGTTCTGCTCCACTTCCTGTTTGCGACGACCCAGTTCTTCCTGGCGCTGATTGAGAGAAATCTCACGCTGCTTGAGCTTGTTTTCACTCTGCTGGATACGGGAATTACGCTGTTGCACTTCCTTCTCCAACTCAGCCTTCTTGTTCAGGAATTTTTCCTTTACCTCAAGAAGTTTCTTCTCTTTAACTACCTCAGCCTCTTTATTGGCTGCTTCTATCATTTCATTATATTTTCCCTTAATAACATAACGGAAAATGAAAAACCCTGCAGCTCCACCTAAGATAAGAGCCACAAGAGCGGCGATAATTATTTCTACCATTTATATATTATATTAATATGTATTTATAGAACATTCTTTCTAACATGCATCATGATTTTAATGCATCTTCTATTTCGGCAGTCAGCTTTTTGAGAAGATCATCATAAGGTTCGGTATCATTGCGCCCAACCTCTTTCTCATATCTCAAGGCAATATCAATAAGCGCCATATAGAGGATTTCCTTGTCGCTTTTTCTTCCCTTGAAAATTTTATTATATGAATTGACAATATCATCAATCAGTTTTCCAGACTTACGATAATATTCTTCATCCTCTCTGGGAATTCTCACAGAGAGGTCTGTGTCATAGACATGTAATCTAATCAATAATTTCTCTTCACCTTGATCTGCCATAACGCTTATAGTTTTACTGATCACTCAATAACGTGATACATTTGTTAACATCCCTGATAAGTTTAGCTATACGTTTTTGCGTAGCTTCCATATCCGTATCAGAAATCGTCATCATCTTAGCCATTTTGAGACTATTGTAATCATGCTCAGACTGAGATAACTTATCCTCCAACTGTTTGATTTTTGCATCACGCTCATCCACCATAGAGTATAATTCAGCATTCTCCTTTTTGAGTTCTTCAAACTGGAGAATCATCTGCCTTACTCTTGTAGCAAACGTATTGATGTTTTTCTCATTAGCACTCATTACACTTCTTTTTTGGCTACAAATATAAAGAAATAATTTGAAAAGAACAAATATTCCTCTATATTTGTATTAAATTTAATGAAAAAGTGGTATTACTTACCCATTTTAGCCTTGGCTTTTTCCACATCTTCATCAGAAGGACGTGGTTCTTTCTTAGCCAACATGACTACTTGGTAAGTAAAATCAGTTACCCACTTCTGACTGAATCCCAAACGTTGGTTCAACTGTCTCAACTGTGCCACAGTCTTCAAGACGCTGGCATCATTGAAATCATTTTTATTGAAAATATCATTTACCGTTTTTTGAGTCATGTTGTATAATGCTTTCTTCATGAAAGAAGGCAAACGCAACTTAAATTTCATCAAGTTACCCATCAACATCATCAAATCCTGTGTAAATGTTTGGAACTGAATCAAATAAACATTGACATCCTGCAATTTGCGGCAATTCTTACGAATACTTTGGTCTATTTCCTTGAAATAATCCTCTTCTGTTCCATAGACGCCCTTCATCATCTTCTTCACATGAGCTTTTTCGCCAATACCTAAACGATTATTGACAGTAGGAACATGGAAGGTATTTTTGAAAACACGAAGGTCTGGAAGCATTGCCAAATTGGTGATACCTAATTGAGAAGCCAAGGCTGCCTGGAAATAAACACGCACCAAGGTCATGTAATCTTCCATTCCTCCAACCTTTTCTTCATTTTTATGACCGAATAATTTTGAAAATATTCCCATTTCTTATTCTTTTAAACTTTTAAATATTCAATTGATTTACTAATTTGTTCTGCAAAAATACAATAAAATCGCAAAATATCAAAATTCAAGGCTTCTTTTTTGCAATAATATGAAATAATTGTGTCTAAAAACAAAGTTTTAACCATAAAAGTTTCAAAATATGAAAAAAAAACGCTAACTTTGCGCACGTTTAAATGATGCTCTTTTAACTTAGCAATAAAAGAAATACCACATTCACATGAAAGAAGCTTATAAAAGTAGTGATTTAGTGAGATGGTTAGTAATAGTCGCAGACTTTATCATTCTCAACTTTGTTCTTTTTCTGGCTATCAACTGGGATAAGATCTCAGTTCCAATAGTCTTTTTCCACGCAAGCAAGATATGTTATTTTGTAGCTAACGTTTCACTTTTCTTAGGAGAACTACTCTTCGCGCCCATTATCCACATTCGTAAGGTAAGGTTTATACTGGTATTGGGCAGAACTTTCAAATTGATTTTCGCCACGATACTTATCTTCAATTTTACCATGTCCTATTTGCTGAAGGGTGGCTACGACTTAATCAAATTCAGCATCTATTTTGCAGCTGCTACATACATCTGCTTAATTCTCTCTCGATATGCAGAATTGAACATTCTTAAATATTACAGATCAAGAGGTAGAAACAGCAAAACAGTTTTATTTATCGGAAACGACCCTGCAGTCATAGAAATGTACAATACGCTGATGGAAGACCCATCTGCCGGATATCGTGTACACGGATATTATGCAAATGAACCGATAGCTAATGCTCCTAAAGAGTTTAAATGGCTGGGGGATATGGAATACCTCAATAAAGTGATGGCAGAAAGCATCAATAATACCATCAATGGTATTCCAAACAATATTGAAGAAGTCTTCTGTTGCCTATCTCACGATTTCTCCAATGAGATAGTACGAATTATGCAGTTCTGTGACAAGAACGTTATTCATTTTTATTATATACCACGCCAATTCGGAGAATATAGCTTGCACCTGGACCCACAACTCTATCTTGGGAAAAGTGTATTTACCAATCGCCGTGAGCCTTTGGCGAAATTAGGCAACAGAGTTATTAAACGCTGTTTTGATATCGCTGTAAGTTCTATTATTTGTCTCTGTATCTTACCTTTTTTACCTATCATAGCTATCATCATTAAGATACAAAGTCCTGGTCCGATTTTCTTCCGACAGGCAAGAACGGGTCTCAACGGTAACACATTCCAATGTCTGAAGTTCCGTTCAATGCATGTCAACAAAGATGCAGATACAGCTCAAGCTACAGAAAACGACCCAAGAAAGTTTGCTTTCGGAAACTTTATGAGAAAATCCAACATAGATGAGTTCCCACAGTTTTTCAATGTACTTAAGGGAGACATGAGCATAGTTGGACCACGTCCTCATATGCTCCATCATACTGAAGTATATGGTTCTATCATCGACAAATACATGGTACGCCACTTCTCCAAGCCAGGAATTACAGGATGGGCACAAGTGACAGGTTTCCGTGGTGAGACCAAGGAGCTTTGGCAGATGGAAGAAAGAATAAAAAGAGATATATGGTATATTGAAAATTGGTCGTTCTGGCTAGATCTGCGCATTATCTACCTGACAGCCAAGAGTATAATCATACACGATAAGAATGCATATTAATAAAATCACATAAAAATATGAAAGGTATTGTATTAGCAGGTGGATCAGGCACTCGCCTTTACCCCATCACAAAAGGTATCAGCAAACAGTTGATTCCGATTTTTGACAAACCGATGATTTACTATCCGATTTCAGTCTTGATGCTTGCCGGTATCAAGGAAATCCTGATTATCTCCACCCCATTCGACTTACCTGGGTTCCGCAGATTATTAGGTGACGGCAGTGAACTTGGCATTCATTTCGAATATGCAGAACAACCTTCACCAGACGGATTGGCTCAAGCTTTCATCATTGGTGAAAAATTTATTGGAAAAGATAATGTCTGCCTGGTTTTAGGAGATAATATTTTCTATGGTGCAGGATTTACAGGCCTTCTCAAAGATAGTGTTAAGGCTGCTGAAAATGGTCTGGCCAGTGTTTTCGGCTACTATGTGAACGACCCAGAAAGGTATGGAGTTGCAGAATTTGACAAAGAAGGCAACTGCCTCAGCATCGAAGAAAAGCCTGCTGAGCCTAAGAGCAATTATGCTGTAGTTGGTCTGTATTTCTACCCTAACAGCGTAGTGGAAATCGCCAAGAACATTAAGCCAAGTGCTCGTGGAGAACTGGAAATAACCACCGTGAACCAAGAATATCTCAAACAAAAGGTACTTAAGGTAAGGACTTTACAGCGTGGATTTGCCTGGCTTGATACAGGAACACATGATAGCCTTTCCGAAGCCAGCACCTTTATTGAGGTCATCGAAAAGCGTCAGGGGTTGAAAGTTGCATGCTTGGAAGAAATTGCATTCAAACAGGGATGGATTAACGCTGAACAACTCAAGAAATTAGCCAAACCGATGCTAAAAAATGGTTATGGACAATATTTGATGGAATTGGCCACTACTAAATAGGCAAATTGTATAAGAAGAGATAATACATATTATATAATAATAAACGACATTTGAATAATGGAAGAAAACAAGAACTTAGAATTGGAGAGTATCCAGGAGAACGAGGAGAAGTCAAGTTTTGACTTTGCCACTATCTACACGGTTCTCATACTCAACTGGAAGTGGTTTGTACTCTCCCTTATCATCTGTATGGGCGCAGCCCACATATATTTGCGCTATGCAACGCCAATATACCAATCTGCAGCCAAACTCTTGATCAAGGATGACGAAGGCTCAGGAAGCCGCAGAGGTGGTAATTCTATCCAGAGTGCCACAAACTTGGGTATCATATCAAACTCCAATGGTATTGATAACGAGATGGAAATTTTGAAGTCCAGAACCCTGGCTCAACAAGCTGTCTATGACTTGAAACTTTATGTGAATTACAGACATGAAGGCAAGTTGAAAGACCATGTTCTTTATGGTGATCAGGAAGTGAACATTGATATGGACTTGGAGCATTTGAAGAAACTGAATGCACCGATGAACTTCAAGATTACAAGAGAAGGTAGAAACTATCATGTAACAGGCTCTTACTATGTTCCGATAGATAACAACTCATTCAACCCTGAAGCTGTCAATATAGACAAGACATTCTCAGCACTTCCTGCTACTATCGGTACAAGAGTAGGCATAGTAAAATTCACACTAAACGGCAACTATATGTTGAGAGATGGTGAATCTCTCAAAGCTACCATGATTGCTCCAGAGATAGCTGCAGGCAAATATGTAGGAAGCCTGAACGTAGCACAGGCCTCTAAAACTACGACCATTGTTGATTTGGTGCTGAACGATGAGATTCCACAAAGAGCTATTGATTATCTGAAGCAGTTGGCTATCGTATATAACAGACAAGCCAACGAAGACAAAAACGAAATTGCAGTACGCACCGAGCAGTTTATCAATCAGCGATTGGAAAAAATCAACACAGAATTGGGTAATACAGAAGGACAATTGGAGAATTACAAGAAGCGTAACAATATGGTTGAGTTGAAGATGAATGCATCTCAGGCTGTTGCAAACGCAGACCAATATGCCCAGAAGTTGAACGAAGCCAATACACAGGTGGCTCTGTTGGATGAATTGACTAAGTACATGAATGAGCCAAGCAACCGTCACCAGCCTATCCCATCAAATGTAGGTCTGTCTGATGCGAGTGCTACTTCCCTTATCAACGAATATAACAGAATTGCCTTGCAGCGCAATCAGTTACTCCATAGTGCAAGTGAGAATTCGCCTACAGTAACACCATTGACAGCCCAATTGGACGACTTGAATTCATCTATCAAGCGTGCAATGACACAAGCCCGTGCTGGTTTGAAAATTCAACGTAACAGCATTGCAGCTCAAGCAGGCAAGTATGAAGGACAAATCAACAATACTCCAGAACAAGAGCGAATGTTGACACAGATTGGTCGCCAGCAAGAAGTAAAATCAGGCTTGTATTTGATGTTGCTCCAGAAGCGTGAGGAAAACTCTATTTCATTAGCAGCTACAGCAGATAAAGGTAAGCTTATCGACAACCCTGTGTTTGCAGGTAAGGTAACTCCTAAGAATTCTATGATTATGCTGATTGCTTTGATTCTTGGTTTGGCTATTCCTGCAGGTATCCTCTTCCTCTTGGAATTCTTCCGCTACAAGATTGAGGGACATAACGATGTTGCAAAATTGACAAACTTGCCTATCATCGCTGATGTAGCCATCGCAAGTGAACGAGCTAAGACCAAGGCTGATATCGTAGTACATGAGAATAAGAACAACTTAATGGAGGAAATTTTCCGTAGCTTACGTACTAACTTGCAGTTTTTACTCAAGCAACATGACAAGGTGATCATGTTTACTTCTACTACATCTGGTGAGGGTAAAACTTTCATTGCTTCCAATGTGGCAATCAGTTTCGCACTCCTTGGCAAGAAGGTTGTTTTAGTAGGTTTGGATATCCGTAAGCCTCGTCTGGCTGAATTGTTCGAGATAGACAATTACAACCATGGTATTACTAATTTGCTCGTAAAAGACGAAGTAAACTGGAATAACGTAAAAGAACAGATTACCCCGTCTGGCATTAATGACAACCTGGATATCCTCATGGCAGGTCCTGTACCTCCTAACCCAGGTGAATTGGTAACAAGAGAAAGCCTCGAACAAACTATAGAGCACTTGAAAGAGCACTATGATTATATCTTGCTCGATACAGCTCCTGTAGGCCTTGTAACAGACACATTGGCATTGGGCCGAATCTCAAATGCTACTGTTTATGTTTGTCGTGCAGACTTCACCCAGAAGGCAAGTTTTGGTCTCATCAACAGCTTGAGCATGGAGAAGAAATTGCCTAATATGAGTATTGTTCTCAATGGCGTTGACCTGTCTAAGAAGAAGTATGGTTACTATTACGGATACGGAAAGTACGGAAAGTACGGAAAGTATGGCAACTACGGTATGTACGGCAGCAAGGGAAAATATGGCTACAAGAGCTACGGCTATGGAAGCTATGGTTCATATGGTAGCTATGGTAATTACAGCAAGAGTCATTATGGCGACATCAATGACGACAGCGTAAAGAAATAAATGTAAAGAATGGCAACTATTGCAGTTGATTTCGATGGCACAATTGTAACTCATGAATACCCAAAGATTGGTACCGAGATACCATTTGCCATCGAAACCTTAAAAATGTTGATCAGAGACCATCACCGCTTAATCCTGTGGAGTGTCCGTGAAGGGCAACTCTTGCAGGAAGCAGTTGACTGGTGCAAAGAGAGAGGAGTAGAATTCTGGGCAGTTAACAAGGACTATCCAGAAGAACGTTTTGAAAACAACAATCACTTCTCAAGAAAACTGAAAGCTGACTATTTCATTGATGACAGAAATATAGGCGGACTTCCCGACTGGGGACAAATTTACCAGATAATAAGCCAGGGAAAGAGCTATAGAAGCATCATCAAGGAAAGCATGGGAGCGAACCAAGAACCACCCAAGAAAAAGCATTGGTGGAGTCGAGGATAAACTATATCACATATCATAAGATATATAAAAACAAAAGAGCGTGGCTTCGAAATGAAGCCACGCTCTTTTGTTTTTATATGAAAATCTCTTATACTTAGAAGAAGAGATATCTGTTATCTACGACATTTGCATTGAGATAAAGCTCGTTCATGAAGTTACCAGCATACTGCATAGACTTCTGACGGCATTTCTGCTCCTGTGCCTTTTCATCAAACTTAACTGGTCTGTTAGACTTATTAGTAACCAAGAAGAGATATACACCAGCATTACCCTTTACTGGATGAGCAGAGAATACACCCTTCTTAGTGGCAGAAACAGCACCAGAAAGAGCAGGTTCGCTTGCACCAACAGAAGCGACAAATACAGGAGCTGCAAAAGTAATCTGATTAACCTCAGAAACCTTAGCACCCTTAGACTTAGCTGCAGCGATATTCTTAACACCATTCAGTTTAGCTTCAATCATCTCTGCCTTCTTGTCCTTGATTACCTCAGCCTTAACCATCTCCTTAACCTGAGGATCATCTAAGCCACGGAAACCAATACGATTAATCTTATCAAGTACTACAACCAAAAGGTGATCGTTGTTACCGCATTCATACATAGGAGACACAGAACCCTCTTTAGCCTCAAAAATCCACTTGAGAGCCTCACGAGTAGAATGAATGTTTGCTACATAGTGAGTAGCTGTTGTAATATCCTTCAAATCCTGAACCTTATAACCGCTCTTTGCAGCATTCTTCACAATCTCATCAGCAGTCTGGTTGGCGCTGACAAAACTTGAGAACTTGTTGTAAGCAGTACGATAAGTATCCTGAGAGAAATCAACATTCTTCTTGATGACAGCAGCTGTATATTTCTCGATCATAGCCTTACGGTCACAAACTTGAAGAATCACATAACCCTGTCCCAACTGCAACTGAGAAGTTGCATTGACAGCCTGAGTATTCAAAGCGTTAATGAATGCCTTATTGTCCTTATCCATAGACTGAGCAAACTCATACTGACGAGTTGTCATCCATGCCTTCTCACCAGTCTGACCATACTTCTTAGCGATAGCCTCGAAATCAGCACCACCAGAAATAGCACCCTGGATAGAATCAGCCTTTGTCTTAGCTTCAGCAACAGAAGCTGCGGCAACCTGAATAACACGATACTGAATAGAATCAGGCAACTGCTGCTTGTTAACCAACTTGACAATATTCAAAGTATTGTCAGCAGTATTAGCCTTCACTGCAGTAGTAGCACCAACAGCCATAGAATCAAGAGTTGCTGCGATATCTGAAGGGAAAGCATCCTTAGCAACAGGAATACCCAAGTAAGCAACTGTAGATGCAGACTTGCGAACAACCTCTGTAGGATCTGCTGCAGCAGCTAACTGAGTATGGTAACCAGCAAATTCCTTGTTAAGAGCAGCGCGGTCTGCCTGAGAAGCCTCTACCTGAATATCAACGAACTTGATATCACGGCTCTCAACAGGCTGCTTGAAACGAGCCTTCATCTCATCATACTTAGCCTTCAAATCACTTTCAACAACCTTCACCTTGTCATCCTGAATATCAGAATAAGGGAAAGCAGCCAACTGAATCTTGCTCTCCTCGTTTTCCTCCTTGAAAGCCATCTTAGCCTCTACAGGATTTGAAAGGAAACAGTGTGCGAGCAAAGACTGATACTTTTGAGCCAAAGTCTGCTGACGAAGAGTCTTCTCGATAAATGACCAATAGTTGTAAATCTTAGTGTATTGATCCATCATCTGAGCATTTGCAGATGGATTAGCCTTCTGAGCCTTATAATCAGCCAAGAACTTCTGCAAAGCAGAAACATCAAAGCGACCTGTCTGCTGATTAACAAAAGGAGTCTGAGCCAACATTGGGCTGGTACCGGTCTTCAAGATATCCTGAAGTTCTGCATCAGTAACTGTGAGACCCAACTTCTCTGCCTCATGAGCAACAATCTTGTTCTGGATATATGAATTCCAAACCATATCCTTGACTTGGTTCATCTGCTCCTCAGGGAGATTGTCCTGTCCCTGTTGCATTTTAATTACTTCGGTGTACTCATCTACGAGTTTCTGGAACTCCTGTACACTGATTTTCTCGCCAAATACCTCACCAATCTGCTGACGTTCGTTGTTTTTCGCAGAATCACAAGAACGGAAAGCTTCTTCGGCAATAAAGGCGAAGAGACCGAAACTGATAATGCAAACCAGAATAACGCCTCTTTTTCTAATTGTTCCTAATGCTGCCATTACGTTTTAATTTTATTTTTATTTTTTGTTTATTTTCTCTATTTATATAGACTTTTCTTTCCATATCCAAGCTTCGAATCGATGAAAGCAAGGGAAGACTTTAGCCAATTGTTTGCAAAAATACAAAGAAAATTGGAAATAAGGGAATTTTTTAATGTCTTTTTTGGACATACATGCCAAAAAGAGTAAAAAATAGCAAGAAAAAAGCACTTATCGCAAATGACAAGTGCTTTTTGCTATATTTTTAGGAGTTCACTTCAGCAAATGTAAGTGAACTAATTCTATTTTTCGAGAGGTTGATTTTATGATTTTAAACTCAAACTTACCGATTTTGATAACTTCATTCAACTTTGGAAAACTCTGATATTCATGAAGTATCAAGCCTCCGACAGTCATGTATTCATCACTTTCAGGCAAGTCTAAATCAAACATTTCATTTACCTTATCTATTTCCAGACGAGCTGACAACAGATAATCACCTTCTGGGGTCCGTTTGGCTACATATTTAGCAGAATCATGCTCATCCTCAATATCACCGAAGATTTCCTCCACAATATCCTCCAAACTGACCAGTCCGCTGGTACCTCCGAATTCATCTACGACAACACCCAATGTTTTCTTCTGCTGAAGGAAAATCTGCATCAGCTTTTGCGCCTGCATCGTCTCAGGAACAAAAGGCATCGTACGAATATGGTCTTGCCATTTCTTAGGATTACGGAATAATTCGGAACTATGAATATAGCCTTCTACATGATCGATATCATCCTTATATACCACAATCTTAGAATTACCACTCTCCACGAATTTCTGACGCAAGTCCTCAAGCGTTGCATCCAGTCCAACCGCCTGAATTTCAGTACGAGGAACCATACAATCCCTTACTCTGGTATCCGAGAAATCCAAAGCGTTCTGGAATATCTTGACCTCATCGTTAATATCAGAATCCTTCTCTGCATTATCTATACTGGATTGGACAAGATAATCCAAATCCACTTTAGAGAATCCTTCATCCCCAGTCTCATCATCCATTTTAACACCAAGAATCTTCAACAGTATCTTACTCAAAAAAGTACTGAACTTACTGATAGGCCAAAGGATGACATAACATAAGTACGCTAAAGGACTGAAAAGAGACAACAATCTATTAGGATTGGACTTGAAAAAAGTCTTAGGCAAAAACTCACCCGTGAAAAGCACGATTAATGTAGATAAAATCGTATCAGCAGAAACCTTCAGTCCATCATCCAAGCCGCTGAAAATCGTATTATCAAAGAGTCGGGCTATCAGAATACCATACACAACCAAGGCAATATTATTACCCACAAGCATGGTACTGACAAAACCATTAGGATGAGAGTAAAACAAAGAAATAATACGTTGTGTAAATCCGTTTTTTTCTTTATCCATCTCAGCCAACATACGATTGGATGAAACAAAGGCTATTTCCATACCACTGAAAAAGGCAGAAAAAACCATTGTCACCAAGATTCCAATTATGAGACTAATCCCTATTTCTTCCATGTTCTTTTTATTCAATATTAGTGCATAAGCGGAATCGATTTTGTTGCACTTCGCGGAGTAGCTTGCGGACGTAAATTCTGCTTTACAGAATCTGGCTGAGAAGAGATGGTATCACTCTGTGTACCAGCCACATCACCCTTTTCAAAGCTACCTTTAGAATTACTAACAAAATAACGCGTCATCTTCTCGTCACTCCAGAAATATGACCCTTGCAGGGTACGTTCAGGAGTAACTAATTTACTGAAGACATTGCTCGAAAGCTCATGCTTATTTTGATCCCAAGTGAGCTGTTCACTTGTAAATTTCAATCCATCTTTAGTCAAGATACGGACTCTTCCATAAAGTTTCCATATTTTCTGCTGGTCATAATAATAAGCAGTATCACTCTGAATATAACTATTCACATGAAACTTCTCATCGAATTGTTCCAGCAAAATACCCTTTTCAAAAATCCATTGAGAAGGATTCTTGCTGGTATTCACTTCCCATCGTTCCGTAACAATACGATATTTCATTACACCCGAATCACTGATGAGCGTATTAACACCATACGAAGTCATCATGGCAACAGAGTCACGCGCCAAGATTGCAGGTGCAGTATGTTCCACTTGTTCCTGGCAAGCCACCAAACAAATGAACATCAATAATCCTAAAAAAGTGCTTTTTATCTTATACATTATTATATATTACTTCATTCTCCACTTTCTAAACCACTCCTCATTGAAAGTAAAGCCTATATTCAAGCGGAAAGTATTTTCATTAATTAAATCCCTTGCAGAACTCTTCACCCACTGTCCACTGATATTGAGGAAAGAACGGTGGTTGTAATTGTTCATAATTGGAATACCGAAACCTGCACTGACAGAGATTTCCTTAGGCCCATCAATACCATTTACCTTATAATATGAAGTTGCATAGCTTACACCGGCACGATATCTCAAACGCTTGAAGAAATGACGGTTATATTCTCCATAACAATACTGCATACCTAAATTGAACTTACTGCGGTCAGAGTAAGCACCATCCACATCAAGGACATGATTCTTGTCATTGACATTTACATATCTTCGAGGATATTCGAGACTACCCCACTTCTGCAAGGTATAATCAAATCCTATTTTCCACTGATCATTATGATTCCACATCAAACCCACACCATACATGTGAGGCAGTTCAAATGCTTTATCAATAGAGAAAAAGGCTGTATCCGATGCATTTGTCTGAGAATTATTAGATATAATGTTCATGTCGGCAGCTGCACCAAGATTATGTCCTGGCGAATAGGTTGCACCGATTGTTGCCCAATTCTTCTTGGAGAGCTTGGCTGTATATTGAATACCAAAATCCAACTTATAGCTGTTGACCTGAGTAGAATAAGTACGAATCACCGTATTATAATTGGAGTTACTATAAGCATTAGAAACATACTTATTATAATCACCCCAAATATATGCCACATTAGCACCTACAGCCAAACCCTTAACCGGAGCCCAACCGACACCGAGATAAACCTGATGAAGTCCACCTTCACCATTATAAGTATTGGTATAAGTAGCATCATTAAACTGTGAGCCTACTTTTTCTGTAGAAGTATAGTTATAACCTACATTAGTAAATGGCAGCACACCAAAGCTAACACCTAAATGCTTGGCAGCTCTAAAACCAGCAACTACATATTCAAAGTTAGCATTATTAGCATTCTTCTTGACTCCATTCTCTTCGAAATTGGTAATCTGACCTGAGATACCTGCATCAAAAATAAAAGATAAGGAATCTATGGCTGAATATGAAGCAGGGTTCAAATAGTTGATTTGGTTATGCTCATGAAAACCGAGACCAACGCCATTCATACCACGATTGAAACCAGAAGTCTGGTCTGACAACACGCCAAGACCATACTGGCTGTATGGAGAATTAGTACCACTTTGGGCATTAACCGAAATAACTGTACCCAACAAAAGGGTAGCTAAAATAAGCTTTCTCATTGATAATTATCATTCAAATTTATATTCAGAGTGCAAAAGTATTAAAAAAAATTAGAAAAAAAGAAGGATAATTGAAAATAATAAGGTATTTTTGCATCGTGAAACGATTTAAGTATATTTTTAGAGCTTTTTTAGCCGTTTTGTTAATCAATTTAACGAGTTTGGCTAACGCACAGGATTTTCAGGGTAACAGACCTCAAGAAAATTCTGAGAGAAACTATATGTCATCCCCAGAGTCACAAGCATGGCTCGACTCTGTGGATATATCTCTCCTGACTTGCGGACCAGGACAAGAAGTATGGTCATACTATGGACACACCGCCCTTCGCATTGAAGACCATGTCCACGGTACAGACCTTGCAGTCAACTGGGGAATGTTCTCCTTTAAGCAGGCCTTTTTCATTCTTCGGTTTGTGTTCGGCATGACCGACTATCAGATAGGTATATTCCCTATGGAGCATTTCATAGCAGAATATTCAAGCGAAGGAAGATGGGTAAGACAACAAAGACTGGCACTCACCAGAGAGGAGAAGATAAAGATTCTCTCTGCTATTGACGAGAATAACAAAGAAGAGAATCGCACTTACCGCTACAATTTCTTCTTTGACAACTGTACTACCAGAGCCCGTGATATGATTATCAGAAATCTCGGACAACATATCACAGATTTCAAGGACGTTGATGCCCAATCAACCTATCGTAAAGAAATCCATCGTCTGAACGAAAATCATAAATGGGCCAGATTCGGAAATGATTTACTTTTAGGATTCATGGCAGACCGCCCTATCAGTAAACAAGAATGGGAGTTCCTGCCAGAAAACCTCAGTAAGGACTTTGCTACAGAAGCAAGAAAGGACACAACCGTTCAAAAAACGATGGCGGAAGTATATCCAACTAAAACAAGATATATCAAATTAGTAGATAGTACATTCTACCTGATACCGGTACAAGCAGACCATGCTACAGAAAGCGAAAGCATCACTCCATTCAGAGTTGCGCTCGCTCTGGGCGCAGTCATATTCTTATTATCCATCATAGAAGTCTTCAAGCGAAAGAACTTCTGGTGGTTAGATATGACTCTTCTGATACTTACAGGTATTCCAGGATTTACACTTCTGGCGATGATATTCTCAGAGCACCCTACCGTTCAGATCAATTTCCAGATTTTGATATTGAATCCACTCAACCTCATCTTTGCATGGAAAACCTGCAGAAATCTGTATAAAGGTAAAATATATTGGTACTATAATATATGGGGAATACTTCTTTTCGTGTCCCTCTTTATGCAAATCTGGCAGCACTATGCAGAAGGTATGGAAATCTTGGCATTATCTTTGCTAATGCGATATGTCATAAGATCTATAGTATATGATCTCCGTAAACAGAAAAAACAATTAAACAAATAAAATAAATTAGGATTTATGATTGTCAACAGATATATTACCGCCCTCCTGGTTGTCTTAGCGGCAACAGGCATGGAAGCGCAGACTTATCAGCAGGCACTGAAGTTTGCGCTGACAGATATATCCTATGACGAATTTATCCAGCAACCTGAGGCGAAGGCATTAGAGGAAGACATTCTCTATGTCATCAAGGCTATTAAAGAAGCCTCTGATGAAAACCATTCAAGACCTCAGTTTCACTCAGTATCTGCTTCATTAACAGCAGATACTTCTGACATTCTGACAGACATTCATTCTAATATTTATTTCCACCCTATTCTGGAGCATAAATACAAGGCTCCTTATGGTAGTATTGTTATTCGAGGACCTGATTGTTTTTAATCCCATTGCAAGTCATATAAGGACAGAATCTCACAAATATCACTTGCAAACGAGCATTAATTAACAAAACATTGCTGATTTACAGATATTTTTTGTAAATTTGCAGACAATAAATATAATGTGGAGAAAGAAATAGAGGAAAAGAGAGCGACAAGTACTTGTCAAATGACTCATAACTCCTTTATTTTCAATTACTCCCGATAAATTTCGAATAACAAAAAAAATAAATATAACAATGAACTTTAACAAAATTCTTCAGTCATTGTTTGGCAACAAATCAACTCGCGACATGAAGTTGATCCAGCCAATCGTAGAGAAAATCAAGGCAGAATATCCTAATATCAAGGCCTTGAGCAATGACGAGCTTCGTGCTAAGACAAAAGAAATCCAGAAGTATGTACAGGAGTATGCCAACGAGGAGAAAGCTAAGATAGCAGAACTCAAGGCTAAGATAGAAGAAACTCCTATTGACGAGCGTGAAGGTATCTTCAACCAGATTGATAAGTTGGAGAAGGAGGCACTCGACAAATATGAGATTGCCCTCAATGAAGTGCTCCCTACTGCATTCAGTATTGTAAAGGATACAGCTCGCCGTTTTGCAGAAAACGAGGAGACCATCGTTACAGCTACTGATTTTGACCGTGAGTTGGCAGCAGACCCTAAGAATGACTTCATCACCATTGATGGAGATAAGGCTATCTATCACAACCATTGGACAGCAGGTGGCAACGACCTGAAATGGGAAATGGTTCACTACGATGTTCAGCTCTTCGGTGGTGTCGTTTTGCATCAAGGTAAGATTGCCGAGATGGCTACCGGTGAGGGTAAGACACTCGTTGGTACCTGTCCTGTATTCCTGAATGCCTTAACTGGCAATGGTGTACATGTCGTTACTGTCAACGATTACTTGGCAAAGCGTGACTCTGAGTGGATGGGACCTCTCTATATGTTCAATGGTCTTTCTGTAGATTGCATCGACAAGCATCGCCCTAATTCTGACGCGCGTCGCAAAGCATATTTGGCAGATATCACCTTTGGTACAAACAATGAGTTTGGTTTCGACTATTTGCGCGACAATATGGCAACAAGTCCTGCAGACTTGGTACAGCGCCAGCACAACTATGCAATCGTCGATGAGGTTGACTCCGTTTTGATTGACGATGCCCGTACTCCACTTATCATTTCCGGTCCAATCCCAAAGGGTGACGATCAGATGTTTGAGGAATACCAGCCATTGGTAGAGCGTCTCTATGAAGTACAGCGCAAACAGGCAACAGAATTGCTCGCAGAAGCTAAGCAGAAAATTAGCGAAGGAAGCAAGACCAAGAATCAGGAAATACTTGAGGCTGGTTTCTTGGCTCTTTACCGTTCATTCAAGGCATTGCCTAAGAATAAGCCATTGATCAAGTACCTTTCTGAGGAAGGTATCAAGGCTGGTTTGTTGAAGACCGAGGAATACTACATGGCTAACAACAACCGTGAGATGCCTAAGGCTGTAGAACCTTTGTATTTCGTGGTAGATGAGAAATTGAATTCAGCCGACCTTACCGACAAGGGTACAGACTGGTTGGCAAAACAGGTAAACGATAAGGAACTTTTCGTATTGCCTGATATCACTACAGAGATGAGTGAGTTGGAAGCTCGCACAGACATCTCTGACCAGGAGCGTCTCGACAAGAAAGACGAGATGTTGGCACACTATGGTGTACAGAGTGAACGAGTTCACACACTTCAGCAGTTGCTGAAAGCTTATACCATGTTTAATAAGGACGACGAATATGTTGTCATGGATGGCGAAGTGAAGATTGTCGATGAGCAGACTGGTCGTATCATGGAAGGTCGTCGCTGGAGCGATGGCTTGCATCAGGCTATCGAAGCTAAGGAGCATGTAAAGGTTGAGGCTGCTACTCAGACATTCGCAACTATCACACTCCAGAACTATTTCCGTATGTACCACAAACTCTCTGGTATGACCGGTACTGCAAGCACAGAAGCTGGTGAGTTCTGGGATATTTACAAACTCGATGTCGTTGAGATTCCTACCAACCGTCCTATTGCACGTCACGACTTGGACGACCGCGTCTATAAGACAGCCCGTGAAAAGTATCGTGCCGTCATTGATGAGATTGAAGAAATGCGCAATGCTGGTCGCCCTGTTTTGGTGGGTACAACATCTGTAGAAATCTCAGAGTTGTTGAGCAAGATGTTGAAGATGCGTAACATTCCTCATAACGTGTTGAACGCTAAGTTGCACCAGCAGGAGGCTCAGATTGTTGCCGAGGCTGGTCGCTCAACAAATGGCAAGGGTGCCGTAACCATCGCTACCAACATGGCAGGTCGTGGTACCGATATCAAGCTGACTCCAGAAGTAAAGGCTGCAGGTGGTCTTGCTATCATCGGTACAGAACGCCATGAGAGCCGTCGTGTTGACCGTCAGCTCCGTGGTCGTGCAGGTCGTCAGGGTGACCCAGGTTCATCTGTATTCTATGTATCATTGGAAGATAAGCTGATGCGTCTGTTCGCTTCTGAACGTATTGCAAAGGTAATGGACCGTCTTGGTTTCGAGGATGGCGAGCGTATCGAGAGTCCTATGATCAGCAAGAGCATCGAGCGTGCCCAGCGCAAGGTTGAGGAAAACAACTTCGGTATCCGTAAGCACCTCCTGGAGTATGATGACGTGATGAACCGTCAGCGTACCGTTATCTATGAAAAGCGTCGTCACGCCTTGATGGGTGAGCGTATCGGCATGGATATCACCAACATTATTTGGGACCGCTGCTTGAATATCATCAATAACAATGATTTCGATGGTGCAAAGGAAGAGTTCCTCAAGGTTCTTGCTATGGAGATTCCATTTACCGAGGAAGAATACGAATCTGGCAGACGTGAAGATTTGGCAGAGCGTGCCTTCCAGGAGGCAATGGCAGCGTTCAAGCGCAAGACAGACCGCATTCAGGCTACTGCATTCCCTATCATCAAGCAAGTATTTGAAGACCAGGGTGCAATGTACGAGCGCATCATGGTGCCACTGACAGATGGTAAGCGTATGTACCAGATACCATGCAACCTCAAGGAAGCTTACGAGTCTGAGGCTAAGAGTGTTGTGAAGGAATTCGAGAAGAGCGTCTTGCTCCATATCATTGATGATGATTGGAAAGAGAATCTCCGCAAACTGGACGAACTCCGTCACTCAGTACAGAACGCCAGCTACGAGCAGAAAGATCCATTGTTGATCTACAAACTGGAGAGTGCCAAGATTTGGGACGCAATGATCAACGAGATGTACGATCGTATTTCAAGCATCCTGATGCGTGGTCAGATTCCTGTGATGGAACAACAGCCTGTACAAGAGGCTGCTCCTGAACAGCCTACACAGCAGAACTATGTAGAGTCTAAGGTTGACATTGACGAAGAGCGTGAACGTGCAGAGCGTGCTGCTCAACAGGCTGCAGCCAACCAAGACACTCGTGAAGGCGCAAGCCAGGCAAACCACACTCCTTACCGTGCAGAGCGCATGCCTCGTCCAAACGATCCATGTCCATGCGGCAGCGGCAAGAAGTTCAAGAACTGCCACGGCAGAAACTTGTAATCACAAGAAATGGTGATGCTCTTATATATATAATAAGGTATAAGAGGTACACATCATCAGAAATAATGATAAGAATACCAAGAATTGATGATACTCTCATCATTTCCTGGTATTTTTTTTATTTAATGACATGATTGCTATCAAGTTGCAAAGTTTTATTAGTAACTTTGCAGTCTAAAAGAATAAGAGCATATCATAAGGACATGCTCAAAGAAAAATAAAACGAGGTAAGATATATGAAATTATCAGAACTTAAAACAGGTGAAAGTGGCGTTATCGTCAAGGTATCCGGTCATGGTGGCTTCCGTAAGAGAGTCATCGAGATGGGATTTATCAAAGGCAAAAAAGTTGATGTACTTCTCAATGCCCCACTCCAGGACCCAGTAAAATACAAAATCATGGGATACGAGGTATCACTTCGCCACAGCGAAGCTGATCATATCGAAGTTGTTTCCATCGATGAAGCTAAGCATGATGCAGAACTGAGCAAGGCGGATGCAGAAGACCGCCAACAGGTAATGAACTCGCAAATAGTAGATACCAACGATAACGATGAGTTGGCACTCGGTGATAAGATGTTAGTGGCTGAAAAAAAAGACAATGCCAGTAACGAGGCTATTGCAGAACAAGAGGCTGAGAGACTTCACCATGTCATCAACGTAGCTTTGGTAGGTAACCCTAACTGCGGTAAGACATCATTGTTCAACTTTGCTTCAGGTGCTCACGAACGTGTGGGCAACTATAGTGGTGTAACCGTAGATGCCAAGGTAGGTGAAGCCGATTTTAACGGTTATCACTTTAATCTTGTTGATTTACCAGGCACCTACTCTCTTTCTGCTTATTCACCAGAAGAACTTTATGTGCGCAAGCAGCTCATCGAGCACACGCCAGATATCGTCATCAATGTAATCGACACCAGTAATCTGGAACGCAACCTCTATCTCACTACCCAGCTGATAGATATGCACATCCGCATGGTCTGCGCTCTCAATATGTTTGATGAAACAGAGAAGCGTGGCGATAATATCGACTATGACAAACTCGGTGAACTCTTCGGTATATCAATGATACCTACCGTCTTCACCAATGGTCGAGGCGTGGATAAACTCTTCGAGACCATCATCGAACTTTACGAAGGAAAAGAAGACACTAACGCTCACTACCGCCACATCCACATCAACCACGGACATGAGATAGAACATGGTATCGAACATATCCAGAAGTATCTGAAGGTAGATGATTCCATCCGCCAGCGCTACTCCACACGATATCTTTCTATCAAGTTATTGGAGAACGACAAACACGCCGAGGAATACGTAAGTCATCTGAAATCGGCCAAGGAAATCTTCGCAGCCCGCGATGAGGCAGCCAAGCGTGTGAAGGAAGAGACATTGGAAGATAGTGAAACAGCCATCATGGATGCCAAATATGGTTTTATTCATGGAGCATTGCAGGAAGCAGGCTATGAACCTGGCAAAGCAAAGGATACCTATCAGGTAACCCATCTCATCGACAGAATCCTGACCAATAAATATGTAGGCTTCCCTATCTTCATCCTGCTGCTGTTCATCATGTTCTCAGCCACCTTCGTACTGGGCGAGATTCCTAAGGGATGGATTGAAGACGGCGTAGCATGGCTGGGCGAATTCATCAGTACCACGATGCCGGACGGACCAGTGAAGGACATGCTGGTAGATGGTGTGATTGGTGGTGTAGGTGCGGTCATCGTGTTCCTGCCACAGATTCTGATTTTGTATTTCTTCATCTCATACATGGAGGATTCGGGATATATGGCTCGTGCCGCCTTCATCATGGATAAACTGATGCACAAGATGGGCCTGCATGGCAAATCATTCATTCCGCTGATTATGGGATTCGGATGTAACGTGCCTGCCGTGATGGCAACGAGAACCATCGAGAGTCACCGTTCCCGTCTGATAACGATGCTGATTTTGCCATTGATGAGTTGTTCGGCTCGTCTGCCAATCTACATCATGGTTATCGGAACATTCTTTGCCATCCAATACCGTTCGCTCATCATGGTATCGCTCTATCTCATCGGCATCTTCCTTGCCGTGATATTAAGCCGCATCTTTGCCAGTTTCGTGGTGAAGGGCGAAGATACCCCATTCGTGATGGAGCTGCCTCCTTACCGCTTCCCTACCTGGAAGGCGATAGGTCGCCATACCTGGGAGAAGGGTAAACAGTACTTGAAGAAGATGGGTGGTATCATCCTCGTGGCAAGTATCATCGTCTGGGCATTAGGCTACTTCCCTCACAATGAGGAGCTTGATACCCAGACACAACAGGAGCAGAGCTATATCGGAAGAATCGGTAAGACCATTGAGCCTATCTTCACTCCACAGGGTTTCGACTGGAAACTGGATGTGGGCTTGGTATCCGGTGTGGGTGCCAAGGAGATCGTAGCCTCAACAATGGGTGTGCTCTACAGCAACAACGACAGTTTCTCTGACGACCAGGATTACAACGATGAAGACGGAAAATACGAGGTTTTGAAGAAGCAGATGACTTCTGATTTGAAGAAGACCTACGGTTACAGCGATGCCGAGGCTGCATCCAAGGCTACGCTTACCGCCTATTGCTTCCTCCTCTTCGTATTACTCTACTTCCCTTGCATCGCCACTATCGCCGCCATCAAGGGCGAGACGGGCAGTTGGAAATGGGCAGGCTTTGCCGCTGGCTACACCACGCTATTGGCATGGGCAGTATCAGCCCTGGTCTTCCAGATAGGAAGTTTGTTTATATAAAACAAAATCCAGCAAAAATGAAAGCCCTTAGATCTCATCATAGAAGTCTAAGGGCTTATTTTATTTAACCTTTATCAAAATCAGAAAAACATATTTACATTTATATCAACCTTTATCAGATAAGGACAAACACATTTTCAACCTTGATAAAAGCGAGTATAGCTTATTCTACTGGAAACAAATAGAACTGACGAGACAAATCAGAATCTATCATCCACTGATCTACGAGCACATGATGGTCAAGAGCCTTGATAACCAAAGTATGCTTACCAGCTGTCAGACCGGTCAGTTTCATATCTCTTACCGCCTGACCTCTCAACACATTCAACTTCCAACGCTCAGAACGGAAAGGTTCTTTTAAGCTTAATACAGTAGGGTCAGCTCCATCAATACAGACAGAGAATCTCAAGTCTCCCTGATCACTTGGCTGCGTAGGAATCAATGCTATCTTCAGCAAGGCATCCCCCTCTTTCTCTACAGAAAAATCATAAGTCAAACTTTCACCCTTTGGTAAACTTACAGCATGCATGCTATGTCCCAACATCTGAACCATCTCTACAGGACCAGACGCTTTTTGGAAATCAGACGCATTGCGCGCAATGGTTCTCGCTTTATTTATAGGATGAACAGTAAGAGAATCCTTCTCTTGTGCGAAGGATAGCTTAAGATTAGGGTCAGCAAATACTGGCAAGTTTCTTGGCTTCATATCCATCAAACCATTCCACTTACCATTTGCTACCTTATGATTATAAACATCTGTCAGTTTCTTGATTTCGTCATAAGCAGCCTTACTGTTACGAAGCAATTTTCGAGCATGAGCCTCAGCCGCCAATACAGGATATTCAATGGCAGCAAAATAAGCATCTTTCAGTTCTGGGCGGATGAGCGAAGCTACATCTTTCATCTGGGACGCAATAATTGCATATTTTTCCAAATAACGCTCACGTTCGTTACCAAAGGCAGTAGTTGAAAATTCAGAACCTTCTACAGGACTTAGCCCGCGAGGATATTTTTTCTTATCCAACTCTACTTGAGTCCATCCCATAAATTCCGGACGCCGCTCGCTACAAAGATGATAAAATTCCTTCATGGCAGGGAAAAGAGCCTTTCCTGCTTCTTCACCAAACTGACGGCACAACCATGCCTGATAATGATTTTCCAGCGTATTTGCATTGACGCAGTTGATATTCCAAGCCATATCCAGGAAAAGTTCCAAGTCATAACCAGCAACTTTTGGATCATGTACATTCGCAATCCAAATCTTGCGAACCTGATGATCGTAAGCCTCTTTCATCTCATTGTATATCAATCCAGGCTGAGTGGTAGTCAACCAAAGATGATCATGAGGACGTCCCCAATAGCTCAAGTGATAGTAAATTCCACCGCCACCAATACGCTTCTGCTCTTTGGCATCAGGAAGGCGGGTGAGATAACCATAGTTGTCATCACACCACATCAAAGTGACATAATCCGGAACCTTCAATCCCTTATTATAGATATCAAGTACTTCCTTATAAGGAATAAATACCTGTATCTGCTTGCTTGGATCGCCAAGATGACGACGAATAAGTTCCTGCTGATCATTGATGACTTGCTGCAAACCGTCAAATTTCTCCTGCATGGTATGAACGCCTTCCATACTTCCATCATGAATACCGCGCATACCTACGGTAAGCAAATTACCACCTTTCGATCCTTTAACTTCATCAAGACGCTCAGCCCAATATTTCAGAACTTCTTTCTTATTGGTAATATAGTTGAATCTACCCCGCTTAGAGGTATCCCATTCTCCAGTATTGCTTCTCAGCAGAGGTTCGCAATGAGAGCTGCCCACAGCAATACCACAACTGTCAGCTACCGCCTTTGCACCTGGCACCTTGAAAAAAGGAACTGTACCTTCATGCATAGCCGGCCAAATCGTATTGGCACGAAGACGCATCAAGAGTTGGAAAACTTTCCTATAAGTGTTCCTGCCAATCCTACCCTCAGGACCTTTTTCAAAGTGATGACAACTCCAAGGGCGCAAACTCCAATCCTCATCATTAATAAAAATACCACGATACTCCACAGAAGCTCCCTGTAGAGTTTTATAAGAGTCATCAATGGATAATAAAGACTTTTTTTCAGGTACTACATCTCCCCACCATACCCATGGATTCACACCGGCATGGCGAGACATCTCCAACAGGCCGTAGGCTGCACCACGTCCGTTTACACCAACTATAGTTATCTGATTATTGATAACAGATATACTGAAACCATCTGTTTTTTTCAATAGTTCATTAACGGGAACGCCCTGTTTCAGCAACTTTTTCTTAAGAGAAACAGAAGTTTTATCAAGCTGCACCACCCTGATAACTGCTTCTTTCACATGGTTTGCATAGATAGCTTTCTTGCCAGTCACCGCTTCCATGTCATCAGAAAACATATCTGCAGCAACCTTCACGACAGGGTCAACCTCCTTTTGTATATGATAAGTTACAGCATGAGAACCGTCATACCATACAAAATCTTTTGCCGACACTTTAGTTGATATAAACAAATACATCAACACGAAGAAGAGTATCTTTGCAACCTTTTCTAAATAGTTCATTTTAATTGTTATCATGTCAGTAAGAGTATTTTTTGATGGTACAAAATTAAATGGAAATTCGCTTGCTCACCTTTGTTGCTACAAATGCTATCATTAACCCAAGACAAGCAGCTATACTGATAGCCATGCGTAGTCCTGAAATTTCAGCAAGCCATCCAATGACAGGAGGACCTACCAGGAAACCGAAGAAACTGATACTCGAAACAATCGTGATGGCAATGCTGGCCTTGATAGTGCCCAACTTACCGGCTATGCTATAACAGATAGGAACTGACGAAGAGATTCCGAAACCAACCAGCAAGAAACCAAAGGTAGCAGGAATGAGATAAGGCAAAGCTGCAGCCAACCACAAACCACCAACTATCAAACCTCCACAAACTTTCAGCACTCTGGCTGGTCCATATTTAGTGACAAATCCATCGGCAAGGAAACGACCCAAGGTCATCGCCCCCATTCCTGCCACATAACCGGCACGGATAAAAGCATCATCAGGCTTGACTACTGACGAGAAATATACACCCGACCAATCATAAACAGTACCTTCACAAAACATACCTGCAAATCCCATCAGTCCCAAAAGAAACAATATCGGATCAATGGTTCTGAAAGAAAATTTTGGCACATCTTCCTCTTCCGCTTTCGCCGTAGCATCATCCACGAGGAATCGGAAACCTACTGCGATAATGACAAGGCTCATCGCTAAGATAGTGCCAAAATGAGCTTCTATCGGAAGAAGCGTATTCGCAAAGACAGCTCCGATGATGCCACCAGAGAAACCGCCAAGGCTCCATAAGCCATGAAAAGAAGACATAATGTTGCGACCATACATTTTCTCTACCAGACAGGCCTGTGTGTTGGTAGCAATATTCATCAGATTGGCCATCATTCCAAAAGCTACGAGTGAGAGAATGAGTTGGAAAACTGTACTGCTACTTCCCATGGAAAAAAGGACGAGAGCATATAAAACCTCTGCAAGAAGTATCATCTTCTTGCTTCCGAATTTACTGACCAAAACACCCGAAAAGGCCATCATCAGGAGTTGGCCGATAGGAATGGCAAAGAGCACAGAACCTAACTGACCATTCGTGAGATGCAGCATCTGCTTCACATCCGGAATACGACTCGCCCAACTGGCAAAAACTACACCTGGTACAAAATAATAAGCCGCAACGGCTATGCGCTTACGCAACAAATCACTCATTTTTTTCAAAGCTACAGTCATCCTTGTATTTACCTTAATATATATGAATCAAAATTTCAATAATATGGGAGAAAAATCGGTATGAACTCTTATCTTCTATGTAAAACCTATAATCCTCCAAAAGCGAGTGCAAAATTACGAAAAAAGAAGAAATAAAACGATATTTAAACGAAAAAGATTCTAAGTTATGAAATATTTAATGTACCTTTGCCTAAAAGAATTGAAAATAAACAAACTAACAATGAAAAGACAAATGATTATCACTCTGGCACTTGCCCTTACGATGACAATGCCAACATTCGCCCAAAAGGCAATGACCAAGAAAGAAATTGCTGAAAAAGAAAAAGCATTCAAGAATCTCCAGCATCCATGGAAAGGAAAGAAAGTTGCTTACTTTGGCGATTCTATCACCGACCCTAATATCAAGGCATCAAAGGTAAAATACTGGGGATTTCTTGAAGAATGGCTTGGCATTACTCCCTATGTATATGGCGTGAGTGGCAGACAATGGAATGATATTCCCCGCCAGGCGGACAAACTCAAGAAAGAACATGGCGATAATTTCGATGCAATTCTCATCTTTATGGGTACCAACGATTACAATAATGGTGTGCCTATCGGAGACTGGTACACAGAGACATTCGACAGCGTGAGAGTTGCCCACCACAAACCAAGTGAAATGGTACAGCGTCGTCACCGCCACTTTGCCATGGACAAGAATACGCTCAAAGGGCGTATCAACATTGCCATGTCAAAACTGAAGCAGATGTACCCTACCAAACAGATTGTCGTGATGACTCCTGTACACCGTGCGCTCTTTGCCAGCAGCGACAAGAATATCCAGCCTGATGAAATGTACGAAAATGCCCGTGGACTCTTCTTCGATGAATATGTGAAGGCGATTAAGGAAGTAGGCAATGTCTGGGCTGTACCTGTCATCGATCTCAACTCCCTTTCAGGTCTCTTCCCTATTTACGACGCTGGTGCCCAGATGTTCAACAAGATGGATACAGATCGCCTTCATCCAAACGATGCCGGTCATGCTCGTATGGCAAAGACCATCATGCAACAGCTCTCTGCATTGCCTTGCGACTTCTAAAAGGCTCTATCTTTATGCCTTCACTTGGCAATAAAATAAAAAAACTCAAGTCCGCGACCTATGGGGTAACGGATTTGAGGATAAAATCATTGAAAATTTGAAAAGCGAAACAATAAAAGCCCTTCACCCTTCACCCGTCAAACATAAGCACCTGATATACAGATAGTTATAGGCGCAACAACTTAAAAGCTCCCTTCACCACCCTTCACCGCCCTTCATCTTAAGCTAAAATTGATCGTCTATTAAGACTAAGATTAATCGTCTATTAAGACTAAGAGAGGGAGGATGTGTCATAAGTCCATGCTGCAATTTTATATCCGTGAAAATCCGTGAATAATTTGTAGAGCAAGAATGTTCCGTTAAGTCTGCGTAATCCGATGAAGGGAGGTGAAGGGTGGTGAAGGGTTAGATTTTACCAGTCATCCTCAAATCCCCTGTTTTTATCGGCATTCCAGGCAAAAAGGTGAAGGGTGAAGGGTAAAATCACATTCCTGTTTTAGAAAAAAATCAATTATAAAAATTTTTCCAAATACCTATCAACTGTATCTTTATATAAAACCACTACTAACATTTTCTATAAAAAGAAAATAAGGAACAGAACATCAAGCAGATATTCATGTCTCACCAAGTGTGTAAAGTGCCTAAGGAAGGGCACTTTTGTGCTGAGGTAAGGGCACTTTTATGCTCAGGTAAGAGCACTTTTGTGCCCCCGAGAAACGCAAAGGTGCGCAAATAAGACACTACCCGTAAACCCGAAACACAGATTTCTATCTTTCGGAGATACGAGTCGCAAACAAGTCTTCAGTACTTAGGGAATAAGCAATTTTCGTCGCTTTTCAAGCAAAATTCCATTAAATCCTACAGGTTGCAAATGAATGGAAAATCACTTTTTCTATAAAAAGTTTGGGAGAATCGATAAAAAAGCTTATATTTGCAACGTAAATCAAACAGTATCGCTTATGCTTAGCAAGAATGTACAAAAAATGATACCCAAGATACAGCAGTATCTTGCTAGCCAGCCTATAGAAAAGGCTTGGCTGTTTGGTTCATGCTCTCGTGGTGAAGAAACACCAAAGAGTGATGTTGACTTATTGGTAAGATACCAAGACAGTGACTCCATGTCTCTGTTCGACATCTCAAGAATCATGGTAAATCTCAAAAAGATTATCAAGCGCCCTGTAGATTTAATAGAAGAGGATTGCCTTCTTCCTTTTGCATCAAAATCCGCAAACCAAGATAAAATATTGATTTATGAGAGAAAAGGTTAAAGACAAAGGAAGGCTTGAACATATTCTCCAAGCTTGCAATGATTTACTTGCTTCAAAGGACAAGTATACCTTTGAAACAGTTAAGGATGATCCTATCATCTTTTATGGTTTCGTCAAATTAGCAGAAATCATAGGTGAAGCCTCATATATGCTTACCAAGGATTTTCGAGCGGAACATACAGAGATTCCCTGGGAGCAAATGATAGGTTTAAGGCATGTTTTGGTGCATGGGTATTATACTATAAAACCAAAACAGCTTTGGAACATCATAGAAAAGGACATACCAGTTTTAATGCCGCAAATCAAGCAACTACTTGATTCTGTGCAGTTTATAGAAGAATAAGCATAAAGAGGCGTGGCAATAAGTGGCAAAAAATCACCACTTATTGCCACGCCTTTTTTCTACATATACGATGAAACATAGCCATCAATATCACTAAATGTAGTATCCAAGAACGTGAGGTCTGTCATTTTCATGACATCAATCATACGATATTCCCTATACAATTGGCGAGAAAAACGAAGTTCAAAGGCTAAACGCAAATCATCTGTTGCATCACCCCCTTCGTCCTGCTTAGCCTCTTTGCCCGTAATAGTTCTCATTCTCACAATCTCATAAACATCACGAATCCCCCTACCCTTGATATACGGTACAAAATAATGAAGATCCTGCAATGCAATAGTTGTCGGGAACTTAGCTCCCGTATAATATAAGGTGGCAGTTTGATTCAGAAAACTCTTTTCATAACCACGGCGATGACTCGGACGAACCACACCTACCAAAACCCGATTATCAACTTCCATCACAGTTCCCTTCTGCGGAATTACCTGCTGCACAGTATCTTTCGCCTTGGTCCCTATCAGTCCCCTGATAAAATCTTCCAGCAACTTTCTATTTTCGTTATCATTCGGACGAAGCGGAAATGCACCAATATTCACCTCCTTGATAGTCTGATAGAACTTTGAAACCTCCACATTTGTCGGTTCGCCGTCACCAGGGAAAAGGATATAACCACCAATCACCTCCTTCTTTAACGGAGCCTCTGCATAATCACGGTAATAAATGGCATCACGATAACGATGCATCTGATTGATGGCATCATCCGGTGGCACATCTACTCCACTCGCATTTTTGCTGGCTATCCGATATTTCGCATCGAAGAGATAAGTCATCTTCATATTTTTCTGCAGATCATTCTTGGTAAGTTGCAACACTATATCCGGTTTCTGAGGTACCGTTGGTACTATCAGATTCTGCATTCCAATACTATCATTGGTCTGTTCCGTACTTTTCGGATTATATACTAGTTCGGCAAGTTCTACCCCATTTTTCTTAAAGAGGATACGAGAATGTTCTCCCTTACCCAACTCCCAGGTAAACAGACCATTCAGCTCCATTCGATTGCGATGTTCCACATCATCCTGATCCAGATTCAACTCCTTCTTCACTATGTGGCTCACCTCTATGAAACACCATATTTCATAAAGCGTGGCGATGTCCTTGGATTGTAACCGATAGATGCCTTCATTTAGAGAGTAAGCCTTACGGAGCAAATTCCAAGTCCGATAAACCTGACTATATCCCATGGCATTCTGAAGAACCATACTTTCCTGATTCAATCCCTTGAAACGCCCAACGGTTCGGAAAAAAGAATTTTTCCTTAACCGATTCAGGGAAACATAAGTTGCCTGAAGTTCTTGCTTAGTAGCATCAGAAACCTCCTTAACCTGCTCTATACGAGTCTTTAAGAGCTCATACCTACTCGTTATCTGCGACAAAGCAAATTTCAGAAATCGATTTTCCTGGTATCATTCGACTCTATTTTTTCGGTGATATGATAAAGATGAGCGGGTTCTTTGCGATGCTCAGCTATTTCATTTTCAAGAGACATCGGAACCCGGCGCAACTTATCAGCCCGCAGATAAGTTTCCCTGCCATGCAAGCGATGACGTGGTCGGTCGATAATGTGACGACAAGCCTCCAAGAACTTCTTTTGTTCACCAGCAAAGATACTCCACCATATAATCTCTGGTGTTTCTCCCTGTTTATCAGGAGCAAAGCTATGATAGGTCCGTTTTAGAAAATCAAGCGAGAGCATCCGATACTCTTGCTCAATATCCTCTACAATTTTCTTCCAATGAGAATGATAATCCAGTTTGGTACTCAACACCTCAAAGGAGAATGAAAATTTTCTTTTGATGAGCTCAGAAGATACACCATCTGATTTCTTTCTCTTGACAATATAATCAAAACAGATTTCAGAACGTCCTATCTCATTGCCGAAATTCAGAAAGCCAGCCAACATACCATGACGGAAACTGAACCTGTCGTTATCATTCTGCAAGATGGAACCAAAATGTGCATCTACAATCTTGGCATCATTCTTTTCCTCAAACTCCACCCATATCGGATAGTCTGCATTATCAAAGAATATGGCAGGAGCAGAAGAATCTTTTAATATCACCTTAGAAGTGGATTGGTCATTCAAATACCGCTCCACCAGTTCAACACCATCCGACCAGGAATATGTGGAGGAAAGTTTGTCTTCCCCCACATTCCTCTTCGCTTTATCCCAAATAGCATCAAACTTGGTGCATTCTATGGTCATCACAAAGTCGTGATGCTTGATTCTTAAAAGTTCCATTACCGTTAACTCCAAAAACTAGTATAACCAGAACTAAGTTTCTTTTCCATTTCATCCAATTTAGCCAGAGAAACAGAACTATCTCTCATGTTTTCCGGCAACATCTTCGAAACAACTTCCTTTAAAGAAGCGAGCAACTCCGCCTTTACCTTCTCCTCATCGCCTTCTATTCTAGATAGGATTTTCATAGAAGTAATTTCATCCAAAGCACGAGCCACGACTTCATTTTGCGTCATTTCCAAACCTTGGCTATTTTTACGATAAGGCAAATTATTGACCACATAGAGCAGAAACTCGTTACGGGTTCGATAAGCTATCTTAAAAGGTGTACCTTCCAATACTGCATTGATTTCCTGCAAGTACAGTATCGCCTGGTTGCAAACCTCCTGGTTATCCTGATACACGTCAACACCCTCCACCTTATCTCCTACCAAGTCTTCAAAGTTGAGTTTTCCTATCTGTTCGTGTCGGGAAGTTAATCCACCATATAAATCCACCTCATTCATTTCGATGGTCATGGCTCTGTCGAGTACTTTTCGGGAGAAAGAAAAGGTTGTTTCGTCCATATTGACGGTTCCCACGATAATGAGGTTCTGGGGGATGGTTAATCGCTTTCCACCCTCTTCTTTCAAATATAGATTTCTTTCTTCGTCATTATCTGCAAAGAGTTGATCTATCAAATTTTTATAAGCTTCAGTCTGTTCATAATCAACAATCGGATCCGTTACAACAACGCCATCTTCATCAACCGTCCTGCTTTCTATCACACTCAAAAACTCAGCAAAGTATTGTTCTACAGGAGCAAGATTCATCTCATCCAGACATAAGAAATAAGGATGCTTTGGGTCATGGATAGCCTTTACCAGAAATCGGAGAAATGGTCCAACTATATAACGTTCTCCATTTATACGACTTACATACCCGATAAGTTCAGATGAATCATGCCAATTAGGCTTCACCTGTACCATTTCAAAGTTCTTTGGTTTATGTTCCTTATATTCAGGAGAATCAACATCCCAACAAGCACGAGCCAATTCACGAACGATTCTACTCTTACCCGTACCAGAGATACCAGCCAAGAGAAGGAAAGGCTTCGACTTGATAGCTGTGATATAAGGGCGATAAGCCTGGCTAATTTCAGAACAGAATTTACCATATTCCTTTGATTGTTTGGTGCTAGAATAATATTCATCAATATTCTCTCTTAGAATTAATAAACATTTGATGCTATCCATTCCTGCATAAAGAGTCTGTAAAAAAGGAGCTCGCGATAATTCACCAGCACGAGCTGTTACAGAATATGGTTTGTCAAAAGAGATGGTATTATTAGAAATTCCAAGCAAAGCTTTATACACAGAAGGATTCAACACTTCTACATCAAAATCTAGATGCAGCGGTGTTGTATCAAACCATTCATTTATAATTTCACTACCCAAATGATAATCATCACTAAATCTAGATAGCAAATCAACATTTGAAGGTATTACTTCAAAACTCTCGTATTTATACAAAAAGACAATTAAAGAATAAACATTAATTCTTTCTTTAAAGAACCTTTCGTTGACATACTCTATCCATTTATCTGAAAATTTAACGTATAGAGTAGAGCTGCCATAATTTCCATTATAATCAGAAAGATAAAATTGAGAGTCAAGCCAAAACGCTAATTCTCCATCTAGCATGCCATAAGTCGTATTGGAATGAATGGCATCAGACTTTATGTTTTTTAATATGCCAAGCAATCCCAAAAACTTGTTCTCAACTTTTCCTATTAAGGAATTGAACGCTTGTACAGCAGTTTCTTTTGATAAGTAATACATAAGCTTTAATTATTATATGCCATTATCATATTTTGTGCAATTCTTTCTATCACAGGAACACTTACAGAATTTCCAAGTTGTTTATACGCTTGATTATCAGATACTGTAAACTTAAAATTATCTGGGAAACCTTGCAAACGTTTAGCCTCCAAAACAGATAACTTCCGATCTATATCCCAAAGTTTTGGAGTTCTTCCTGCAATGATAGTTGGCGCATAAGTATCCAAACACGCATAGAAAGCTTCCTGAATTTGGGTCTTAGCGGCATCACCAACATGAAATCTCAAAGAACCATCAGGCTTTTGGAAAGAATAGACTCCATATTTTCCTTTTTTAGTATTAGGAGCATACTTGGAGTTATCATGTTGTACCCTCTCTTCTTCATGACAATGAGCAAAATGATATTGTATTCTATCATGTTCAAACTTGCTCAACTTTAAAGCAGGATTGTCATCATTTAAATCTACGATATCACGCAATGTAGGACTTATAGCTAAAGGCTGAGGAAATTCAAAATTCACTTTTTTATCAAAGCCAACACAATACCAACGCTCTCTTTTCTGAGGCAGACCAAAATCCAAAGAACTTAAAACCTTCCAATGAATATCATATCCCAGTTCCTTAAGATTATCCAATATTACCTTGATAGTATTACCTCCATTGTGTGATACAAGTCCCTTAACATTTTCTAAAAAAAACATTTTAGGTCTATGATAAGCCAAGATTCGACAGACATCAAAAAATAGCGTACCTCGTGTTTGATCTTCAAAACCCTTACACAAACCAGCATAACTAAAAGGCTGACATGGAAATCCAGCTGTCAGAATATCAAAAGAAGGAATATCTTTCGCTTCTATTTGCGTAATATCCCCTAATGGTTTTTCACCAAAATTATCAAAATATGTTTGCTGAGCAAACACATCTATATCAGAAGAGAAAACACATTTTGTCCCCAATCTTTCTAAAGCCAACCGGAAGCCACCAATGCCACAAAATAAATCTATAAATCTATACTTACTTGCCATTACTCATTTTCGTAAACACAACGAAACATGCCAAAAGCATAAATATGCAATAGAAGCCCCCACCTCATGCATAAAAAACACACAAGATGGGCAGCCTATTTACTTAAATACACTTTTAGCAATACCAATAAAAAGCAGCAAATATTTTCTCATGGAATAGCAAAGCTAATAAGCAGCAGTAATTGATGGCTTACATATTTCTATTTTCTATTCCCTAAAATGAAAATAAGATGTTCGACAATTCGTCTGTAACATCAAAATTGCCGCTATAGATGAGCGTTGAACTTCATTCAGAGAATGGGCTAACACACAATGCCCGAGAGATAGATACAAAAGAAGCGTGAGCTTCCCTTATCTAACTCTCGGGCATTTGGCGTGGCCCATTCCTACAGATAAGTTCAGCCCACGCTATAGCGCAGGCATTCACTTATTCTATGTAGGAAATACGTCTTTAAATCGCCAAATTTCGAGAGTATTCCGAATATCGTAAACGCTTTGTATATTAATATGTTATATGTCTAAAGTTTTGTTCTTTCTGTTTCTTATTATTCTATTTTATTTGTTCAACTTATGTTACAAGGGAGCAGCCGCCTGCAGCAACCAATCCCCTTTTCGAGGGCAAAGTTACAAAAAATAAATGAGATTATCCCTGTTTTTATGCAATAAAATTTGGGAGTTACAAAGAAAACTCAAAAATTTGTAACTCGTATAAGGATTTAATTTAAAGAAGGACATAAAGCTGGCTTGAATCTTTCTTATCGGATTATTACTCAATCTGGTCTTTAGAAACTATTGCCAATCACAGTTAATTACATACTTAGCTGTAGAGATACTATATTCGGAACCGCTATTTCGAAAACATCGACAACATTCATACAAACAAAAAAACTTAAATTAGCAAACAAATAGGCTGATATTCAAGCATTTTTATTAACTTTGCATTCGAAACCGTCATTTCGGAAACGGCGGTTTCGAAAATAACATAAATAAAAAGAAACTATAAAATTATAGAAATATGAAGTTCTTTGGAAGACAAAACGAAATAAAAGAATTGCAAGAGATAAGAAATCTATCTTTGCAAACGGCTCGTTTCACAATCGTAACAGGACGCCGACGTAGCGGAAAAACATCCTTATTGATAAAAGCATACGAGAATGTTCAAGATATGCTGTATTTCTTTGTTGCAAGAAAATCAGAAGCTGAACTCTGCAGAGATTTTATCGAAGAGATAACAAGCAAACTTCAGCTTCCTATTCTCGGAGAAGTAACACGCTTTGCAGATATCTTTAAATATCTGCTTCAACTATCCAAGATTCGCCCTATCACTCTCATCATTGATGAATTTCAAGATTTCAAACGGGTTAATCCATCTATATTTTCAGATATGCAAAAGATATGGGATCTTAACAAACAGGAGGCTCATATTAATCTCGTGGTTTGCGGTTCTGTTTATTCACTTATGAACATCATCTTTAAAAACAACAAGCAACCACTTTATGGTAGGCAGACTGGAGAAATAAAAGTCACTCCATTTCCTCCTTCTGCTATCAAGGAAATTCTCTCAACATATAATTCTGCCTACACCAACGATGACCTACTGGCTCTCTACAGTTATACAGGCGGAGTTGCAGAATATGTAGAAATGATGATGGATGCTGGAGCCACGACAAAGGAAAAAATGACAGAGAAGTTTGTTGCAAAGAATTCTTATTTCATATACGAAGGAAAAAATATGCTGATAGAAGAATTTGGTAAAGACTATGCCCGTTATTTCGAAATATTGCAACTTATTGCTTCTGGCTACACAACTCGTGGTGAAATAGAAAGCATTATGAAAATAGAACTCTCAGGCTATCTCACTAAACTGGAGAATGACTATTGCTTGATTTCTCGTTATACACCGATGTTTCAAAAGACCAATCGCAACATTCGCTATCAGATAGAAGATAACTTCCTTCGCATCTGGTTTCGCTACATCTACAAATATGGATACATGATAGAGGTTGGCGCCAATAAAAAACTTAAGATGGTTATTGATAAGAACTACCCCACATACACAGGCAAGGTTCTGGAAAGATATTTCATTGCAAAAATGATAGAAAGCGAAGAATATACCCAAATCGCTTCTTGGTGGGACCGAAAGGGAGAGAATGAAATTGATATTATCGCTGCTGATGAACTGGAACAGAAAGTCATTTTCTATGAGGTGAAACGCCAAGCCAAGGATATAAATCTCGGCATTTTAAAAGATAAAGCCGAGCATTTCTTCCAGACAACAGGAAAATTCAAGAAATTCACTATCGGATACCAAGGGTTGTCAATGGAGGATATGTAGTTTCATAAAATAATAAATCCCGGCAGGAGATAGCTTGAAGCTATTCTCTTACCGGGATTTTCATTATCAAGACGATAAGTAGTCTGCAAAAAATAAAAATTCTTATTTCATTATCATTTTATGATAATCATTTTTCTTTCACATCAGCATATAGAATTACATCAAGTCACACTTCTCCTCGGTGTTCTTCTTGACCTTCTCGCCATCTTTCAGGATGCGAGCCTTATAGCCAAACTTCTCAAAACCTTTCTGGAGCTTCTCTGGGGTTGTCTTGTCGGCATTATACTGTACTGTGACTGTCTGGTTTGGCACAGAAGTCTCAATGCTCTTGATACCCTTCTCAAAGCGAAGGTTGCTCTTGATTTTATTCTCACAAGCCGCACAGTGCATCTGTGGGGTTGTGGTGAACACTACGGTCTTGATGTCCTTGGCAAAGGTTACCATTGCCACCATCATCATTGTGAACATTACTAAAATCTTCTTCATAACTTTTCTATTTGCTTAAATAATTCAACATTAAATATTTCCACTTAAAAGTGTACTCTCACGCCTGCGTAGAACATCCGTCCCTCTACAGGTCCCCAAATCAAGGTTGGCTCGAAATCGCTTCCCCATGGGTTGCTGGCACCATAGATAGGAGTTTTCTGCTTAAAACCAGTCAGATTCTCGCCTCCCACATAGATACTCCAATGGCGGAACCATCTCGTAACCTGTGCACTCACTTGCTCGAAGCTATGGAAACGAGGAGACCATGACTGGCTTCCATCTGCCAACTGGTAAGGCTCAGGATTTCTGCCTCCACCATTCAACTGCACGGTGGCATCAAATTGCCAAAGTCCAAGTGGGGTCTTATAGGAAGCCGTGAAAAGCGCCTTATACTTGCTGGTCAAAGGCTTCTCTTTCAAGGTTTTGCCATAATCGTATGTACACTTCACATCGTTCAGACGATAAGCCGCTGTTATCTCTAAGCCTTTCAGCAATGGATAAGAGGCATCTATCTGAAAGGTGTGGGAATAAGACTTGCCCATCAAATTGTAGATGGAGATAAGCCCCTTGTTGGCATCATAATCCACTACCGCTTGATTTCTGAAGTCGGTATAGTAATACTCGGCGTTCAGTTTCAACGTCTTACCAAACATAGGGATATAGAAAGCCGTGCTCAGTCCATAGTTCCAAGCCTCCTCTTGCTGGAGGTCTTCGCCGATATTGAGGTTTCTGCCACTTGCCAAGAGGTAGTTGTACTCAGCCAAGGCAAACACCGTGCGATAGCCCTTGCCTGCCGACAAGCGGATGCTGATGGCATCGATAGGCGAATACTTCAAGTGGAAACGAGGGGTAAAGAAGTTGCCATAAAGCGAACTATGGTCAAAACGGACACCTGCCATTGCCGTCAACTTCGTGCCTAACGTATAGGTGTATTGGGCGTATGCTCCAGGAGTCGTCTCCTTCTCGTTCATTCTCTGCATGTCCGACAAAAGGTAAGGAGAGTCTTCTAACCCTACTGTCGGTCTTGGAGAAACATTCACATTGGCGCGCTGTCCCAGGTAATCATGGTTGACGCTCAAACCTACCGACAAATTGTGCTGATGAGTAAAATTGGTCTCAAACATCAGCGAGCCATAGAGATTCTTCTCATTGAGGTCGTAGAACCTGTTGCCATACTGAGCATTCAACTGATGCATCGAAGCCGAGGACATGAAGGCAATATTGGTACCATGCTCATGATTGAGGATGAAGGCATGTTTCATATAACCCTCATAGCGGTTGGTATGGAGCTTGATTCGATAAATATCATCACTATGAACATGCTCCACATCCTGCCCACTGGTACGAATCTCCTTCAAAGCCCCAAGTCCACCATGGAAGATATAGTTCTTGCCTTTATACAGCCAACGGTTCTGTACATTATATTGTTCTCTGCCTGGCATATCATAGAAACCATCGCCATTGTCATCATGGTTTTTGAGGATATTCTCATGATGCAGCAATATCTCCGTTGCCCACTTATCCGATAGATGAACGTTGGCATCGGCGTTTGCTTCGATTCGGCTCTTGGTATCACCAAAGAGGTTTACCTCCACCTGTTGCTCATCCTCTGGCTTCAAGTAATCCACATTGATTTGACCTGTAATCGACTCATAGCCATTCTTCACCGAAGCACTACCCTTCGATACTTGAATGCCTTTCATCCAAGGTCCCGGCACATAGCCCAGGGCGTATGGGATGGCTGCACCACGGAAATTCGGCAGATTCTCGGTGAGCATCTGTACGTAAGTGCCCGAAAGACCAAGGAGTTTGATTTGTCTTGCACCCGTCGTGGCATCATTATAAGCCACATCCACCGATGGGTTAGTCGTGAAACTCTCGCCTAAGTTGCAACAAGCCGCCTTGAAGAGTTCATCCTTGTTCACAGCAATGCCATTCACGGCACCAGCCAATCGAGAAGTGCCCGACTTACGAGCCACCACCTTCACCTCCTGCAAGGTCTCGTCCTTGAAGATGGAATCCTGAGAGGAGGAATCTACAGAGTCGTTTCTTACAGAATTATGATATGATAACAGGGACGCAACCTCTGTCTTATAATTTTTTGCATAAGTCTCAGTACCAATAACCAGCAAGGCACTGAGCAATAGATATTTTGAATACATAAATATATTTCCTTTTATCCGAATCAAAATCTTAATTTCGGATGTTTTTTACCTTTTTATATATGTATGCAACCCTAAGTTTTTACTGATAGGGATAGGCATACGAAAATCTTGGTTGCAAAAGTACAATAAATCTTTTGCAACCTATTTGCAAATAGGGAAAAAATCAAATAATCAGAGTGTTAAGGAGGGCAAGATAAGCCCTTGGAGGCGAATGCGGAACGTTCTGATTCCAATATCTTGCCTTTTGAATGCTACAGATAACAGGACGAGGCAATGTCTTCCAAAGAGCTGGCACGATGCCAGCAAACACTGGTGCTGTATCGAAATCCACATGCTGGACAGAGACCGTAGGCGATAGCTTCACCTGCCTTACGTTCATGCAATGCTTTTTCACCTGTGCGCCCAGCTTACCTTGGCAACAGTCATGCCCCACGCAACAGTCAGCCATCATACCCACCATCACCTTGTCTGAACGAAGGCAGTGCATGACTGTAGTGCCCACGCTCAGGTAAACCACCATGAACGAGAGCATCAAAGCCATCAATATGTTGAGCGAACGTTTCATACCTATTTTTTTGCACACCTTCCTTTTATCTGGCTGCAAAATTAAGTATTTTCCTCAGAATAAGAACCTAATAGCCCCATAAATTAATGACCTTTAACGGCTCTTGTATAAAAAACTCAAAATAAACGTCTCAAATTGCCTCATTTTTTTTCTACTTTTTCTCTAACTGTTTTTTCATCCACTTTGTGAGTGCCACTTGACTAAAACAAGTAAGTAAAATATAGAAAGAAATCATAAAAAAAACAGGGAGATCGCAAAAATAATCGTATTTTTGCAATCTCCTGATACGATTACCAGCAATATGGTATCCCTCGTTTCTCGCACTCTTTACGCAGAGCAGCGAGGAAGTAACTGCGCTCGCTGCCCCAACCACGAACCTTGCGCTCGTGATCTATGGTCTGCTTTAGTTGTTCATCGCTATATGCGGCAAAGCGGACTGCATACTCTGAAATTCTTGACTCGGCATAGCCGGCATCAACAGCTGAAGACCCAGCTGTAGCTGGCTTAATTGTTGAAGACTCGGCATTAGCTGCCATCACATTCTCATTGTTCTTTAAATCAGAATTTGGATTCATAAAGATAATTATTTTAAGTTGTTAAACACTTACACATTCTTTTACCACCGTGGTTATCTCTATGCGAAACTCGGTTGGTGTGCCACAACTGGGCAACTCTTAATGTTTATTTCGATTGCAAAAGTACATCTTTATTCTGAAACCACCAAATTTTTTTTTCGTTTTTTTCTAAAGCCTTCTCCCTTCTTCGAAGAAGAAGATTTTTCGAGGTTTACCAGATAGCAAGGAAATCCACCACTTAATCGGGAGAGATAAACTAGAATGGTTAAACTTTCCTATATTTACATTATAATAGTATTATTATAACAATATTATAATTATCTTTGTACCATGATTATCAGAAAGATATAAGACTATTCAAAGACAATAAAGAAGATTATATACAATGATAGAGAATCCGTTTATTCTGCGAGGATACATATCCGACGCCTACTTCTGTGATAGAGAAAAGGAAACCATCGACTTGATAAGAGAAATCAAGAATGGCAATAATATCACCCTGATTGCACCTAGAAGAATCGGCAAGACAGGGTTGGTTCAACACGTCTATGCCCAAGAAGAAATCAAGGATAAATACTATACATTCCTGGTTGATATTTATGCCACGAAGACCCTAACCGACTTCATTCAGGAACTAGGCAGAAGTATTCTGCAAAGTCTGAAACCCAAAGGCACCAAAGTAGTGGAACATTTTCTGAACTGTCTCCACTCACTCCGTTCATCCATCAGCTTCGATATGAATGGCGTGCCTTCGTGGGGAGTGGATTTGGGAGAAATCACCAGTCCAACTACAACGCTCGATGAAATTTTCCATTATCTAGAGAGTGCTGATAAGCCTTGCATTGTGGCTATTGATGAATTCCAAACCATCAGGAGCTATAGAGAAGCGAATGTAGAAGCGATACTACGCACCTACATCCAGCACTGTCACAATGCCAGTTTCATCTTTGCCGGATCTCAACGCAACATGATGTCGGAGATGTTTTTGAGTCATGCCCGTCCTTTCTATCAGAGCACCTCCATTAAAACTCTGAAAGCTATTGATAGAGAGGTATATGCCGACTTCGCTACTCGCCTTTTTGAGGAAAGACAGAAGCGTATCATACGAGAAACCATTTATCAGATATACGACCGTTTTGACGGCATCACCTGGTATCTTCAGAGAATGCTCAATAAGATTTTCTCACTTACGGAAATAGCTGATGGCAAGATGACGGAAAAGGCTGATGGCAAGATAATGGAACTGGCGCTCAACTCGATTATAGACGAGAGTGCTTTTGCATACGAAGCCCTTCTCTTTCAATTGCCAGCTAAGCAAAAGGAACTTCTCTTTGCCATCTGCAACGCTGGCAAGGCTCAAAATATCATGTCGTCGGCATTCATCAAGAAGCACAATCTTCCTTCCGCCAGTTTTGTACAAGGTGGCATCAAAGGATTATTGGAGAAAGATTTTGTTACAGAAACAGATGGAACCTACGAATTGTACGATAAGTTCTTTGGTGAATGGCTGAAAAAGGAATTATAAGAATATAAACAAAAAAAATATGATACAACAAGTTGAATTTTCATTGCGTCCTTTTCCTCGTGGCTTTCATCTCATCACGAGCGAAGTACTCCGTCAATTACCCACATTGCCAAAGACTGGAATACTGAATCTTTTCGTTAGACACACAAGTTGCGGATTGTCACTTAACGAGAATTTCGATCCAGATGTGCGATACGACTTGAAGGGAATCTTTGAGAGATTAGTGCCAGATGAAGATCCGAGATACCTGCACCAAGATGAAGGTCCAACGGACATGTCTGCCCACGCCAAATCAAGTATGGTAGGAGTTTCACTGACGATTCCGATCACAAACGGCAGACTGAACCTCGGAACCTGGCAGGGGATATACCTATGCGATTTTAGAGAAGGCGGCGGCAGCAGACATCTCATCGCCACAATCATGGGGGAATAAAAAAAACAAATGATAAACCATTTTATAGAAAGTAGAAACAAGAAACCCAGTAAATCAATGATTTACTGGGTTTATCTTGGGTGGAAGGTGGGACTCGAACCCACGACATTCAGAACCACAATCTGACGCTCTAACCAACTGAACTACGTCCACCATGTTAGCTTGCTTAATTGTTATTTCTTTTAAGCGAGTGCAAAGGTACTACTATTTTTTGATTCCACCAAATTTTTAGCGAACTTTTTTCGAAAAAACTTCATTTTTTCTCAAATTAAGCCGTTTTTTAGCCAGTTTTGTTGAATTTCGCTCTATTTTCACCTTCTTTTCCTCTTTTCTATTTTTTACTTTACTAATTCTTAGTCATCCATTCCCCCTTTACTTCTTTGTCATTTCTCCTCCTTTCTCACTTCTCATTTTTCACTTCTCACTTCTCATTTTCCTCCTTCCTCATCAATGCAAATCAACTCAAAAAACAAATGAGATGAAGACGATAAGAAATGAGAAGAGGGTGTGTCACGAATTCATGACACACCCTCTTCATAAAATGCTTTTAAATTTCTCGCAGTAATGAGAAAAATTACTTAGCTGGAGTTGCAGGAACTGCAGGGGCAGCCTTCTGAGCATCAGCAGCAGGGGCAGCCTTCTGGGCATCAGCACCCTTAGCAGGAGCTGCAGTCTGAGCACCAGCAGCATTGTTAGCACCTGGCATAGCAGGGAGAGCAGTCTGCTCAGTTGTAGCAGAATTTTCCATTACACTGCTTTCACCAACAGCTGTTGGAGCTACATAAGCACAAGCTACGCTGATGATAACCATAGCAGCAGCAAGACCCCAAGTTAATTTCTCTACTACATCAGTGGTCTTACGAACACCCATGATAGCGTTTGAAGAAGAGAAGTTGGATGCGAGACCACCTCCCTTTGACTCCTGGATAAGCACGATGAAAATCATCAGCAATGCTACCAGGACGATTAATACTACAAATAATGTGTACATTTTAAAACTAGTTTTATTTATTATTTTTGATCAATTTTTCCAAGAATCGCATCTGGTCAGCATAATGCATGCTCTTACCAGGATGCTTTTCATGCAAGCGACGTATAATGTCGAGTGCACGTTGGTATTTTCCCTGTTTAATATAGATACGAGCCAAAGTCTCAGTAAAGACCCCACTATTTTCTGTCTGTTCCTCCTTATTGTTGTCATCCAACTCAGGTTTGTACTCAGGCTGATAATCAGCAGAAACATCAATCTTAGGAAGTTTAAATCCTCCATCCTCCATGAAATCATCAATAAGCGAGATGGTACGAGAGGAGTTCTCTTCCTCAGTCTCCCCTTCTGTTTCCAGAAGATAAGCCACATAATCGACGGCTGCATCAGCAGGAGTTGGTTTTCTTTTTTCCTTTTTCTTTTCCTCGTCTTCCTTATCAGCAGGTATAGACTCCAAAAAGTTGTCTATCAAATCTGAAGTTCTATCAGCCGTATTATCTTTCTTTCCAACCGCAGCATGCGACTCTTTCTTGAGCTGATAATGAGCAGCCTCCACCATCTGGAATATCACCTTTCTGTCAGTAATATAGATAGCTGCCCGGCGAAGTTCTTCATCAAAACTGGCATCATGGAGCAAATACAAGTTCTGCAACATCAGCAATCGAGCCGTCTGATAGTACGGATAGAGTGCTAACAGCTCACGGAGATCATAAAGAGTCTCTTTATTCATCTCCTCCGGATGTTGTATCAATCTTGTTAATTCCACGAATCTCTAATAATATTAACAGTTATAATTTTTAAAAACTTTTTTTTCTAACGAATTCAACTTTTCAGAAGAAATTCATCTTTCAGACAAAATGCTTCTATTCTGCCTACATATATCTCTCATGAGGACAATATCTCCCCTGAGAATTATAACTCCAGAGAGAATGCATATTTCTTGAGAGAATGCCTAATTACCAGTTTGCAACAGTAGCGTTGAAAATCTGCTCCACCAGATCCTTCACCATCTGATTGACCAGTTCTTCCTGAACCGAAGCCAGACTCTGGGTGGTCTCATAACTCTTTGAAGAAGTAAACTGGCGTTCAAAATCTTCATTGTGGTTCACATTATTGGTGAATCTCACATTTACAGTAATAGACAATTCGGTCTGTGCAGAATAGCCCTCGCTCGAAACACTCTTGTTGCGCTGGCTATACTGTGTAATCTCTCCCTCTATCTTCAGATCTCCATTTCTCTTGACCTGTTGCAAGCGGGTATGATTAGCAAATTCATCCTTCAAGGCATTGTTGAACATCGGTCCCATCGGTCCCCATACATAGGTACTTCTAATAGGAAATTCAGCTATCTGAATGGTCTTGGTCTTGGTATAGTCGATGCTTGCGCCATTGAACTTATAGCTCACGGAGCATGCAGCAAGAATGCCAATAGCAAGGATGACACCTATTATATATATATGTTTGCGAAAACGCTTCATATTCCAATTGTCTTACTTATTTTTGTCTTTTTCTTCTTCCTCATCGCCATTGAGCCCATATTGCTTGAGACGGCGATACAGGGTACGGTCGGAAATACCAAGTTCCTGCGCAGCCTTTTTGCGATTTCCGTTATTTCGTTCCAAAGCCTTTTCGAGCATCTGGCGCCCCAAATCATTCAGATTCAGCGTTTCCGGTTCATTGATTTCCTCAACGACGGCATCTTCTGCCGCATGATGCGGAATGACCGGACGGATACTTGGTGTCTTATCCATTCTCGCAGGGAAGTCGCTTACAGACTTTACTGGAGTAATCGCATTAGGACTTGTAAATCCACTGACACCATTGAGCTGGCGGGCTTCATCCAATTGCTTACGCAGAGAACTGACATCACGACGGAGGTCACTCACATTGCCCCTCAACTCATAGAGAATCTTATAGAGAAGTTCACGCTCGCTCTCGTAGCTATGAGCACCGCCCGTCTGGGAAGGAATCGTAGCCAACTGGGTTGACTCTTCATCCATCGGAATATAATGCAAGAGCATTTCAGCACTGATTTCCCGTTCCTGGCTGAGCACAGACATCTGTTCCGTGATATTCTTGAGTTGTCTTACATTACCAGGCCACTTATATTTGAGCATGATAACCTTAGCATCCTCGCTGAGCGAAATCTTAGGCAACCTGTATTTTTCAGCCATTTGCATCGCAAAAAGTCTGAAGAGCAGAAGGATATCATTACCTCTTTCACGAAGCGGTGGCATCTGGATAGGAATGGTATTCAGACGATAATAGAGATCTTCTCGGAAGCGACCTTCACTGATGGCTTTGCGCATGTTGACATTCGTAGCAGCCACTATTCTCACATCAGTCTTTCTCACCTCCTGTCCACCTACGCGGATATATTCACCGGTTTCCAGCACACGGAGCAATCTGGCTTGTGTCTGGATAGGCAGCTCGCCCACCTCATCGAGGAAAATGGTTCCCTTGTTGGCGATACCGAAATATCCTTCACTTTCTCCGATAGCTCCCGTAAAGGAACCTTTCTCATGACCGAAGAGTTCGCTATCGATAGTACCTTCAGGAATACTACCGCAGTTGATAGCAAAATACTTTTCACGGCGGCGTGGAGAATGATCGTGGATAACACGCGGAATGATTTCCTTACCCACACCCGATTCACCGATGATAAGCACAGAAAGATCTGTCGGTGCCACCTGCAAGGCGACATCGAGCGCACGGTTCAATCCATCGCTATTACCCACGATGTTATACCGTTGTTTTACTTTCTGAAGTTCACTTGTGTCCATTTAGCTGACAAAATTACGCATTTTTTTTGAATAATCTGCAAAAATGGCATAAAATAGTCATTTTTTTAACTTTTCACCTCAGGCTTTGGGTTAAAAGGAGCATTAGAATGCTTCTTTGGGATAGAAAAACGCACTTTCTCGCTCTCATCACGTTTTTCGTGATAAAGCTTTGGAAGCGGATTTTCACGAGCCTCATCATACTCATTGCGATGGTGATAAGCATCCACAGCCAAATAGACTGCATGGCGGAAAGAAGTCTCATCAGCCTCTCCTACTCCTGCGATACAGAACTCCGGTGTAACATCTGCCGCAGTACGGATGATTGGCATGCCGGCAGTGAAGACTACACCGTCTTCCGTATATAGTGAATGGAAAGGAGTTGTTGCCTGGTCATGATACATAGCCATCACGCCGTCGAAGTCTTTGAAATAGCCTTTTCCGAAGAATTCATCTGTAGCATACGGACCAAACGCCTGCACGCCCTTCTCTGCCAATGCATCAATAGCCGGGATAATGATTTCGCGCTCTTCTGTACCGCAACTGCTATCCTCATTGCTCTTTGGATTCAAAGCAAGTACTGCGATACGTGGATTGCTGATATAGAAATCACGCTTGAGAGTCTGCTGCATCAGGGTTACTTTTTCTACGATCGCCTCCAGACTGATAGCTGCAGGTACATCTTTCAGAGGTGTCTTTTCTGTGACCGATGCGATACGGAGATCACCGCCAATCAGCATAGACAGTCCCTTCTTGCCTTCACCAAGACAGGTCTCAATATAATTTCTATGACCAGGGAAAGGATAGTTATCCATCTGCGCATTGGCATTGTTGACAGGTCCGGTAACCAGCACGTCGTAGAGACCGGCACGATAATCGGTCATGGCACGATCGAGCGCCTTTACTGCAGCCAGTCCTGAGTCAGCTGTAGGCATACCCATATCCACTTTCACCTCGTCATCTACTGCAGCCAGAAGATTGATTCTTCCATCCTGTACATCCTCAGCCTGCTGAATGATAGAGAACTGACCAGGCAAGTTCATTGCCTTGCGATAATAGGCAGCTACTTTTGGCGAGCCATATATAATAGGTGTACAGAGTTCCAGCATTTCTGGCTCTGCAAAGGTTTTAAAAATGAGTTCATATCCGATACCATTGGTATCTCCGTGGGTGATAGCCACCCTTACTTTCTGATTGTCCATATATTATATTTTGATGTATTTATTTGAAACTTATGATATTTATCTGAAACTTGCGATGGTTTCAACTTCAGCTTACGAGGTTTTTATCTGATAGTTGTCAGCACAGCTTCCAACTGCTTGATTAAATTTCTTTTCTTCATTTCAGGAGCATAGACGAAACCTATCACTACGATGATTTCATTCTTCCGACCGGAGATTTTTCCATCCTTTTGTCTTCTGATGATTTTCATCACATAGGAACCACCCATGGCATCTCCTTCCATCTCCCACAGCCCCCGTTCTCCGAGTCTTGGGATGACCATATACATTTCATCGGTCTCTCCCAGCATATTTTTCTGAAGTACACTGTCTATCTGTACTTTGTCTGCCAAGGATAGAGAGATTCCATTTGACGGATATTCTTCTGTTCCAGATGAGGTCTCCTTTGAAGAAAGATTTCCACTCGCAGAAAGAGCTTTCCTTGAAGAATGATTTCCACCCGCAGAAAGATTCTCTCTTGAAGAATGATTTTCTCTTGCAGATGGGGTTTCCTCCGAAGAATTGATTTTGAAAATCAGCAGATTCTTCATTCCGGAATTCGTATTATTGGAATACCAGACGAAATCCTTTGCTTTCTTGCTGGCCTCCATATCGAGCGGGATCCGCATATCAAGACCGAAGAGCCGCTTTACCTCTTTCTGCTTCTCTACATTTTGCCGGATGACAGACACCAGATGCTTCAGTTCCGATTCGTCCAGTATCTGGCGGAGTCTCATTCCATCCAGGCGGTTTTTCAACTGTTCTACGGTCTGCGCCTTGATACGGATGATGACTTGCGGAGCAGCATTGACATCTTTGCTGATTTTCACTTCAAAGTCACGATTTCTCTTATCCACATCCACGACTACCCGGTTTCTTACCGTCTGATACAGACTTGTCAGTTTTCCTTTTCTCACCTGTATGATATTGAACATGGGTTCCGGCTGAGGCATATCTGGCACACTCTCCTGCAAGATAGCAGTTACGATGCGATTCGTATCTCCTTCAAGCACCACCTCATAGGGCTGACCGATACTTTCAGGAAGCCGATTGCTCTTTCCGTCTTTGCAACAAGCCAGCATGAATACAAAGCAGATTGCAAGAAATAATCTCAGATATTTCCAATTCATCATTATTCTATCATCGTTTTGTCGCTTATCTTCAAAAGAAAGGTCTTCAGCTCAGGAGAAATACATTCATTCACAGAGTAAAGTCTTTGAACTATTTGATCAAAAGGACAACACCTGTCGAGAAGAAAAGCTCCTATCAAGAATACTCTCGGCAAGAGCCCCCTACCGCGAGAAAAGACTTTCTATCGAAGAAGAAACGGGATTACCGCAAAGAACGTTCTTCGTCCTCGTGCTCTCTGATTTCTCCGATTTTCTTGGATGTACTGAGCAAGCCACAAGCTGCATAGATATCCTGTCCGCGACTGGCACGGATGGTCGTAAAGACTCCGTGAGAAGTGAGATAATCACGGAACTGTTCCATTTTCTCATCATTGACGCCCTGCAACGGGATGTCCGGAATCTGATGGAAACGAATCAGATTGAAACGGCAGTCGAGACCCTTCACCAACTTGATGATTGCCTTGGCGTGCTGCATACTGTCGTTCACTCCCTTGAACACGATATATTCGAAAGACAAGCGACGCTGGTGAGAGAAATCATAATTGCGGAGCAGTTCCACAACCTGTTCTATACCCATACCCTTCTCGGCAGGCATCAGTTCTGCTCGCTCAGAAGGTATCGGATCGTGCATCGAGATAGCCACATGGCACTCGCTCTCTTCGAGGAATCGCTTCAACTTGTTTTTGACGCCCACCGAACTTACTGTGATACGTTTCGGACTCCATGCCCAGCCATAGTCAGCGGTCAGGATTTCCGTGGCACGCAACACATTATCCAGGTTGTCCATCGGCTCGCCCTGTCCCATAAACACAATATTGGTGAGTTTGTCCACCTCTGGCAGGGAGTAGATCTGATTGAGGATATCGCCAGCAGGCAAACTTCCTTCAAACCCCTGCTTACCAGTCTGACAGAAGAGGCAGTTCATCTTGCATCCCACCTGTGATGATACACAGAGCGTGGCACGGTCTTTGTCGGGGATATAGACCGTCTCTACAAACTTTCCGCTGCGTGTAGGGAAGAGATACTTGATGGTACCATCTACGGAGTGCTGTGCATCGGTATATCCGGCACATCCTATCTCATATTCTGCGGCCAGCTTGGCACGGTTAGCTTTCGAGATATTAGTCATCTCGTCGATACTCTTCACATGCTGTTCATAGAGCCATTTCGCCATCTGCCCACCCGTGAAGGCAGGCATGCCCAAGTCCTTAGCCACTTGCTTCAATTCAGCAAGGGTAAGCCCCAAAAGATATTTTTTTTCATCATTCATAGTGCAAAGATAGTATTTTTTGGCGAAAAATTGTTATCTTTGCCACATATTTTAATATAATAAGCTAAAATATAGATAAAAAATACCGTTTGGACCTCCGGAAAGGGAGCCGAAACGCAAAAACATAACACAAAGAAATGAGAGAAAAAATAGACCTTTTCTTACCTTGTGAAGACATTGAAGTAGCCCAAAGCGCACTTCTGGAACTTCATGACAACAAGACGGTTCAGCATATCAATCTCCTGGTGAGCGCTGATTTTGCAGCCCATCACCAAGTGCCTGATGGATGCACCTTCGTAGTCATTGACCGATTGGAAAGCAGCAACACGGTAGAAAGCATTGCAGAAAACACCGATGCCGACTATGTGATGATCTGCACCAAGACTACTCCGATTAAATGGGGACTTTATGCCCTGGAACGATTCCTACGCACGGCTGACGATACGGGAGCCGTCATGGTTTACTCCGACTATTATTCCTTAATCAAAGAAGATAATGAGGCTGCAAAAGTTGGAGGAAAAGAAGAAAAAGATGGAGCTGAAACTCATGAAGCAAAAGCGGATGGAGCAGAAACTCATAAACAGAAAGCTGAACAAGAAGCGAATACCGGCAAGCTGATCAAGCATCCGGTTATTGATTACCAGTCTGGTAGCCTTCGCGACGACTTCGATTTCGGAAGCCTCTGGTTCATCAAGGCGCAAGCCCTCCACGACTTCATCGCCCAGCAGGACAGAGCTGACTATCAATATGCGGGTCTCTACGACCTCCGTCTCTACCTGAGCCGCGTGGGAGAGATTTTCCATCTCAATGAATTCCTCTATACAGAAGATGAACTCGACAACCGAAAGAGCGGCGAGAAGCAATTCGACTATGTGAACCCTCGCAACAGAGAGGTGCAGATAGAGATGGAAAAGGCTTGCACGCTACATCTCAACAAGGTGGGAGCCCTCATCGATACCAGCTTTTATCGCCAGCCGGATTTCGGCGAGCAGGAATTCTTCTACGAGGCTTCTGTGATCATCCCAGTTTTCAACAGAGAGAAGACCATCGCAGATGCCGTGAAGAGTGCGCTGAGCCAGAAAGCCAATTTCAAGTTCAACGTCATCGTGGTCAACAATCATTCTACCGACCGCACTGGTGAGATTCTTGATGAAATCGCTCGCGAGATGGAAGCCAGAAACGACAAACAGGCGGGGCGGCTCGTACAGATTGTGCCAGAGAGAAACGATCTCGGCATCGGTGGCTGCTGGAATGTAGCCATCAATAGCGAGCACTGCGGCAAATTTGCAGTCCAGTTGGACAGCGACGACCTCTATTCGTCTCCGAAGACTCTCCAGAAAATCGTAGATGCCTTCCACAACCAGAAGGCTGCGATGATGATCGGCTCGTACCGAATGTGTGATTTCGACCTCAACACCCTGCCTCCAGGACTGATAGACCACAAGGAATGGACCGAGGAGAACGGTTGCAACAATGCACTGCGCATCAACGGATTGGGTGCTCCGAGAGCATTCTTCACACCGCTTGTCAGACAGATACAGTTCCCTAACACGTCTTATGGCGAAGACTACGCCTTAGGACTTGCCTTCTCTCGCCGATACAGAATCGGAAGAATCTATGATGAACTGTACCTCTGCCGCCGCTGGGGAGGCAACAGTGATGCCGCTCTGAGTATCGAAAAGGTGAATGCCAACAATCTCTATAAAGACCGTCTGCGCACGATGGAACTGAAGGCACGCCAGCAGATGCTGCAGGGCAAGGCCGACATTATGGAAGACAGCAGTATCTCACGCTTCTTCAACCGCCAGTTGGAGAGATGGGAGGATGCACGCCATCGCTACCGCGACCTGAAGCACGTGGAGAGCCAGACTCTCTCCGACCTTCTCAAACTGCAATGGAACCCTGCCCGCATCGTGAGCACAGGTGCCAAGATAGACAAGAAGACCCTCGATGAGCGTCCATGCTTCCTCTGCGAGAAGAACCGTCCGAAGGTACAGATGTCCAAGCAGATAGACGAACGTTTCTACCTGCTGGTCAATCCGTTCCCTATCCTTCCGGTACATTTCACGATTCCGGCACGCAAGCATCAGCCGCAGGCCATCTTCAAGAACTATGGCGAGATGCACCGATTTCTGAGTCTGCACAGCGAACTGATGGTATTCTACAACGGTCCGAAGTGCGGTGCCTCGGCTCCAGACCATCTGCATTTCCAGGCAGGAACCAGCGGCATACTTCCCCTGCAGAACAACTGGCAGCGCCTCTCACGCAACCTGACAGATATCATCTGTCTGAACGACGAGGAGAAGATAGCAGCCATCCGCGACTATACCGTTCCTGCCTTCGTGATTATCTCCAAGAGCGAGGAATGCGACGAGATGCTCTTCAAGCGCCTCTACAGTGCGATGCCTCAGCGCAGCGACGAGACTGAGCCGATGATGAACATCGTGGCCTGGCGCAAAGGTGATGAATATATCAGTATCGTGATTCCAAGAGAGAAGCACCGTCCGGAAGCCTACTTTGCCGATGGCGATGCCCAGATCATGGTTTCTCCAGGAGCCCTCGATATGTCGGGACTCATCATCACGCCACGCGAAGAGGATTTTCGCAAGCTCACCGAGGAGAAGGCTGAGGCTATCCTGAAGGAATGCGGCATTTCCGGCGAGAAGATGGAATGCATCATCCATAAGCTGAAGGCTGCCAAGGAGGCTGAGGAAAGTACCGTCACTACTTCCACATTATATAATAACGGCAAGCAGCCGAATGTCTCTGTGGGCATCGTGAGCGGTCAGAAGATTCACTTCTCGCTCAACAAGCCTTACCTTGCCAAGGGCGAACTGGTTACGGGCGAGCAGGAAGTGGAATTCTCCGAGGGAGGTGTGCTCTGGAACGGCAATCAGTACAGTTCGCTTACCTTCCATCCGCAGAGCTGCGATGCCTCCTTCTCACTGAGCGATGTCACTATCGGCGTCAACTTCCACTGGGAACGCAAGGAAACACAGACCTTCTTAGGTACGCTCCATTTCGTGGTAGAATCAGACAAGATCTGCGCCATCAACGAGCTTCCTGTAGAGAAGTATCTGGAGAGCGTGATATCCAGCGAGATGAGTGCCACCTCCAGTCTTGAACTCCTCAAGGCGCATGCCGTGATTTCCCGTTCATGGCTCCTGGCGCAGATGAAGAAGAGAAGAGACGTGGCTGAGAGCGGCAACAATTTCTTCTCTTTTGTCAAGAAAGACGACATGCTCATCCGCTGGTACGACCGCGAAGACCACACCATCTTTGATGTCTGCGCCGACGACCACTGCCAGCGCTACCAGGGCATCACCAAGGAGACTTCTCCGCATGTGGCAGAAGCTATCCGCCAGACCAAGGGACAGATTCTGATGGATGGCGAGGAAATCTGCGATGCCCGATTCTCCAAGTGCTGCGGCGGTATCACCGAGGAATTCCAATATTGCTGGGAGAACACGCCTAAAAGCTATCTCTCTGCAGTAAGGGATATTGCTTTGGGAATCAAGCCGAAAGGACTGAAGAGTTCTATGAATGCCGAGTGCTTGAAGGACGCAAGAAATACAGAGAACCTGAAGGATGGAGATACAGAGAACCTGAAGGGTTCAAAGGCTCTGATGGATTCTGAATACAGACTTCCTGACTTGACTCAGGAGGAAGAGGCTGACCGCTGGATCCGCTCCAACCCGCCTGCTTTCTGCAATACTACAGACAGAAAGGTGCTCTCGGAAGTATTAAACGACTACGACCAGGAGACTGCCGATTTCTACCGCTGGAAGGTGACGCTGACTCAGGAGAAACTGCAGCACCTGCTCGAAGAGAAACTGAAGATGAACTTCGGCTGCATCCTCGACATGAAGGCTGTGGAACGCGGTACGAGCGGACGCATCAGCAAACTGCAGATTGTCGGTACCGAAAAGACTTTCACCATCGGCAAGGAGCTGGAAATACGCAGAGCCTTGAGCGACAGCCATCTCTACAGTTCGGCTTTCGTGGTAGATAAGTCTGATCTGGACGAGAACCAGGTTCCTCAGCGCTTCGAACTGATCGGAGCAGGATGGGGACACGGAGTGGGTCTCTGTCAGATAGGTGCTGCCGTGATGGGCAACGAAGGATACTCCTACGATGATATCCTGCTGAGATACTATCAGGGAGCAGAAATCAAGAAAATCTACAAGTAAGGTCTAAGGATAGAGTCCTTTCTGATCTACAAGTAAGGTCTAATTTCTGATAGACAAGCGATGTCTAAGAAACAGGACGATATCTAATGGACAAAAGATAAATAATATCTAATGGATAAAATGGTAACAAAGAAGAATAGCAGGAATCCATGGGCATGGATCCCTACCCTATATTTTGCAGAGGGACTGCCCAACGTGATCGTGACAACTCTCTCTGTTGTGATGTATATGCAGTTGGGACTCACGGATGCCGAAGTGGGTCTCTATACAGGATGGCTGGCGCTTCCCTGGGTGATCAAACCCTTGTGGAGCCCGTTCATCGACCTGCTGAAAACGAAACGCTGGTGGGTACTTACGATGCAGGCGCTCATCGGAGCAGCACTGGCAGGCATTGCGTTCTCGCTGCCTACGGCTTTCTGGTTTCAGGCCACCATGTGCTTCTTCTTCCTCATCGCCTTCTGCAGCGCCACCCACGACATCTCTGCCGACGGCTTCTATATGATAGAACTGGATGAGCACAATCAGACGAAGTTTGTGGGTCTGCGCAACACCTTCTACCGCCTCGCCATCATCTTTGTGAATGGTTTCTTAGTGATGCTGGCTGGTGTGCTGCAGGTGATGTTCCGCAATCAGATAAGCTTCTCGTGGGCACTGATTTTCTACGGATTAGCTGGCATCTTCATCGGTCTGTGGCTCTACCATAGCCGCCTGATGCCTACGCCGAAAGAGGATGTGCAGACGGAGAGAACTGTGGGCGAAGTGACTCACGAACTGAAGAATATGTTCCGCACTTTCTTTACGAAATTCGGAGTGAGAGAGACGGTCATCGTGATGCTCTTCCTGCTGTTCTACCGCTTCCCGGAGGCTTTGCTCAATACAATGACCAAGACTTTCATCCTTCGCCCTAACTCGCAGGGTGGTCTGGGCATGTCACCGCAGGAATACGGACTTGCCAATGGTACGGTTGGTCTCATCGGTCTCCTTCTGGGTGGTATCATCGGAGGTATCTTAGTGAGCCGCGACGGTATGAAGAAGTGGCTGTGGCCGATGGTTTGCGCCATCACCCTGCCGGATGCCGTCTATATCTATCTCAGCTATTCGCTCAATTCTGATATCGTGATGGTGTCCTCCTGCCTGTTCGTAGAGCAGTTCGGTTATGGACTGGGCTTCACGGTGCTTACGCTCTACATGCTATTCTACAGTCAGGGCAAGTTCAAGACCTCTCACTACTCCATCTGTACCGGTATTTCCTATCTCGGCCTGATGCTTCCGGGCATGGTTTCGGGTTATCTGAAAGACATCTTGGGATACCGCCATTTCTTCATCGTCGTGATGGCCTGCTGCGTAATCACCTTCCTGGTTACCATCTACCTCAAAATAGATCCTAACTTCGGAAAAAAGGAAAAGGAGGAGGAAGATGAAGGAGAAATGTTGGACGAAGAAGTGACGAATGAAGAGGACATATTGGAAAAAGAGATAACGGAAGAAGATGATATATGGGAAGAAGAGATAACGGAAGAAGAATATCTGGAAAATGAGGATTCTTCGGAAAAGCAGGATTTACAGAACGAAAACGAAAAGAAGGAATAGAATAAAAATATCTTGAAAACTCCCTGAAAACAGAGAGCAGAGAGGTTCCCTGAAAACAGAGAACAGAGAGTCTCCTAAGACAAAGAGAGATTCAAAATTCTTTAAAATAGATTACCGAAAGACGGAAGTTTTGAAGATGACCGAGAGAATAAAGATGAAAAAGGAAATGGTCGTGTAATGATGGATTTATCACGCGACCATTTATTTTTTATTCTCTAAAACTTCTTATCAGATATAATCTCTAAAAAGAAACAAACAGAATAAGTATCTTCTAAAGAGAAGAGAAACCCTTTATCGGATAATCGTCACCTCTCCATTCTTGGCTATCTTCACGATGCTGGATGGAGTGTGAGGCTTATGCTCCTGGCGACGGGTCCAGCAAACATAATCTACTTGCTCCAACAATTCTGGGACAATATCACGATAGTTCTGCGCTGCAGGCTCACCACTCACATTGGCACTGGTGCTCACAATAGGCTTCTGGAAGCGATAACAGAGTTCCTTGCTGAAAGACTCGAAAGTTACTCGCATGGCAAGACTGCCATCCTCTGCCACCAGATTGTTGGCTACACCCGTAGCATCATCGAGGATGATGGTAGTTGGCTTCACAGGCATGGCTACATCGATGAAATCCCAAGCCACCTGAGGCACATTGCGGAAATAACGCGCCATACGGTCTGCACTATCCACCAGACAGATAAGCGCCTTACTGTCGTCGCGCTGCTTTATTTTGTAAACCTTTGCCACTGCCTCTGGGTTGGTAGCGTCACAACCGATACCCCAAACGGTATCTGTAGGATAGAGAATCACTCCACCCTTGCGCATGCATTCTATTGCATTCTTAATATCTTCCTGTTGAGTCATTTTTTTATTCTCCTTTATTATTAAATACTTCTGTACTGCTCGATATCTCTCATTCCGTTGAGGAAATCACGGGCTTCCATTCTCTTTTTGCCACTAATCTGTATTGTGTCGAGCTGGAGCCATTCGTCTGCACAAGCTATTTGCAGGCTCTTGCCTTCCACTCTCAAGGTTCCTACTACAGAAGAAGCGGCATTCTCTGAAGGAGCGACATTCTCTACTGCAGCGGCGTTTGCTGAAGAACCGGCAACAGCCTTTCCTGTTTTGGAAGTCTTGAATACTTTCAGCACCTGCGCCTTACCGCCTTCCTTCTGAATCTCAGTCCAGGCGCCTGGATATGGCGAAAGACCACGGATGAAGTCATACACCTTCTTGGCTGGCTGATTGAAATCGATACGGCAGGTATCCTTGAAGATTTTCGGAGCAGAATGAAGCACGGTGTCTGTCGTGATCATCTCGTCCTGCGACATTGAGTCGATATTACCGTCGGCTGCTATCAGGCGGTCGATGGTCTCTACGGCTATCTCAGCGCCTAAGTGCATCAGTCCGTCATAAACATACTCTACATCGGCATCGTCGGGGATGGCGAATGGCTTCTGCATGATGATGCGACCGGTATCGATATCGTGGTCGAGGAAGAATGTGGTGACGCCAGTCTCCGTCTCACCATTGATGACAGCCCAGTTGATAGGGGCAGCACCGCGGTACTGAGGAAGAAGGGCTGCATGCACATTGAAGGTGCCGAAGCGAGGCATATCCCATACCACCTCTGGCAGCATTCGGAAAGCTACCACCACCTGCAGATCGGCTTGATAACTGCGCAACTGCTCTACAAATTCCGGATCCTTCATCTTCACCGGCTGCAATACTGGCAAGCCCTTCGACAGGGCATATTGCTTGACCTGCGAAGGCTGAAGAGTGTCCTGATGGCGACCCACCGGTTTGTCGGGCTGGGTTACTACAGCCACCACATTATATCCGCCTTCTACAAGGCTCTTGAGGGATTCCACCGCAAACTCCGGGGTTCCCATAAATACGATTCTTAAATCTTTTTTCTCCATAAACTAATATTTTGAAGTTAAAAACAGTAAAGCCGTAGAATTCTTCACTCTTCCCTCTTCACTCTTCACTTAACCTACTCCGCCGACATATCCGCCACAATCTGGCGATAAGTCGAATAAAGGCGGGTACGGCTGATATATCCCTTCAGCACGCCGTTCACATCCACTACAGGCAACTGGGCGGCATCAGTCTCGTCAAATTTCTTCATCACTTCCTGCATCGGTTCGTGATCGCTGAGCACGGCTGAAGGCTGGAGCATCAGCTGCTTTACCTTGAAGCGCGTGTAGAGTTCCGAACGGAAGATGATGTGACGGATGCGGGTGATATCGATGATGCCCAGCAAGACGCCAGCCTGATTGACTACCGGAAGAAAATTGTTGTTGCTGCGACTGATTTCTGACACCAACTTGCCCATCGGCAGGTCGGGACTTACCGGATGATAGTCCTTCTCCACCACGCTCTGCATACCCATCAGCGTGAGGGCTGCCTTGTCGATATGGTGGGTAAGCAACTTGCCTTCCCTTGCCAGTCGAAGCGCATAGATACTGTGGCTCTCGAAGATACTGATGGTAAGCAGCGAGCAGATGCACACGATCATCAGAGGGATGAAGAGCTGGTAACCGCCTGTCAGTTCGGCTATCAGGAAGATGCCCGTCAGCGGTGCATGCATCACGCCCGTCATCACGCCTGCCATGCCCATCAGCGTAAAGTTCTGCTCGGGGATATAGACGCCTAACTCGTAGATGTTCCAGATGCGGGCGAAGAAGAAGCCTGCAAAACCGCCGATGAAAAGCGATGGAGCAAAGGTTCCGCCACAACCGCCGGAACCATTGGTTGCTGAGGTGGCAAACACCTTGGTGAAGGTTACCAGTCCGATATATAGCACGAGCAACTGACTGTGACCATAGAAGAGCGAATTGCTCATCACCATATCCCAGTCGGCCTCTGTTCTACCCTTCAGCAGGATGTTGACTGCCGAATATCCCTCGCCATAGAGCGATGGGAAGAGGAAGATGAGACTGCTCAGGATGATGCCTCCGAAGAGCAGTTTGACATACGGATACTGCTTCAACTGGGCGAAGAATCCCTCGCAGGCCGACATGGCTCTCATGAAGTAGAGACTCACGAAACCGCAGAATACGCCCAGCAGGATGCACGCCGGCACACGGTCGAGCTCCCATGGGTCGGTAAGCGTGAAATCGAAGAGCGATTTCTCACCCATCAGGATATAACTGAAACAGGTGGCCGTAACACAGGAGATGAGGATAGGCAGCAAAGAGGCCATCGAGAGATCTACCATCAGCACCTCAAGCGTGAAGACGAGACCTGCGATTGGGGCTTTGAAGATACCAGCAATGGCGGCACTCGCACCGCATCCTACGAGCAGTATCATCGTTTTCTTGTCCATGCGGAATATCTGTCCCAGATTACTTCCGATGGCTGAACCCGTGAGCACAATCGGCGCCTCGGCTCCTACTGATCCACCAAATCCAATGGTGATACCAGAAGCTACTACCGACGACCAGCAGTTGTGCCCCTTCAGCTTCGACTGCTTGGTAGAAATCGCATAGAGCACTCTCGTGATACCATGAGAGATATTGTCTCGCACCACATACTTGATAAAGAGCGAGGTAAGATAGATGCCCACGATAGGGAACAAGAGGAAAAGCAGATTGTAGGTGCTTTTCTCAAAACCCGAAGTGAGCAATATCTGTATCTCGTGCACGATACTATGCAGGAAAAATCCGGCAACGGAGGCAAGCAGACCGATGACAAAAGCCAGGATAAGCGTCATCTGGCGGTCGGAGATATGCTCCTTCTGCCACGCTACCATTTTGGCTATTGCGCCCGGTTTTTCTGCCATTTCATCTATCATCTCTTATTATTTCTTTAAAAAGTTATCCTTTTATATTATTAGAATTCCGAAGTAAAATGGAACTTGATATGCTCGAAGTCCTGCTGCGCCATGCTCAATACATAGCCTGAATCGGCCAGGAACACATCCCTGCCCTCGATATCCTTCGCCATGTACTGGTACTTGCGCTTCTTGAAGCTCTCCAATTCCTTCTCGTCGTCGGCCTCTATCCAGCATGCCTTATGCAAGTGAACTGGCTCCCAACGGCACTTGGCATTATACTCGTTCTCCAGACGGTACTGGATCACCTCAAACTGAAGCTGACCCACGGTTCCCACAATGCGGCGACCATTAAACTGGTTGACAAACAACTGTGCCACACCCTCGTTCATCAGCTGCTCCAATCCCTTCTGGAACTGCTTGCTCTTCATCGGATCATCATTCTCGATATACTTGAAGAGCAGTGGAGAGAAGGATGGCAAACCGCGGAAGTGAATCTTCTCACCCTCGGTCAGCGTATCACCGATCTTGAAGATGCCATTGTCTGGCAAACCTACAATATCGCCCGGATAAGCCTCGTCGATGGTACTCTTGCGCTGCGCCATAAACTGGGTTGGCGAAGAGAAACGCACGGTCTTGTCGAGGCGCACATGATAGTAAGGCTGATTGCGCACAAACTTGCCCGAACAGATCTTGCAGAATGCGATGCAGGAACGGTGGTTAGGGTCGATATTGGCAGTAATCTTGAAGATGAAACCCGTAAACTTAGGCTCCTCAGGCTCCACCATGCGCTCCTCTGCCTTGGTAGGTCTTGGCGATGGAGCTATCTGAACGAAGCAGTCCAAGAGTTCCTGCACACCGAAGTTGTTCAATGCAGAGCCGAAGAACACAGGAGCCACCTCGGCAGAGCGGTAGGTCTCGACGTCAAACTCAGGATATACGCCATCCACCAGTTCCAGTTCCTCGCGCAACTGGGCAGCCTCGCGCTCGCCTACTCGCTGGTCGAGCTCCTCAGACTGCACATCCACCTCCACCTTTTCGGTTACGCGCTGCTTGTTAGGCGTAAAGAGGTTGAGCTGATGCTCGTAGATATTATACACACCCTTGAATCGGGCGCCCTGTCCGATAGGCCATGAGAGCGGACGAACGGAAATCTTGAGTTCCTCCTCCAGCTCATCGAGCACGTCGAACGGATCACGACCCTCGCGGTCCATCTTGTTGATGAAGATGATAACCGGCGTATTGCGCATGCGGCACACCTCCATCAGCTTGCGGGTCTGCGCCTCCACACCCTTGGCAGAATCCACCACGATGATGGCAGAATCCACGGCAGTAAGTGTGCGGTAGGTATCCTCGCAGAAGTCCTGGTGACCCGGAGTGTCGAGGATGTTCACCTTATATGGTTCGCCAGACTGTCCGTCTGGGAGATAATCAAACTCCATCACAGAAGTAGATACAGAGATACCACGCTGCTTCTCGATGTCCATCCAGTCGGAAGTGGCAGACTTGCGTATCTTGTTGTTCTTTACGGCACCAGCCACCTGTATCTGTCCACCGAAAAGCAAGAATTTCTCGGTCAATGTTGTCTTACCAGCATCCGGGTGAGAGATAATGGCAAACGTTCTTCTTCTTTCTATTTCTTTCATCTATGATTTATATGATTTTAAAATATGTATATATAATAATGTATATAATGCTGATTTTCGAATATTGGAAATCGTCATCTGTCGTCCGACTTACATGTCGTCGTCAAATTTCAGTCCCTCGGTGCGATCCTTGATATAGTAGTCGCTGAGCAGTCCCACGAAGGTGGTTATCTCCTTGATGGCACGCTCTGTTTCCGGGGTAATCGGCTTCTTCTGCAGTCGGAGCAGCATCACTCCGTAGAGGGCATCCAGACAGGTTTCTATCTCGTTGACATCCTTGTCGCCCCTGTTGCGCAGTTCCACGATGAATGGCAGCACCTTGTAATATTCGCCATTATAGATAGGGAACTTGGTGCTCTGCAGCAGCATGCCGTGCAGGTCGATCACGTCCTGGAGCAGCACCTTGTTGATATTGAGATGTCCCGATTCGCGCTTTCCCTCCTCATTCATCATGCGGATGAGATTGCCAAACCAGTCGATTTCCTCCTCCTTCTGTTCCGGAGTGAAATCAAAATTTTCGATATAGTGCTTCTTGATAACCGGGAGCGAACAGCCGCAGGCACGGATGATATCCTCCACCTGCCACATGTACAGAAGGTATTCTGCTATACTTTTCTTCTTTAATTCCTGAGCTACAAACATCTTTTTTAATTAGAAATTAGAAATGTTATATTTTTCAAGTTTCACAAGTTCAGAAGTTAATGAAGTTAAAGGAGTTATCGCTCCCTACGGTCGCTGAGGAGTTAAGACAATAGTCTTTTTGGCGTAGTTATTAAGCTGCAAGACATACGTCTTAACTCCTTAACTTCCTTAACTCCTTTAACTTCCTGATATGCGAAAGTTCTGTTATATTTCAAATTAGAAATTATACATACTCCCTTAGAATTCCGGGAGATGATAGAGATTGAACACGGTTCCGACGAGTGCGATGAGCGAGAAGATGATCACGACACTTCCTATTACCTTATTAATAATAAGGATGCCGTTGGTATCAAACTTGCCCCTAATCTTGTCGATGAGCCATGTGAGACCGAACCACCACAGCAGCGCTCCGAACATGATGCTCAGATAGCCCACGCCCATCTCCAGCGGCATATCCGGCACTACGAAGGCAAACTGGGCAAAGGTGGCCATGAAGAGGAACACGATGAGCGGATTGGAGAGCGTAACGAAGAAGGCGGTGATGGCATTGTGCCAGAGCGTGCCCTGCCTCTTGCTGCTCTGATGCATGTTCTTCGTAGGATTGCTCTTGAAGCAATATACGCCGAACACCAGGAGCAGAAGGCCTCCGAAAATCTGCAGATAGAACTTGTTTTGGGCATTATTGACAATGTCCATCACAAAACTCATTCCCAAACCCGTGAAGAGGGCATACACGATATCGCTGAAAGCGGCACCGACACCCGTTACGAAACCAAACCAGCGGCCCTTGTTCAAAGTGCGCTGGATACACAAGATGCCAACAGGTCCCATCGGGGCTGAGGCAATCACACCTATGATAATTCCCTTGAATATGAAATCAAGTATATTTATCTGAATCGGAAACACTAAATTCATAACAAGGCGCAAAGTTACAAAAAAAAGACCATATCTTGTAATTTTTTCGAGTAAAACTTTGTTTGTTACAAACTTTTTTATATCTTTGCACCATAATTCTAACTAAATAAAAGAAAAACATGACAGAGAATGCACTTAAGCCATATGTAATCGGTTTGGATCTGGGAGGTACCAATTCCGTATTCGGCATCGTAGATGCACGTGGCGAAATAAAAGCTACTACTGCTATCAAGACAGGTGGTTATGATGACGTAAATGACTATGTAAAAGCTGCCGTGGAGGCTCTCCAGCCTATCATCGATACCGTGGGTGGTATCGACAAGATCAAGGCGATGGGTATCGGTGCTCCTAACGGCAATTACTATAGCGGAACTATCGAGTTCGCTCCTAACTTGGCTTGGGCTCACGATGGTGTAGTGCCTTTGGCTAAGCTCTTCAGCGATGCGCTGGGTGGTCTGCCTGTGGCTCTTACCAATGATGCCAACGCTGCTGCATTGGGCGAGATGACCTACGGTGTGGCTCGTGGTATGAAGAATTTCATCGACGTGACACTCGGTACGGGTGTTGGTTCCGGCATTGTGATTGATGGTAAGATGGTCTATGGCTGCGATGGTTTCGCAGGCGAGTTGGGCCATGTCGTCATGGTTCGCGGCGAGGAAGGTCGTCTCTGCGGTTGCGGCCGTAAGGGATGCTTGGAGGCTTACTGCTCTGCTACTGGTGTGGCTCGCACAGCCCGTGAGTTCCTCGAGAAGAGCGATGAGCCATCTTTACTTCGCGATATGAAGCCAGAAGACATTACTTCTTATGATGTCAGCGTAGCTGCTGGTAAGGGTGATGCTTTGGCTAAGCGAGTATATGATTTCACTGGTAAGATGCTGGGTGAGGCTTGCGCTGATTTCGCTGCGTTCAGTTCTCCTGAGGCATTCGTATTCTTCGGTGGTCTTACCAAGGCTGGTGACCTCCTGATGAAGCCTCTCAAGGAATCTTACGACAAGAGTGTACTGAAAATTTTCAAGGGCAAGGCTAAGTTCTTGATTTCTACTCTCGATGGCAGCTCTGCTGCGGTACTCGGTGCCAGTGCAGTGGGCTGGGATTTATAAGATATTTCTCTTTAATAAGCATAAACTTTAAAAATATAGCATTTTGTTTTTGGCGTATTGCTGTCGTGAGACAGCTTTTATGCGAGGCGATACTCCCAGAGAATTCTCTGGGAGTATTTTTTGCTTCTCTTTCCTCCCCCTTCCATTTCTTTCTTCATTTCCCATTCTCATTTCTAATTTCATCGTCTTTCTCATTTGTCATTTGTCTTTCTCATTTGTCATTTCATTATCTTTTTTTACCTTTAAAAGAGTTTTTTTAGAAACTATTTGGTTTCTCCGAGTTTTTTTCGTAATTTTGCAGCCAGAAAGTAAACGATATGATCTTTAAGTTCTTAGTAAACAGAGATTTATAGTCCATATCAAGGGATTTGTATCTCCCATTCAGGAAAGAATGATATCCCATGTACAGGTAAGAATTGTATTCAATATAATAAATAATTAAAAAAGTAAACATGAAGAAAATTTACACACTGGCTAATATGGCCAAAGGTATGATGCTCGCTGCCCTTCTGGCAGTAGGCACAACTGCTCTTGCGCAGAATGTTTCAGGTAACACAGAAAACGGTACTGTTGAAGGCAATGAGAATGGTAGCAACGAGAATGAAACTTTCGCTCCTGCTGCAGAAAGCTCTTGGCTCCAACCCGTAAAACTCGTTGGTAATGGTCAGAAGGCTTACATCTACAACGTGGCTACAGAAACTTATATCACCGGCAAGACTGCTACTGTGAAGAATATCGAGAATGCGGACGTCTGGACCATTAATAATGGCGATGAAACCCGTAGTTTCACTTTCGATAATGATACAAAAGATCGTCTTTTCTTGGAATATTCCAGTTTATGGCACCCTTTGGTATGGTATGCAGAGGTATCTGACGACAGAAAAGCAACAGATTTTACCATCGTAGAAGGGTCTACAAAGAATAGCTATAAACTCACTAAAAATAGAAATAAATTACTTGGTGGTATTGAAACTGCCTATTTCAGCGTCAGCGGCGACAAATACGTGGCAAGCACAAACCCTTCTATTGACAACGACTGGTATATCATTTCTACCGAACAGAAGGATGTCTATGCAAAATATACTTCCCTCTTCACTGAGGCTGCAAACCTGCTCAAGAACGAGAAGCTGAACGGTCAGGAATCTGTTCTGGGCGCTATCAAAACTGCATTGCAGGAGACTGCCAAGGGTACTTTCGAAACCTCTAATGCTGACATCAATAAGCTCAAGGCAACTATTGCAGATGCCAATAAAGCGATTGAGGACATCACTAACGGAATCAGCAATACCTCCGACAATCTCGAGAATGCAGAAATTACTTCTATCTATAGCGCCAACGGTACCCGCAAAGCCCAGCTGACCAAGGGTATCAACATCGTTAAGATGAGCAACGGTGCCGTCAAGAAGATTTTAGTGAAGTAAACAATAAGATTCAGACGATGGTGATCCAGACCGCCTCGCCCTGATCGCTCGCCGCCATGATGGTGGTGATGAGCTTGGTCAGCGTGGCACGAGAGGAGGTCAACCTGCCCACTATCGTGTTCTCACCCACAAGAATGCAGCCCCGCGTATCTGCCGCCATGTTGCCGCTATGTATGCGTATGCCACTAAATCCTGGCACGCCTACCAGCAGCGGAAGCCAGCGACGGAAGCGGGGCGATTTCGTTATGACCACCGGGTAACTGCCCTCGGGAATGGCCGTCAGACCCACTACCTTGCGAGCCTTCTTGCTCGACTGGCGTCCCAACGACTCGTTCACCAGCTGCGGCGGCAACTTCACGCCCAAGAGATTGCGCCAGATAGGTTCCAATGTATCACAAAAATAGGTCTGGCGATTGAGCTGGTCGGGATTCTTCAGGGTCCTCACCGACTTTCCACGGTTGTTGACACCCACTTCCATATCCTCATCGCCCAGAATATACAGTCGTCCGATGGTATATTCTTTTTTCTTAGCAATTCTTTTCAATATTAATTCCATCTTTTCTATATTTTAGTTTGATAAAATAGGTATTTTCAAAACTGACATTACTGAAATTGACATCGGTCTTAGCTTGACTGGCAGACTGGAACGATTTTCGCTCAATATATCCCCGATGAACCCAGTTGTTGATCATCACTCGTGTTCCCTTCTGTCCCAATCCATACTCCAGGCGGATGGCAATCGCCTCCTGATAGGAGAATTCATCAGGCAGCAACTGCAGGAGATTGGCTGGTCCACGGCGGCTTGATTTCACGCCCCCATCCTCGGCTTTGGCAATGGCATCTCCGAAGAAACGCATCTTGCAGTAGAGGTCGTAGCGCAGGCTCCAGCGGATGAATTCATCCATCTCCGGCTCCCACTTACAACCGTTGGCCACGTAGAGTACACAGGCCTTCAGATAGGCGATGACATTGGCTCGGAAACTGAGATTCTCGAAGATGCGGTTCTGCGTCATGCGGGCAAAATCAGCATTCTCCTCCTTCAGTTTCAGGGCGAGTTGGAAGGCCTGATCACACTCCACCAGTCCGCTCGTCTTACAGAGATTTTCGATGTAAGGACGCAGAGCCTCACGGAAATCATCGCCATAATAGCCATAGACGGGCATCTCGGCTCCGATCTCTCTTTCGGGTATCGTACAGAAATTGATACGCGAGATAGGACCATCGGTGAGCACACGGGAGAAGTAGCGCAAACCTTTCTGGATGGTGGTAGATGCATTCCAGTTGAAGCGGATGGTGACGCGCTCCGTGACGCTGGATGTGCCCACGCGGGTCTGACCATACTGGTTGGCTGGATCGAAGGCAAGACACATGATGCGGAACTGCTGGTTGCCCTGACCACGGAGTGCATCAAACTGGTCTATTTCATTGAGCGAAGTATAGAGAAAATGCTCTTGTGCCTCTGCCGTTCGCATCACGAAAGCAGGATTGGTCATGTCGGCATCTATCTCCTGAATCACGAGATTCTCCGGTCGCTTTCTCTTGTCCTTGTTGGCACCCTTCCGGGTCACCTCGTCCTTCCATGCTTTCTCCCTTGCCAGGTTTTCCCGGTCTCGCTTGCGGATGTCTTCCATCACATAACTGATAGGCATCTGCACGCACGATTTTCCGGCTCCTGTTCCGGCAAGCAGACAGGTCATCAGCGTGGCCTCATGCTCCACATTGTCGATATACTTGAAGCGAGTTTTCCAGAGATGCGTGGCAAGCGACGGGAACACGGCATGTGCCACGGCTGGCTTATAGACTTCGGGCGTGCGACTCACGAGCAGGGCGATGAGAGCGGGCAGTTTCTCGGGCATCGGAGGCGGTGCGGGATAGTCCTCCTCCTGATTCTGCTGCGCCATCTCCTTACTGCCGAGCCTTTCAGCCTGCGCATTGATGCGGATCACCTCGCGCGACATGGGCTTGCAACTGTCGTGATAGCGGGCATAGAAGTCGCTGATGAGCTGCTGGCAGTCACGCTCTTGTGCAAAGGCGGGCATACGCTGCTCCACCACCCTTCTGAGTTCCTCTTCGCCCATCATCCTGCTGGCTCCGGCACTCATGATGGCGAGGAGCGAGGAGTGGCGCGAACCTACGGCATTGATATCTACTTCTGCCAACCCAGCCTGCGCCCTAAAGAGGTCGAAAGCGATAAGATTCTTATCATTTCCATGATGGCTCCCATCAGGATGAGCAGGAGCACTGCCAACAGCAGTTGAGGTGTGGCTATCAGCAGGATGAGGAGCAGGATGAGGAGGAACTTGAACGCCTCCCACAGCTGGTTGTTTTTCTCCGGTCTTATCACCGGAAAGTAACGGTTGATTGTCATGATTTTCTGAATTTAAATATTTTTGATTTTGTGAAGTTTTTTCCGAAAGAGAGGGATTACCGGACGACTGACTGCTTCCTGAAAGAGGAGCGTTTCCGGACGACTGGCTGCTTCCTGAAAGAGGAGCCTTTCCGGACGAGTGGGCGAATGAAGAAGAAAAAGTTCCCTGTTTCAAAGCCCGTCCGTCGATGTCGAGACCTCGCTTGCGGAAGGCTTCCCTTCGGAGATTGATTTCGTCTTCTGGCAGAAGGGCATACCAATCGCTGGAACGGTAGATTTCCGAGTCTGCATCCGTCATAAAGATGATGCGTTCGGGTGAAAAGCAGCTCTCGTCACACGGTACGCCCAATGCCTGACAATAGGCTCGCTGCGCTTCCTCGATGGTCATGCCTATCGGCATACGAATGTCGATATGGAGCTTCTTGCGGGCGGAATACTCCAAATGCAGGAGCATTCCCTTCCAGGGATTTTTCTGCCCCTTCTCGGGATTTCTCTGTCCATTCTCGGGATTTTGGTCTGCCGTCACAGCCTCATCCCCGTCATGATTTCCCACTGCAGCCGCTCTGTTTACATTCTCTGCATCAGAACCTCCGGCAGCTGCTCTGTTTCCAGTCTCATCATTAGAACCTCCAGAAGCTGCTCTGTTTACATTCTCTGCATCAGAACCTCCAGAAGCTGCTCTGTTTCCATCCTCATCATCAGACCCTCCGGCAGCAGTTGATGCTCCTTGTTCTCCTGTATCATCAGGGATAAAATCGAGGGAATCCAGCAGCTTTGCCCGCTCCAAAGCCTTTTCTACGAGTTCCTTTTCGTCCACATCAATGGTGGTCTGAAAGAGGAAGCTTTCGGGGATGATGTTTGCCTGGCGGCGCTTATTATCCTTGAACTGGTAATAATGGGCACTGCGGAAGGGCAACTGGCTTTTGATGCGCTGCTGCGCCTTGGCAAGTGCTGTAGCATCATGGTTGTTGACACTGCGGATGGGCTTTTCGCCTCGTATCTGCAATATCGCATCGTGTACCCAGGGGTAACGGATGGTTTTGTCGTACTCCGAGAGAGGCTGGGAAGTGATGCTCCCCTTATTGCCGCCCCGGAATCCATTGAAAGCGATACGGAATCGCTGATTTTCATTTTCTTTTTTCATCATTTATTTAGAAGTTTTAGTAATACTTGGGGGGTTCTATATAACCCCCCACCCTTTTTATAAGTTTTAACACAAGTGGGGGGGTCATATAGAACCCACCACCCTTTTCACAAGTTTTAACGCAAGTGGGGGGTCATATAGAACCCACCACCTTTTTTGCAAGTTTTAACGACAGTGAGGGGTATAAGTCTCGTTTCTTCATAGATTTTCTTCATCGGATTTCACGGATGAATCGGAGGCAATCTTGCTTATCGGATTACTCACGGATTTTCGCGGATATTTGGCCGCTGGCCAATGGCTGGCGCCCGAAATATGCTGCTATTGTTTTGTCACGCAGATGTCGCAGATGGCGCAGATTTTTCTTCGTGAGAGTTTTTTGTCCCACAGATTTCACAGATTTCACAGATTTTTTATGGAATCTCTGGTGAATCGCTTTGTCTGATCTCAGGGGGTATCTGCAACGAACGGACAGGTCGCATCCGCGAAAAACCGTGAGTAATCGCCCCAGCAGAAAACCTACGAATTAATTCCGTGTCATCCGATGAACAAAAAATCCAATGAATGAAACTAACAAGACTTAACCCTTATCGGAATAAGAACCCAAGAGGCGGAGGCGACTTCGGTCCAGGTCGTGGATAAAGCGGCGACCCTTCTCTGTCCAGACGAGATACATCTGGGTTTTCACACGAGATCCCGCTTCAGCAGCATACTGGCCGCAGCCCCCATAAACCTCCTCCGTGCCATATCTCGTACGGCTCTTGGCAAGACCCTGATGGGCATAGTGGGCATAGAGCAGATACTGGCCGCTCTGGTAGTACTGCACATGGAGGGAACAGAGCGCACGGTTCAGTTCCTGGGCAGTCATCCCGAGTTCCTTGGCTATCTGAGTGGTGGTGAAACAGGAGATGGAGTCGAGCACATTGTCGGCATAGAAAGCCTTCGGCATCAGTCGGTCGATATCCCCTTCGAGCGAGAGAATCTCCTCGGCACTCTTCTGGATTTTCACCACCTGCTGCCCCACCTTCTCGTTGAGCTGCCTGATGCGCTCATCCTGTTCGGCGATGAGTTTCGTCTTCTCCTCGATGGTGCTCCTCAGGATATTTTCGGTTTTCCTGAAGACGCTTTCCGCCTTTTGGCGCAGCTCCTCCTCCGTGTCGCCCTGGTTCACCGGGATATAACCGCCCGTCTTGCGTATCTGGGGCAGCACCACGGAGGTAACCCAGAGTTTGAATCGCTGGGCACTCTTCTTTTTGGAACCGAAGATGAGGGAGTAGAGTCCATTCTCATTCACGAAGATCATCAGTCGGTTCTGAATCACTTCTCTGCGGTGGCTATAGCTCACCCGGATCTTGGAGGCGATACAGTGTTTCACTGCATCATGTTCGTTAACGTGCTGATATACAGCCTGATTGGATCTGCAATACCCAAGCGCATCGCAAACATCCTTACTACAGAAAAGCGGTTCTCCCTTTTCATTAAGTATCGTACGTACCTGACCAAACTCAGGATTATCGAATACCATCACATGAATGGCATTGTTGAGCTCCACGGCCAGACTGCCGCGAGCAATAAAATGATATTTTGTCATAAGCTTTATTGAAATTTAATGTATTAATAATTCATGTTATTACAAATATGAAAACATAATCAATTCAAGTTTCACAAGTTCAGAAATTGAGTAATAATTATGTCATCATTTATCAAAATCTTTTTCTTTGTATCAACCTTGTAAAAGAGCGGGTGGATACTCTCCGAAAATCTGCCAACAAGGCATAACACGAAAAGCCCACGAACCTCAGAACTCGGCTTGTTCTGAAATCCGTGGGCAAAGGTACTGCGAAAAAATCAAAGCTATTTAGTACGTACTTGGTACGGTCGTACTACATAGTACTAAAAAAAAGTTGTCTGAACTATGAAAATCAGGCTGAAAAATCGAAAAACAAACTGGATAAAGCAATAATCAGGCTGAAATCGAAAATCAGGCTCGATAAAGCTATAATCAGGATAGCTTATCTGAAAATCTCCTTGATCCGGTCGTCAAAGGCAGAAATGCTGGGCATCTGCCTGGCCCGATTGTATCCGCTTCTGAGCGAATTGGAATTCTTTCCCCAGAAGCCTCCCATCACCTGCCAGAGATTGTCTATCGCTAATGTGAATGCTATCTGATAAGCCAGATACCCCATCTCCGCCCAAGAAAGATTTACGGGCGCATAATGCTCGTCGAGAATGTGGATATCCCGCAACGCATCCAGAATGCGCTTGCCTTTCGCACTCATAAGCACAGAATTGATAGAGGATGAATCAAAAACTGAAGATGGAGCTGGAGTCGAGGATGCACCAGAAACCGAAGATGGAACTGGAATCGAGGATGCACCAGAAGCTGAAGATGGAACTGGGGCCGAGGATGCACCAGAAGCTGAAGATGGAGCAGATACAGAAGAACCGGCATAATCCGTTTTCTGATTGTTCTGAGACGGATTCTGCGGCTCATTATGAGACAGAGAAGTATTCTGAGACTGAGGAACATTCTGAGATTGCTGCTCGTTCTGAGACGGATTCTGCTGACCAGAAGGATAATTGTGATTCACTACATTGCCGGTCAAGGTACCATAATTGGTAAAGGAACCACCGAAATGAATGTGGATGCCGCCCAGGGCATCGCTTGAAACCTGATTGTTTACTTGTGCGTTGTCATTCGTCATAATTGTATTATTTTTGATATAATGATTCATATTTTCTATAACCTGATTGATATTTCGAATACTTTTTACAAGTTCCGCTCTCATCTCCATCAGATATTCCTGAGTTTCGCTCCAGGATTCCAAAGTTATTCCTTCAGAAATATTTGGAACCATAGGAGGTTCAGAGCTGAAGGCAGAATACTCTGAACCAAAGGTTGGAGAATCAGAACCAAGGGCTGGAGACTCTGAACCAAAGGTTGGAGAATCAGAACCAAGGGCTGGAGACTCTGAACCAAAGGCTGGAGACTCTGAACTAAAGGCTGGAGACTCTGAACTAAAGGCTGGAGACTCTGAACTAAAGGTTGAAGACTCTGAACTGAAGACCGGAGAAGCAGAATCAAAGGCTGGAAACTCTGAACTAAAGGCTGGAGAGGCAGAAGATAGAGAAGCATCTGGAAGCCCCTCAGAGAACCGGGAATCAACCGAAGGAGAAGAGGAAGAGGCAGATTTTTCGCGCAGCATTTGAGACTCCACTTCGTAAGCCTTCCACTGATGCTCATCAGCCACATCATAGAAGAACTGCCCGATGGTACCTGGCGCCCACGCATGCTCTATCAGCACCGCATAGAAATCCCACATGATCATCTCCATCGTAGTACCCTCGGAATCAAACACGAAAGGATCACCCTGCACCATAATAGGATAGCAACCCATCAGCGAAGCGGAAGGCAGCAGATACTGTCCATCCATACTCTGACGGGCATGAATCGACTCGTCAATATGCTCAAACACAGCCTCATTACCGTCTGCAGCCTCGCCCGCCAAGGCCCAAGCCACACTCAAAGCCAACAGACATTTCTTCTGCTCGCAACGCCTCTTGAGCGCTGCGTACTTCTTCACAATTCTGCGCAACAGCTCCTCCACCATACTATTGGTGTGAGCCAATACTTCCTGCACCGAAGTGAAGATAAACCTGATGTCTAATTGTCGGTTCGTTAACGTAGTTATTTTATAGAAAACAGTTGTTGTATATCTGAAAGCGGTTATTTATACCGCACACAATATCTTAGGCTAATTTTCTGTGGCAAAGGTAATAATTATTTTTGAAATCAACAAACATATCAAGGATTTTTTTTGAGAAAAAAGCACTATCAAACATCTAAAAAAAAAATAATTATATCAGAAAAGGACACACCAAAAAGATACAATAATACATCACTATAATGCGTCCTCTTCATCTTTTATTTCAGTCTATTAATTATTTCAAATTCATTAAATTTCTAATTCATCAAGGCAGATATCTGCTCCTCTGTCAGACCCGAAGCCTGAACAACCTTATCCATAGGTATACCCATGGCAAGAAGATTCTTGGCAATTTCGAGTTTTCCTTCAGCTCTGCCTTCAGCTCTACCTTGCTCTCTTCCTTCAGCTCTTCCCTTTTCTATTTCCATGCGCTTCTGCTCCTCCTCCCATTTCTGGGTGGCATACAGGTCACGCATCACCTTGATGTCCTCGTCATACAGCTCTCGCTCCTCAGGAGTGAGCTTTCTGAGGTCACCTATCTCAGCCAGCATACGGAAGACTGGATTTTTGTATGAAATGGGGGCTGGAAGTACGAAATGACAAAACGGCTACCTGACATTACTCATCAAGTATCCGTTTTAAAGATTCTATCATTTCCTGAATTGCCTTTTTCAAAGGTTGCAAATCATTTTCTATAATCCACCAAATCTGGTCGGCATCAATCTCAAAATAATGATGAACTATGATATCACGTAACCCTTTCACATTTTTCCAATCAATTTCAGGATGAGTTGTAAGGAGTTCTCCTCTAGTAACCTTATCAAGTCCCTTTAAACTTTCTCCTATAGCAATAAATTGCATACATATGGAATCAAGAATTGCTACACCAGTAGAAGACATCAGAAAATCATCGCCACAATGATAAGGTTGTGAACGCTCTTCTATATGCTCAATAGAAATATGCACTCTATTAAGTATATCCAATGCTACATATTTATCGAATTGCATAGATTCCATCCCGTTCAATTCTTGATTTAAAGAAAGGATTCATGTTTTTGTGAATACGCACTACATCAACAGAGCACTTGAACAAGCCCTCTAAAAACTCTTTCAAGTCGGCCAATAAAAATGGATTAGGAGTTTCTGTTTCTACACAAATATCCAAATCGCTTTGCTCTGTTTGCTCATTTCGTGATACGGAACCAAAAATGCGCAAGGTCTTGATTCCAAAATCTCTAGTAATCTTGGAACTATTTTGCCTTATTATTGCTATATAATCTTGAACTGTTCTCATAACACCTATCTCTAAACAGTGCAAATATAAGAAATTATCTGGTATCTTCCAAACTTTTTGCCAAGTTTTTGCAATTCATCCCACAAAATATCATTTTAAAACTTTGATACATTCCTTATTTCCGCAACACTATAATTTAAATGTTTTTTATAAGCACCTGAGCAACAAAAAGTTGCTCAGGATTTTGCCATGTCAGAA